>Ga0209598_10000154_pt1 | contig 53384 bp, 51 predicted proteins | sample M_140807_EF_Meta_FD_187317 | JGI IMG/M metagenome (GOLD analysis project Ga0209598, IMG submission 187317) | Freshwater microbial communities from Lake Montjoie, Canada to study carbon cycling - M_140807_EF_MetaG (SPAdes) (version 2) | ecosystem: Environmental > Aquatic > Freshwater > Lake... | reverse complement strand
GCTCGATGGCGATCACGCGACCGTTGCGCACGAACACCATGTCGAGGGGCTCGGGGGTGCGGTGCATCCAGAAGCGGGCCACCTGGGCGGGGCGGTAGGCAAACCACATGCCCCGATCCGCCGGCAGGCGCTCGCGGAGCTGCAGCCCCAGCGTGTACTGGTGCCAGGTGCGGGGCACCTCCAGGCCCACGCAGGCCGCCGGCCGCGCGGGCGCGCCTGGGGCGGGAGCGCCGCCATTCGGACACCAGCGACCCTCGATCGGCAGATGCTGGGGCGGGGCTCCGGATCGATCCCCGGCGGCGGCGCCCCCCGAACCCAGCAGGGCTGGAACCAGCAGGGCTGGAACCAGCAGGGCCGGAACCAGCGAGACCGGAACCAGCCAGGCCGGAACCCGCAACGGGCGGGGCCACCGGGCAGAGGCCTTGGGCCCCCCGCCCAGCCAACCCCTGGCCGGCGGCCGGCAGCCTGCACGAACCCTTGCACCGACCTTCGCGTTCCTGGTGGGGGAGGGCAGGGGTGGCATCGCGTTCATCGGGGGGATCGGGGTGGAGCGCAGGGGCTCCGGCTTGGCGTGCAGTTCACGGTTTACCCCCACCCTCGTGCTCCGGCAGCCGCTCCCCCAGGCAGTAGCCCTGCCCCCGCACCGTGTGGATCAGCCGCCGTTCGCCCCCTTCCTCCAGCTTCTGGCGCAGGTAGCGCACATAGACCTCGATCACATTGCTGGCGGCGGCCGTTTCCCCCTGCCAGACCTCCGTGAGGATCCGCTCCCGGCTCACCACCCGCCCTCGCTCCCGCAGCAGCAGCAACAGCAGCGCAAACTCCCTGGCGGTGAGAGCCACGGTCCGGTTGCCCCGTTGCACCCGCCGCGTCGCGGGAGTCACCACCAGATCGGCCCATTGGAGCAACTCCGTGATCGGTTCCGCCACGGGGCTGGGGCCGCGGCCCAGTTGCAGATGCAGCCTCAGCCGGGTCAACAGGTCACTGGCTCCCAGGGAGGTCAGCCAGTAGTCATCGGCGCCGCTGGCCAGGCAGCGGATTCTTCCCTCCAGGCTGTCGCTGCCGATGCCCAGGAGCAGGGGCACCCCACCAAAGCGTTCCCGCAAGCCCGCGATCTCCCCTTCCTGATCCGGGGCCACGATCACCGCTTCGGGTCTCGGGCCGGCGGCGGCTTCCCCGAGGTCCAGCACGATCGGCTGGTGGCCGGAGAGTTCAAGGCGGGGGGCCATGGCCTCGGCTTCGCCGCCCACCAGCAGCACGATCGCCCCGGCCTCCGGCTTGGCGGCAGAGCGTCCCCGCACGCGGCTGGCGCTCATGGGGGCGTCTTTCCGTTGCCGGGCTTGGCCACATGGGGCAGCCCCCAGCCGAGCTTGTTGCGCAGCACCTGGAAGAACTCGTGGTCGGCCAGGCGCACGAAGCGCACCGGGTGGTCGCTGCGCCGCACCAGCACCCGATCTTCGGGCCACACGTAGCAGCCGGCGCTGCCATCCACCACCATCATCAGCCGCTCCGGCGTGGCGGGAAACACCGTGACCGGCTCCCGATCGCTGAACACCAGGGCCCGCGAGGCGAGCGAATGGGCGGCGATCGGGGTGAGCTGCAGCACCGGGCAATCGGGGGTGATCACGGGCCCGCCGGCGCTGAGGGCATAGGCGGTGGAGCCGGTGGGAGAGGAGAGGATCACGCCATCGGCGGCGATGTCCACCGGGGCATGGCGGCCGATCGCGATCTCGAAGTGGCACATGCTGGTCAGCGGCTCGCGGTGCAGGGCCATTTCGTTGAGGCAGAGCACCTCCCAGCGCCGCTGCTCCCCCCGCATCACGCTCACCACCAGCATCGAACGCTCCTCCACGGTCCACTCCCCGGCGATCACCTGGTCGAGCACCCCATCGAGATCCTTGAGGTAGGCCTCCGCCAGGAAGCCCAAATGGCCGGTGTTGATCGTGAGAATCGGCACGCCGATCGGAGCCGTCTGGCGGGCGGCCGAGAGCACGGTTCCGTCGCCGCCGAGCACCAGCGCCAGCGGCATGGCGGCATCAAAGCCCGCAGGCACGCAGGCGGTGTAACCCTTGGCACGGAGGTGCTGGTCGGGATTGGCGAAACCCACCACTCCGCCGGCGCTGCTCACTCGCACCACCTCGATGCCGGCCGCCTCAAGCCGGGCCTCGATGGTGGCGGCGGTGGCCAGGGCCAGGGCCTTGCCGTCGTTGACGATCAGGCCGACGCGGGACAGGGGAGGGGGAAGGCGGGTTGGGGCAGTCTAGGGAAAAGGGGGATCACGGGAACCGCACGGCCGCTGCTGGGAACGCGTGCTGAGAAGGTGGGGGATGAACGTGATCGATTTCCGGCATCCCTTGCCGCTGGGATATTCTCAATGCATGGGAGAATGGGGATCATTCGGATGTCAAACTGGTTCGCATTTGACTCGCACTCGACTCGAATATGACTCTTATTTGAATGACATTTGACTCGTGCTCGAGTCGCAATTAATTCGTGATTGTTGCAGGTTTTTTCTCGCCTCCTATCGGGTCGGTGCCGTTGGTGATCCGTTGGTGATGATGAGCCCAAGGCATGGCCGCCGGCGGGCCGCGGCCAACCCCGGGGCCCCCGCTTCAGAACTGCTCGAGGAAGCGCAGGTCGCTGGTGTAAAGCCGGCGGATGTCATCGATGCCGTGGCGCACCATGCAGAAGCGCTCCACCCCCAGGCCGGCCGCGAAGCCGCTCCAGCGCTCCGGATCGATGCCCAGGCCCTCCAGCACGGCCGGATCCACCATGCCGCAGCCCATCACCTCCAGCCAGCGGCCACGCCACTGCACATCCACTTCGGCCGAGGGTTCGGTGAAGGGGAAGTAGCTGGCCCTGAAGCGCACCGGCAGGTCTCCGAAGAAGCGCTGCAGAAAGGTGGTCACGGTGCCGCGCAGATGGCTGAAGTCGAGCCCCTCATCGAGGGCCAGCACCTCCACCTGGTGGAACACCGGCGAATGGGTGGCATCCACCGCGTCGCGCCGGTACACCCGCCCGGGGGCCACGATCCGCACCGGCGGCGGGTTGGCCTCCAGGTGGCGAATCTGCACCGGCGAGGTGTGGGTGCGCAGCAGCCGCTCACCGCCATCGGCTCCGGGTGCCAGGTAGAAGGTGTCCTGCATGTCCCGGGCCGGGTGGTGGGGCGGGATGTTGAGGGCGCTGAAGTTGTAGTGGTCGCTCTCCACCTCCGGTCCCTCAGCCACCCGGTAACCCAGGCCCGCGAAGATATCGAGGATCTCTTCCACCGTGGCGTGCAGCGGATGGCGGTGGCCCGGCGGCACGTAGCGGCAGGTGGCGGTCACATCGAGGGTCTCGCGGGCGATGCGATCCGCCAGGGCCGAGGCCTTGAGGTGGTGGAGGCGTTCCCCCAGCAGGGTCTGCACCTGCTCCTTGAGCACATTGGCCCGCTGGCCCACCAGGGGGCGCTCCTCGCCGCTCAGGCGTCCCATCGCTCCGAGCACCCCCGAGAGGCGTCCCTTCTTGCCCAGCAGATCCACCCGCAGCTGCTCCAGCTCAGCGGCCTCAGCCGCAGACCCAATCGCGGCGGCGGCCTCGGCCTCGAGCGCTTCGAGCTGGTCGGTGAGCTGCTGGAGGGTGATCGGGGCGCTCACGGTGGCGGGGCTGCGGGGAAGGGATCGGCGCTGACTGTAGGCAGTGCCGCTTCGGTGTTCGCCGCCGGGCCCTTGGCGCCTCTTCTCTGGGCTCGCACGCGTGGGAACCATCGCGGGTTGCAATCCGGGCAGCGGCCCCTCGGAGGGTGCGGCCTGCGCTGCACAATCGGCCGGGAACGGGCCACCACGAGGCCATCAAGGTCCTGGAGCGAGGCGGCGATCGGAGCGCAGGATCAGGATGCGCTTCGCCCTGGGAGAGCCGGCCGGCTGCAGTCCATGGCACGCCGCCCTCCGCCGCTTTCGTGGCAGCCTGATCGCCGGAACCCCTTTCGCCATGGCCCCCCTCCGGATCCTGATCAGCAACGACGACGGGGTCTTCGCCGCCGGCATCCAGGCCCTGGCCGCCGAGGCCGCCGGCCGCGGCCATCAGGTCACGGTGGTCTGTCCCGACCAGGAACGCTCCGCCACCGGCCATGGCCTCACCCTCCAGACCCCCCTGCGGGCGGAACGGGCCGACCAGCTTTTCGCCCCGGGCGTGACGGCCTGGGCCTGTAGCGGCACCCCCTCCGACTGCGTCAAGCTCGCCCTGTTCCGCCTGCTTGAGGAGCCCCCGCAGTTGGTGCTCTCCGGCATCAACCACGGCCCGAATCTCGGCACCGATGTGCTCTATTCCGGCACCGTGAGTGCGGCGATGGAGGGCACCATCGAGGGTTATCCCGCCCTCGCGGTGAGCTTGGCCGATTTCAAGTGGCGCCAGTTCGGCCCCGCCGCCCGCCTCGCCCTCGATGTGGCCGAGGGCATGGTGACGGCCGGCTGGTCCGAGGGCATGCTGTTGAATCTCAATGTGCCGCCCCGGCCGGAGGGTGCGAGCGTTCCTCTGCGCTGGTGCCGCACCGCCGTGCGCCGTTACACCGATCAGTTCGATCGGCGTGAAGATCCCCGCGGCCGCACCTACTACTGGCTGGCCGGGGAGGTGGTCGATGACCTGGAGGCTGCCGTGGCGGGCCCCGCCGACTGGCCCACGGATGTGGCCTGGATCGCCACCGGGGGCGCCTCGCTTACCCCGCTGCAGCCTGAGCTGTTCTGGCGGGGCGATTGCAGCGGCCTGCCGGGGTTGGAGGCCCTCAGCGCCAGAACCACCCAACCATGAGCTTCCGCGCCGTAAGGCGCAGATCCTTCAGGCGGAAGATCCTTCTTTCTCTCGCCCTAGGCCTGCCGTTGGCGCTCCTTCCCGCGCAGCAAGCCTGGTCACTGAGCTGCGTCGGCCCCGGCCCATTGCTGCCGCTGCACCCAAGCCAGAAGCTTGTGCTGGGCGAGATCCTCGCCAGGCAGGACGACGGCTCGATTGTGATCCGGGTCGTCGAGGTGTTGCAGGGATCCTTGTCCAGCGGATCAACCAGCCCCCGTGGGCGGCTCAGACTTGATTCGCGCAGCCTCTCCTACTGGAGTTTTGGACGGCTGCCCTTCCCCAGGGGATCCCGGTGGATCTTTGCGCTGGCTCCACCGGATGGTCAGGGCAGCGGCTTCGACTACTCGCTTTCCCCTTGCGGCGAGCCACCGCAGGTGGTTCAAGGCATCGTGCGGGGCTTGCTGTTCATCGCTCCCGGCCCGCCAGGGCCCCAGTCGCTAACGCTCGAGCAGCTGAGGAGCAGGATCAGGACGGAATCGCGATCTCCATCGCGATCCCCATCCCCAACTGGCACCCCACGCTCACCGGAGCCCCACGGCTCGAGTCGCTAGCCGGCCCTGTAGATGCGCTGCAGCAGCCAGAGGCTGATCCAGATGCCGATCAGATGGGCGAACAGCACCTGGGTGTTGCCCAGCACCGAGAGCATCTCGATCGAGGTGATCGGCAGGCCGATCACCCGGCCGGCCGCCCCGGGAACCTGCTGGATCTGGGCGCCGAAGAAGCCTGGAACCTGCTGGGAGGCCTGCACGAACAGGCTGCCCGCCATCGCCTGGTAGCCCACCACAGCCAGGGTGATCCCCGCCAGATCGGCCAGCAGTCCGCGTTTGATCAGCCGCGCCGTTTCCCCTTTGCTCGGCCGCACCGGGCTGTTCAGCGCCCGGCCGCAGCGCACGATCAGCCAGCTCTGCCACAGGCACCACAGCAGCAGCAGGAAGGCCAGGGTGGTGAGTGAGATGCCGGGCCCCAGGCCCAGGGCCCGGGAGGAGTTCGCCGCCAGCCGTCCGCCGATGTTGTTGAACAGCAACACGCCCACCACCACCACGGCCATGGCCAGCTGGCTCCAGAAACGCACCCATCCCAGGGTGCGGAGGGCGGCGGCGATGCGCTGCAGATCCACCGGATCGGCCATGGGTTGTGCTGCCTGCAGAGGCTCCAAACTTGCCATGGGAGGATCGCGCCGGCGAGCGTCGGCTCTGAATCCCCTGTCCATTCCGCTGCACACTCCGTCCCAGGCCCTGCGCCCCACCGCCATCGCCCTGGGCAGTTTCGATGGTCTGCATCGGGGGCACCGCCGTGTGATCGAGGCGATCACCGCCATCCGATCGGTCCCCGCCGCTACCGCTGATCCCGAGGAGCGTTGCGATGGATCGGGCGGGACCGCCATTCCCACCGTCGTCAGTTTCTGGCCCCATCCCCGCGAGGTTCTCCATGGCGAGACCCGTCTGCGGCTCGACCTGCCGGAGGAAAAGCTGGAGCTGCTGGAGCCCCTCGGTGTCCGCCAGCTCGTGATGGTGCCCTTCACCCGCGCCCTGGCGGCCCTCTCCCCGGAGGCCTTCGTGGCGGAGGTGCTGCTGGAGCAGCTTCAGGTCCGCCGGGTGGCTGTGGGGGAAAACTTCCGTTTCGGTGCGGGGCGCTGCGCTGATGCCGCCGATCTGGCACGGATCGGAGCCGCTGCCGGTGTGCCGGTTGCGGTGGTGCCGATTCTCAGCGATGAAGCCGGAAGGGTGAGCAGCAGCCGGATCCGGCGGGCCCTGGGCGCCGCTGATCTGGTGGAGGCCGAACGGCTGCTGGAGCGGCCCTACCGCTTCCGGGGGCGGGTGGTGCCGGGCCGCGGCCTGGGGCGGGGCCTGGGCTGGCCCACGGCCAATCTCCAGGTGGACGGCCGCAAATTCCTGCCCCGTGAGGGGGTGTACGCCGTGCTGGCCTGGCGGAGCGCCCAGCCCGAGGCACCGATGCCGGCGGTGATGAATCTGGGCCCCCAACCCACTGTGGATCCCTCGGCCCCATCAGCGGTGGAGGTGCATCTGTTGAATCAGGTGATCGACCTGGCCGGTGAGCAGCTCATCGTTCAGCCCGTGCGCTACCTGCGCGCCCAGCAGCGTTTCGCGGGGCTCGCCGAGTTGACCGCCCGGATTGCCGACGATGCCGGGGAGGCCGCGGCGATCCTCGCTGGTCATCCGGGTTGAACAGGACTCCCCACCCGATCGGACCTTGACGGCTCGGGATTGACTGGGCCCAACCCTGCCGGCATCAGCCGGCGGCGTAGGCGTGCCTCAGGCCCCAGCTGATGAACAGGCCGATCAACCCGAGGAGCAGAATGCCGGAAACCAGCACCCGCTGAGGGTTCTCTTCGCTGCCTCTGCCCGGATCGTTGACCATGGGGCCCTAAAAGGTGCGCCCAGCCTAGGCAGTGCCCCTCCGCTTCACACCGCCGCCAGCGTGTCGATTCCCTCGCCGAACCCCGCCCCTGTTCCACCGGCCGGCGCCGCTGGCCCGGCTGGCGTGTGGTCATCGCAGCAACCGGTGGAGCGCCTGCTGGATGCCAACCTCGATCGGGCCCGCGAAGGCTTGCGGGTGCTGGAAGACTGGGCCCGCTTCGGGCTGGATCGGCCTGATCTGGTGGCCCGCTGCAAGGATCTGCGCCAGCGGCTGGGGCTGCTGCACCGCGATACCTACAAACAGGCCCGGCACACCGCCACCGATTCCGCCGCCGGTCTCTCCCATCCCGCCCAGGCGGAACGCTCCTCCCCGAAGACGATCGTGGCCGCCAACGCCGCCCGGGTGCAGGAGGCCCTGCGGGTGCTGGAGGAATTCGGCCGCGGCATCGATCCGCCCCTGGCCGAGACGGCTGCCCGCTGCCGCTATCTCCTCTACGACCTGGAACTGGACCTGCTAAGGGCCCCTGGCGGTGGCGATGGCCGCCGCGCTCAGCTGGCACGGTGCTCGCTCTATCTGATTGTGGGTGCCGGGGCCAGGGCCGCCGTGGCCGGCGCCCTCGAGGCCGGCGTGCGGATCGTGCAATACCGATCCAAGGCGGCCGACCCCCTCGATGATCGCCAGCGGCTGAGCGAAGCCCAGGAGCTGCGGCGCCTGTGCCACAGCCATGGCGCCCTGTTCCTCGTGAACGACAGGCTCGACCTGGCCCTGGCCGCGGAGGCCGATGGCGTGCATCTGGGTCAGGGCGACCTGCCCCTGCCGGTGGCGCGCCGGCTGCTCGGCCCCGATCGCCTGATCGGTTGCAGCACCCATGCGCTCGACCAGCTTCATCGCGCCGTGGCCGACGGTTGCGACTACGTCGGAGTCGGACCGGTCAACGCCACCCCCACCAAGCCGGGTCGCGAACCGGTCGGCCTGGCCTACGTGGCGGCCGCAGCTGCGGCGTGTCCGGTTCCCTTCTTCGCGATCGGCGGCATCGACCCGAGCAACCTGGCGGCCGTGGTGGCTGCCGGTGCCCGCCGGGTGGCGGTGGTGCGGGCGATCACGGCAGCGGCCGACCCGAGGGCGGCCAGCTCCGCTCTCCTGGACGCCCTGGTCGGGCTGGATGGTTGAGGCGGATGGCTGAGCCGATCACCCTGCGGGTCAACGGGGAGGGGCGAACCGCGCCCGCCGGCCTGACCCTGGAGCGCCTGCTGGAGAGACTTGGCTACCAACCCCAGCTGGTGGTGGTGGAGCTCAATGGCGCCATCCTGCCGCGCCGGCATTGGGCCTCCCAGCCTGTGGTGGAATCCGATGTGTTGGAAGTGGTCACCATCGTGGGGGGCGGTTCCTAGATTCCGCTCATCCCTCGGTGCCATCCATGGCCCCACGTCCATTACCCCCGTTCCTGCGCCCTGCACTGCGGCGCCTGACCGGTTTTGTTCTCTTGCCGGTGCTGATGGCCGCCCTGCTGGCCACAACGCCAACCCCCGTTTACGCCGCCAGTGGTGGACGCATCGGTGGGGGCAGTTTCCGTTCGGCTCCTTCGGCGGGGCGCACCTACGGCGGCGGTGGCGGCGGCTCCTATGGCGGCGGCACCCGTGGCGGCTATCGCGGTGGCTACTACGGCGGCGGTGGTTACTACGGTGGTGGCGGTTATTACGGCGGCGGCGGCTACTACGGCGGTGGCGGTTTCGGGGTGCCCTTCGTGGTGCCGATCTTCGGATTCGGCGGCGGACTCCTCGGCCTGCTCGTGCTGATGGCCGTGGTGGGTGTCCTGCTCAATGGCCTGCGCAGCGCCGGGGGCAGCCTCTCCGGTTCCGATTCCGCCGGCACCCTGGGTGGCTCCGTTGATGGTCCGGTGGCGATCGCCGAGATTCAGGTGGGTTTGCTGGCCTCCGCCCGCGAACTCCAGGCGGATCTGAGGCGCATGGCCGCCACGGCTGACACCTCCACCACCGCCGGGCTGCAGCGGGTGCTTCAGGAAACCAGCCTTTCCCTGCTCCGCAATCCCGCGCTCTGGGTCTATGCCAAGGGTGAGGTGGGTCAGGTGCCCTTCGCTTCGGCCGAAGCCACCTTCAACCGGCTCGCCGTGCGGGAACGCAGCAAGCTTGAACGGGAGATCACCACCAACGTGGCGGGAACCCGCAGCTCAGGCACCGGCGTGGTGGCCGCCGGCAGCAGTGACGCCGCCAGCGATTACATCGCGGTCACCCTGCTGATCGCCAGCCGTCGCCGCCTGGACCTCAAGGGCACCGACACGGCGGAGGCGCTTCGCGAAACCCTGCAGCGTCTCGGTTCGGTGGGCGTGGAGGATCTCCTGGCCCTGGAGGTGATCTGGCAGCCCGAGGGCGTGGGTGAGGTGCTCACCGCTGAGCAGCTGCTCGCCGCCTACCCCGAGCTCCAGCACCTCTGAGCCGTTGAGGCCGGAGCCCGATCGTTGGGCACCCGATCCACGCAAGCGAGCTGGATCGGGTTTGAGCAGGAGCGATTGCTGCCGGCCCCTCTTGCCCCCGCCTCCAACCGGCCGCAGACTGCGCCCGAACCCCCGCTGAGCTGTCCATGGATCGGGCCCCCAGGCCGCTCCACTGGGTCAACACACCGGTGCTGCTCACGGCCATCGAGCGCTACGAGCAGGGTCTCCTGCCACGCAGCATGCAGCTCTGGGTGCGCAGTGTGCTTGAACTGGATTCCGAGCCAGGCTCAGGGCCCCTGCGGCCCCATGGCTGAAGCCCCCAGGATCCGCAGGGCCGCCATCGCTGCCCCGTAGCCGTTGTCGATGTTCACCACGGTGAGCCCCGGAGCGCAACTGGAAAGCATGCCGTTCAGGGCCGCCTGACCGCCGGCGCTCACCCCGTAGCCCACGGAAACGGGCACCCCGATCACCGGTTGGGGCAACAGACCGGCCAGCACGGTGGGCAGGGCGCCCTCCATCCCCGCGCAGGCGATCAGCAACGGAGCTCGCCGGAGGTTGTCCAGCTGCCCGAGCAGCCGGTGCAGGCCCGCCACACCCACATCCAACACCAGCTCGGTGGCGATCCCATGGCAGGCCAGAGCCAGGCTGGCCTCGCTGGCCACGGTCAGGTCGCTGCTGCCTCCGGCCACGATCGCCACCGCGGTGCGCTCCGGATCCACCGCTGGCAGGGGGGCCGAGCAGAGGCAGCGGCCTTCCGGGTGATAGCGCCAGGAGGTGGCCTCCAGCCCCCTGGCCTGCAGGCCCGTGAGCACCAGCTCCGCCTTGGCGGCGATCACCCTGGTCACCAGACCCACCTGGCCGGCCTCCTGCAGACCCGCGAGGGCCGCCACGATCTGCTCGGCGCTTTTGTGTTCCCCCCAGATCGCCTCCACCATGCCCAGGCGTCCATGGCGTTCCAGGTCGAGGCGGAGGTCCGCGGGGCGAGGGGGCCCGGTCATGGCCGCTGCAGCAGGGCCACCGCATGGCAGGCGATGCCCTCTTCCCGGCCGGTGGCGTCGAGGGTTTCGTTGGTGGTGGCCTTGACCCCAACCCGCTCCGGCTCCACCCCCAGCCGTTCGGCGATCGCCGCCTGCATCGCCGCGATGTGGGGCCGCAGCTTCGGACGCTCCGCCACCACCACCGCATCCACGTTCACCACATCCCAGCCCCGTTCGCGGATCAGCTCCATCACCCGCTCCAGCAGCTCCAGGCTGTCGGCCCCCTTCCAGCGCGGATCGTCGGGAGGGAAGTAGCGGCCGATGTCGCCGAGAGCCAGGGCCCCCAGCAGGGCATCCATCAAGGCGTGCACCAGCACATCGGCATCGCTGTGGCCATCGAGGCCCAGGCCGGCCGGATGCTCCAGCCGCTGGCCCCCCAGGATCAGGGGCCGACCGTTCACCAGCCGGTGGATGTCATAGCCGTTGCCGATGCGCAGCTCCATCCGATCGCCTCGGTCCGTGGTCGGGTTGGTGGCCAGTCTTTCAGCTTCCCGGCGGCTCCGGGCCACCAGGTCCCGCCGGATCGCCGCTCTCCAGCCAGCGGGCGTAGAGGTCCGGCCGCCGCTGGCGGGTGCGCTCCTGCTGCTGCGCGAAGCGCCAGCGGGCAATGGCGCCGTGGTCTCCGCTGCGCAGGACCTCCGGCACCTCCAATCCCCGGAACACGGCCGGCCGCGTGTAGTGGGGGTGCTCCAGCAGCAGGCCGCTGTGGCTCTCCTCCTCCAGGGAGGCCGCCGTGCCCACGGTGCCCGGCAGCAGCCGCACCACGCCGTTGATGATCGTGGCCGCCGGCAGCTCGCCGCCGGTGAGCACGAAGTCCCCGATCGACACCTCCTCATCGGCCAGGCCGCGGATCCGCTCGTCAAAGCCTTCGTAGTGGCCGCAGAGCAACACCAGCTGGTCGTAGAAGCCGGCCCAGCGCTGCAGGTCTGACTGGTGCAGCGGGCTGCCCTGGGGGCTCATCAGCAGCACCCGGCGGCGCCCCTGGCTTGGGATGGCCTCGAAGGCGGCGAACACCGGCTCGGGCTTGAGCACCATGCCCGCGCCGCCGCCGTAGGGCTCGTCATCCACCTTGCGGTAGCGATCGGTGGCGTGGTCGCGCGGATTGTGGAGGTGCAGTGCGGCGATGCCCGCAGCGAAAGCCCGGCCGATCACGCCGAGCGAGAGCAGTGGGGTGAAGGCCTCGGGGGCGAGGCTCACCACATCCAGGCGCATCACGGCGCTGGCCGGCTGACGCGGCGGATCTCGGAGCTGAAACAGGCCCGGGCGGGGGTGCCGTCCAGGAGGCGCTCCACACTGCTGCGCAGGCGCAGGTTGGGCTTGGTGAACCAGATTCGTTCTCGCACCACGCGGCCATCCCCGCTCTGGCTCAGCTCAAGACTGCCGTCGTTCCAGAACCGCCAGGTTCCTTCGTCCAGCCTGTTCCCCGCCGCATCCAGCCGCTCAACAACGCCCTCCGCCTGGAACCACAAGTGGAGCGGCTGGCCAGGGCCGCCTTCGGGCGCAGGCGGGGTCACCGCCATCCCCCCCGGCTGGTGAACGGCCGTGGGCTCCAGGTAGGTCACCAGCAGGGCACCGCGGGCGCTGTCATGCCAGTGTTCCTGGTCGGCCCTCGCCGCCAGGGACGGATCGTCCGGGCCGAAGGGTCCAGGCTCGCCGCCTTCGACCGGCTCCACCAGCTCGGCCCGGCCAGCAGGCGCCAAGCCCCCTTCGGCGTCACCGCTCTCCTCCAGCTGGAAGCGGCTGCGCACCGTGAGCCATTCGCCGGCGCAGAGGCGCAGGAAGGCGGCCAGGTTGGTGGGAGGGAAGTCGCTCAAGCGGATCGCGCCATGCACAGCGCCATCTTCTCAGCCGCCCACCCCAACCCTTCCACGCCAAGGCGCCCTCCGGTCGCTTCCTCCAGCCCCCCATCCCTGTCGCCCAGCGGTTCGGCCCAGCCGCTTCACCCTGTGGCCCTCGGGCTGAGCCATCCCGGAGCGGGCACAACCGCCTGTGCGGCTCAATCGCCCGTGTAGCCCAGTTCCGCCAGCCGGGAGGCGCTGCGCCGCCAGTGGGGCACCACCTTCACGAACAGCTCGAGGTACACCGGGCCGTCGAACACCTTCTGCATCTGCAGCCGGGCTCCCTTGCCGATCTCCCGCAGCATGCTGCCCCCCTTGCCGATCAGGATCGCCTTCTGGCTGCTGCGTTCCACCACCACGGTGGCCAGGACAGCCGTCCGGGGCCCATCCTCCACGATCCGCTCCACCCGCACCGCCACCGAATGGGGCACCTCCTCGCGGGTGTGGTGCAGCACCTGCTCCCGGATCAGTTCGGCCAGCAGCAGCTGCTCCGGCTGGTCGCTCACGGCGTCGGCCGGGTAGAGGTGGGGCCCGGGGGGAAGGTCGGCCACCAGGCTCTGCACCAGCTCGGCAGTGCCCTCCCCGGTGAGGGCACTCACCGGATGGAGGGGCCAGGACCTGCTCGACTCCCCCTCGCCGCTGGTCAGCAGCTCCCGGTAGGAGGCCATCTGCTCCTCGGCGCGGCCGGGTTCCACCAGATCGTGCTTGTTCAGGGCCAGGTGCACCGGCAGGTTTCCCTGACGCAGCAGCTCCACGATGAAGGCGTCTCCCCGGCCCGCCGGCTGGCTGCCATCCACCAACAAGAGCACCACATCCACTTCGCCGATCGCTCCGCGGGCGCTCTGCACCAGGCGCTCCCCCAGCAGATGGTGAGGCTTGTGGATGCCGGGCGTGTCCAGGAGCACCAGCTGGGCCGAGGGTGTGGTGAGAATCGCCCTCACCCGGTTGCGGGTGGTCTGGGCCACGGGCGAGGTGATCGCCACCTTCTCCCCCACCAGCTGGTTCAGCAGGGTCGATTTGCCCACATTCGGGCGACCGATCAGGGCCACGAAGCCGGATCGGTATCCATCGGGGCTGGCCGGCAGGGCCTGGGGAATCTCCATGCAGCAAGCCTGGCAGCCGGAGCTCCTCCGCGGCAGCGGCCCCTGGCGTTCGGGTTCACCGCTCCATAGGCTGGAACCCAGCTGCTGGCATCCGTTCCCATGACCCTCGAGTCCGGAGGCGACGCTCCCACCTTCCCTGAGGCGATGGATAGGGCCGCCCGCGGACTTGCTCTCTGGGAGGCTGGGGAGATCAGCGATGAGGTGCTCGCCGATCGGGTGGCGCACCTGGTGGCCAGCCGGGACGGGGCGCGGGGCTTTTTTGTGGTGAGCCTCACCAGCGACAGCCCGCTGATGGATCGCCTTCCCGAGCCGCTGGTTTTGCAGCTGCGGACGGCGGGAGAGGGCGTGGTGGACCTCACGGTCCGCAATCTGGCGATGTCCACAGCCATGGCGCTGCACCATCAGCGCAGTGGCGACACCCCCCAGCAGGTCCGCTCCGAACGGGTGAGGGAGCGGAGCAGCGAGCTGTTGCGGCAGCTCGATCCCCATCGGGTGAAGGAGCGACTGGAGGTTCTGCTTCAGGCCGCCGCCCAGGCGACGGGCCCCGATGTGGCGTTTCTCGATCGCTGGGGGTACGACAGCGAGCAGCGTGAGGCCATCAGCGAGGCGGCGATGGCCGTGGCCCAGTAGCCCTCCAGCTCCGCCTCACGGCATCTGCCAACTGGGGGGAAGGTTGATCACCGGCGGTGATGGGGGCGACCAGCCTGGAGCGCTGCCCGCTCCGGTCGGCAACCGCACCCAGGCAGGCGCTGATTCGCCAGAAGGGGGGAGGGGCGCCCAGGCGGGACGCGTGGGTGGGGTTTTGATCGCTGACGCGGCCGGCCGCACCGCGCTGCCCTGGGGCGCGGGGACTTGGGCCCAGCCCACCCCAGATGCTGCCGGCGGGTCCATTGCGGGGCCCGACCAGGCGGGCAGCCCTGCCCCCAAGAGGCTGAAGCCCAGCGCACGGACGGCCCCGCTGGCGATGGCCCTGGGGCCCAGACGCCAGCCATCGAGGCCCAGGATCTTCAAGCCGATCGCCGCCATCGTGTTCAGGGGAGGGTGGCGCCGGATGCCGCTGGAGCCATTGCTGCCGCGGGGACTGGAGCTGCCGGGGGTGGTGCGGCCTCGGGAGCTGGAGCGGCGACCACCGCTGCCGGGCTGGCCACGGGGGCCGGATCGGCGACGGCGCGGCTGCTGGTCACCACGGGTGCTGGACGCGAGGGCGCTGGGGCGGCTCCGGCTCTGGTGAGGGGCTCCTGCGAGGGGCGGGGGGCCTCGGGCAGGGGCTCGAGATGCACCACCGCAGCGGTCACGCCGCTCTGTTTCGAGGCGGACTGCCGTGCCGACCACTGGCGGATCTCCTCCACCACGGCTGGGTTGTCGGGTTTGGTGAGGATGTCGACGCTGCCATCGGCTTGCACCGCCAGGGGCACCGCGGTGGACTGGCGCACCCGAAGGGAGGGAACGTGAATCACCCGGGCTGCCGTAACCGTGTCCTGGGTTCCCTTGCTGGCCGCCAGCCCGTGGAGCGCCTGCCGCATGGGCTCCCGCCAACCCTCCGGCAGCGGTGCCAGCGGGTCGCCGCTGCGTTGCCAGCGGGCCCGTTCCGCCATGGCCAGCGGAGGCATGGGGGCATTGTTGAGATCCCTGAGGCCGATGCTCCCGCCCAGCAGTTCAGCCCTGTTGAAGGTGCGCAGCATCGGGTTGCGCCAACCCGGGGTTGTGGCGCTGTTGCCAAGCGGTTGATCGGCTGCCCCAGGGGCAACTCCTTCGGCTGCACCCAGGGGTGCCGAGCGATCAGCGGAAATCTCACCCTGGGCCGCCGGCAAGGGCCGGGCCGGCCCCTGAGCGCCCTCGCCCGATTCCCGAACCGCGGCGGTGCGGTCGGCTGGATTCAGGGGCGAGGAACTGGCGCTTCCCAGAAGAAGGCCGGTGGTTGCCTGGGTGCCGGCCTTGGCGGTGGCGGCGCTGGAGCGCTGGCCCGTGGTCATCGGGGCCCGGGGGGAGAGACGAAGGGAGGCTTCGGCAATCTCCCTCTGCTGGCGAAGCTGGGACTGCCAGCGGTCGTGGAGATCAATTCCCAGCAGCGGTAGCCAGATGGCCTGGCTCAGGAGTGCCCAGGCCAGGGCATTGCTGGGGGGTGAAGGGCGGGAATCCATGGCAAGGGGAGTGGCAGATTCGAAGGGTTGAAAAACGCGAGTGAGGAGAGTTCGGTAGGTTTAGTTGCGGTTGTTGTTGTTCCAGTTCCAGAAATACCAGGTGTTGACCAGATTGGCAGCATTGCTGGCGGCCCCAATCGGGATGGCAAGATCGCTGAAGGCATTCAGCACTTTTCCATAGAGGCTGGTCCCCACGATGATCGTGTCACCATTACGAAGCGGCGGATTTTTCTGCGAGAGGTTGCTGGTGTCGTTATAGCTGTAGGTCTGGCGTGTCACCTTGCCATCGCGGTTGAAGCGGATCAACTCCACCTGGTTTTTGTTGGCCCGCCAGCGCACGGGCCCTCCGGCGCGGAAGATGGCCTCCACCAGGGGGGTGTTGGCAGGAAGGCTGAAGGCACCGGGTGTTTTCACCTCACCCAGAACAGAAACATTGATCGCGGTCGGGGCCAGATTGGAGGCGCCGATTTCGCGAATTTCGGCCGGCAGCTCCTTGGTGTGGCCAATGATCAGGGTGTCGCCGTCAAACAACACGGGGTTCTGGAGCTGATTTCCCTGCATCAGCACTTGACTGATGTCGAGGGTGGCCTGCTTTTGGCTTCCATCCAGACCGGCCTGTCGGCGCAAAATCACCTTGCGGATATCGGAATTCACGGTGACCCCGCCAGCCTGTTGGATGGCCGAAACGGGCGTGGAGAAGGGGGCGAGAGGGTAGAGGCCGGGCTTTTCGACCTCACCGATGATCGAAACCTTCACGGGCCTGGGATTCACCAGGGTGAGATAAAGCTGGGGACGCCTCAGTTGCTTGCTGTAGAGGCTGGTCAACCAGCGATTGGCCTGACCGATGGTGAGCCCGGTCAGCTGGACCGAACCGAGCAGGGGAAGACTGCTCGTGCCATCCGGCAGGATCCCGAAGCTGCCACCGATCTCCTTGGCCGCCGGATCCAGGAACGTGAGCTGCAGGCCATCGCCGGGTCCGAGCACGTAGAGATCGGCATACACCTCACTGATGCTCAGTCGTGCAGGTCCGAGAGCCGGCGGGTTGGAGGAAGCCGCAGCCCGTCCCTGCGCGGGGTCGGAGCCGGCGTGGGCTGGCTGAGCGGATGCGCCGCAGATCAGCAGCGCCGCGAGCATGCCGCCTTTCAGACCGCGGAACCGGTCCCCCATCGACCCGGGGTATGGAAGCCCGGAACCTCCCAGGAATCGCCTGGTTGCAAGGCCTCGCCTGGGATCGGGAACGGGCACGCGGAGTTCAAAACCTGCGGCACACCTTACCGGTTCCGGGGCGGGAGGACCGACGAACGGTGCCGGACCGGCAACGACCGGCAGTTGTTCCGGTTCGCGGGGAGGGCATTAGGATCAACGGTCTCCATGCCGCACCCGCCGTGACCATTACGGGCGCTTCCCGCCAACCCCTCCCCGGCGGAAATGAGTCCGCGGCAGAGGCGTTGATGGCTGGCTCCCAGCCCGGCAGCCGGTATCAGGGATTCGATGTAGGCCTTTCACCATCCCCATTGGCTGCTTCGGAGGGATCCGGCACAGGTGGCATCAAGGGGCTGATTCGAACCATCAAACGCCGTCAGGGCGTTTTTCTGCTCACCTTCGGCCTCGTGACCGGTGCCCTGGCCTTGGACACGCTGCGCCAACGCATCTTTTCGCCTGTCTATGAGGGCGGCTTTCAGATTCAGATCAGCAATCCTTTTGAGATGGCCTTTGCTGGTGGTGGCGAAAACAAACTGGAAAGCATTGCCCGCCAACAAACAAAAAACGATGTCCCCAGTCTGATCGTTCTGATGCGATCCCCTCTGCTGGTGAAGCCGGTGGCTGATCGGATGGGGGTTTCGATGAGTGATCTAATCGCCAATCTTTCCGTTTCTCCCGCGGGCAATGTTGATCAGGTTCTCAATGTCAATCTTCGCTGGCGCGATCCAGCTAAAGGACGCTTGATCTTGAATGAGTTGTCGAAAGATTATACCAAGTTCTCGCAGACTCAGCGCCAGGCGGCATTGAATTCTGGAGTTGATTTCCTTGAGCAGCAGGCTCCTGCACTTCGCAAGAATGTCTCTAGGCTTGAGGCGCAGCTTAAGGATTTTAGGCAGAAATACAACGTGCTCGACCCCAATGGTCTTGCCGAAATGATCATGACCAACCGGGACGGTTTGATCACCAAGTTGATGGCTTTGCAGGTCCAGCAAACGGAACTGGAAAGCAAGCTTTCTTCCGTTCAGTCTGGGCGGTTGAATTGGAATTCGAGCGGTGCTCCGACGGCCGTTGAGCAAATGGGTCGCCAAGGAATCGTGATTCCGGGTCGCAATGAGCCAAAAGTTTCCGGCGCTGGTCAAACAACGCCCAATGAAACCCTTGATAAGTTTGAACAGGAGCTTGCTAATGCACGCGCTGTCTACAAAGATGACTCTCCAATCGTGCAATCGATCCTGGCCCAGCGCGATGCCATCCTCCCCGTGGTTCGCAAGCAGGCCACCGATGCGATCAGAGCTCAAATATTTGCCAATGAATCCCAGCAGGACGAACTCAATCGTCAGATTCTGTTGCTGAACGAGAATTTCAGGGCCAGCCCAGCCTTGATGAAAAAGTTTGAGGAGCTCTCTGCCAATCTCAAAACAGCTCGCGCCAACTACTCCAACTATTTAATTGCCAGGGATAATTATCGTCTGCAACGCGCTCGCTCCACCTCTCCCTGGCAGGTTATCGCGCCTGCTGAGTTCGCCGATATTCCTGTTGAGCCGAACCTCCAGCGCAATCTGCTGCGGGCCCTCATGCTCGGCCTTGTTTCCGGTCTGGGAGCGGCGATTCTGCGTGAACGAACAGACAACGTGTTTCACACGCCCATGGAAACGGAACGCGAATTGCAGTTGCCTGTGCTGGGCCTGATTCCCTACTTGCCCCTGGAGCCCGGAGTTGAGATTTCCACCAGCATTTCTAAGATGAGCGCCAGCGAGCGGTTTGCCATCAAGGAATCGCTGCGCAGCCTGTTCACCACCTTCCGCTTGCTTCGCGCGGACCGCGACATTCGTTTGGTGGCGGTGACTTCCTCTACCCAAGGTGAGGGTAAATCAACGGCCGTCACCATTTTTGCCCGTACTTTGGCGGATCTTTCTCTGAAGGTTCTCGTTGTTGACGCCGACATGCGTCTGCCCATGCAGACCCGTTATCTCGGCCTGGCACAGGGTGAGGGGTTCTCCACAATCCTCACCGACTCATCAGTGCCATTGCGTTCTCTCATTCAGCCGATTCAAGATAATCTTGATATTCTCCCAGCCGGTCCAAAGCCGCCCGATCCCGCTAAGTTGCTGAACTCAGCCCGAGCTCAGGAAGTTGTTAACGAGATTCGTGATCTTTCTGAATACGATATCGTTCTCTTTGATGCTCCCCCCTGTCTGATGCTTGCCGACCCGATTCTGCTCGGTGAAAAGTTGGATGGAATTCTCTTCCTTGTTGGTCTTGGCAAGGTGAGTCGTGAATTGGCTCCTCAGGCTTGCCGGCGCATCAAGGCCACTGGGGTTGATGTGTTGGGATTGATCTGCAACCAAGTTAACTTCCCAAGCCGTTTGAATGATTACGGTTACGAATATGGTTATTACTATCATTATGCCTATGCCAATGCTAGCGGTTATGCTTCAAAGTATGGTAATTATGGACGCGGACTGGGGCGTTACGCCCGCGGTGTCGGTAACTACGTGCGTCGTTATCGCGATTCCTATCTCACTGATCGCTACGTTCGTGATGGCAGCGGATCTGCCGTCCAGCGCTATCACGAGGAGGGTGTTTCCCGCGAGTTGCGCCAGTCCAAGCCAAACGCTGGTAATGGAGCTTCCAACTCCACCAATGGCTCCGATCCTTCGGGTCCGGTCAACCCTTCCAATGGGATTGACCGCTCCAATGGCCGGCCTGGTCAGCCACCCAGCGGGCCCAAGGATGGCTGGTTTAAGAAATTCCCCTTCCGCCGCTGACCCCTCGGGTGATTCAGTGATGGAAACCCAATCGCATCATTGGGCTTCCATCGTTTTCAACAGTCGCTCAAGCAGATCAAGATCGCTGAAGATCGGAGCTGCGGCTGGGTGGCACATCCGTACACGGTCCAGAGCAGTGAGCACATCGAGTCCCTGATGACGTGCCAGCAGGCCTACGGCAATCAGCGGCGAACGCTCCCTTCCAGCAAAGCAGTGCAAATAGGTGGCTGGTTGGCTGGCCATCACTGACTCGGCCTGAACAAGGGCTCTGCTGAGTTGCTCCGGTTTCATCGATTCCTGACCACGGTGGTCAGGAAGGGAGACGCGGTCGCAGAGCCAGGAATTGGGTGCGGCTGCAAAGATTTCTTCTTCGGGGTAACAACAACTGAACCGGCTTCTGAAGCCCGCTTCCTGCAGCTGCAGCCAATGGGCCTCGGTCTGAGGCATGGGACCGATGGCAAATTTGCCACTCAGGATCCAGCTGTATAACAACGGACGACCCTCTTGCGACGTCGCTGGCCGGACCGTTGGTGTGGATGATTTAAGCAGCCGATCAAGCAGTCCCATGCTAACGCTCTTGTAATGAATTGCGCTTCCGCTTCAAGTTGATCGACCGGCTGGCATCTGCGTATTGGTTCGCAGTCCGCGCTCTACAGCAGTGAGAATTCGCCGCCAGGTTGGTTGATCGATGGCTGCATCTGCTCTCGAAGTTGCTTGGATCAGAACGCACTGATAGTTCCGATTTGGCTGAAGTCCCAGGATTGATTTGAGGCCATTTCCTGTGCTTGCCTTGTCAATCAGTGGTGCGAGTTCATCTCGCGTCACCCCAAAAGGCTGATTGCCCGCTTCACCTTCAACGAAGCAGGTCTGGCGAGCTTGCTGTTTCTGAATAAAACCCACGGCAGTTGGGGGAGATTGGCCGGACAAATCTCTGTTGGTTATTTTTAGCTGTGAATAGGATCTAGCTAGAAAAGCAGTTTGAAAATTGAATCGTCTTCGGGCTGTCCCTCTCATCACTCTCAGTTCCATGCCATTGGGCATTGAAAATCCAATCGCTGATGATGTTGCCAACTCAGCATCCCGTTTGGCTGGCAGGGGTGGGAGTGGGGCACTGGCAAAGCCGCCATCAACCAAAGCCTTGGCCAGCGCCTCTTGGTCCAGGGGTTGGGCGCTTGGCCAGCGGGGCCAAACCATGGCCTGCAGGGCTGCCACTGAGGTGGCCAGTACAAGGACGGTGTAAACAGCCTGAAGCTGCTTGCTGCCAATGATGCGATTACTCATGGTTGGATTGCTGATCAAGAACCGCAGCAGGCAAGGGTGGCAGCTCGCGTTCCAGTAGACGCATGTAGAGCATTCCAAACGTAAAAACAGCGATGCCAGAAAAAACTAATGATCCGAGGTCGTCATGAAAGAAGCGAAATAGATCGCTGCCCTTGCCGTTGCCGTTGGCAACACACAGGGCAAGAATGGCAATTCGAAAGGTGTTACTTGCCAGTCCAATCAGGGGAGCAAGGGTGAAAATTAAACACCGGCTCATCCATGATCTCAAGGGAAAGGCCAGCTGGAAGATCACGGCAATGCAGACAACTTGAGCAATCATGTCGATGCCGTTGCATGCCGGTAAGACCTCCACTCCTCCCGTGGGCATGAGCACACTTTTGTTCTTCACGATGTTGTCGAATCCCAGGATTCCCAGCCAAAACCCACTCATGTGAGCGGTCAACACGCTCAACGGTTCTTCAGGGATCAGCTTCATGATCACATTGAACGCTGGAAGCATCAGTAGACACAGCAGCGAGTCACGGAATCGGCCGATGCCTCTGATCGGTTCACAAAGCAGTGCCAGGGCGATGCAACCGACCAAGGGCAGGATGAAAATCATCCCGTCCCAATGCAGGACCCTTGCTGTTCGCAGCATCACCCAGATCAGAAGCGGTGCGCCAATCACCAGGCCGATCCATTGGGGATGGGGTTCCAGGGATTCGAACTGATCTTCGAGGCAGATCAGGGCGCCGCCCCAGATCAAAGCTGCGAACACGGTGATGTGCTCATCCTGACTGCTTTGAAACACAGCAAGATTTTGGGTTGCCACAAGGGCCGCCAGCAAAAGCCATAAATTGCGTGGTGTGGGTGGCGGTATGGCGGGAATCTTTTCCCTGAGGCTTTCGGGTATATGGCTGAGCAGGAAAGTCATGGAGCAGTGGTTAATGTTGGCGAGCCTGGATTGGATGCATCGGCTGCTGATCCGTTGCGTTCCACAACTGTGTGTTTGGAAGTTGCCGAGTTGGTCTTGCTGTATTCGGGAACCAATCTGGATAGGGCATGCACTGTAGCCCGCTCATCCCAACAAGCGAGCGCGTTCTCCAGATCTTCAATCATGGGAGCCAGCTCAGAACTGCTGTGGTTTGGCTCTTTGGCCTTGCGAATCAGGGGATGGGGGGTGGCTTCATCCCGGGCACTGATCAGCAGCTCTTCATAGAGCTTCTCGCCCGCTCGCAGGCCCGTGTAATGGATCGCGATGTCGCCGTTGGGGTTTTGCTCATCCCTGACGCGCAGTCCTGAGAGTTCAATCATCTGGCGTGCCAACTCGGCGATCCTCACCGGTTCACCCATGTCGAGCAGGAAGAGTTCCCCTCCCCGTGCCATGCCGGTGGCCTGCAGCACCAATTGCACGGCTTCCGGGATGGTCATGAAGTAACGGGTGATGGACGGGTGGGTCACCGTGATCGGGCCTCCCCTGGCGATCTGCTCATGAAAGAGGGGAATCACCGATCCCGAGGAACCCAGGACGTTCCCGAACCGAACCATCGCCATCACCGGCTCCTTTCCAGCCAGGTCGGCGGCAGCAGCCTGAATCAGCAACTCACACACCCGCTTGCTGGCCCCCATGGCGTTGGTGGGTCGGACAGCCTTGTCGGTGGAAATCAGCGTGAGCCTCTCAACCTTTGCCATCCGGGAAGCCTCGATCACCGCCTGGGTGGCGCGAAGGTTATTGGCTATTCCAGCGCAGAGATTGGCTTCCACCAGCGGTACATGTTTGTAGGCAGCCGCGTGGAAAATCGTTTGTACGCCATACTCCTGACAGATGAGTGACAGCCTTTTGGCATCGGATGCGTCCCCCAGGATGGCTCTGATGTTGGTTTCTCCCTTTTGGGGGATTAATTCTTTTTCGATCCTGTAGAGAGCATATTCATTGAGATCAAAAAGCAGTAGGTTTTTGGCTCCCAGTGCCAGGATCTGCCGGCAAAGCTCACTGCCGATCGATCCGCCCGCCCCTGTGACTAGAACGGATTTGCCCCTCACGCTGGCCTGGAGAAGATCGGGATCGGGTTTGCTTGGCTCCCGGCCTAGAAGATCTTCAATGCGAACGGGTTGGATGTCGCTCACGATTCGCTGGCCATTGGCAAGCTGGGACAGGGAGGGAATCGAGAGCACCTCCAGTCCGAGGTGGTTGAGTTGATCCACCAGCAGGCGCTTGCGATCCCTCGAAAGCGAGGGCATGGCCAGCAACACCTTGTCGACGCCGTGATCAGCCATCAGTGCCTGTAGGCGGATTGGGCTGTAAATTTTTAGATTCTGAAGTGTTCTTCCGTGCAGCTGGCTGTTGTCATCAAGGAAGCCGATGATGCGAAAGCGTCGATCTGTACGCAGGGCATTGAATAGATTCATGCCTGAATGGCCAGCCCCATAGATCAGGGTTGCATTCGTTTTCTCGCTCGCGTGGTGACTGTTGCGGGAGCGGTCCAGATGGCTCACCAGCACATCGCGCAGCACAATGCGGCTGGCAATTGCCGCTCCCGAGAAGAGCAGGAGATAAAGCACCCAGAAGGAGCGGGGGGGTTGGGTGCCACCCACCATGGTGTTGGCCATCAGCAGCACCATCACCATCACCACCGCACGGGGGATGAGCCCATAGAGCGAGTGGCTGCCGGCGTAGCGGGTGAGTCCGCGATACCACCCCGACAGCAGCAACACCGGAAGTCCGCTGACCAGGGCAAGCCAGGGCAGCCAGCGCACGGAAGCCATGGTGGTGGCCAGGGTTTCCCGTTCGTGCAGCCGCAGCGCGAAGGCCCCATAGAAGGCCACCAGGATCAGAAGGCCATCCACGGTGACCAGATAGGCGCGGCGCAGCAACACCGAATCGGCCAATCTGGAGCGCCGCCTGGACCGGCCGGCAGGCGCCGCAGGGATCGGGGAACCGTCTTCGCTTGGTTCACCGGCTACCAAGCCGTTTCCACGGCCTTGAAAGCCGTTGCCACGGTGATTGGGAGTGGTCTGATTGGAATCCATCGTGCGCTGACTGATCTCAGGGAAAGGGCCAAATCGCTGTTGCTTAAGGCTCTAGACCCAGGGCTTGCTGACAAGTAAAGGGTTTTTCGGTTCCGAGCAGATCTACACTATGAATTTGATTGCTTGCTGTTCAAGTTTGGCGAAAGCTTGTGTGGGCTTGAAGTGCATCGAGCCACCTGCTTTTGTACTTTGATCACTTTACCCCGTATCTGCTTCATCGATGAACGCTACGGCGTGGTTGCGCTCCATCCACAGCGCCAACAGCACTTGTGCTCCGATCAGGGGGATCAGTGCCGCGAGGCCGCCCATTGGGCGTGCCAGGGCCAGAAGCCCGGTGGCCCCTCCATAGACCAGGGAGACCCTGGCATGGGGCCAGCCGCCCCGTTGCAGCCTTTGGAACAGATGGCGCCGATGCGCCTGGAAGATCGGCTGGCCAGCCCCCAGCCGGCGGAGCACGCAGACCAGCGCATCCCCCAGCAGCGGGAAGCCGAGCAGCAGCAGGGCGAGAGCCTCCGGTGCGGAGGGCTGCTGCAGCACCATGCCCGCGAACACCGCGCCGATCCAGGTGCTTCCCACATCCCCCATGAACACCCTGGCCGGGCTCCAGTTCCAGGCGAGGAAGCCCCCAAGAGCTCCGGCAATCGGCCATTGTCCGGCCGAGGCCATCAGGATCGTTCCGCAGAGGGCCACCAATCCGTCGAGCCCATCGGTGAAGTTGATGAAATTGATCACCGCCGTCACGGCCACCACCGCCACGGGCAGCGCCCAGGCCGGCAGGGGGAAGGTGGCCATCGTGACCAGAACGATCGCGGTGGCCAGTTGGGCGGCGTAGCGAACTGCGGCAGGGAGGTTGTAGCGATCATCCAGAAGCCCGACCAGCGCCAGCGGGCAGCAGATCAGCGGAATCCAGGCGCTTGGGCCAGTCCCCAGGCTGAGGCTGAGCAGGCTTCCGACCAGCACGAAGACCAGGCCGCCGCCTCTGGGGGTGGCCCTGTGGTGGGAGCTGCGTGCATTGGGTTGATCGAGCAGCCGTTGTCTTAGCCAGGGAATCAGGGCCCAGAGGAGCAGCCAGCTCAGGACAGCGGCGCCCGCCGTTCCCGCCAGCAGGGCGGGGGTGATCATGGTCAGCGGCAAGGGTGAAACGCTCATGGCTGACCCGCTTCGCGGCTGGAGGGATACCAGGCGAGCGGCGCCACGGGAAAGGCTTCCTCACGCGTGCCCAGCAGGGTGTGGACCGGGGTGAAACCGGCCAGATTCGCCTCCATCCGTAAAACAGCCTCGAAGCTCTTGGCGTTGAGCGGGAGCAGGGGGGCGGCCATCAGGTGAAACAGCGCCTGGGGCACCGGCAGCAGTTGGCAATGCCCGGCCCGATCGCGCCGGTCGTGATCCCGGGCCGCAAGCTTGAGCCGCTCCAGCATGGTGGTGTAGCTCAGCACCTCATCTCCGCCGAGGGCGATGCGCCGGCTGCTGCTCTCCCCAGGTGAGCGGGCCGACCGCTCGGCCAGATGGAGGGCGGCGGCCGCCAGCTGTCGCGCGTGGATCGGCTGGCGCAGCCCTGTTTCGGCGGGCAGAGGCAGAACCGGCAGCCGGCGCATCATCGCCAGCAGGCGGCTGAGATTCTGATCGCCCCGATCCCCCGCCTGCCCGTAGATGAGGGTGGGCCGGAGGATGCGGCAGGGGATCGCGGCCTTTGAGCAGGTGGCCTCCAGGCTGTCCTCGGCACCCAGCAGCCTCTCCACCAGGCGGCGGTCCTCCCGGTTGGCGGCAAAACGCTTGGTGATCACCGACGAGGAGGAGCAGGCCACCACGGCGGCGATCGGGGAAGGTCGCCCCAGGCCGGCCAGGCCGTGGTGGAGGGTCGCCAGGAAGGGAGCCAGCAACCAGATCGGCGCGAAGCTCACCAACAGGCTGGTGTCCGGGAGCGCCCCGACCGGGGGAGTCGCGGCCGCCTTGAGGTCGATCGGGAGGAAGCGGTCCGCAGGCCAGCCCGGGGGTGGGCGGCGTCCGGCCACCAGCACCGGCCGCGCCGCGGCCAGCTCCAGAAAGGCGGCTCCGGTGGCGGTGGTGGCCCCGAACAGCAGGATTGGCGAGGGGGATGGGCTCATGGCTGCGCTTCCGAAGGGGCGAAGCGGCTCAGGATTTTCTGGCCGTAGCGCCACAGGAACGGCAGGATCCAGAGGTGGCCGAAGGCATAGCGGTAGGCGCGCCGGACCTCCCCGAGCCGGCGGCGGGTCTGTTGACCGCTCACGCCACCATCGCCCATGTGCACCAGCTCCAGCTCACTGCGGCAGACCACCAGATCCGGATGGACCGACAGCTGCAGGAAATAGTTCAGGTCGGCCGACAACTGGAAGCCCGGTGCGTAGCGATCCAGCCGGCGGCGCGCCCCCGGCCCGATCAGGGTGGCCTGGTGGGGCGGGGTGGACCCCAGCAGCAGTGAGCGTCGGTAGGAGTGCCGCCACTGGAAGGCCGTGGCGCGCCGGGGCCGCGGTGGGCTGTTGCTGGCCTGGAGGCTGTAGTAACGGCCGCGGCACACCAGCAGATCGGGAGCGGCTCCGCTGCGGCTGCAGGCCTCCAGGCTGGCCTTGGCCCGGGCCAGGACCTCGGGAGCGGCGGCCCAGTCATCGCTTCCCCAGAACAGCAGCCAGTCGGCGGGAGCGGCCAGGGCGAAGCCCTGGTTCATGGCCCCGAAGATGCCGGGATGGTCGGCGGACTGGCTCTGCCAGCGGAAGCGCTTGTCCTGACGGCAAAGCGCATCCAGCCAGGCCCGATGCTCCGGGCCACTGCCGCCATCGATGAAGGTGAGCGTCCAGTCGCGCAGGGTCTGCTCCTGGAGGGAGGCCACCAGCCTGGGAAGCAGCCGGTACGACTCCCGGGTGGGCACGATCAGGTGGACCGGGAAGGGGGTTGCCTGTTCATGGGATTCCTCGCCGGCGGTGGCCATCGACCCGTTGCCCATCACCCCTGCCTGCGGATCAGCACCGGGCCCAGCACCAGCACATCCATGCGGGTGCGCAGGAAGCAATCGAGCGCCTGGCCTGGGGTGCACACGATCGGTTCGTTCTCATTGAACGAGGTGTTGAGCACCATCGGCACGCCGGTGCGCTCGGCGAAGGCGCGGATCAGCCGGTAGTAGCGGCCGTTGCCCGCCTCGCTCACGGTCTGGAGCCGGCCGGTGCCATCCACATGGGTCACCGCCGGAATCAGGCTGCGCTTTTCCTGCCGGATCGGATACACCTGCATCATGAACGGCACGTCGCCATCGCGTTCGAACCATTCCGGCACCGCCTCCCGCAGCACCGAGGGGGCAAAGGGGCGGAAGGATTCGCGCCGCTTGATCTTGAGATTGAGGATGTCCTTCATGTCGGCCCGGCGTGGATCGCCAAGGATCGAACGGTGGCCAAGAGCCCGCGGACCCCATTCCATCCGCCCGTCGAACCAGCCGATCACCAGCCCATCGGCGATGGCGGCGGCCACCTGATCACAGAGCTGGTCTTCGGCGGGCCGTTCGATCGTGCAGTGTGCCTCCGTCAGCGCCGACTTCCGGGCCGGCTCGGCCAGGAGCGCCTCAATGGCTGATCCGCTCGCTTCACTGCCCAGGTAGGCGTTCAGCATGGGCTGGCTGCGGGGATGTCCAAGGCCATGCCAGACCGCAAGGGCGGCGCCGAGGGCCCCTCCGGCATCGCCGGCCGCCGCCTGCACGTACACCTGGCGGAAGGGCGTGGCCACCGTGACTTTGCCGTTGGCCACCGAGTTGGCGCCGCAACCCCCGGCGATGCAGAGGTTGTCGGTGGGATGGCGGCGGTGCAGAGCGTTCAACAGGTGGAAGAAGGCCTCCTCGTACATCACCTGGGCAGAACGGGCGATGTCCTTGTGGTGCTGCTCAAGGGGCTGGTCGGGCCTGCGGGCTGGGCCCAGCAGGGTTTCCAGGGCGGGGCTCCAGTGCTGGCCCACGGTGGGGATGCCGTGACTCCACTGATGCGGCAGGTTCTGGCCGGCGTGCTGGAACCAGCGCAGGTCGAGCTTGTAGGTGCCGTCCTCCTGGAGGCGCACGATGCGCCGCATCGCCTCCATGTGGGTGGGCTGGCCGTAGGGGGCCAGGCCCATCACCTTGTATTCATCGCCGTAGTGGGGGAAGCCCAGGTATTGGGTGATGGCGGTGTAGAAGGCGCCCAGCGAATGGGGGAACCAGATCTGGCCATCGATCGCCAGCTCCGCGCCGCTGCCGTAGCCCCAGGCGCCGCTGGAGAAATCCCCGAAGCCATCCACCGAAACCACCGCCGCTTCCGGGTAGGGCGAGGCATAGAAGGCCGATGCCAGGTGGGCGCGGTGATGCTCCACGAAATGCAGCTGCGCGCGGATCGGCTCGCCGGGAAACGCGGTGGCGAGCTGGTCGGCCAGGCCGGACCGTTCACGCTTGTTGCGCCAGCGCGCCAGCAGGAAGCGGGGATCGGGCCGTGAGACCGCGGTGTAAAGGAGCTTGCGCAGCCGGTGGGCGCCCGGCAGGGAGTTGATGGCGATGTGATCGAGATCGCCGATCGTGACCCCCGCATCCGCCAGGCACCAGGCGATCGCCTCGGAGGGGAACCCGGCCCAGTGCTTGATGCGGCGGAACCGTTCCTCCTCCGCCGCAGCGATGATCTGGCCATCGCGCACCAGGGATGCGGCGGCGTCGGCGTGGAAGGCGTTGATCCCGAGAATGAGGGTCATGGATGGGGGAGGTCGATCGCCAGGTGGTCGCGGAGCCAGCTCTGCAGAACCATCAGGTTCCAGCGGCGGTACCAGGGGTGCAGATCCAGGCCCACCGGGGTGGAGGGTACCCGCAGGGCCAGGGGCGCGTCGCTGTCATCCAGCCAGAGCTGGAAGGGGAACCGGAATCCCTGTTTAGGTCGGTTGGTGAACCAGGCTGGTAGTTCTGGCACGCTGGCCTGGAGCAGGGCCTTGCCCGGCGCCAGCCGCAGCGAGGGCACAATCGGAGCGAGCTGGCCCTGGAGCGCAGCGTCCACGTAGGGCAAGCGCAGCTCCAGGGCCGTGGCCATGGCCATCGCATCGCTGTCCGGCAGCAGCTGGTTGCGCAGGTAGCGGCAGCCCTCCAGCCAGGCCACCGCATCGGCTGGATCCAGCCCGGGCGGCGGTTCCTCGGTCCTGGCACGGGCATCGAGGTTTTGGGGAACCGCCATTCCCCAGTGCCGCATCAGGGCCTCCACCTCCGGCTGGCTGAACTGGCCGCGCAGGCAACGATGGGCCCCCTGCAGGGAGGGAGCAGCCCGAAGCAGCTCCGCCAGCCGCTGCCGCTTCTGCGCTCGCCCCCCGGGGCTCCGGGCCAGGGCTGCGGCCGCCAGCGGACCAAGCGGCCCCAGGCGGCGGCGCCAGCGCTGCAGCCTCGGCACGCTGCGGAAACTGGGATAGCCGCCGAACAGCTCATCACCCCCCAGACCGGAGAGCGCCACCTTCAGCCCCCGCTCGCTGGCCAGCCGGGAAACGCACCAGGTGTTGAAGCCATCGATCGAGGGCTGGTCCTGGCTGGCCAGGAACTGGGGCAGCCACTGGCGGGCCTGGTCGGCCCGCAGGGTCAGCGCCGTGTGCTGGGCTCCGAACAGCGCAGCGATGCGGGCTGCCGGTTCGGACTCATCAAACCCCTCGCTGCCGGGGTCATCGAAGCCGATCGTGAAGGTGTGGAGTCCGGCGGGAGCCAGGGCCAGCAGGGCCGCTGAATCCAGGCCGGCACTGAGAAACAGGCCCACGGGCACATCGCTCACCATGTGGGCTGCCACCGAGTTCCGCAGGGCGGAGCGGGTGAGCGCGATCGCCTCCTGGCGATCCACGACCGGGGCGGGCTGACCCGAGCCTGCCGCGTTCCGGAGCCCCAGCAGGCTCTCGGGCAGGGGCCACCACGGTTCGATCCGCGTGCTGCCAGCCTGCCACTGCAGCCAATGGCCTGCCTGCAAGCGCCTCACCCCGGCCACCAGGGTGGCCGGTTCGGGCACCGAGCCGCTGGCCAGGTAGGCGGCGATGGCTTCGGGATCTGGGCGGCGGGGAATCAGGCCGCTGGCCAGCAGGGCCCGCAGCTCCGAGGCAAAGGCCAGCTCCCCACCAGCTCCCTGCCAGATGTAGAGGGGCTTGATGCCGTGGGGATCGCGGGCCAGGAGTGCGCTCCCCTCCTGGGTGTCCACCAGGCAGAACGCATACATGCCCCTCAGATCGGCCAGGCCGGAGCGTCCCCGCCGGGCCATCCAGCGCAACAGCACCTCGGTGTCGCCGCTGCCCCGGAAGCGCTCGCCCTCGGCTTCAAGCCGCTGGCGCAGGCTGGCGTGGTTGTAGATCTCGCCGTTGAACACCAGCTGCCAGCGGCCGCAGGGGGAGGCCATCGGCTGGTGGCCGCTGGGGGAGAGATCGAGAATGGCCAGGCGGGTCTGCACCAGGCAGGTGGTGGCGTTCTCCCAGGTGCCGGCGTCATCCGGCCCCCGGTGGGCGATGGCCGGCCGGACCCGCTCAGCGAAGGACCCGGGCTCGGCTCCAATCAGCCCCGCGATGCCGCACATCAGAGCGCCTCCGCCCCGGGGAGGGCCAGATTGGGCCAGGCTGACTGCAGCTGGCGCCGGAAGTTGGCGCGGGCGGCGGCCGTGCTGGCGTGGTCAGCGACCCACTGCGCGGCACCCTGGGCCAGGCGCTGCCGCCCCGGGCGGTCGCCGGCGATGGTGGCGATCGCCCTGGCCATGGCTTGGGGTTCCGACGCCACCAGCTGGCCGGTCTGGCCCTCCAGCACGAACTGTTCCGGACCGCCACAGCGGCTGCTCACCACAGGCACGCCGCAGGCCATCGCCTCCAGGGCCGCGATGCAGAGCCCCTCCTGGTGGGAAGGGATCACGAAGACATCGAGGGTCTGCAGCAGCCGCGCCAGTTCGGGCGGCTCCAGGGGTGGGTGGCAGCGCACCCGGGCTTCGATTCCCAGCTCCTGCAATCGGGGGCTCAGCAGGGTGAGGTCCTTCTCGCCCGCCAGGTGAAGCTCCACCGGTGCTCCCCGTTGCTGCAGCAGCTGGACGGCGCGCAGCAGCAGGTCGATGTTCTTGCGGGGGTCGCCGAAGCGCCCGGCAAACCCGATCCGCCACGGCACCACGGCGGCGGGCTCGGGGCGGAAGGTGGCGCCGTCCACCGGCATGAGCATCACGGCGTCCATGGGGCGCTTTGCCACCGCGGCCAGAGCATCGGCGGTGTACTGGCTCAGTGCCAGGATCCGACCCTCAGGAGCCCGAAGCACCTGCCGTTCCAGCCGGCGCAGCACCGGCCCGTTCACCCCCCGATCGAGCAGGCGGCGGGGCAGGCTGAAGCTCCGCACCCGGTTGGCGCGATCCGCGGCCCAGGGGGTGGCCACCCAGGCCACGAAGGGCAGACCCAGCCGGGCATAGGGCAGGGCGCACAGGGGGTTGCCCGTCACCGAGAGGTGGAGCTGGCAGTTGGCGATCAGCTGCCGCCAGGCCCGGCGGGGCAGGTAGTGGGTGAACTCCAGCTCCGGCAACCAGCTGCCCAGGGCGTGGGCCTCATGGTTGCCGTAGGCGCGCTGGTCCTTCTCTGCCGGGCGCCTGCCGCTCGGCAGGGCATGGAGCGGCACAGACAGGGCCGGATGCTGGCTCCAGGGGGCATACCAGGCGAACACGGGCTCGATGCCGAGTTCCTCCAGCAACCCTGTGACACAGCGCGTCATCGTGGGCACGCCCCCATCGATCGGCTCGATCGTGCTGATCAGGGCCCTCAGCCTTGTGCCGCTCATCCCTTGAGGAAGTCGAACAGCTCCCGGTTTTCCCGCACCCAGCGGATCAAATCGCGCACGCCATCGCTCACACCGATCTGCGGGGCCCAGCCCATCAGCTCGCCGGCCTTGCGGATGTCGCACACGAACACGGGTTGGTCACCCGGGCGAGTGGCGCCCGTGCGGGGGGTGATGGTGATCCCCAGCTCCTCCTGCAGGAAGCCGAGCAGATCGCGCAGGCAGAGGGTGTTGGACGGGCCTCCCCCGATGTTGAAGGCCTGGCCGCTCACGGCGCTGCGGTGGGTCCAGGCGGCCTCATAGGCCCGGGCCAGGTCCTGCACGTTGAGCACATCCCGCGTCTGCCAGCCGTCGCCGTAGAGGGTAATCGGCTTCTCCAGCAGGGCGGCAATGCTGAACCAGGCCACCCAGCCCTGGTCCTCAATGCCGAACTGGCGGATGCCGTAGATGCAGGACTGGCGGAAGCTGCAGGTCTGCAGGTCGTAGATGCGGGCGTAATCAATCGTGTACTGGTCGGCCACCCCCTTGGAGCAGCCGTAGGGCGAGTGGAAGTCGAGAGGCTGGTGCTCCGGAACCCCCAGGGGCAGATCGGCGAAGGCATAGCCGTGCTCACCCCGCACCACGGGGACGGTTTCCATGCCGCCGTACACCTTGTTGGTGGAGGCGTAGAGCACGAACGCTTCCGGCGCCCGAAGCCGCACCGCCTCCATCACATTGAAGCTTCCGAGGGCGTTGATCTCGAAGTCTTCGCGCGGATTGGTGTAGGAGGTCGTGACCGCCACCTGGGCGGCCAGGTGCAGCACCATGTCGGGCTTGTGCTCCCCCATCACCGCCGCCAGCGCGTCGAAATCGCGGATATCCACCCGCTGGAAGCTGATCTCGGGCCGCTGCTCCTGCAACCAGGCCAGGTTTTTCTCGGTGCCCCGGCGCGAGAGGTTATCCACGATGGTCACCTTCCACCCTCTCGAGGCGAAGTGGAGGGCGGCATTGGTGCCGATGAAACCGGCGCCGCCGGTGATCAGGATCGAAGCCATCAACCGGGACGGTGGGGTTGTGTCAGAAACCCGGCGAGCGTAAGCCGCCCACCCGCTTAACTCCCGCTCTCGTGCGCCAACCGGATCGCCAAGTGGATCCTGTTGATGGGCATCCGGATCAGGATTCCTTCGCGGTGAGGCCGAGCTGCCGCTTGCGTTCCTCGTGAAGCATCAGCACCAGCAGCAATTCGGCGTAGGTGCGCTGCAGGGCGTAAATCAGACCCGCCCGGCCATCGAGCAGCCCGCCACGCAGGAGCAGGCAGAAGCTCAGGGCCGCCAGGGGTGAGAGCGGTGTGTGCTTGCGGAGCCGGTCCGCCCAGGAGAGCCGCTGGCTCGGGGTGGCGAGCAGGGTGGCGGCCTCGATCCGCAGATACTTCTGCTGTGAAGCCAGCCAGCGCTCCAGCGGTTTGCGGTCGTCGTGGAGGAGGGGCAGACCGAGCGGCGCCACCTCCCCATCGATCACCACCCGATGGCCATGGCCCTCATCGCGGTAGCGCCCCCTGCTGGTGCGATAGAGACAGGTGCGCGGAGGCAGCAGCGATCCCCGCAGCGGGCGGCCATCGATGCAGTAGCGGAAGGGGAGGCTGTAGCCGGCGAGATTGTCCCGCTCTGCCCGCTCCAGCAGCGCGGGCAGAGCGCGGGCCAGTTCCGGGGGAACGCCATAGTCGGCGTCAAGGCTGAGCACCCAGGCGCTGCTGATCCGATCCAAGCCGAAGTTGCATTGGGCGGCGAAGCTGTCAAAGGGCCTGTGCAGAATCCGCACGTTGGGGTGAGCCGCCAGCACCTCCAGGGTTCCATCGGTGCTGCCGCTGTCGATCACCAGAATCTCGCTGAGCCAGCGCAGGCCGGCGAGGGTGCGGCCGATGTTGGCGGTTTCGTTCCAGGTGAGCATCAGGCCCGTGAGGGGAAGGGCTGCGGCTCGGTCAGCGGATGGGTCTGGGGATGGCGTGCCGGAAGCCGCCGGCGGAAACGGAGGCGCGCTCATCGCAAGGGGCTTGTCGGGAGGGATTGGCCGCTTGCCTGGGCCAGGGAATGCCGATAGGCCAACTCAGCCTGCTGGCGAGCGATCAGGGTAGGTACGGCAAGAAAAGACCCGAAGCAGATTCCCATGAGGATCAGAATGAAGGGGTCTGAGTACACCTGGGCGGCCGAAAAGAAAAACACTATATTGGCCAGCCCGAAGGCAATCAGGCCCAGCAGCAGGAAGGCCAGGCGCGGTTCCAGCAGCCGCAGCAGGCGGAAGTTACGTCGCAATGTGAGCAGGATAAGAACGGCAAGAACGCCACCCACAACAATCCCCGGAAGGCCTAGTTCGGCCACGATTCTTCCTCCCCCCCCTTCCGACACATACCCCAGGCTTTGGATTGAATCGCGGGCCGCCTGGGTGCTGGCATCCAGCTGGAGGTTGCCCAGGTTCGCCCCAGCCCCCACCCCGAGCCCGAATCCCTGGGACACGTCCAGGGCCCGCAGCAGCGCTCCGATGCCCTGGCTTTGGAAGCGTTCCAGCAATTCATCTTTCACGCTCAGGGATCGGTTGAGGTAGATGTCGAAGGAATCTCCCTTGGCCGTGATCAGAAAGAGGGCGTAGACCCCATAGGCCATGGCCGAGCCGCCGAGCACGCTGCTGATCACCCGCTCCCGGGAGGCGGGGGAAGCTCTGCGGCTGAACAGCAGCAGGTAGAAGGCTGTGAACACCAGCACCAGCACCAGGGATTTGCGGCGCCCGGTGGGGATGGTGAGATAGGCAAAGGCTGCGGTCAGCAGGAAAAGGAGAATCTGGTTATCCCGTCGTTGCGAGCTCACGGCCAGGATCAGGGAGAAACAGGCACCGGCGGCCAGGTGCCAGCCGGCAATTTCACTGGTGCGCCAGAGACCCGAAACGCCGGAGGCGGAAAATCCCTCAAAGGTGATCAAGATGCCCTGGCCTACCTCCTTGAAAAGAATGCTATCTAAGCCGCGGAAGTCTAGGTAGGCTGAAATGGCAAACGCGCTGCAAATTATCAGGTAAGTGATGATCACATTCCGCAGTGTCTTCGGGCTGCATCCCACTTCGTAGCCGGCCCAGAGGGCCACCGCGGGGGCTATGTAGAAGGCCGCGCCAAGCCCCATCAGGCGGATATCACCGAAGCGAAGAAAGGAATTCATCGACTGGGCTGCAATCACGGCAAAGTAAAGGGGAATCCAATCGAGAGTTTCCTGAACCGTCCAGAACATGCTGCGCAGATTCACCACGCCTTTTCTCTGCTCGTAGATCACCAGAGCCGTGAGCACGAAGGCAATCAGCACCAGGCCAACGAACGTGCTGGGCTGGTTCGGTGTGATCTTGCGGATCGGATCCTGCAGAAAGCCGATCACCACGGTCACCAGCAGTCCCGAGCGCCAGTTGCCATCCAGCAGAAACACAGAAAGCAGGCCGAAGAGCAGAACCAGGGACAGCGAGGTCATCGATGGGCTTCAGGGAGGGCTGAGGCGGAGGCCGCGGGGCTGGGGCGACGAGCCTTCACAATCTCGCCATACCTTGCCTCCAGGTCCGTGGCGATGGCAGGCCAGGCCAGCCGCTGTTCGGCAAGGTTACGGGCCGCCTGACGGGTGGCAGGGCCTGGTCCACCGAGGGCTGAGGCCAGGGTGCGGGCCAGTTCGCTGGGAGTGCTGGCACACACCAGGCCGGCTCCAGCGCCTGCCACCAGATCGGCCACGGCCACCTGGGGCGAGAGAATGGCCGGAGTGCCGGCCGCCAGGGCTTCCACCACGGCGATGCCGAAATTCTCCGCCGCCGAAGGCAGCACCAGCCAGTCGGCATCCGCCAGCTCCTGGTCCTTGCGCTCACCCTCCACCTGGCCGAGCCAGCGGCAGCACTCCCCCAGACCCAGGACCCGGGCCTGTTCTTGGAGCTGCCGTTCGTAGTCGGGGTCACCCCGGCCGGCAATTCGCAGTTCCCAGGCGGCCGTGGGCTGTTGAGCGTTCAGGAGCGCCAGCGCCTCCAGCAGGCGATCCAGTTGCTTCTTGGGGTGCAGCCGGGAGAGAAAAAGAAAGCGGGTGGCGCGATCGGCCTGCTCCTCCTCCAGCACCCTGCGATGGGTTCGGTTGTTCAGCCTGACCCCGAGGGGGAGCACGAGCGGCGCAGGGAGCAGCCCGAGCGCCGCCACCTCGTCCCGCTCCGCGGCGGAGGTGAAATGGAGCGCCGAGGCCCCGTTGAGGTTGCGGCGCTCCACCAGGTTCAGCATCGCCTCCTTGCGGGCCCGGCTCTGGGAGAGGCTCCAGGGACTGAGCTGGCCGATGGTGCGCACCAGGTAGGGAACGCCGGCGTGGCGGGCCTCGCGCATGGCCCAGGTGGAGGGAAACGAGAAGATCGCATGCACGTGCAGGAGGTCGTAGTGGCGGAGATGCCCCTTCAGCCACCGCACCAGGCCCGGGCTGATGGCGAATTCCCGCAGGGCGTGAACGGGGGGGCTCCAGCGCGGAAAGGCGATCAGTGGAACCCCCTGGCGTTCGATCCAGTGACCGGTAGGCAGGCTGGGATCCACACCCGGGCCATGGTCATTGGTGGTGAGGATCGAGGCCTCCACACCCTGCTGGCGCAGGGCCGCCACCATCTCCAGCACCGCCTTGCTCGGCCCGCCCCGCAGCGGGCTGACCGAGGGGATCACGTGGAGAACCCGGATTCCCTGGTTCATGGCAGGTTGGCAACGCCGGGGCGCTCCATCACCCGCCTCACTTCCGCCCGGATGCTGGCTACGGCCGCTTCCACCGAGGAGCCCGGCTCCACCAGCGCCCTTCCGAAAGCTCCCCTGCGGCCCGGCAGGAGCAGCCCGTCGATCCGATTCGGCAGCCAGGAGCGGGGCTTAGGGCCGTCGGAATCCATCCGCACCACCACCGGAATCCGCCGCAGCCGGGCCACAAGAGCCACCTGGCTCAGGCCCAGGACAGGCCAGCCCGTGAGCACAAGGGCGTCCGGCCGCAGCCGAGAGGGTCCCCAGCCCAGCTCGCGCAGCGGGTTGGCCAGCCACACGCCGCCGTAGCCAGCGCTGATGCCCCGGCCGCGGCCGCTGGGGGCCCGGTGCCAGCGGTAGCCCTCCAGCAGCGGGCCCTCTGGGCGGGCAGCCTGTTCGGATCCCAGTTCCCGGGTGCGGGTCTCCGGCAGGGAGAGGTAGAGCACGTCGACGGCCAGGGCGGGATCGGCCGCCAGGGCGCGGAACAGGGGGATCTGTTCGGGCACCGGCTGGCTGGCGACCACCAGCACCCGGGGGGTGCGTGTGGCCAGCAGGGCCGGCCCCTGGCCGTTGAGCCGCATCGCCCAGGCCAGACCGCGTAGTTCGGCCAGCAGGGTGGCGGGGATCCACCAGGGATGGCGCAGGTGGTGGCGGGTGCGAACCGACTGGAGCAGGGCGCCGATCGAGCCCACCAGGGCCTCGATCGGAGGCCGGGTGCGCAGCAGGAAGTAGTAGCGCCCCACCGCGTGATCGGGTTTCAAGGTGGTGAGGTGCTTGCCGTAACTGCGGGTGCCCCCCCGTTCGGCCCGCAGGTGGTGGATCAGGGCTGCGGGCGCGTAGTCGATGCGCCCGCCGTCCTCGCACCAGCGGTGGGCGAATTCGGCTTCAAAGTGGTAGGCCACTTTCACGAAGTTGGTGTCGAAGCCCCCCAGGGCCCGGGCCCGCGCCAGGGGGATGGCCACATTGCCTCCCATGAACGCCTTCACACCACGCGGTTCGAGGCTGTTGAACAGGAAGGGAGCTCCCGCGGGATCCTCCCTTTCGCCATGCCAGGGCTGCAGCACTCTCCCGGCCACCATCACCCCGGGATTCCGTTCACCGGCCTGCTGGTGGGCCCGCAGCAGGGCGGGATCGGGGCGGATGTCGTCGTCGAGGAACAGGATGCGATCACCTCGGGCCTCCTGCAGGGCCCGGTTCATCGCGCCGGTGATCGAAGGGCGGTCCAGGCGGATCCAGCGGATGCGGCCTTCCTGGTGCCAGCGCGCCAGCCGCTGTTCTGTGTCCTCATCGTGGCGGGGTGTCTGGTCCACGATCAGCAGCTCCCAGGGGGGCGGATCGAGGGCGAGCAGATCGGCGATGCTGGCGGTCAGCACCCCATCACGGCCGTAGGTGGGAATCGCGACTGTGAGCTTCATCGCGCGCTCAGCCGCCGCAGCCGCGCCTTGAGGTGCCAGGGGTTCAACTCCAGGGTGCGCTCCAGGTAGCGGCGGGAGAGATCCGGGTGTTCCGCGGCGAGACAGGCCGCGATGAAGTAAGCGCCATCAGCTTCGCGGCGGGGATTGCGACGGGCATTGCGGCAGCTCTCGCTCAGTTGTTCGGCCTGCTCCAGCCAGGAATCCTCCGGCTCCCCGGCCCGCCGGGCCCGGGTGGCCCCCACGATCAAGGCGTGGAAGGCCTCTTGCTCCTGGCGCCGCGAACCGCTGATCGAACCGGGCGAGAGGGTGGCCTCGTAGAGCACCTCGGGCACCACCCGGTGGCGGCCCGATTCCACCATGCGGCTCCAGAGGTCAAGGTCCTGGGCGTAATAGAAGGCGGCTCGGTAGCCACCGGCCCGTTCGTAGGCCTGGCGGCGCATCAGCACCGATCCGTGGATCGCTGGCCCGGTGAGCCCATCGGCCAGGGTTTCCTCCGCCAGCCGGTTCACCGTGGCGGTGGCCCCTTCCTCCACCACCAGGCGCACGTGGCTGGAGCAGAGGTTCGCCTCCGGATCGGCCTCGAGGCAGGCCACCTGTTGTTCGAAACGTCCCGGCAGGGAGCGGTCGCCGGCATCCTGGCGGGCGATGAAGGTGCCCCGGGCCTCCCGGCATCCCTCGATCAGGGCCCGGGTGAGCCCCCGACCCTCGCGGTTCAGCACCCGGATACGGCCATCTTCGGCAGCCAGGCCCTGCAGCAGCGGGCCGGTCTGATCGGTCGAGCCGTCGTTGATCACGATCACTTCCAGATCGACATCCTGGCTCTTGGTGAGGGAGGCCAGGGTGGTTTCCAGGGTGGCCGCGCCGTTGCGCACCCCCATCACCACGGAAACCAGCGGCGTCGTGGCGGTCATGGGGTGGTGCGACGGGGCATCAACCGGCGCAGTCCCACGCTCAGCCGGGCGGCTCCGCGCCAGCCCAGCAGCGAGGCCAGCAGCCCGTAAAGGAGGAACTCCGGCGATGGCCGGCGCCGCTGCCCTGAGGCGTCCCTGGCCAGGTGGAAGAGGGATCGGGAGGCCTCGTCCACCCCAGCCAGACCACACTGGCGGCTCAGCAGAAAGGCGGCCTTGGCGAAATGGCGCATCTCCGGTGCGTCGGGGGCCACACCCGCTTGCCGCGCGCAGTGGAGGAGGGAGGCCTGGGCCAGGGCGCGGTGGGAGAGCTTGCGGGGATCCTCGCAGCCCTGGTCACTGAGGTGGCCATCGGCCAGATGGATCCGCCGCACGGACACCTCCTGCGGCACCCAGGCGAGCCGGGCCCCGGTGGCCCCCGCCCGGGCGTCGTACTCCCAGTCCTCCTCATTGATCCAGTTTCGCCAGGGACCGATCCGGTCGAGGAGGTCGCGCCTGTAAAGCGGAGAACTGGTGGTCCACCAGCGCTCCACCAGGAGGTGGGGGAAGAGGGTGGGCCGCACCTGGCCGGTACCCCGCATCGGGCCGAGCCGCCGCACTGGCTGGATCGCGTGGTTTTCCTCCAGACTCGGCCCATAGCTGATCTGGCAGTCAGGCTGGTGCCGCAGAGCCCCCACCTGGGCCGTGAACTTGCCCGGCAGCAGCAGGTCGTCGGAATCCAGAAACTGAATGAAGCTGCCCCGGGCCCGCTCCAGTCCCCGTTGCCGCGCCGCACCGGGGCCGGCGTTGGGCTGGTGAATCACCACGATCGTCTCCGGGCAGGAGCGCGCCAGTTCGTCCGCCACGGCGGCGGTGTCGTCGGTGGAGCCGTCGTCCACGATCACGATCTCGATCGGCCGGTAGGTCTGGGCCAGCACGCTGGCCACGGCCTCGCGCAGCAGCCTGGCGCGGTTATGCACCGGGATGATGGTGCTCACCAGCTCAGGATCCCGCCGGCTTGACGACGTCATGGCCTCAGTTCCCCCCATGCCCATGCAGGCGCTGGCGCAGCAGCTCCTCGATCCGCTCCCGGGCCGGCCGGGCCATCAGGGTGCGGGCCCGCTCCAGATTGGGATTGTGGCCCGCAGCTTTGAGGGGTTGGCTCCGGTGCCAGAGGTGCACGATCGGCTCATACCCCCAGATCCAGGTGGGCAGGGTGAGGCAGCGATCCCAGAATTCATTGTCCTCGCCCCCCCAGCCCCGGAAGGACTCATCCATGCCTCCCAGGCGGTGGTAGGCCTCGGCCGTGATCGCCATGCTGCCGCCGGCTTCGAGGTTTTGCACGATGTACTCGGCCGGCTGCTCGTCGTAGGGAGCCCCGTGGGCCAGCACCGCCTGGCTGTGCTCCGGGTTGAGGTAGAAGATAAACCGCTTGGGGTTCACCACCGCGTAGCCGGTGCCGATGCGCTGCAGGATCCGCCGGGCGTAGCCGGTCGGAACGAGCATGTCGTTGTCATGGAGCAGGAGCACCGGTGAGCGGGCTTCCCTGGCTCCCACGTTGAAGGTGTGGGAGCGGTTGTAAGGGGCCTGCGGGTCGGGCAGCGGCGCGTGGATGTGGCGTACCCAGGCCGGTAGGGCCGCCTGGATCCGCGGCGTGGTGTCCTGTTCGATCACGAGGCATTCCAGGCGCACGCCCTGCTGGGCGGCCAGGGATTCCAGGGTGCCCAGAAGCAGGGGGAGACGCTCGCTGCCCCGGTGGCCGATCAGCACGCTGATCTCGGGTGGACCACTGCCGGGCGCCGGCGCCGGCTGCTGTTCGATCGGTGCCTCCTCCAGGCAGCGCCGCAGCAGCCGCTGGGCCAGCCGGGGCTGGACCTGGGCCGCATGGAGCCGGGAGGTGTAGGCCCAGCTGCAGGCGAAACCGGCGCCATCGGGAGCCGGCTCGAGGGTCTCGCTGCGGTTGGCCAGGCCGAGATAGCGGCGGGAGGAGGAGCGCAGGGCCCGCTCCCAGCGCCAGCGGTCCTTCAGCCACACGCCGAGCCGCTCCCGCAGGGTGGCGGATCCCGAGTCAGCCATGGCTCTGTCCGGCACGATCGAGGTTTCCGGCCAGCTCCAGGAGGGAGGCACCCCCGTGGCTGGGGTGGCCGCTGTGGGGCCATTCACTGCCCGCTTCCTGATGGCGGAACCGCCTGCGGAGCAGACGGCGCAGCCGCTCGGCCGTTTCGACTCCGAGCCGGCGGTCCAGCGCACCGGCCGCGGCGATCGGGGCGGCAGGCCCTGGCGCCGGCAGGGGATCAAGGGCCGCCACCGCCTGAAAGGCGGCCATCCAGGCGGCCAGGGAGGCATCTCGCGAGTAGCGCCGTTTCACCAGATCCAGGCCCGCTGCGCCCAACTCTCGCAGCCTTCCCGGATTTCGGAGGCAGGCCAGCTCGGCGGCCGCGGCGCGGGCGTCGCCCACCGGGAAAAGCAGGGCCGTTCTGCCGTGCACCAGGGCCCCTTCGAGCCCCGATCCCACGTAGCGGCTGCTCACCACGGCCATGCCGGCGGCCATCGCCTCCCAGGCCACGATCGGCCCCGTTTCCCAGGCTGAGGTGATCAGCAGCACCTGATGGCTGCGGTAGATCCTTTCGGCCAGCTCCGACCTCGGGATCGCGCCGGCCACGACCACCTGGCCTGCGGCGATCCGGCCGGCGAGGGCCTCCTCCACCAGGGCACGGTCCGGTCCATCACCGGCGATGGTGAGCCGGAAGGGAAGGCCCTGGGCCTCGAGGGCGTCCAGGATCGGAGCGAGGTCCTGCACCCGTTTCTGGGCCTGATCCAGCCGCCCCACCCAGGCGATCCGCAGCGGCTCTGGGCCCGTCCCCGCGCTGGCGGCAGCCGCCTCGGTGCCGCCATCCGCCAGCGCCACCCCGTAGGGCGCGTAGAACACGCGAGCGGCCTCCATGCCGCCAAGGGCGCGGGCCAGCTCGCCGCTGAGGCGGTTGGTCACCACCAGGGCATCAAGCAGGTCGCGCTGGTCGCGCAGATCGGCGAAGTACTCCGGTTCGATCGCATGCAGGGTCATCACCAGCCGGCCCTGGAAGTCCCCCCGGAGCCGCAGCCGCCGGACCGCCGGATAGAGGGCCGCGATGTTCACCCCCGCCACCAGATGACCCGGATGGGCCCGCAGCAGATCTTCCAGCGCTCGGATGCGCCCGGCCTCGCTGCCGGTCGGATTGTGAAAGGCGATCGGCGCCAGGCTGGGGTAGCGCCCGGCATAGGGGTCGCGTCGATGGATGGCGTCATCGGGCACGGCCACGGTCACCGCCATCCTCCGTTGGCGTTGGTCGGCCACCAGGTCCGCCAGCCAGTCCTGCACACCCCCCAGCAGGTAGGCGGATGGGGCCACAAAGAGAAGGTTCACGCCGTGCGGTCGGGGTACAGCTGCGAACCCACCCAGTCCCCGGCCGGGATGGGGGGCAGCGGCAGGGGAGTCACGGGGTGGCGGGCACGCACAGGGCCGTGGAGCTGCTTGATGAACACGCCCTCGCCGGGGGGGCAGCTTTCCCACTGGGCGGCGAAGTGGGCCTGGTTGGCCGAGGTGTATTTCCCCCAGACCCGTCCGGAGATGTCATCGAAGGAGGTGGATTCGGGTTTGTGGTCCTGATGGCGGATGTAGCCGCACAGATGGTTGGCGATCCCCACCCCGGCAAGGCCAGCCCGGGCGGTGTAGTCCATGTCCTCGAAACCAATGCCCGGGAAGCCGGGGTCAAAGGCTCCGACCCGGGCCACCGTGGCCGGAGCGATCACGAAGTGCGACCAGGAACTGTTGATCAGGCTCAGGTCCACATCCGACCAGTTGAAGCCCTCCGCCCAGCGCCGCAGGAAGCCGTCCACGGCCAGATCGTCGTTGAGGATCAGCAGGGGGCGATCGGCGGGGGAGGCGGCCAGCATCGCGTTCCAGAGGGTGGTGAGCCCATGGGCCCGGTCGTAGAGCACAAAGCGCTGATGGGCCGGGGCTCCCTGACAGATTTCCCGCTCGAAGCGGGCCAGGTAGTCCGCCTGGGCCTCCGGGCTGCCGTGGCCATTCACAGCCACAGTGATGGTCACCTCGGGGAAGATGCGGCTCAGCTTGCGGTGAAGCGGCTTGAAAAACCGCTCATAGCGTTCGCTGTAGGTGGTCACGCCGATGCAGAAGGATCGCGCCAGATCGCTCCGCGGTGGCAGGAATCGGGTGGGAATGCGGCGGCGCAGGCCCCAGCCGGCCTCGCGTCCGGCGCAGTACAAGCGGTAGCGGAGGTTGCCGGCGGAAGCCAAGGGAGGTCGGGGAGGTGGAGGGTCTGGGGGTCAGCTGCCGCCCAGGGCGGCGATCGCCTCGCGCAGCCGGGGGAAGCGATCCGGCGGCATGATGTATTCGCGGAAACAGCGGTGACAGTTGTTCCGCATGGCGGGAAGGTTGGCGCCGATGTGGCGAATGGCGGCCAGGAATTCCTGGTAATTCTCCACTAGAACGCCGCAGTTGTAGTCCTCGATGAAGCGAAAACTCGGCTGTCTGGTGGCGATCACCGGCACGCCCATCGCCAGAAACATGCAGAGCCGGTTCGAGCTCGTGCCCATGTGCTGGAACTGGGGAGCGGGATTGGTGTAGATCGCCAGGCCGATGTCCAGGCCCACGGCAGAGCGCCAGGCCTCCTGCCAGCCGAGCCGCTCCTCCTGCAGGTAGAGACGGCCCTCGAGCCCAAGGCGCCGCAGCAGGAAGAGGCAAAGGGGGCTCACCGCCAGCGGTTGAATCACCGCCTGCAGACTTGGCTCTTCCTGGAGGGCCTGCACCAGCCAGTCGGCCCCGGCGGTGAGATTGAAGGCCCCCGAGGAGGCGATCACCAGCCCGTCCTCCGCCAGGCCCCAGCGACGCCGCAGGAGGCGGCGAAAGTCCGGGTCGGGCTGGGGGGGCTGATGGAAGCAGCCCGGATACACCACCACCTTGGCGTCGGCGGCCAGAGCGGCGTAATCGCGCAGCAGCTCCACCCGGGAGTCGTCGTTGACGATGGTGAACGCTGAGCGGCGCATGGCCCACCGGCAGAGTTGCTTCCAGCGCTCCGGGCTGTTGCCGCGATAGCCGCCCGATTTGATCTCATCCACCAGGGAGAAGCAGGGGCGGCCGGTCAGGGCGGAGAGCAGGCCCACCACGGCGAGGGGATCCTCACTGGTACCGGAGAAGCAGTCGAAGCGCCACCAGCGCGGGCTGAGCAGATGGCGGCTGAGCCAGCGCATCGAGTAGTCAGCTCGGTGGGTGTGCACAGCGGCTCCGTAGTCCGCGGGATCCTGGGGTGTGCCCGGTGAGAACACGTGCACCGCGTAGCCGCAGCTCAGCAGCGCTTCGATGATGGCCCGGTTGGGAGGCGAATAGAGCAGTTCGGGCACCAGTAGGAAGTGGGCAGCCTGGCGCTGACGATGGGACGGGGATCGCGGCATGGGTTACAGGGCCACCGGCTGCCGGTGGGTGCTCAGATCCCGTGGCAGGTCCACCCTGCCGGCCTGGTAATCGGCCAGGAACCGCTGGGAATAGGCGTTGATGAAGGCGGGCGGAAACTCCCGGCGGGGCCGTTGGGGAGGGGCGGTGCCCCCTGGCCGGGGATTGACGGTGATCACCCGGTCATACCAGTTGTGGTAGTGAGTGATCTGGCCATCGATCCCGTAGAAGTTGCCCAGGCCGTAGCGGAGGTGGCCGAGTTCCTCACTCCAGAGGGTGGTGTCGGGGTCCGGGGTGAACAGGGCCTCCGGCTCGGCATTGGAGACATACACATTCATGGGATGCCAGTCGAACCCGCGCTCGGCCAGGCGGCTCGGGATGTTGTGGGTCACATGGCCGCCCGAGAAATCGAATTCCCGCCGGGGCAGGGGAAGGCCACGGCGACGGCGCCAGCGGATCCTGCGGGAGCGGCGCAGCCCTTCGGTGGTGAACAGCAGGAAGGAACTCTCGGGCATGCCGGCGCCGAAGGGCCGGGTGAGGGGGCCGCAGCCGATGTCCTCAGGCGAGATCAGCACGGTGGGTCCCGTGAGTTTGGCGGTGCAGCGCTGCAGCCAATCCGCTGCCAGCAGGATCACATCGGCGTGGAGGAGCAGGGTGTAGCGCCCGAAGGAGCGTCTCACCAGCTCCTGCAGGGCTTCCGGTTGGGTGCAACGGCGAACCAGCACCTCGGCCCCGTGATCGCGGGCGATGGCGGCGGAGGCATCGCTGGAGTCGTTATCCAGAACACAGATGTGCACTCGGGCTGACCCGGTGGTGCGCCGCAGGGAGTCCAGGCAGTGGGGCAGGAAAAGGGCGCTGTTCCAACTGGTGATGCCAACGAAGAGATCGGGGTCGGTCATGGCCCTGGATTGGCTGGGGTCGGGAAGAGGGCGAGGCGCTTGAGCAGCCGCACCGGCAGGCTGCCGTCAATGCGGTTCAGGTAATCCTCGGTGGCGCTGCGCTGAACCACCAGCTCAGCGACCTGTTCTCGCAGCGATGCGTAGGCTTGATTTTTAGCGTAGACATAAGCAAGTTCTTCGCTGGTTTTGCTTCGTTGCTTCACTGTTTTGGCTTCTTGGTAATAGCGCATTACCGCTAGTTTCTCGCTGATCATTGTTGCGTTTGTATGGCGGGAGAAGCGAAACCAGAGGTCATAATCCATGAGCAGGTGGAGTTGCTCATCCACCCCCCCTACGCGCTGCCAGAGGCCCTTGGTCCAGAAGCAGCACTGCTGCATCACCCAGCGGTCATGTTTCCAATTGACCATGGTGGCTTCATCCATTGGCAAGGGAGGGATGTGGCGAAGAAAGTGATGATCAAGGCTGATCACATCTCCCGCCCCCACCGCGAACTCAAGCTTGGGGTCGGCCTGAAAACAGGCTGCCACCCTCCAGAGGGCGTTGGGCAGGAGGTAGTCGTCGGAATTCAACCAGAAGAAAATGTCGCCGCTGGCCCGGCCAAAGCCTTTATTGATCGCATCGGATTGACCCTTGTCCGGTCCATGAAGCACGGCGCTCAACCGTTCGCTGTAGCGATTCAGGATGGTTGGTGTGGCATCGCTGCTGCCGCCGTCGGCCACGATGATCTCAAGGTGGGGATAGTCCTGATGAATCAGCGAAAGCAGCGTGTCCTCGATCGTTGTTCCCTGATTCAGCGTGGGGATCACCACAGAGAAGCGCAGGGGTTGGCGATTGCGCGCCTCCGCGATGGCGGGGCCGCTGGGTTCGCCGCCGTGGGGGGGCCAGCCGTAGAGGTGGGCGCAGGGATGGCGGAGGGAATCGGACGGCATGGTGGATCTCATACCCCAGGCCTGTTCGCCAGCACCTGTTTCCAGTGGGCCATGGTGAGCAGGAAGGCGAGGCTGCGGGTGCGGTCCACGCCGCTTCTGTGCTGCTGGAGAATACCGTTCACCGTGCTCGGATCCACCACGTCCTCCAGCAGGGCCAGCCGGGAGGTGAGGCTCTCTTGAAGCGCTGCTTCCCGATACCAGCCGCTGCTGCGGTCATAGGTGATGTAGGGGGTTCGCCGCATCAGTGGGGTCCAGTACAAGGGAGGTGCCTTGGCCAACATTCTGTTGGGCTGAAAACCATTCTCCTCAGGAAAATTCAGCAGCTCTGGCATGTTTTTGGCAATCGCGTAGCGGTGCCAGTTCGATCCGAGTTTCCAGCTCGCCGGCAGGTTCCAGATGGCCTGAAGCCATTCGCGGTTGTGAAAAGGCGATCGCCACTGGCTTGAAGCCTGATACATCGCGATGCCGTTGGCATAAAAATTAGGGACCCTTTGCTCGAAGTAGTAGCGGGTCAGGCCGGGCAGGAATGAATCATGACAATAGTGGCGAAGTCTGGAAACGCGGGAAGCAATGCCTGGCTCCTCAAGCTGGGCTGCAAGCTGGGGAGAAAGACCCGCAAGTTCCTGGGATAAAAAGGTGGGATGGCGGTGCAGCTTCATCCCCCAGAACCGCTGGAGTGCTGCGCCGGGGAAACGGTCGCCAAGCCGCCCGAGTTGACCGCGATCGAAATAATAGGAGCGGGCAAATTCTCCAAGGGTTCCCACGAAGAAGGAACTGCTGCTGGGAATCTTTGCCTTGAGTGGATAAAGGTAGGTGTGCCAATGCCAGGCGGTCTTGGTGCCGTTGGTAACGCTGGAGATTTCAGGCCCGTGGCTGAGGAAATCATCGAGCTCGATCCGCACCAGGTCATGCCGCAGGCCAAAGCGTTTGGCGATGGCGCGGGCCACGCTCACATCCGAGCATTCGTCGGTTCCCATCGTGATCAGATGAGGCTGGATGCCTTGCTTGAGCATCGAACTCAGGATCACCCTGGAGTCAAAGCCACCCGAGAGGGAGAGATAGGGCTGATTCCCTGCCAGCCGGGCCACTTCGGCATTCAGGGCGGCCACCGCCCGGTCGGGATCGGGGACCTCGCTCTGCAGGCTTTCGACGGCCGAGCGGGTGTCACGCCGCAACTCACCCCCGGCGGCCTGAAGGATGGTGCCCGGTGGAACTCTGTGGATCTCGGGGTGGAGGGTGGCATTGTCGGTGAGATTCTCCAGTTGGCAGAGATCACCGAGGGCCTGCCAGTTCCAGGCCCAATTCAGTCCAGCCCTGGTGAGAATGTCGACAAGGCGGCGTCCGTGGACAAAACCTGCTCGGCCATGACCGGCCTGGGTATAAAAATAGTGCATCGCCCCCACCGGCGAGGTGATGATCGTGCACTGATGCTGATCCTCAAAAACCAGGGTGTATTCTCCGCGAAGATTGCGAAGTCGTTCAAAGTCTCCTTGTTGGGCTAGATTTAGAAGATCTGACTCGTTAAGTTCGCAATATCCGTGTACCGTAATCTCAGTTGGCTTCAATCCCGCTGCTTGGTTGGAAGGTTGATGCGCGGAGAAGACCATGAGCAAGGCGTGTATCTGGTGAAAAGCGTTAGGTCGTTGCCCCAGCGGCGCCGGTCTCGGCTCGCCTGGACGTGTCGTCTTCCCCTTTTTACGACGGATCTCTGCGGATCCAGCCGCTTGTGGCCAAAGTGGGAAGTTGCCAGCTCTCCAGTCTCAGGCACCCCCATGGCTGGTACGAGAACGCAGGCAGGGCGACGCCGGAGGCGATGGGCCCTTCCGCTCATGATCGGGCTGCTTCTGACCCTGGCCCGCCAGAATCCTGCGGACCTTTCGCTGCGTGCCGATTCTGGGCGCCGTGGCCCTCTTGATCATCGCCATGTTGCCGTGGTGATCAACAGTGAGGATCCCCTCAGCGAGGCCATCGGCCGCCACTATCAGCGCGTCCGCGGCATTCCCCGGGAGCAGGTGCTGCGGGTCCGCTTTCCTCCCCATCGGGCCAATCTGGATCCTGGTCGCTTTCTGGCGATCCGGCGCCAGCTGCTGCGGGATACCCCATCACGCGTGCAGGTGTACGCCCTGGCCTGGGCCGCGCCCTATCGTGTCGGCTGCCAGTCGATCACCAGCGCCTTCAGCCTCGGTCTCCACCCCGGCTGGTGCGCGGTGGGTTGCCATGTCACGCGGATCAGCCCCTATTTCGCCAGGGGGGAGGTGAGCCGGCCCTGGGATGCCCTGCGCATCCGCCCCTCCATGATGCTGGCCGCCACCAGCGAGGCCGCTGGACTTGCCTTGATCGAGCGGGGGGCACGGGCCGATGGTTCGGCGCCGCGGGGTGCTGTCTATCTGCTGAGCACCAGCGATTACAAGCGCAATGTCCGCCTGCCGGAATACCTGCAGGCGCTGCGGCTCGACCGAGCGGACCTCCGGGTTCATCTCCTGCGGCAGGACACCCTCAGCGGGGCGCCCGATGTGCTCGGCTATTTCACCGGTCTGGCCGTCGTGCCCGGGATTGCCACCAACCACTTCCTCCCGGGAGCGATTGCCGATCACCTCACCTCGTTCGGGGGGCAGCTCACCGACAGCCCCCAGATGAGTGCCCTGCGCTGGCTCGAGGCGGGTGCCACCGCCAGCTACGGCACCGTGGAAGAGCCCTGCAATCTGCCGGCCAAGTTCCCCGATCCCGGCCTGGCGCTCAGTTACTACCGGCGGGGAGACACCCTGATCGAGGCTTATTGGCGCAGTGTCGCCATGCCGGGCCAGGGGGTGTTCATCGGTGAACCCCTCGCCCGTCCCTGGTCCAACGGGCGCGAAACGCTGCTCAGGGGAAGTGGCGCCGCTGGTGCCACCTCCAGGCGTGCTCAATGATGGTGTCCAGCTCGGGATAGCGGGGACGCCACCCCAGTTCCTCGCGGGCTCTTGTGGCACTGGCCACAAGTTGGGCCGGATCGCCCTCGCGCCGCTTGGCCACATGGGCCAGCAGGCCCCTGCCGGTCACGGCCTTAGCGGCTTCGATCACCTGCTGCACGGAGTAGCCGGTGCCATTGCCGAGGTTGTAGATCAGGGGCTGACGCTGGGGTTCCTGCCGCTCCTTCAGCCGCAGCAGCCGCTCAAGACCCAGCACATGCGCGTCGGCCAGATCGCTCACGTGGATGTAATCGCGGATGCAGGTTCCATCAGGTGTCGGGTAATCGTCGCCGAAGATCTGCAGATAGGGTTCGCGGCCACTCATCACATCCAGCACCCTGGGAATCAGATGGGTCTCAGGATCGTGGTCTTCACCGAGATCCCCATCCGGATCGGCACCGGCGGCATTGAAGTAGCGGAAGATCACGCAGGGCAGCCCGTAGGCGCGGCTGAAATCGCGGAGCAGGTGCTCCACCATCCACTTGCTGCGGCCATAGGGATTGATCGGGGCCTGGGGATGCTCCTCCGTCATCGGGATCGCCTGGGGCGGCCCATAGGTGGCGCAGGTGGAGGAGAACACGATCGGGATCGGTTGCTCACCGGCCACCAGTGTTTCCAGCAGGGTGAGGGTGTCGCCGAGATTGTTGCGGTAGTACTTCGCCGGATCACTCACCGATTCACCCACATAGGCGTAGGCGGCAAAGTGCAGAACCGCCTCGATCGGCTTCGCTTCCAAGGAGGTGCCGACCAGATCGGGGTGATGGCCGCTCAGCAGCGGTTCGATCAGCTGGCGGTCCCCCACCTGACCGTTGATGAGGGGAACCCCCAGGACCTTCCGCACGATTTCGGCGTGGCCGTACACCAGGTTGTCCAGCACAACCGGTTGGTGGCCGGATCGGCTCAGTGCACGCACGGCGTGGCTGCCGATGTAGCCGGCGCCACCGGTGACAAGAACTCTCACAGCCGCACCTCCTCGCCGAGGCTCTGGCGTTGAACGTAGTCGGCCGCGGTGGCGCGCAATCCCTCCTCCAGGGGAATCCTGGCGGACCAACCCAGGGTCTTCAGCCTGCTCACATCCAGGAGTTTGCGGGGCGTTCCATCCGGCTTGGAGGTGTCCCACGTGAGGCTGCCCCGATAGCCAACGGCATCGGCCACCAACGCGGCCAGGTCGCCGATGGGTAGGTCGATGCCCGTGCCCACATTAAGGAACTGGAGATCGTCGGCGGCGGGTTGCCAGTGCTCCAGGCAGAACACGGCGGCGTCGGCCAGATCATCCACGTGGAGAAATTCCCGTCGCGGTGTCCCGGTTCCCCAGCAGGTCACGGAGGGAAGGCCATCGCGGTGGGCTTCGTGGAAGCGGCGGATCAGCGCGGGCAACACGTGGCTGTTGGTGGGGTGATAGTTATCGCCTGGTCCATAGAGATTGGTGGGCATCAGGCTGATGGCGTCAAAGCCGTGCTGCTGCCTGAGGGCTCGGCAGAGCTGGATCCCGGTGATCTTGGCAATGGCATACCATTCATTCGTGGGTTCCAGGGAGCCGGTGAGCAGGGATTCTTCCTGAATCGGTTGGTTGGCGAACTTCGGATAGATGCAACTGCTGCCAAGAAACAACAGGCGCTTCACCCCGATACGCCAGGCGGCTTCGATCACATTGTTCTGGATCTTCAGATTATCCAGAAGAAAATCAGCGGGGTAGGTGGCATTGGCCTGAATGCCGCCAACCTTGGCTGCGGCCAGAATCACCACATCGGGCTTCTGCTCTTGTAGCCAGGCTGCCGTTGACCCGGCATCTCTTAGATCAAGCTGGTCATGGGTCACGGTGAGCAGTTGGTCATAGCCTGCCTGGTTCAGGCGACGCACAATGGCCGAGCCAGCCATGCCACGGTGGCCGGCCACAAAGATCTTGTCGGCCTGGTTGATCAGGGTGGTCATGATTGAACAACGCTGACCTGGGGGGGATTTTCCATGGAGCCCACCACCCGGAAACCCTCGCGAAGCAGCAAGGCTTCCTTGGCCGCTTCCTCACGGTCGGCACTCACCATCTCCGCCACCAGTTCCTCCAGCGTGGTGGTGGGAGTCCAGCCCAGTTTTTCCCGGGCCCGGGTTGGATCGCCAAGCAGAGTTTCCACTTCGGCCGGGCGGAAATAGCGCTGATCAATCCGAACCACCAAGGCACCTGTGTCGGCACGATGCCCGGTTTCGTGAATGCCTTCTCCACGCCATTCAATGCCATTCCAGCCCAGCTGGTTGGCGGTGAGTTCAATGAACCTTCGCACCGATTCCTGGCGACCTGTGGCGATTACGAAATCCTCAGGCTTGTCCTGTTGGAGCATGCGCCATTGCATCTCAACATAATCACGAGCGTGACCCCAATCCCTCAGAGAATCAAGGTTGCCCATGTACAAGCATTGGTCAAGGCCTGCATCAATGCGAGCCAAACCTCGGGTGATCTTACGGGTGACAAACGTTTCGCCGCGGCGCGGGCTTTCGTGGTTGAAGAGAATGCCATTGCAGGCATACATCCCATAGGATTCTCGATAATTAACAGTGATCCAGTAGGCGTAGAGCTTGGCAACTCCGTAAGGGCTTCTGGGGTAGAAAGGTGTAGTTTCTTTCTGGGGTATTTCCTGGACGAGTCCGTACAATTCGGAGGTGGATGCCTGGTAGATTCGAGTTTTATCGATTAGGCCCAGAATACGAATTGCTTCGAGGAGTCGCAGGGTTCCAAGGGCGTCGGAGTTGGCTGTGTATTCAGGACTCTCAAAGCTTACGGCAACATGGCTTTGGGCGCCCAAGTTATAAATTTCATCCGGCTGCACCTGCTGGATGATCCGGATCAGATTGGTGGAGTCGGTGAGATCGCCGTAGTGCAATACCAGTCGAGGATCCTGTTCATGGGGATCCTGATAAAGATGATCAATCCTTTCGGTGTTGAAACTGCTGGCTCGCCGTTTGATGCCGTGAACAACATAGCCCTTCTCCAGCAGCAGTTCGGTGAGATAGCTGCCATCCTGACCGGTGATGCCGGTGATCAATGCTGTCTTGGCCATGGGCTTGGATTGAGTCTGAATGCCTAGGGGATTGGCAGGGTTGGTTGCTTGATCCGGCGCGGGCGGAGTTTCTCAGTCTGTTCCCAGAAAAAAGCCTGACGTCCCTTGAACAAGGGCCGCCAGGCGATCAACATGGAAATTCAGCTTGGAAAGTCAGCATGCAAGCCTGCATCCTCCTATGGCCCCATTCAAGCATGGCGCCAGAGGCGAGGCCGAGCTGTCACTCGCGCCGACCACCTCCTTGGAGGGCGATGATCAGCCGAAGAACGAAGACGAAAAGATTGATGTAAGTGAGATACATGCCGAGGGCGCCGGCAAGATACTGGTCGTCCCTGTAGGTGCGCGGCATCGTGTAAAAGTCCACGAAAGCTGCGCCCACAAAAAGAACGGTGCCCAGACCAGCAATCAGGAGTTCAAAGCTTCCGCCGGCAAAGATTGCCGGAGCAAAGAAACTGCCCACGACCTGAACCAGCATCGCCACGATCAGCCCAAGCAGGCCAAGGCCCACGGCGCCGGTGAGAGCCTGTCCCACACTGTCACTCATGCGGCGTCCCATCACCGAGGCGGCGATGAAGGTGATGCCGGTGGCCAGGGCCGCCGTGCCCACGGCTCCGACGCCGGCACTGGTGAGGGCGTAGCTCACCAGTCCGCTCAAGGTGAAGCCGGTGAGCAGGCTGTAGGAGGCGAGAAGGGGAAGGGCAGTGGCATTGTCCGCCTTGTTGGCCACGTTCTGGGCCACAAAAAACAGGATGAAGTTGCCGATCAGGGCCACCCAGAAGAGGGGCATGAACAGGGCCACATTGCTGGCCATCAGGCTCAGCCCACCGAGCACACCCGCGGCGGTGAGCACCATGCCGCCTCCCACGTAGGGAAGGGCACGATTCACCACATTGGGTCCGACCAGTCCGCCGAAATTGGCTTCCCGGATGGCCTGTTGGAAATTGCTGCTGGCCGGCATGGCGGCGAGGAAACGAACTCCGCTCATCCTGCCAGTCCTGGCCTGAAGGCTGCGGCTTTTTAGCCCTTGCAAACGTTCGGATCTCCCTATCGATCGGAACGGTTGGGGGCAGCTGGTCGGGGCGCTCTGCCGATCTTCTGCCGTGGATCCGTGCCCGGTGCCGCCTGATCCCGACGGGCGTAGGCCTGCACCAGGCGTTGCACGAGCGGGTGGCGCACCACATCGGCCTCGGCGAAGCGGCAGAGGGCCACGCCCTCCACGCCCTCCAGCACCTGGGCCGCTTCCACCAGGCCGCTCATCTGGCCGGC
>Ga0209598_10000153_pt1 | contig 53691 bp, 37 predicted proteins | sample M_140807_EF_Meta_FD_187317 | JGI IMG/M metagenome (GOLD analysis project Ga0209598, IMG submission 187317) | Freshwater microbial communities from Lake Montjoie, Canada to study carbon cycling - M_140807_EF_MetaG (SPAdes) (version 2) | ecosystem: Environmental > Aquatic > Freshwater > Lake... | reverse complement strand
AACAGTAAAGGGAGATGTGCATGATATTGGTAAAAATATAGTTGGTGTTGTTCTCGGTTGTAACGATTATGATATTGTAGATCTCGGGGTTATGGTGCCCGCTGATAAAATTCTCCAAAGAGCAAAAGAGGAAAAAGTGGATGTTATTGGATTATCAGGTCTGATTACCCCTTCTTTGGATGAAATGGTTCATCTTGCCAGTGAAATGGAGCGGCTTGGATTTACTATTCCGTTGTTAATAGGTGGCGCAACGACCAGTAGAACCCATACGGCAGTAAAAATAGAACCTAAATATAATGGCCCTGTTGTTCATGTATTAGACGCTTCTCGTGCGGTGGGAGTAGTAAGTAATTTACTTAGCGAACAAGGAGATGTTAGTAGTAATTTCATTTTAGATGTCAGAGCTGAAAATAATAGAATTAGGGAGCAAAGAGTAGGGAGAGAACAGGTAAAACAATTTCTTCCTATTGCAGAAGCCAGGAAAAATAAATGGACCATGGATTGGGCCACTTACGTGCCTCCAGTGCCAAAAAAGGGAGGAATACAGGAAAAAAATCCATTCCCGTTAGTTGAATTAGTTCCTTATATCGATTGGACACCCTTCTTTAGCTCATGGGAATTGGCAGGAAAATATCCTGATATTCTTACTGATGCTGTCGTAGGGGAGGAGGCAACGAAACTTTTTGTCGAAGCCAATGCTATGCTCAAAAAAATAGTTGATGAAAAATGGCTGGAGGCCAGAGCCGTTTGGGGCGTTTTTCCAGCAAATCAGGGGACGGAAGATGACATTATTATCTATGCCAACGAAGAGAGAACCACTGAAAAAATGCGCTTGCAGTGCCTGAGGCAACAACTTAAAAAAGCACCCGGACAGCCCAATAGATCACTATCCGACTTCATTGCTCCCGTGGGCAAACCCGATTTTATTGGCTCTTTTGCCGTTTCCGCAGGCTTCAATATCGAGAAAATGGATGCCTATTTTCTGGAGAATTTAGATGATTATCAATCTATTTTACTTAAAGCCCTGGCTGATAGATTGGCAGAAGCCCTGGCTGAAAAATTACACGAATGGGTAAGAATTGATACCTGGGCGTATGCTAAAGATGAAAATCATTCTACCATAGATTTATTGAAAGAAGATTTTCAGGGTATTAGACCGGCTCCTGGTTATCCTGCTTGCCCGGATCATACTGAAAAAGAGAAGTTGTGGGAACTCCTTGAAGTAGAAAAGAGAACGGGTATCATTTTGACCGAAAGTTTTGCCATGTATCCTGCTGCCTCAGTGAGCGGTTGGTATTTTTCAAATCCAGCCTCTACCTATTTTGGCGTTGGTCAGATATCTAAAGATCAGGTGGTAAATTATGCAGAAAGAAAAAATATGTCTTTGGAGGTTATTGAAAGATGGCTTTCTCCAAATCTAAATTATAACAACTAATATGGAAGAATGGGAAATAAATTTTGAATGGCTTCGTATTAGAAATCAAATTAAAAGCGCCTTTAATAAGCCCGAACTTCCCGATCTTAATGCCGTTTTGCTGCTGGTTGGCATTCAAATTCTAGGTCGATGGCAAAAAACATACACGAAGGAAGAAAAACAAGATTTAATGCATATTGCTATTTGCGAATTGTTAAGTCATGAAGGAATTTATGTTTTTAAAGGAAGAGATGCAGACGGCTGGCCACATTATGACAGAGTTACTAAAAGTCCGGTAGAAGGACCGGAAGCACAGGAAAGATATCTGATTGTGCAAATAATTCACTTCTTTCATCGACTCGATGCTGAAAACGAAGAACTTTTAAGGAAAAATGCAGTTTAATTGGGAAATTATTTAAATTTGCCGTATATTATTGACCTTATTTAAGCTATTAACGGAAGTTTATGGAATTAGTCATTCCGAATAAATGGGAAGGTGAACATAACGTAGTTTTAGCTTGCGTGCGAAGAGAAAAATGGGCACAGCAGGCTCTTTATGAGGAGTATTATGCTCGCATGATGGGCGTTTGTTTGCGTTATGCCAATAATGAAAATGATGCGCTCGACATTATGCATGAGGGCTTTATAAAAATATTAAGGAATATCCATTCTTTTCAACCTGGTACGTCTTTAATTTCCTGGATTAGGCGTATAATGGTTAATACCGCTATAGATTATTATCGAGCCAATATCAGAAGAAGAACTTCTGACATGGAAGAGGCAAGTCATGTGGTGAGTTTTGATGCGGATGCTGTGAGTCGTTTTTCTGAAATGGAAATCCTGGAAGCAGTTCAACAACTTTCCCCAGCTTATAGAGCCGTCTTTAACTTATTCGTCATTGAAGGTTATTCGCATAAAGAAATTAGTCAGTTGCTTGATATTAACGAAAGTACCTCCAGGTCAAATTTAGTAAAAGCAAGAATTAAATTACAAGAAATATTATTGAAGCAGAGGTGATTATGGAAGAGGAAAAATTAGATCAATTTTTTAAAGACAAATTAGATGCTGTTGAAACAAGCGTTCCTGAGGATGCTTGGGCATTTTTTTCTGAAAAGTTGAAAAATGCAGAATTAGAAGATAATACCAGCTGGGAGAAAAATTTTGATCTAAATATTTATAGAAAGTTGAACCAGTTTGTTTTACCCTCAAATAAAAAATATGGCTGGGCTTTTTTCAATGATTATTATGCTAGTGTTAAAAGAAATGAGCGCAAAATAATTTGGTTTAAAGCAATGGAAGTTACCCTTGCTACCCTTCTTTTTATAACTTGTCTTCAGATTGATGTATTACTGCCCAATCGGTTTTATCAGCTACCCCTAAAGGAATCAGGCAAAGTTATAGCAGAAAATGACGCAAATTCATCTCGGTTAGCTGAAGGTAATAATAAGAAAAATGAAGTAGCTGATTTTATTAATCAAAAGTATCTCAGAAATTTAGCTCCAATTGATTTTATTGGGTATAAAAATGAGCTTGATAAAACGAAGCAACACGCTTTGAATTTTTACGTTACGCCCATTCCTGCTGCTGAACAAACCCTCTTAAATCAAATGGAATATAAGGTTTCATTGCCTTCATTCACAAAAGTTGATCAGATTGCTACCTTGAAATCAATGAATATTCCGGTAAGTCCAAGAAAAATATATATTAATAATATCCTTGATTTTGGAAAATGGCATCTGACTTTACTCTCAGGTTTAGATGGTGATAATGTATTCACCCCAGAAAATGTGAGATTCAAAGTTCCCCAGACCATTAGAAATTCCTCCGGATTCCATCTTGGATTCTTGTTAAGTGAGGGAGCAAAAAGACTGGAAACAGGCTTTGGTTTTATTTTTGCTCAAAAAGAGTATAATGCACCTCGGGTTACTTTTATCCAAGGTAGTTTAAGAGATGGTTATACCACAGAACAGTTAAAGAAAATACAACTAAGTCTGTTGCAAATACCCGTGTTTACGCGCTTTAATATTATTCATAAGGATAAATGGAGGATGTATGCCTCTTTTGGCGCGACGGCTCAACTAACTCTTTCTGCCAATTACTTTATTGTTCATCCTGGTTTATTTCCTTCTTCCGTCTCTTTAACTGGAAAAAGTAATAGTGTATACCAAAATCTTGAAGAAGGATTAATGCAGGGCGGAACTCTTCTTGATAATGTTTATCTGTCGATGGATGCCGGCATTGGTGCTGAAAAAATGGTTTCACAAAAAACAAGTCTATTCATACAAGCTGGTTACCAGCAATTTATAGGACATATAAGTAATGGAATAGGTCCTTATAACGATCGGATATCAACGCTTTCCTTTCAGTCAGGCGTTAGGATTAATCTGTTCCATTCAAAAAAGTAAGAGCCTATTTTTTTAAAGCATCGTATATCGATTGTTGAATACGTGGTCGTATATTAAGATCGTAGATGGCTCTGCTTTCTCTGGTAGGAAATACGCGGTTAGATAAAAACAGGAAGATTAGGTCCTCCTTTGGGTCTATCCAGACAAAAGTTCCCGTATATCCGCTATGACCAAAACTTTCCGGAGATGCATCTTTAGCAACGGTACTTTTCCCAGGTACATATTGAACGAAAGGTTTATCAAAGCCTATTCCTCTATAATTTTCCGGGCAAAATTGACAACGGGTAAATTCATCGAATGCTTTTTCTTCAATGAGTCTTTCTCCGCCATAAATCCCTTTATTTAAGTATAACTGCATCAATTTAGCAAGGTCATTGGCTGATCCAAATAAACCGGCGTGACCTGAAATACCATTTAACATTGCGGCACCTTCATCGTGCACATTTCCCTGTAATAAGGTCATTCTAAAGAAGGTATCTCTCTCGGTTGGTACTATTTTAGATTTATCGAAAAAGCGTAATGGATTCCATGTTAAAGTATTAGCGCCTAATGGTTTATAAAATTGATCCTTAATATAGGTTTCGAATTCCTGACCAGTTTGTGCTTTTACAACGCGTGGCATTAATATAAAAAAGAAATCGGAATAAACATATCCAGGCTTAGTATTCAAAGGGGATTTAAAAATATAGGATGCCATTTTATCTGGATACTTATGATGAAGCCATAAGCCTCCAGGAACCTCTATGGAATATTTTTTTGTTTCCGCTAACTGGAACGTTTTCGCTTTAAAACGATAATCATTATTACGGTTGTTATCCCAGTTCTTTTCCCAGGGATTCCTGCTGTTTCCAACCAAAGTTCCTTTCCAAAATGGAATCCATGCTCTCAACCTGGCTTGATGAGTCAAAATATCCCTCATTTTAAGGTCTGCTTTATTCGAACCTTTTGATTCAGGCAGATAAGTACTTAAAGGAGCATCTAAATTAAATTTTCCTTCCCCATACCACTTTAAAAGGGCTGCAAGACCGCTGCTTATTTTAGTCACCGATGCCATATCATATAAGTCGTCGGGCAATAATTTTTGTTTGCCTTCATAGGTATGATTGCCAAATGCCTCATGATAAATTACTTTTCCCTTACGGGCTACAAGCACTTGTGCACCTGGAAATGCCTTGGCTCCAATTCCTTCCTCGATGATCGATTTAATGCTATCCTTTAAAAGGAATAAATTCATATCGACAGTTGCCGCTGGTGCATAACCTAATCTTGTTCCTGGGGATTCTTTTCCATTTTCCATGCGGAACCCTCCAAAAATAATCTGTGCAGCCAAAGATTGATGCCAGTAATCCGATGTTGTTTGGATGTCGAACCAGTTAGAAATGGGGTCAACTTCAGATAAAGCACTATATTTTTTTTCAAAATTCACCTTTATCAATGGATATCCTTCAAATAAGGCTGATATCATATTTAATTTTTCGATGGATAAATCATTATTACCCCATAACTCTATAATAAATGAATTATCTCCCGCCATTTTCCGGGTTTCCAACCATTTTTTTAGCGCGACGAAATCATTCTCTACAGGTAATTGAAAATGATTGATAGCAGTATATTTATCCAGCTGATCTTTAAAATAATTTGTTTGTACCTGCGGTGTTCCTAATATTAAATGAGCGATTCTCTTGGTTTCTAATTTTTTAAAAGGGATATTCTCATTGGCGCTGGCGTTCCATTTTATTTCTTTAACGGCGATATTATAGGCTTCCGTATCATTTATTTGACCAAAAGAAATTTTTACTATTACCAAAAATAGAAAAATTAGCGCAGCGTATTTGAAGAATTGCATTTTCAAGTGTATTTTGTTTTAACTTAGCTGAAAAGTACAAATTAGTATTGATTTTAAACGCTTTCAAATAAAATTTTAAAGAAAAATAATCCTAATGGTGAAAATTTCCTTTTATTTTTTAAATCTTTTCTTCCTTTTGTTCTTATGCTTTAATCCAGTTTCAGGGCAAAAAACGCATAAAAAACAGCTAAAGGAATTAGATCACTTAATCATTAACTCACCTGTTTTCAAGCAATATTTTAGTGGTTTTAAGATTGAAAATGCTGCTACAGAGGAAGTTTTATTCACTAAAGAAGCGGATAAATATTTTACGCCTGCTTCAAATGTAAAATTGGTAACTTTTTATACTGCCTTGAAAGTTTTGGGTGATAGTTTGAATGTTTGGAGAGTAGCTGAATTTGAGGATCAATTGATTATTCAGGGAACAGGGAATCCATTATGGCGTCACCCTGCTTTTTTGTCAATAGATCAACCTGAACCCTGGAAAAATTCAAAACTGCCTGTCCATCTTTCTTTTGATAACTGGAGGGGAACCCGATTTGGATCGGGTTGGTCCTGGGCAGACTATCCATATTACTATCAAACGGAAAGAAGTCCAATACCCATTCACGGAAATTATGTTCAATTTGAGAAAGATAATTTAGGCAATTGGTTATCCTCGCCTGGTACATGGTTAAATGAAATAACCATTGATAAGAACGATCTGGGATCTAAACCAAGGATTTACAGGGAAGAATTTGGCAATAAATTTTATGCCAATAAAAAAGCTGCTGACACCCTTTTTAATATTGTAGTTCCTTTTAGAACGGATAATGAATCCGTACTAAAAATTTTCAGAGAAGATATATATCAACCTGTTGCGTTATTCAAATTGCCCAGGAAATCAGATATTTCATTTACGGACTATAAAATTCCAATGCCAGATACTTTATATCGTTATTTTCTCCAAGAGAGTGATAATTTTATAGGAGAACAACTGCTTATTTTATGTTCAGATAAACAATTTGGCTTTCTCGATCCAGATAAGTTTATAACTTTTGCCAAAGATTCATTACTTGCTGATCTGCCGCAAAAACCCGTCTGGGTTGATGGATCAGGTCTTTCGAGATACAATCTTTTTTCTCCGAATGACATGATTTTTATTTTAAAAAAATTACTTACCATGATACCTCAGGAAAGATTATTTAGTCTGTTACCTGCAGGTGGTGTTTCAGGTACTATTTCTGAGTCTTATAAAGGACAAGGTAAACCATTTGTATTTGCTAAAACGGGTTCATTGGCAAATAATCATTGTTTAAGTGGATATTTAGTTACGAATAGTGGTAAAGTATTGGTTTTTAGTTTTATGAATAATCATTTTGTTGAAGGTAGTGCCGTAGTAAGAAAAGAGATGAACAAAATATTAACTTTTTTGAGAGACAACTTCTAAAACCAAAAAATGAAGCCACTATTAAGTATTCCCAATTTAGCTGAACTGAAATTTACACAGGATGCTATCAAAACTATGATTCATAGGACGCCTGTATTGACAAATCAATATTTAAATGAACTTGTTGGTGGATCTATTTATTTTAAGTGTGAAAATTTTCAAAAGGTAGGCGCTTTTAAAATGAGAGGAGCTGCCAGTGCTTCATTGCGATTAAATACGGATACCATGAAAAATGGTATTGCCACCCATTCATCGGGTAATCACGCGCAGGCTGTAGCAAGAGCAGCACAGGTTTTAGGCATTCCAGCCTATATTGTTATGCCTAAAAATGCACCTGAAATAAAAGTAGAAGGAACCCGCTCTTATGGTGCTGAAATTATTTTCTGCGAACCTACTCAGAACGCCAGAGAAACCACCTTGGCTGAGGTAGTTAGTAAAACTGGTGCACATTTTATACATCCTTATGACAATTACGATGTTATTGCTGGTCAGGCATCTGCAGCCTTAGAATTATTAGAAGATTTTCCCTCTCTAGATATAGTAATGGCGCCTGTAGGTGGTGGGGGATTGCTGAGTGGAACTGCTTTAGCTGTTCATTATTTGAATCCTAACATCATAGTTTTGGGTGCCGAACCTAAAAGAGTTGATGATGCTTACAGATCTTTAAAAAGCGGTCAAATTGAACAAAATCAAAGAACAGACACTATTGCAGATGGGCTTCGCACGACGCTGGGCGAGTTAACCCTCGATATTATAAAGAGACATGTAACAGAAATTTTAACAGCGGAAGAGGATGAGATTATTCAAGCAATGAGATTAATCTGGGAGAGAATGAAAATCATTATTGAACCATCTTGTGCAGTACCCCTAGCAACTATTTTAGCAAATAAGGAAACTTTCAGGGGCAAAAAAACAGGGGTTATTTTGACTGGTGGAAATGTTGATTTAGGGAATCTTCCTTTTTGAATTAGACCGTAGGGTTGGCCTTATAATAATCCGGTTCAGATTACTTTGACTTTTTCGAATATTATTGGAGTCACCCATTGAATTTCCAACGGTTTCTTTATTTTCAAAAAAACTGCAATCGATAAATAATGGTTCACCTGCCCCTTCCTCATCAAGTTGATTGTAAATACAGGAACCTCTGACGTAAGCAGTATTGGAAGCAAAATCTGAAAAACTAACTCTTGGATTAGTGACAGATCCTTTTTCTGACTTATTGTAAATGGCACCTCCAAAGGTGGCAACGTTTTGCGTGAACGTATTAAGCATGATATCTAAAAGAACAGTACTTCCGCTTAGCGCCTGATGATAAATGGCTCCTCCCTCAATCTCTGCAAAATTGTTTTGAAAAACGCAGTTCTCAATGTAAATGGAGGAATTAGAGCCGTTTTGAGAAAAGGCTGTTAGGGCACCCCCATAGAGAGATTGATTGTCAATGAACAAACAGTTTTTAATCCAAAGGGTACTTTTTTTTCCGCTGGAAGTATAAAAAACTCCTGCCCCAGAGGCAGATCTATCTGCTGCATGGGAAGGAATGTTTGCCATGCCACCTTTAATAGTAAAACCATCAAGAGCGACCTGGCCATTTTCCAAATCAATTAGAAAAATATTATGTGTATTATCTTCTGTTGATGTTTTGTCACCTATTTCTCCTGAAAAAATAGTTTGAAACTGGTAAAAATCTCTTTCTGATAAATTCTTTTCCATGCCTGAAAATCCACCAAAAATTTGGACTGATTTGTCAATTAATATGGGGATTTTCCGGTTGCTTGTTTTGGTAGGGAGATAGGTGCCAGCTTTTACCCATATCTGATCCCCTTCATTGGCAATCCCAATAGCAATCTGAATATTTGATAAGGCGTTTTCCCAGCTTTCTCCATTCCCTTTTCCATCGGGAGTTAAAAAAATCGTTTTTGCATTCCCAGGGAGCACAAAAAATAAAGAACTTATTGTAAAAAATTGGATGATTCTTATTTTCATTGTTTTTTCACCTTTTTCATGGCACAAATTTAACACTTTATATAGTAACATTTATGTATATATAAAATAGGTTGTTTTTTATTTTTTTTGTAAAATTAAAATAATTAATTTGTGCTTTGAAAATCAGTTTATTCCCATCTAATTTGCATTTTATGACGAAAATTTACTCAATTAATTTAAAATCATATTCCTTCATTTGGGTTGCTATGTTATTATCCTTGAAATTAATTTCCCAGGATATACATTTTACCCAGTTTTTCAGGAATCCATTACTTGTTTCGCCTGGTTTGTCAGGCGTTTTCAACGGTGATACCAGATTAATGTTTCAGGCAAGAAATCAATGGAGAGAAATTCCCGTAGATTACAAAACGGTTACGCTGGCATTTGACACAAAACTTCCCTCTTTTGTGGAAGATAATGGTTTTTGGTCTCTAAATGGCGGATTAAATTATGATTTGGCTGGAGATTCTCGTTTACAGCAGACTGGTTTATTCATTGGGGGTGGTTATACTAAGAAATTTAGCCCCAAGGTTTTTGGTAGTTTTGGTCTAAATATTAGCGGAAATCAGAGAGGATTTGACCCAGGAGCCTTATTATTTGACCGCCAATATGACCCTTCTATCAACGGTGTAAATGCGTCTGCTCCAAATGGGGAAGGATTATGGGATTTATCGAAAATATTTTTTGATGCAGGCTTTGGTGCCAATATACGCATTCAAGCAGACCAAACGGGGCAATTAGTAGACCTGTTAAATAAAAGAAGTAAACTGGATATTGGTGTTGGCGTAAATCATTTATTGTCTCCAAACACCAGCTTTTTCCCTGGGGCTGTTTCAAAAATCCCCATGCGATTAAACCCCTATTTAATGGGGGTTCTGCAAATTTCGAATAATATAGATCTTACTTCTAATCTTATTTATGTAACGCAAGCTGCTTATAATGAATGGATGGCAAGTGCTGGTTTTCGGGTATACTTAGATAAAAATCCGGGGAATACTTTTGCCATTGATTTAAATGTGAATTATCAGAAAAGAGAAATTGGAAATCGTATAGCACCATCTCTTGAAATGTTATATCGTAATATCAGAGCTGGATTTAGTTATGATATTAACTTAACAAAAACTGGGGTGCTTCCTACAGGACAAGCAGATCCGGAAATATTTGTGCATTATATAATTAAAAAAATACCTCGTTTTAGAACGGTTAGGGTGTGTCCTTTAATTTAATTTGAATTATAAATTGTTCTCCAAATCTGTACAGACAGATTTTAAAAGTTACCAATAATGCGAAATGCTAATTATAAAAATTATATAAAGCTTCTTTTAAGCTTTTCATTTATCTATCTCTTGCTCCCCGTTGCTTATGGCCAAAAGCTGGAAAGCTGGATGAAAGAGGGTGATTATTCATTTTTTGTGGAAAAAGACTACCGTACTGCCTTCAATTACTATCAGGCAGCTACCAGCTATGATTCTACCCGTGTTGACATTTGGGTGAAAATGGCTGAGTCTGCCAGAAATATGCAAGGATTACAAACGGCAAAATCAATCTATACTAAGGTTCTTAGTTTTCCTGATTCAGTCCTTACGCCAGAAAATTTTTATTATGCTGCTTGGGTCAATATGCGATTAGGGGACTATACAGGAGTTCAGAAAAACCTTCAATCTTATTTTCGAAAGGTAAAAGATGGAGATCCTCTCAAAAGTCAGGCGATGCTTTTGGACGGAAGTACTAAACGAATTTTAAAGGATTATGCATCCTATTCAAATGTACCTGAACAAACAAAGAAATTATCTGCTTCAAATGATTGTTTAGAAGCAGAATTTGGTGCAGTACCTTTTAATGAAAATATCATCTATGCTAAATTTTCCGAAAGTTTAAGGGTAACAGATAAAAAAGATACGATCGCATTTAGCTCTAATTTAAGGTTAATGACTGATAAAATGGGGGATACAAGCTGGATGCCTCAAATTTCTGTCCCTAATAAAATTATTTCAGGGCTTAGTTTTTTACCAGAAAATGCAGGTCTTTATTATTGCTTGTGTGATAAAGTAAATTTAATGAATGTCCGTTGTGATATTTATTTTAGAAAGTTAAATGAAGGTGGGGGAGTAAGTGATCCAGTTAAAATTAAAGCGAATACAAGTGGATTCTCAACTCAGCATCCTTCAGTAGGAAAGGATAATAATGGAAAATTGTGGTTGTATTTTTCTTCCAACAGACCTGGGGGAAAAGGAAAAGATGATTTATATCGCGCAATGATTTTAGAAAATGGAGATGTAGATGCTGTCGAAAATCTGACTTCTTTAAATACCTCCGAAGAGGATGTAACGCCCTATTTTCATTCGCCTACACAACGTCTTTATTTTAGTACGCAAGGTAGGTTTACTTTTGGTGGTTTTGATGTTTATTCTTCCTCTTCAACTTTAAATGATTGGACAAATCCTATGAATATGGGCATTCAAATGAATGCCTCTTCTGACGATTTGTTTTTCTCTCTGAGTGAAAAAGGGACGAATGGCTGGTTAACTGTACGAGGAGAAAAAGGAAGTGCCTGCACCACAGAGGTGCCGGATGCTTGTTGTTATAATCTGGTTGCCTGGGAAATGCCAAAAAGAAAAGTTAGGATTATTGCCTATAATGCAAATGATTCAACGGTTATTTCCGATGCTGATCTCTCTGTTCAGTTGCTACCCAATGGACCGACTGAAAAATTTAATATTGTTTATGGAAATTGGCCATACCTTTCCTGGAATTCTGATGATAATCATCAAGTGGCTATTCAAAGTGATGGTTTTGATCCATATCAACAAGATTTAAGTATTCAGAATTACCCTTATACTGGTGATACCGTAGTTATTGAGGTGTTTTTGAAACCGACAATCATTGAACTTCAGGTATTAACCTTTGATGATCGGACTAAAGCAGCCCTGAATGGTTCAACCGTAACTCTTTCAGAATTATTGGCCAATCAAAATCCTGTGGATATCACACAAATGAATAACAATGGAAATTCGTTTATATTTTCAGTTATTCAAAATCATAAATATAAATTAGTTGCCAGTAAGGAAAATTATGAGTCTGTTGAAATGCCTATCAGTTTTACCCTAAGGGATGTAAAAGGCCTTGGTCGTAAAATCACCATAGAGGTGTATCTGAAACCACCTTTATCAGCTCCAATCGCCTTATATTTTGATAATGATATACCAAAGGCAAAGGAAATGAAAATAAAGGGAACTGAAAACTATATCGATTTAGCTAATAAATATTTTGATCAAAAGGAATCTTTCATTGCTAATTTCACTCAGGTACTTCCGGAAAATGAAAAATTTGTATTGAAAGAACAATATGACCTGTTTTTTGACAGAGAAGTTAAGATGGGTAATATTAGTCTTGAATATCTGGCAAATGCGATTCTTGGAAAGCTGTCAGAAGGTAAAAAACTGGAGATAACTATTAATGGCTTTGCAAGTCCGCTGGGAAGTGTAACCGCCAATAAATTATTGAGCGACCGTCGTGTAAAAACAGTACATAATTATCTTCTGGAAAGCAATCAGGCGAAATTAACCGAATATGTTAAAAATGGACAGCTAAAGTTGATTAAGTCCGCTTACGGGGAAGGAAAATCAGCTAAAAAAGTATCAGATAATCCAAAAGATAAGCGAAATTCTGTGTTCAGTTTAGTGGCTTCGGTTGAAAGAAGAGTTGAAATTTTAGTGAAAATTCTTAATTAATAAGGGCTATGAATTACTCCATAATAAATAAAAAACAAAGTTTTTTAACCTTAATTCGTTATAAATTAGCATTTATAATATTGGGTTTATTTTTTATCCTTCCATTTTCAGCCAGTGCAACGCATATTGTTGGTGGTGAAATTGGTTACAGATGTCTGGGGGGGAATCAATATGAAATAACTTTAAGAGTATTTAGAGATTGTTTTAATGCCGATCCAACCGCTTTGTTTGATGACCCAGGGATTATTGGGGTTTATGCCTCGAATGGTTTAAGGTTAAATAATATTCCTTTAAGACCGATAGGTAACGATACTATCAGAGAAGGCCTTGACTCTTGCTTTACTTCGTTTATAAACAATGTTTGTTTACATACTACGGTTTATAAAACAGTGCTTACTTTGGCTCCCAGAGTAGGAGGTTATCATTTTGTCTACCAACGCTGTTGTCGGAATACCACTATTTCCAATATTGTTAATCCGACAGAGACTGGTGCAACTTATGATATTTTATTGACAGAGGCAGCTATGTCGAAATGTAATTCAAGTCCTGTTGTCAAGTCATGGCCTCCTGTTTACGTTTGTGCAAATCAGGAACTTAATGTGAATTCTTCTGCTACTGATATTAATAATGATTCTATTGCATACAAGCTTTGTGAGCCTTTAGTTGGAGGAACAATTCAACGACCACAACCTATTCCTCCTACCGGGCCTCCTTTTCAACCTATCGTCTGGCTTGGACCTACCTATTCTCTTTCTAATGTCCTCGGAGGAGATAAACCACTAACAATTGATGTTAACACAGGAATCATGAAAGGAGTTCCTCCGTTATTAGGTCAATTTGTCGTTGGTGTTTGTATCGAGGAATATGATCGGGCTACAAAATTATTATTATCAAAAGTTCGTCGTGACTTTCAGTATAATGTGGTTAATTGTCAGGTTCCACAGGCTAAATTTGAAGCGCCCAAAGAGGTTTGCGTTGGAACAAGCCTGATATTAAATCAAAAAATACCCAATGCTAAATTAGTGGAATGGTATGAAGGGGAACCAGGTGCTGAAAAATTAATTGCCAAAGGTGACTCCGTCAAACTTACTTTTTCAAAGGCAGGTAAAAATAGAATTTCTTTATATTTTGAAAAGGGAACTGCTTGTCAAAGTACATATTCCGTTGTTATTGAATCTGTTTCAATTGATGTAAATGCAACTCCTTTAGCTAATCAAACATCTACTGTTTGCAGAGGTTCGATTTTTCAAGTGAATATTCAAAATAAAGATTTAAGCAGATTGTTGACCTACGATTGGAAAACAAACGGAAATTTGATTTCAGGTCAAAATACCTCTTCTGCTTCCTTTAAAATAGATGCTCCCACCGATATTACCCTGCAACTTTCTAATGCACTGGGATGTAAATCATCACTTTCATTTCCCGTTGCTTTATTTCCAGCTATAAAATCAAATTTAACTGATGGGGTTCAATTATGCAGGGATCAGGCAACACCAACAAATCCGGAATTTAATAAAAATCTTTCCTACGAATGGTCACCACAAACTGGATTAAGTAATTCAAAAATTGGTAATCCAGTTATAACCTTAAAGAATAGTCAAATTTACACGGTAAAAATTACAAATCCAGATTCGAAATGTGATACTACGGTTTCTTTCAATGCATTTGTTAAGCCTTTTGGTGCAACGCCAGGGGTAGACAATTTATCTACGGTTTGTTATAATATTGGAAAACAAGTAAATCCTAATTTCAATAATACCTTGAAGTATTTATGGCGTCCAGCCGTCGGTTTGAATGATTCAACTAAGGGCAATCCTATCGTTACCTTGAAAGAATCAAGATCTTATAAAGTATTTATTCAAAATCCTGTGTCAGGATGTGATACAACTATTGATGTTCGAATAGAGGTAAGCCCGATGCTTCCAGTGGTAGAATTAGATACTACGCTCGATTTTTGTCCCAATATTCCTAAAAAGGTTAATCTTCCTGAAAGCCCCTTAGTAACCTATTTATGGTCACCTGCTACAGGTTTGGATAATCCGAATGTTGCAAATCCAACTTTTAATCTGAAAAGCAGCCAACTTTATACGGTAAAAGTTACCGACCCAAAGACGAATTGTAATTTAATGTGGAAAGTTAATGCTCAAGTAAGTCCAGAAACTACGATTTCTGCTGGAAAAGATACCATATTATGTAATTATGGGCCATATACTTTAATCGCTACTTCCTCCCTTCCGCTTTCTTTCCAATGGTCAAAATCTCCTGATTTTTCAAATATCAGAAGTACTCAAGCTAATTACAGAGATTCTATTCTTAGAGGTGAAACAGCTTATCTGGTAAAAGGAACGAATACCAAAGGTTGTTTTTGGACAGACACGGTGCTTGTTAGAGCAGCGCCTGTCGAAGCAACTATGCCTGATAATTATGTAGTTTGTAAACCGGTTGACCTTACGACCGTTACAATTAAAGATAATGATGCTACGCAAGGGCTGAAAAATTATAGCTGGTTTCCAGTTGGCTCACTGACAACAAAACCAAATGAAGGTCCTAATGCCATTTATAAAATTAATGCCACTACCTTGGTGAATGTTAATTTTGAAAATAAATATGGTTGCAAGAAAACATTGGAAACTCAATTAGAATTGATTGATCTAAAAGTGAATATTGCAACAGATAAGGAAACATTAATTAAAGGTAATAATGAGGTAGCGAATATTTCAGTTACCGGATGTTCAGATTGTGGTTATACTTGGACACCTTCTACGGGTTTAAATTCAACTAATACAGCTTCTGTGAGAGCTACACCTCAAGATACAACCTTATATAAAGTCGTCGTAACTAAAAAGGGCTGTAAAGAGGAAAAAACAATTCGCATTAATGTGGATAATGTAAATTGTGGGGAACCCAATATTTTTGTTCCTAATGCTTTTACCCCAAATAATGACGGGAATAATGATATCCTTAAAGTAAGAGGCAGATGGATTGCCAAGTTACAATTTGTCGTTTATAATCGCTGGGGACAAGAGATGTTTACAACCAATGATGTAAATAACGGATGGAATGGCGTATTTAAAGGAAATGAAGTAGCACCCGATGTCTATAATTATTTCCTGCAAGTTACTTGTCTCGACAATAAAATTTTTACCAAAAGAGGAAATACCTCTCTGATAAAATAGGTTCTGTTTGAATAGAATTTTTATAAAAAATGGCAACTTCGGTTGCCATTTTTTATTTTAGAACATACTAGATTGTCATCATGTTTTATATTAAATAAAATTTGTATATTTGTAATTATTACGATGATATAATTTCCAAAGTCAGGAAGACTTTTCAGAAGAAAATGACCATTTTACGATGTGGAGAAAAACGACTTATTTAATAGATTCTTGCTCTTTTTATCTTTCGAAATGTAGAATAATCTTTTGGTTATTTGCGGGTATTCTCTTTTCAAATCCTATCTATGCAACCCATATTGTGGGGGGAGAAATAGGTTACAGATGTCTTGGAAATAATAATTTTGAAATTACCCTTAGAGTTTTTAGAGATTGTTTCAATGCCGCAGATGGTGCCTATTTTGACGACCCCGCATCCATTGGTGTTTTTAACAGAGAAGGATTACTGATTTCTACCTTTACCCTTAGTCCTATTGGTAATGACACTTTAAGTGAAGGTACAGATCCTTGTCTCACAATCTCCAGCCCGGTTTGTGTTCATACTACAACCTATAAAGATACTATAAATCTAACTCCACGAATGGGTGGATATCGATTCGTCTATCAGCGTTGTTGTCGAAATCAAACGATTGTAAATATTATAAATCCACTGGAAACTGGGGCTACCTTTGACATTTTACTTACCGAAGCTGCCATGATAGATTGTAATTCCAGTCCGGTAATTAATTCATGGCCGCCTGTTTATGTTTGTAATAACAGACCTTTAATTGTTAATTCCAAAGCGACCGATGAAAATTTTGACTCCTTGGTTTATAAATTCTGTACCCCTTTCCAAGGAGCAACATTTGCCATTCCACAACCAGTTCCTCCAGACGGTCCACCTTTTGATACCGTTGTCTGGGTAAGTCCTACTTTTAGTTTAGCAAACATGCTCGGAGGAAGTTTCCCTCTTGTTATTGATTCCCAAACAGGAGTAATGACAGGTATTCCTCAAACATTAGGTCAATTTGTAGTGGGCGTTTGTATTGAGGAATATGATAAAGTGACTAAAACTTTGCTTTCTCAAACCAGAAGAGACTTTCAATACAATGTGGTTAATTGCACAGGATCAAATGCTTCTTTCAGTCTACCTGACAAAATATGTAGAAATTCAGAAATCATTGTTTCCAGGGAAAATCCGGAGGCAACCACTTATGAATGGTATTTGGGTGAGGGGGAAGACAGAGAATTAATAAGCCGTGATTTTTTAATTAAATTGAAGTTTAATGCAATTGGTTCTTATGTTCTTACCCTGATTACCGATAAAGGTCAATTTTGTGAAAGTATGCTTTCAAGAAAATTTGAGGTGGTTGGCAATGAAGTTGATTTTACGGTTCAAAAGCAAGATTTTTTATGTGAGAATTTTTCCAGGTTTACGCTAAATGATGTTTCGAATAGCAGTATTCAAACTGTTTTTAATTATTTATGGACGGTAAAATTTGAGAATAGTATCCTCACAAGTAACTTGAAAAATCCTGTTTTTGATATTCCATTAGGTTCCTCAGGTACTATTTCTCTGAAAATTTCGACTCCTTTTAATTGTGTAGATAGCCTGATTAAATCATTTACAACCTCTGCAACTTCTGGAAGTGATTTTAATTTATCTACGGAGAAGGTCGATCAATGTCTCGATTCTTTAGTTTTAATAGCTAATGCCTCAAAGCCAGTAAATCAGTTTTTATGGTTGAGTAAAGAAGGTAATATCCTATATACAGGTAAGTCTTTTACCTTACCCTGGTCAGCAAAAAGGCCGAACAGACTGGTTGCTACAAATAATATAGGTTGTAAGGATACTTTATTACTCTCTCTGGATGAAATTAAATACCTTCCATTTTCTCTCGTATATGCAGATTCTTTGGTTTTTTGTGATTCAATGGCAAAAAAATTACTTCCCAGTTCCTTTAATCCTTTAGATTCAATTTCCTTGAAATGGTCTTCTACTTTGGGTGGGATAAAGGATGATACTTCGCCATACCCAATATTTGAGTATCCCTCCAAAGAATATTTTGTCTATGTCAAAATGTCTAATACCTTAGGTTGCCAAAAATTAGATTCGGTCAGGTTAATTCCTGGATATATTCAGGTTTTAAATACTTTGCCCCTGGATTCAATTTCCTTGTGTGCTAATAATGACTTTTCTTTAGAGGTGAAAACAAATCCTTCACTTTATCAAAAAAAATATTTGTGGTCGCCATCTAATGCTATTAAGCAAGGGCAAGGTTCACCGACAGTAGTCATATTTACAGATAAATCATCCATACTTCAGGTGAAAATATCAAATACAGTTGGTTGTGTAGTGAGTAAAAATTATATTCTAAAGGTACAGACCTTTGACCCCTCGCTGGATACCAATATCATTGTTTGTAATCAGTTACCTGTTGTTTTAAATGCAGGATTTAATGCTTCGTACACTTACTTTTGGTCACCTGGTTTTGGAATTAGTAATCAAAATATAGGTAATCCTGTTTTTTTCTCAACAATCAGTAGAAATTATTCGGTAACAGTTACTAACCCTAATAATAATTGTAAAGTTATCAAAGAAGTTAAGGTTAGAAAGGGTTTTCTACGTCCGATGAATATTGGTAATGATACGGCAGTTTGTAACCTGAATAATTATCCTTTATCTGTCTTAGAACCTTCGAATACTTTAACCTATATCTGGTCAAAGGACTTAAATTTTAAAGAAACTTTAGGAACAGGAACTGCCATATCAGCTGTTTTAAAACAAGGAAAAAATCAATTCTTTGTTAAAGCAAGGGACTCTATAGGTTGTAATATAATTGATTCTATAAAAATTCAGGCTGCACCAATACAAGCTGAAATGCCTTCCTCCCTGATTTTGTGCAATTATCCTGATACTGCGACTTTAATAGTCGGTAATTTAGATACGCTTCAAAAACTGAGTTACGATTGGTTTCCAAGGAATAATTTGTTTCCAAATCCTTTAACCAGTTCTGTGGGTAAATTTTTATTACGGGATACAGGCACAATAAAGGTTAATTTAAGTAACCAATTTGGATGTAAATCAACGCTTAATTCCTCTATTTCTTTTTCTAATAAAGGGGTACCTGTGACGTTTAAGGTTGGAAATGATAGTACGCTTTGTACCTTTGGAAATATTGAACTAAAAGTAAATACAAATATTTCGCTTAATATTGATTGGTCTAATGATTCCTCTTTTAAAACTATATTCGGAAAAGGTAATTCATTTAATTATCAGGTTCAAAGAGGATTGAATACTTTATATGTGCGGGGTAAAAATTTAGATAATTGCATTTATTTAGATACAATTAAGCTAAAAGTATTTCCAGTAGAAGCTTCACTACCAGATAGGTATAATGCTTGTTTCCCAACGGAAACGATAAAAATTCAGGTAACGGATAAAGATACGGCTCAGTATTTAAATTATTTATGGTCTCCAAATGGGATCATAAAGTCAGATCCGTTAGAGGGACCCATCGTATTTGCTCAAATTAGTAAGGATACAACGGCCTCTGTTTTATTGATGAATAAGTATGGATGTGAAACTATATTAAGAACCAGGTTAGTATTGGTTAACCCAGCGATAACTATCACCACTGATAAGGAAACGCTTATTAAGAACAAGGGAGAAAAAGCAACATTAAAGGTTAACGGATGTATTGGATGTCAATATATGTGGTCTCCTTTCAATACATTAAACAGTTTAACGGATAGTGTCGTAATAGCAATGCCTAATGACACAACAATTTATAAGGTTATTGCAAGTAAACTGGGCTGTTCCGACACTGCTTCCATTAAAATAAATGTGGACAATGTTCAATGTGAAGAGCCAAATATCTTTGTTCCCAATGCTTTTACGCCCAACAATGATGGTAATAACGACTTGTTACTGGTTAGAGGAAGATGGATTACTTCTCTTCGGTTTGTCGTTTATAATCGATATGGTCAGGAAGTATTTTCAAGTGCAAATCAGGCAGAAGGGTGGGATGGTATTTTTAAAGGCAAAGAACTTGGTCCGGATGTATTTGGCTACTATCTCACCGTTCGTTGCGTTGATGGGGGGAATTTTGCAAAAAGAGGAAACGTGACTTTAATTAAATAAGACATTGTATATTTGCAAAAATTTTATCTAAGGTGTTGAACAGATTTTTCCTTTTAGCTTTTTCTTTTCTGTCTTGTTATCATTTGTCTGGACAGTGTGTTTCTGTAAAGATAGAAACGGATCCTTTTGACAGTACGCGAATTATTTTTGATAAACCAATCAACATTGGAGGATTGGTAACCTCTAATTTTGAAATCGAAGAGGGGAATAAAATGGTTGAGGAAGCAAAATTATTAGTCACTTTTGCTGAAAATGATTCCCTTGAATCTTTTTTTCTTACTCTTGCTTTGATGGAATGGGAATATCAGGTGCTAGAATCGGGTGAAAATGTCTTATTGTTACTTGAAAATGGGAGTATAGTAAAGTTGAATACCGTTGAAGATAGGGGAACGTTAGATAAAAAGACGAATATGAGGAGGTATGAGGCTGTATGTGTTTTTCCCGTTGATTTATATTTTGCATTAACCCACTTTAAAGTGGATAAAATAAGGATTCAGTATAAAAGCGGCTTAAAAAGAACCGTTTCGGTGTTTGCAGATCAGCAAAAAAGATTGCAAAATTCAATAAGGTGTGTTGGAGAATCAGCAGGAATAATGCCCTTGAAACCTTAAACCAGCATTATTGAAAATTTTTTATCCAAGAAAAAGCCATATTTTCCATTACTTTTTGAATCTCATACTGATTCTCTTCATTATGTTGAAGATTTGTTAAAGAAGGTAAATTTTCAGCATAATAAAGTTGCTGATTGGGTATTTCCATTAAAGTGCTGGCTAATATTCTGGCGTAAGGAAAATTAGGTTCTATTTCCAGTATAATATCTGCAATTGATTTTACCACCTTTTTGTACGCTAAGAAAAACCCATTCCTATTTTCCTCTGTAACCTCTTTAATTCTTAAAACCTTGTCTGCCTGACTTACCATAATTCGGTGTAGTATATCTTCATCTATAAAATCTATCTCCGGATTTTTTTTAATGCTAAATAAAATACCATCTATAGCAATTTTTAATTTTTCCGTGGATGAGTTTTCATTTTCTAGCTTTGTTTGAATATTAGCATACAAATATTCCCAATACCAGTTATAAAAATAAAGCAATAGCAAATGTTTGTTTTCAAAATATCTATAAACGGAAGCTTCCGTAGATTTTATATGAAAAGCTAATTTTTTAAAAGTAAAATGCTCAAATCCTAATTCATCAATTAAAGTAATACTATTTCTTAAAATGGAACGACCTAAAACGGTGTCTTTAGGATCTCTGATATATAATCCATTATGGATTTTCAAGTGTTCTGTTGTCTGCATAAACTGTATTAAATTTATTTATTAAATATACAATTTAAATTTTTAATAAACTTCATTGTTTTAATCTTTAATTTTGCCGTCCATATAAAAAAGCTAAAAATACTTTCATGAACGAAATTGAAATAAATAAACGTAAAACTTTTGGCATTGTTAGTCACCCCGATGCTGGAAAAACAACTCTGACGGAGAAATTACTTCTTTTTGGTGGTGCTATTCAGGTGGCTGGGGCTGTAAAGTCTAACAAAATAAAAAAATCGGCTACTTCCGATTTTATGGAAATAGAGAAACAAAGGGGTATTTCGGTCGCTACTTCTGTTATGGCCTTTGATTATAAAGATTTAAAAGTGAATATTCTGGATACCCCAGGTCACGAAGATTTTGCGGAAGATACTTATAGAACACTAACGGCTGTAGATAGTGTTATCGTGGTTATAGATGTGGCGAAAGGAGTTGAGAGTCAAACGGAAAAGTTAGTTAAGGTATGTAGAATGAGAAATACGCCGATCATCGTATTTGTAAACAAAATGGATAGAGAAGGAAAAGATGCATTTGATTTGCTTGATGAAATTGAAAGTAAACTTGATATTCAAGTAACTCCGCTAAGCTGGCCCATTGGAATGGGGCAACACTTTAAAGGGGTTTATAGCATCTTTGAAAATAATCTAAAATTATTTAAAGCTCACGGTAAACAAGAGGAGGAAGACACCATGGAAATTACCTCTGTGAATGATCCCCTTCTTGAAAAAACAGTAGGTTTGCAAGACGCAAAAACATTAAGAGAGGAAATTAAATTGATTGATGAGGTCTATCCTTCTTTTGAAAGAGAGGATTATCTGCTTGGAATGATCTCACCTGTCTTTTTTGGAAGTGCTATAAATAATTTTGGCGTGAGAGAATTATTGGATTGTTTTGTTAAAATAGCCCCTCAGCCGCTCCCCAGACAAGCAGATGAAAGAATCATTGAACCTAATGAAGCTGGTTTCTCTGGATTTATATTTAAAATACACGCAAATATGGACCCAAATCATCGGGACAGAATTGCTTTTCTTAGAATCTGTTCCGGCGTGTTTCAACGAAATACAAATTATTTGCATGTTCGACAAAACAGGAAATTAAAATTTTCGAATCCTACATCCTTTATGGCTGCAAAAAAGACGATCGTGGAGGAGGCTTTCCCCGGGGATGTTATTGGTCTCTATGATTCAGGTAATTTTAAGATTGGAGATACATTGACTGAGGGTGAAGTATTACATTTCAAAGGTATTCCTCGCTTTTCTCCTGAAATGTTCAGGTATGTTAATAATGTGGATCCACTTAAAACAAAACAATTGGCTAAGGGATTGGATCAGTTGATGGATGAAGGGGTAGCGCAATTATTTACAAAAGAATTTGATGGACGAAAATTGATTGGTACGGTAGGCGCTCTTCAATTTGATGTCATTCAGTATAGATTATTGCATGAATATGGTGCCTCAGTTCAATTCGAACCCATTAATCTTTACAAAGCCTGTTGGATAAGTGCAGAAAAAGATGTGGATCTTCAACAGTTTTTGCAAAGGCGAAAAAGAGATTTAGCTAAAGATAAATCAGGAAAATGGGTTTATTTGGCTGAATCTCCCTGGGCACTAAAACTACTACAGGAGAATAATCCAGAAATTTCTTTCCATTTTATCAGTGAATTTGAATAAATATTTATTTCACCATTCTTCCTTTCCACTGGTATCTAGGGACTACATTACCCATTATCCCAAGGATAAAAATGTATAAAGTGTGTAATTGCTGTGAAGCAAAAACATATTTCGAAAGTCTGCTTTCTTTGAAAAAGGTAATTGCCTCTCTTTGTAGTAGATAATCACCGTAAAATTTCGACAGATAAAGAATGACGAAAAATGGAAAAAACAGGGTGAATTTTATAAAACTGAGCAGGCCTAAAAGAATGATAAATGTGGAAAGTAGGAAAATAAGGAGTAAGGATAAGCTGATTTTCACCTCGTTATAATTTCTGTTTTTACTTGCCCAACGAATACGTTGTTGAATAAACCCTGTAATTGTTGTCATCGGTTTCGTTTTCACAACTCCCCCCAAAGTTTTTAAAAATCTGATGTTGCCTGGATAATATTTATTCATTTGATGTAATAAAAACATATCATCTCCCGATGCTTTAGCAGGAAATTTTGAAAATCCACCAGCGTCATGAAAAGCTTGCTTTGAAAAGGCCATATTAGCGCCATTGGCTAATAATTGATTCCCAGAATGAAACCCTGCGCCTGTAATGATCATCATGCCTATCATATCAAGTGCTTGAAAAGTAGGCAATAAACGGGTTGTTTTTAGAGAAATAACAACTGGGCCACCAACAAATACACATTTTTCTTTGATGAATAAAAATGAAATCAATTTAACCCAATCTGTTGAAACTTCGCAGTCAGCATCTGTTAGCAAAAGAAAATCACCTTTCGATAAAGCCATACCAGCCTGTATAGCTTCCCTTTTGTAAGAAACCACCCCTTTTTTCTCTCCATCGTTGCTCATGGAAATCAAATGAATTCTTTTATTTTTTTCTTGAATTTTTTTAACTTCCTCTATTGTTTTATCTGTGGAATGATCGTCAACCACAATTATTTCATATTTGTCCTTTGGATAGTCTTGTTCAATTAAACTTTGCAGGCATGTTGAAATATTATTTTCCTCATTTCGGGCAGCAACAATAATTGATATAAATGGAAATTCAATAAATGCTTTATCAAGGCTAAATTCAGGGATTGAATGCCAGTGAAAAAGGTACTTTTTAATCAATAACAAATAGGAAAGGCCAAAAGAAATACATATAATATAGCCTAAAAGGAGCATCACACTAAATCCTGAGGATTCATTTTCTTAACAGGTATCTGACTATCTAATTCTTCAAATTCAGTCCATTCACTGGTTTCAGGGACATCGTTTTGCTGTTTTCTAAGTTGTTTATTAATAAAAGCCTGAAATAACAGGTACGTTAATACCACGGGAAGGAATAGGATAGAAAGCCCTGTTTGAAGTAAACCCGAAATCCAGTTTTCTTTGATTTTTTTGCCTAATAATTTAACATGCTTTACCAAAACGCTGGCATCAAATATTAATATTAATATAAAAATAATAGGAGTTAAGTAATACAAAACAGTAAAAACTGCTCTTAAAAACAAGAAAATCAGGAATAAAAACAATCCCATTATTAAAAGTCCCAAAAATGGAAATTTTCCTGCGGTATTAAAACTGCGATAAATCATGTTGAATAAATTTTGATTACAATATAATAATCATTTCCTAAATAATGTTTTATCTATATTAAACTTTCATTCGTCATCATAGTTTATATTTGTAAAAAAAAATCAGATATGCATCGTTTTTCAAATTTATATTTAGTAATAATAATCGGTCTTCTACATACGGGACTTTCTGGGCAATCCAATGTTAAGGTTATTTGTAATCTAACGGGTGGTGGAAATTCATTGTTCCTATATGAATTTAATGGTTTTGGATTCTCTCCCAAGCATAGTGTGTCAGCTGAAAAGCCCGGTTCTTTCGTTATGGAAGTTCCTCGTCAGGCTTCCAGAATGTTTTATATTGGACAAAATTCAGATCAGGTGATACCTGTTATTCTTGGTCAGGAAGATAAGGTAGAAATTACCGGAAGTGCAGAGAATATCGGTGCTGCTACCATTTCAAATTCTAAAGAGAATGAAAATTATAATAATCTGAAATTAATTATTGGAAATCTGAATAATGAAATGGGTGAAATCCTCCGTGGATTAAGCGAAGGTAATCCAGCAATTCAGAATCAACTGGTTAATCAGCTTGCTGGACTGGATGCTAAAAAACTAAATTTATTAGATTCTTTAAAAAAAATAAATCCTTTGCAATATAGGATTATGGCTTTAAATGCCTACCAAAGTTTTCAGCTGAACAATAAGGATAACCGTTACCCTGATGAATTAAGTTATTTTTTAAATGAATTCTTTGTAAAAGTAGATTTTTCTGATCCTGGTTATGACCATTTGATCTGGCTTTACGAAACCTTCAGAACGTATGTCAATGTAATGGTAAATTCGGGTGTTGTTGAAGACCAGGTAGAATATTTTATTGAAAATATCATTAGTAAAACACCAGATGGTTCTCACGCTCGTTTACAATGTTTGGGTGCAACAATTGCAGTCATGCAAGCGCAGAAACATCCTTTATTAGCAAAGTATGGCAAACGATTTGTTTCGGAATTTCAGGATAAAGCACCCGAAGCAGCTATGGAGATTTCAGAAATGCTTGAAAGAACTTTGCGCCTCACGGAAGGTGCAAAAGCACCTGAATTTACTCAGGTTTCTCCGGAAGGAACTCCAGTTAATTTAGCTGATTTTAAAGGTAAATATGTTTTACTAGATTTTTGGGCTTCCTGGTGTGGTCCTTGCAGAAAGGAAAATCCAAATGTGGTAAAATTATACGATAAATACAAAGCCCAGGGGTTTGAGATACTTGGTATTAGCTTGGATCAAAATAGAGAAAGGTGGTTACAGGCAATTCAGGCTGATAAACTGACCTGGAAACATACCAGCGATTTAAAAGGATGGTCTAATGAGGTGAGTAAACTATACGAAATTTCTGCCATTCCTAAAACATTCCTGATTGATCCTAACGGGGTAATTATTGCCAGAGACCTTAGGGGAGCTGCATTGGAAGGAAAATTAGCGGAGATATTTGCCACTAAATCTATACCTGGGGGTAAATAAAAGGTACTTATTTCCCTTTATAGGTTAATACCGATTTTTGGTTTTCTCCTAACCAGTTTTGTGCTGCTTCTTGAATTTCTTCTGCCGTAATGGATTGATAAATACCGGATTCATCATTCATTAAATCTACGTATCCCAAGGCTTCAAAAAAGCCAAGATTCATAGATTTTGACTGAATTCCCATTTCCGAAAGAACTAAGGTGCTTTCTGCTTTGTTTTTCCATTTTTGAAGCTCAGAAGGATCGATTAGTTGACTTTTTAAATCGTTAATTTCATTCATTATGATCTCTTCTGCCGATTGTAGTGAAATGCCATTGGCGGGCCTACCTTCAAAAACAAAAAGACCCGGGTCAAAATCTCCCGTAACGTAGCAATCTATCTGATGGAAATATTTTTTTTCTCTGGTTAATCGATGTATTAGCCTGGAAGAAGGACCGTTGCTGAAAATATCACTGAGTAAATCCACAGCGTAAAAGGTCTTATCTGCCCGTGGAGGACAAGGGAAAGCCATATAAATGGCATCAACGGGAACTTCAGTTTGACTCTGCTTGTAACGAGCAGTCTCTTTTGCTGGCTCAGGATGATATTTTCTTTGTACTTGCTTGCCAGAAGGTATGTCGTTAAACCATTTTTTTGCTAATTCCTTCATCCTTTTTATAGAAATTGGACCTGCAATAACTAAAACTGCATTTCCAGGATGATAAAATTTTTGATAAAATTTTTTAACATCGCTTAAATTCGCTTTTTCAATGTGACTCGGGTGGATTCCGATGGTAGGCCATTTATAGGGATGTTTTTCATAGTTAAGTGCAGATAATTCATGCCATACATCACCATAAGGCAGGTTAAGGCAGGTTTCATAGAATTCCTCAACCACTACTTTTTTTTGCACGTCTAATACCTCTTTCTGAAGCATTAATTCCAACATTCTATCTGACTCCAACCATAGGGCAGTTTCTATATTTACAGCAGGAAGGGTTGTGAAAAAATGGGTGTAATCATGATTGGTATAAGCATTATTCTCCCCTCCAGCACGTTGCATTACTTCGTCATAATCTGGTATATTTAACGATCCACCAAACATTAAATGTTCGAAAAGATGCGCAAATCCTGTTTTTTCAGGATGTTCATCTCTGGAACCTACTTTATAAAGTACACTAATACCCGCGATGGGCGTATTATTATCTTCATGCATTAAAACCGTTAACCCATTCTGTAGGGTAATTTTTTCATAAGAAATCATATAGATTATTTCGTATGTTCTGGAGCTGATGTTTTTGAATATCGCCTGGATTGAATTTCATCAAATGTCTTCACGTAATCTTTATTCTCTGTTCCCATTAATCGATCCCAAAATCTGAAATATAAGCCATAATTTCCTTTGAATTTACTGTGATGTAAATTGTGATGGACTGACGTATTTATTAATTCAAATAAAATAGAATGACGGAGCCATTTTGGTGAAACCTCATAACCTAAATGTCCATAAACATTAATAGCAAAAATGGAAATACCGAATAATAATAAAGTTAATGGATGCAATGGAATTAGAAATACTAATGGCAAGATCACTAAACCTTCTCCTATAGCCTCCAAAAAGTGAAATGAAAAAGAAGTCCATGGTGATGGATTAATTGATAAATGATGAATTCTATGGACTTTCGAATAAACCCAGGGTAGGTGAAAAAATCGATGTAACCAATAAAACCAAGTGTCATGAAATAAAATCGCTAAAATATAACTGAAAAATACCCAATAGAATGGATAATCACTGAAGTTAGTATAAATTAAGGTGCTATTTTTAAGGTCAGTTTTGATGATGAATATGATAATAATAGCAGTAATATAGCCAGATTGGATAGAATAAACTATTTCTCTATAAAAATCAGCTTTAGTTGCATTTTGTTCCTGAATCTTTCTCTGTATACTTTGTTTTGCATACATTCGATAAAACAATAAAAAAGGGATACCTGCAATAATAAAGTACCTTAAAGCATTGAAACTACCCAATAAAAAAGCAGCTTTTCCTAAATTAGTTATTAATTCGTTCATAATATATTAATCTTCGTCGTCATCATTATCTTCACCCAGTAAATCAAGAAATTCATCCTGCGATAAGGAACCCGTTGCAAACTGTCTGACCAATTGTTTTAAATGTGTCATAGCTGCTTCTATGGAGGCAGCACTCATATCCCATTGGTTAATCAAATTTAAATAAAAATGAACAATGGCCTCAATGGCTTCATCTTGTGTTACTTTTCTCCAGTCTTTAAGATCGAGTCCTAAAAGTAGGTTTAGTAATCTTTCTACTACATAACTAATGGCAATAGCTTCTCTTTTCTCACCAAAAGTTATCTTTTCCAAAAGTTCTGAACGCTCTTGTGCCATTGGAAGTAATGCTTGAAAAAGCAGGGAAACCAATAAATAGGGAATTCTTCTACCTCCACTCTTAGCATCTACTGCTTGTAAAATGGCATCTAAAACTTGATGAATATATTCATCTTCAACCCATTCAGGTTGTTCAACGACTCCTTCAAAAATAATTTGAACTAAATCCAGAATCTGATCTTCACTTAATTTAATGGTGTATCGTCCATTTTTACGTTCCATACTGATGGCCGTTGCAAATTGCTGCAAAGCCTCGATGAGTAAATGTCTGAATTGAGTGCCATTTACTTCTAGCAAAATAGTTAATCGTCCAGCGCTTTCCTCAAATAAATTACGAAGAATTTCGAGGCCTATTTCTGGGTGGTCAATCGATAACAGATGAATTGCACCTGCAGATTCTTGCGCAATTTCTCTTAATCCTGGTGCCTCTTGGATCAATTCAGGTTGAGTGGCAATAGCCAATAAAACGGCTTCAACCAATTCATCTGTTTGGTCTTCAATGATGCCGTTGGATAAATCTAAACCAACTGCGTCTGATAGGATGAGTTCTAAAATGGCTAATCCAGTTGAATTTGGATTTTCCGAAACCAAATCTTCAATCGCATAGGCGATGACATCCATTAATTGTTTCGTTTTATGCAATCCTGCCCGTTCACCTGGTGGAAACAACCAGGCAATGACTAAGTTAAAAGCATGTTCTAAAACTGTTTTTTCTGTTGGGGATTCTCCATATTGAATGCTGTCCATTAAATGCGGACTTCGTTCAATGGCTTCTAAGGCCGATTCTATAACCTGGGTAAGTAAATCATACCCAAGTCTTTGATCAGGAGGTATTTTCGATAAGGTGCGGAATGGGATGGCCAGTACCTCCCTAATCATGGGTTTACCCTCAAAAGATGTTGTTAGCCAGTTTGGATTTTTTATAACTGCATCTAACAATAATTCAACAAATGAAAGTAGTTGGCCTGGTGTAAGTTGAGGATGTTTATTAGCAGATGTTTCATTGGCAGAAAGGGCAGCGAGGATTTCTCTTAATCCAGCAATCAATAAATATTCCTCTTTTCCATTTTCAAGGGACACCTTTAAATTAAGTTGTAAAGCTGATTTTTCTAAAATCATTCTGGTCAACTCGGGAAGTAAATTGAGTTGTTGTATTTTGGAGTCATTTAAAGCACTTGAAACGCCTGAAAATAAATCATCCCAAGTATTCTCAGCAGCAATAAGATGAGGGTGTTGGGAAAATAATGCCAAGGCAGCTTCAACCATTTGATCCGCCCATTGACGGTCAAACCCATATCTGAAACCAAATCCTGTGTCAGGTGAAACAATAATTCTTATCAAGGTTAATCCAAGTTCATTTGGATAGGTTTGCAAAATCTCTTCTAAGGCAAAGGTTATTAATGATCTGAATAACGCGATATTTTTACCTTCACTCACTTCGTTTTTGCGATAAAATGCAGCCTCAATAACTAAGTTAATTCCTCTGGCTAAGGTGCTTGGTTCTCCTTCATTTATGGATGTTTTTTCCCATAATGTTGGATTTTCAGAGGCACATTGTAAATATTTATCAAAAAGGAATAATTCTAATACCTGATTATTACCGATGGTTTCAGGTATTTTTCCCTTAATGTATTCAAACCCTCTAAGTAATTGAATTAAAGGTATTTGACTATCTTTTTCAACCGTAACGATAAAAGGATATTTTATAACAACAGCTAGAATTTTTGCTGTTTTTTCAAGAAACAGTTCCTTGCTTTCCGGCTTTTTATTTTCTATTTGTTCCAGATAAAACTGCCAGATGGTTTGTATGGCCCGACCTATTATAGGATCATCTCCAGATAAATAAGCTATATGGTGCATGCTTTTCGCCAAAGAAAGGCTTAAAAATTTTCCGGCAACTAAAGCGGTTATATTAGGTAGCGTTTCTTTATTATACCACTTTAGAAGTGGGCTTAGCTTATCTTGATTTTTAATGGTTTGGCCAGAATCCTCGAAAGCGATTCGACAAAATATTTCAAATACATCTAAACTGCTTTCTGGCTCTAAGGGGATATTTTGGTAAATATAAAATACCCTTTCCAAAGTTAAAAGTATATTTTTTTCCTCAAGATGTTGAAAGTATGATACTTTAAGACATGTAGAAATAGCATCTTTATAAAATAGATGGATGGTAGTATCTTCGGGTAATTCGTGCTGTTTTTCCAGGAAAAATGAAAACAGTAGTTTCATTAATTTGGAATAACTTTTTGAAGCTGTTAGATAATTAGCATTATTTTCATGGGAAAATAGGCCTATAGTTAGTATATCGGTAAGGGATTCTTTGCTTTTTAAAAAGTTTTCTTCTTCCAGAAAATAGCTCAGGAATTCCTTAATAAAAATCTTGCAATTTGGGTGGTAAAAAGTAGGAAGTTGATTTGAAACCGACCAAATTTGACCTATTAAATAGGGGACAATCTGTTTTTCTTTTCTGGATAGGGTGGGGAATTTTTCTAATGGATTAGAAAAGGTTGAAATATTTTGAATCCCTTTGTTTGAAAAATCACTGTTTTCTAACCATTGAAGTAGATTCTTTTCGAAATTTTCAATCGAATCAGATTTTACTGATTTTAATAAGGCTATAAAATCGTTTTGCTCTTTGGCTGGCAGGGATTTTCCCCAATCCAATACTGAGTTAATATATGAAATCAAAGTTTTGGTTTTATTTGTACATGTTTTTTAATAATCCATAAACCCAGACATCTCCTCGATCACCCGACTGTTTATAAATTTCTCCTCTCAATTCACCTTCTCTAAGAAAACCGTGTTTTCTGGCTAAAGTTGGCAAAGTAAAATTTTCAGTAGACCCCTTTATAGTTATTTTTTCAAGATGTAACTGGTTGAAAAAATAGGGAATCATAACCGAAAGGGTATTGGTCATTAAGCCTTCACCCATCCTGTTTTTATCAATAAAAAATCTTAATTCACCTATCTTTTCAGGCATTCTCCTGGATATATCAAGATAACCAACTAAATACATTTTTTCTTTATCCCAAATTCCAAAACTAAAGGATTCTTGGTTAAGCCATTGAATAATTTTTTGCCTGACAAAAAATTCTGCTCCCTCAATAGTAGACAAGGCTTGTATGAGAACTGGGAAATATTCACTGATTAAACTGCTATTTTCGGCTACCAAGTCATGAAAAACTTTGCCATCGCCCTCTCTCAACCTCTTAACAAGCACTTTTTCACCTAAAATAGCTGTATCTATTTCATATAATGAAGAATCGATAAAATGATCTATCAGCATATTTTAGTTATTTTATTAACACCACAAAATAAGAACTTTCCAGCATCTAAATTTAATTTTAATTAAAACCTGATAAGTTGATAAATGGTTACATCTGTCCGATTAATTGTCATTTTATCATCAATATAAGGACGACTTTTGTTTTCTAGTTAATAACGAATGCCGTTTCACGAAATTCCTTTTTTTAGATTATTGCTTTGTTTAATAGGGGGTATAGGTCTGACGTACTTTTTCCCTCCTGTTTATTTCAACAATCTTTATCTGGTAAGTTTATTTTTTATTTGTTTAAATGTATTTATTCCTGGAAAATTAAATGGATCATCATGGTTATTTCATTTAACCTTTGTTTCCATTGCCTTAACCATTCTTTTTTCAAGAATGGAATATTTAAATCCAAGTAATAAAAAAACTTATTTTGGTAAACAGCTGACTTTAGTGAAATTTCAGGGTAAGGTTATAAGCCATAAATCTAGGATTAACGGTGGATGGAGGTATATTTTAGAGGTTTCCCATGTCTTTAATGATAAGAATCAAGCAGGTAAATCCAGTGGATTATTATTAATCTATTTATCCAAATCGAATTCAATACCTTTTTCATCTGGCACTATTATTCAAGGAGAAATCAAGAAATTATTACCTATTCCAAAAGCTTTTAATCCGGGCTCTTTTAATCAGAAAAAATACTGGTCTGATAAGCGAATCTTTTTGAAAGCCTATGGCAATGGCGAACATTGGAAGGAGATAAGAAAGGTCTCTGGATCATTATTTTACAGAGACAAAGTACAATATTTTATTTCAGAGGTATTCAGAAAAGTTATAAAAGACAGTACTTCTTTAGGGCTGATAAATGCCTTGCTAATAGGAGACAAAGCGGGGCTTTCACCTGAAATAATGACTGACTTTAAGCGAACTGGAGCAGTACATATTTTAGCCGTTTCTGGGCTCCATGTTGGAATATTAGTAGGTATTATTCAGTTTATGCTAGGTTTAATGCCAATTCACAAAAGAGGATTTCAAATTTTTTCCTCCTGTATATTTATAATTTTTCTTCTGTTTTTTGCTTGGTTAACTCATTTTGAACCTGCTATTATGAGAGCAGTAGGAGGTACTATCATTATGATTTTAGCGAAAATATTTCAAAAAACAGCTAATGCCTGGAATAATTTATTTGCTATGGCCTGTTTTTTACTTTTATGGGATCCAAATTACTTATTTCATATTGGATTTCAATTATCTTTTATTGCCGTTGCTGGAATCCTTGCGTTTTATAAATCCTGGGTAAAAAGAATCGTTTTCAAGCATACTATGATAACATACTTTTGGGAGATGACTGTCATGGGATTTGCAGCTCAGTGGGTAACCTTGCCATTTTTACTCTTTCATTTTCAGCAATTTTCATGGCTCTTTTTGATAACTGGCTGGATAGCCATTCCCTTATCAACTTTTATTCTTGGTTTTTCTTTATTATATCTTCTAATTTCATTTATTCCATATCTAAATAGTTTTGCCGGTTGGATACTTGAACTATCCATCAATCTTTTCAGATGGATAATGTCCTATTTGAGCAGTTTCTCCTGGGCAGTTTCAGAGGGTATATATTTACATGTTATCGCTTTGGTTTTGCTTATTATTTTGGTATTATCAATAGCTTATGCCATAGAATATAGAAAACGGAATGTTTTTATTTTGTCATTGTGTTTATTAATTAGCCTCTTTCATTTTTCGTTTGTCATTAGAAATAATAAAAAAGATCAAAATTATATATTGTCAGAAAGGGAGAATGCAGTTTTGACACTTCGAAAAGGAAACTCTTTTTACGTTTTTTCTAAAGAGCCTGTAGATAAACACCGGCAAGATTTATTGTTTTTAGGTCAATGGGCCTCTAATATCCAATACCATATTTTACCCAGGCAAATTATCTCATTCTCTTTTAAAACAAAGACTTTAGTTCTGATTGATGGGGATAACATAAAGGATTTTATTCCTTTTGGTTCTCATTGGTGGGTGTTAAAACCTGTTTATGCAGATTGGGAGAAATGGATGGTTGAATGCCCTCCTGAATTATTGATTTTAAATGGCGGTTTACCTCTTAATTTTAAAAAATACTTGATCAATATTGCTAAAAAATTAGAAATAAAGGTTTTCGATACTTTTGAATCAGGCGCCTGCTTTTTAAAAAATGAATAGATATGAAAAAAAATAAATACGCTACTTTTTTCTACTTTCCAATGAATTCAAGAAATGGATTTCTTTGCTTGTTTTTATTCCTATGGATAGCCTTGAATATGCATCAATGGATTAATTATTATCAAGAAAAGAAGGAGAAAACGCCTTCCTATGAAATATATGTTAAAAACAGAAAGGAAATTTTATTTATGGAAATTTCACCTTATTTCAAAATTAATATAAATCAGGTGGACATAAAATCTTTAATTAATTTGTCAGTACCCCTTTTCCTTGCAGAAAGATGGGTGAAATACCTGGAAAAAGGAGGGAAGTTTAGAAAGGTAGAGGATGTTAAAAAACTTTATGGGATGTCGTTGAATTTATATAGTCATCTTTCAAGTCATTTATATGTGAATCCCTCTTTCAAGAAAAGCAATATATTTGAAAAGGAGGAAAAATATAAGGCACGTTGTAAAATATTGGATATTAATAAAGCAGATTCCACTGATTGGGAATCACTGTATGGCATCGGACCTTATTTAGCCCAAAGAATCATAACTTTCAGACAATCATTATGTGGATTTGTCTCCATTTCTCAGGTAAAAGAAACGTATGGATTAAGAGATTCAGTTTTTCAATCGATATTACCTTGTCTAACGATTACTAAAATAGCGACTCCATGTTTATCGGTAAATTATTCTACACAAGAAGTAATGAGTAAACATCCATATATACGATATAAACTAGCCAAAGCCATCTATTTATATAGACAAAACAACGGATTGTACCTTAATTTAGAACAGTTAAAGACACTTCCTGGAATTAATGACTCTATTTATTTGAAAATAAAACCATACCTGACCCTTGAAACAATTTAAGATGGATTTCTGCCTAAATTTTAACAGTAGATAAAACTTTAGCAGGACTCCAGCCATAACGTCTGGCACCTTCCTTAACCCCTTTTTCAGCACAGATAGAGGCCAGATAAAACTCGTCTTCTACCTGCATGATACTTTGGGTTAGACTTTCTCTATGTAAGGCTTCATATTCTTTATAAGTAACGGATTTTCTTTTTTGCAGTTGTTGAAACAATTGAAATCTATTTGTTATTTCACGCCAGGAAGGTTGAATGGTTGCTGTAAATACTTTTGATTTGGAGCCACTTCCGTAGGCAAAAAAACCGATTCTTGCATCTGTTAATTCGGTGTCATTTTCCAAATCAATAGCCAGCGTACTCATTAAAGAGAGGAAAATAGAAGCCGTGTAAAGATTTCCCATTTGGGATGAGGCACGTTCTCCTTTTTCAATTTTTTCAACCACAAATCTTTTATATCGCTCTGTTTTAGTTACCGCTGTTAAGAATTTTGAAAATGCTTCCTGATAAGCTGATTCGTCATCGAACTGGTTAATTTGAGGTTCTGTTTGCCCCATTTCTTGAATTAAAATATCAGAATCGCCTCTTTTTTTAGCTTCGGCATAGAAAATTTCAGAGAACATTCTTCGGGCTTGGTAAGCATAAGGAAGGTGGAAAATTAATCTACGCCAATTATCAGTGGCTGCTTCGCTCCCAGGTAGATTATTTTGAGAAATATAGTGTTGCAGCGCTTCTTTTATTCTTTCCTGATAACAGTTATTTGAGTATGGACCATCAAAAACTGGCGTTGCTTTGTGGATATGAACATTCGTTTCGTTACTATCCCAAAAACCTGTTTGGTCTAATTTTTGGAAAATTGCATTTTCAAGATTTTCAAAATTTAAATTTTTCCCAATTCCTTTTTCCTCTATTTCAGATAGCAATTGGTTCTTTTGAACCGTTCTGATGGGCTTAAAAAAATCATGAACTGGTCGGGTAGCAACACCCCATTGTTCGTCAAATGCAAGCAATCTTGGATTTTCCTTGACAAGTATTGCCACTGCACCAGCACCCTGAGTATATTCACCGGTTGATGCCAGTTCATATTTTGCTACGTCAGAACCTATAACTATAGCCAATCTATCTTCTCCAGCCCTTACCCAATCTAAGGAATTTTGAAGGGCATCTACGGCTCCGATACAAGCAAAAGTTAAATCAACTACATCACAATTTAAGAAGCAATCATTCCCGTATTTTGGAGAAAAATAATGGTTTAGCATGTCTAATGCATAAGAAGCTGTAGGCTTAGCACCATCTAATGCACTTTCCGTACCCAAATAAATCCTTCCTATATGACTTGGATGAATATCATTCTGTTCTATTAATTTCCTTACCGCATTTGCTGCCATTGTTGCTGCATCTTCATGTACGTCAGCCAAACTCATAGCTGATAAGCCTAAGCCTTTGTTTAACTTGGCATATTCAATGTTTCTTTCAATGGATAAGTCTTCTATTTGCAAATAAATATGAGGCAAATGTGTTGCCATATCGTCAATGCCTACAGATGATAAACTACGTGTGTACATGTGGATTTGGATTTTTCGAAAGAAAGTACTTTTAAATGTAAATTATAGTAACAAAATGTTTTTTTACATGTTGGCAAAGAAGGCTAAAAAAATACTATGTATTACATTTCGTAAATGATAATTTTCTTATTTAATCCTATCATTATAAATTATTTATAATGATAGGATTTACAATTTGTAAATTTTATTTTTCTGTTGTTTTTGGTTTAATTGTAGGGTATTTAATACCTAATTGTTCCAGGTAGGATCCATACTTAGTCTCATCATAGTAGTATTTTTTAAGCGTCTCCCTAAATTCATTTTGAATTTCCGTATTTAAATGAATAGCAGGTTTATCAGTTTCACTAACCATAGGAATATATTTTTGTTTCATTCCTTGTTCATTTTTAAAATATTCCCAGGCTTTATCGATTGTTTTTGTGTCAAGAAAAAGATCTATTAAAGTCATTGCCTGTACTTTAGCCCCTGCAACTACTCCTTTATGCGCTATAGGTGTTGCCATAGATACGGCGTTTGCCCAATGGTGTCCTGGTAATCCAGGAATATTTGACGGATATACAAGGGTAACGGTGGGTAATTTCCATGAAATATCACCAATGTCGTCAGAACCACCGCTAACAAATGATTGAGAAGGTGCCTCGAGGGTATCTAATTTTACAGGCAACCCCTTTACATCATCAGGTGCCTTTACTTCTTGCTGAATCCCGGCAGCAAGCGCATTATCTTCAGCGGACCAGGTTGGCAGGCCAACTTTTAAAATATTCTGATACATCGTTTCTGCAATCACTTTATTAAAGTGTCTTGGCCATGCAGAGCCTAATATTTTTTTCGTGACTGTGGTGTTACTCATTAATGCAGCTCCTTCTGCTATTTTATTAGCCCTATCATAAAGTTCCATGATTTTAGGATAAGTTACATGTCTTAAATAAAACCAGATGGAAGCTTTTGAAGGTACAACATTGGGTTGGTCTCCTCCATTTTGTATAACATGATGACTTCTTTGCAATGGATCGAGGTGTTCTCTGTTATATTGCCAGCCAATACTCATCAGTTCGACACCATCGAGAGCACTTCTCCCTCTCCAGGGGGCTCCCGCTGCATGAGCAGCTTCTCCTTCGAATTCATATAATACGGAAATGAGTCCAGTTCCTCTAGCCTGACCATGACTTACACTTAAATTGTTTCCAACATGGGTAAATAAACATAAATCTACATTGTCAAAATATCCGTCACGCGTGTAATAAGCTTTTGTTCCTACTAATTCTTCAGCAACTCCAGGCCATAAAATCAGGGTGCCTGGAATTTTTTCCCGTTCCATGATCTTTTTTGTCTCAATGGCTGCCAATATGTTTAAGGGCATTCCAGAATTATGTCCTTCTCCATGTCCCGGCGCACCTTCTACAATGGGGTCATGATAGGCTACGCCTGGTTTTTGGGAAGCTTTAGGTATGCAATCCAGATCTGATCCCATTGATATGACGGGTTTCCCACTTCCCCAGGTTGCCCACCAGGCTGTGGGTACGCCTGAAATACCATATTTGATGGTGAAACCATTATCTTCTAATATCTTCGTTAGATATTTTGATGTTTCTAATTCCTGAAATCCAAGTTCAGAAAAACTAAAAACTTTATCAACCATTACCTGTGCAAGTTTAGCTTGTTTTTCAACATTGGCCTGTACTTCCGCTTTTAACGTAGCCTTTCTCTTTTCAAAAGCTTTTTCAGTTGCTGTTTGGCTACTCAAATAAATAGGTACAATCAATAAAATGGAAAAAAATAGGGTGCTTTTGTTTTTCATACTTTATTTTTTTAGTTAATAAACTTATCCTTTTTCTTTCAAAAGGGGAACTTGCCTTTTTTGTGCTTCAGCATTGAGTGTCTCAACGCCATTTTTAATTAGAGGTTTGAGCTGATTTAAATAGCTATCCAATTCTTTTGCAAGCAATTCATAAACAGATATTGCCTGATCAGTGGGTGGAAAATCTCCTAATTGTTGGTCGGCAAGTAAAAAGGCTAATCTGTTATTGACCTTAATCCCATAATTGATAGCATCTTGTCTGGCAATATTTTTAGTCTGATGAATCTGATTTTCAATTTTACTGATTTCCCGCTCTAAATCCTCCGCCTGTTGATATAAATCTTTATATAAACTTTGGTTACTTAATTTTTCCTTAATGTAATTCAAATCCTTTTTGATAGCTCTTATATCTAAAATAGCTTGATTTGCCTCGCTTACTTTATCACGAACTTCTAAAAGATAACTTAATTGTTTTTCATAATCCTCTGCATTGTTTTTTAATCGAGGATCTGGTAAAATGACAAAATCAATACTGGAACCTTTTCCATTCACAGAAAGTGTCGCTTTATAATTTCCAGGGGTTGCTTTAGGTCCTTTATTAGGGGAGGAATAAAATACCATGCCTGGGAATTCTGTAAAGCCAGGATATCGGAGATCCCACACAAAACGATTGCCGCCACCTTTTAAAGGTAGCTTTTGTTTGCTATTTTTGCTTTTATTATCCCATTTTTGAACAGATTTGCCATTTTCATCAAATATTTCTAAGGAAATTGTTTTGGATAATACTAAAGAATCCTGAATATTAAAATGGAAAATTGCCCCATTGGGATGATTCTCACCTTCTTTGAAACTTGAAATGGCATTATTCTCCTGGGCTAAACGGTAGGTTGGTTTAGCCTGGAATAAATGAAAATCTTTGCTTGCTATTTCACTATTAATTTCTTGAATTGGGCTCAGGTCATCAATCATCCAAAAGCTTCTTCCGTGGGTAGCTGCAATCAGCGAATTATCCCTGATGTGTAAATCATGGATGGATACAATTGGCAAATTTAGTTTGAATGGCTGCCAATAATTACCGTCATCAAAGGAAATATACATCCCCCATTCTGTGCCTGCATACAATAACCCTTTTCTTATTGGATCAACTCTGATGGCTCTGGTATAATGAGTATTTTCAATACCTTTTGTTATAGTTGTCCACGTTTTACCATAATCTTTCGTTTTATAAAGATATGGGGTATAATCACCAAATTTATAATGGGTTGCCGCAACATAAGCACTGCCAGGTTGATGAGGATTAACATCGATACAATTAAACATATTCCATTTTGGTGAACCGGGAGGGGTTACATTTTGCCAGGTTTTTCCACCATCTCTGGTTAAATGTAACAAACCGTCGTCACTTCCAGTCCAAATGACTCCTTCTTCTAATGGAGATTCAGCAACTACAAAAATATTAGCGTAGTATTCAACACCGGTATTATCCTGAGTGATAGTGCCTCCTGAAGACTTCAATGTTTCCGGATCATTCCTGGTTAAATCAGGACTGATAACTTCCCAGCTTTGCCCTTCATTGGTTGTGACATGTAAATAATTGGATCCTGCATATAACTTTTTAGGATTATGTGGGCTGAAAATAAGCGGAAAATTCCAGTTAAAGCGATATTTCATGACCTCGACCCCAGAACCTGCCGGGTTAAAAGGCCATACATTGGTGCTTCTCTCTTGCCCAGTTTTATGGTCGAAACGACTCATATATCCTTTGTAGGTTCCCGCATAAACAATGTCTGGATTAGTAGGGTCGGGCGCCAGGTGGGCACTTTCTCCTCCGGCAGAGATATCCCAGTCCTTCTCTGTTAGGGTAGCACCCGTTGAACGGTGAGAAATTCGAATCGTTGAATTATCCTGCTGAGCACCTAATATTTTATAGGGAAATGACTGATCTGTCGTCACTCTGTAAAATTGTGCTGTAGGCTGATTATGATAGGTGGTCCAATTATTACCGCCATCCGTTGATACTTGGGCACCTCCGTCATTTGCCACAATCATTCTCTGATTATTTGAGGGGTCAATCCATAAATCATGATGGTCACTATGGGGAGTTTCCATTTCTTTAAAGGTCATTCCACCATCGGTTGATTTTAGGAATGGGACATTCAGCGCATAGATAATATCAGGGTTTTCAGTATCAGCTGTAATTCTGGAATAATACCATGCTCTTTGCCTTAACTCACGGTCCTCACTTGTTTTGATCCAACTTTTCCCCCCATTATCCGATCTAAACAAACCGCCTTCCGCAGCTTCTATACAGGCCCATATTCTATCTGGATTTGCGGGAGAGATAGCGAGACCAGCAATGCCCCAGTCGCCTGATGGTAAGCCAGGTTGACCGGAAATATTTTGCCAGGTATCACCACCATCCGTACTTTTATAAAGATGAGAACCTTTTCCACCAGAGTCCATTCTGTAACCATTTCTCTTCATTTCCCAGGTACTGGCGTACAGGATTCTTGCATTTCCCGGATCCATGATGATATCACCGCAGCCGGCACGATCATTTTCGTACCATATTTTTTCCCATCTTTTACCTCCATCCTTACTTCTATAGATACCCCTTTCAGTAGAAGATTTCCATAGATTTCCTAAAACACCCACATAAACAAGATCTGGATTTGTTGGATGAATTCTAATGCGACTAATATGTTGAGATTGTGGCAAACCTATAAAATTCCAGGTTTTTCCTGCATCAGTTGAACGCCACATACCTCTACCAGGTGATACATTTCCTCTAAGCGTTTGCTCTCCTTCACCGACGTAAATCACATTTGGGTCACTTTCCGAAACAGCGATAGCCCCTATGGAACCTCCGAAATATCCATCGGAAATACAACTCCATGTTCCTCCACCATCGGTCGTACGCCAGACGCCTCCTCCTACTGTACCCATATAATACAGATTTGGTTTCCCGGGAACACCCGTTGCCGTGCAGGAACGTCCACCTCTAAATGGTCCCAATTGTCTCCATTTGACTGCTTCAAAATGGGATTCTGAAAAGCCAGACATTACGGTCAATTCATCAGACAAAGGCTTACCCTTTTGAGCATAAATGAAATGAATATTTAGGATAAAAAATAATTGAAGGAGGATTCTTGGGCTCATCTTAACATCATTTATTAACTTAAATACTAAAATTAATTTTTTTTTGTCTATTTTCAATGGTCTTTTACATTTTGAACCATTTATTTTAAAAAAATGAAGGCAGATAATTTTTTGAGCTTCTCCATATTGCTCTTAAGTTTGTTTTTTCAGTCTTGTTCATCAGAACTTGAATATGATGTAATCATCAGGAATGCTGTCATTTTTGATGGCACTGGTAATGCTCCGGTAAAAGGGGATATTGCCATTAATAAAGATACGATCGCCTTTATTGGAAACTTGAAAATGAACAAGGCAAAAAATGAATTTGACGCCAATGGTCTGGCTATTAGTCCCGGTTTTGTCAATATGCTGTCTTGGGCAACGGTCTCCTTACTTGCTGATGGCAGAGCAATGAGTGATATAAAACAGGGGGTTACACTCGAAGTAATGGGAGAAGGAAATTCCATGGGACCCTTAAATGAAGCCATGAGAAAGGAAGAATTAGACGGTCAGGGTGATATTAAATATGAGGTCTATTGGCATACTTTAGGGGAATATTTAGCTGGGCTTGAAAAAAGGGGCGTTTCTCCGAATATAGCTTCTTTTGTGGGTGCCACCTCCTTGAGAATTCATGAATTAGGTTATGAAAATAGAAAACCCACAGCAGTGGAATTAAAAAATATGCAACTTCTTGTTAAACAAGCAATGAATGAAGGTGCAATGGGTTTATCTTCTGCCCTTATTTATGCTCCCGCTTTTTATGCTGACGAAGAGGAAATTTTAGCCCTTTGTCAGGCTATGGCTCCTTACAAGGGCTTGTATATTACCCACATGAAAAGTGAAGGAAATAAATTGGAGGAGTCTGTGCAAAGTGTCATTAATCTGGCGAAAATGTTAAAGGTGAAAGCTGAAATTTATCACCTTAAAGCCGCCGGTGTCGATAATTGGTCAAAAATGGACAAAGTGATCTCAATGATCAATAAGGCTAGAAATGAAGGGGTCGATATTGCTGCCAATATGTATAATTATATAGCAGGTGCTACAGGGCTTGATGCAGCAATGCCTCCATGGGTGCAGGAGGGGGGCTATGGGGAATGGGCAAAAAGATTGAAGGATCCCAACATCAGGAAAAAAGTAATAGCCCAAATGAAAATAAATGCCAATGACTGGGAAAATTTATATGCATCCGCTGGTTCTCCCGATAAGCTTTTATTAGTCGATTTCAGACAAGATTCATTAAAAAAATATACTGGAAAAACGCTGGCAGAGGTGGCATCATTAAGAGGGAAAAGTCCCGAAGAAACAGCAATCGATCTTGTGATTCAAGATAGTTCCCGCGTAGGTACTGTTTATTTTTTGATGAATGAGGAAAATGTAAAAAAACAAATTAAGTTGCCCTGGGTTAGTTTTGGCTCTGATGCTGCAGCTCCCGCTTCAGAAGGGATATTTCTAAAGTCTAGCACACATCCACGTACTTATGGAAATTTTGCCAGACTCCTTGGGAAATATGTACGTGATGAAAAGGTTATTAAACTCGAAGAGGCCGTGAGAAAATTAGCCGCCCTGCCTTGTGAACGACTCGGAATTACCCAAAGGGGATATTTGAAAAAAGGATATTTCGCAGATCTTGTCCTTTTTGATCCTCAAGAAATAGCGGATAAAGCTGATTTTCAAAATCCTCATCAGTATGCGGTCGGTGTGAAAAATGTTTGGGTGAATGGTAAATTGGTGCTTCTAAATGGGGAACCTACGACAGAAAGACCCGGACGATTTATCAAAGGACCCGGCTATCAAAAAGGTTTATAATGATCCCTTTGTTCATTTTTTGATTTTGCTAACTATGAAAAAATTTCAACTCCTCGTTCTTCCTTTTTTGTTCTGCTATATGTCGGCTTTTGCTCAAACAGAATCCAATAAATTAAATGAATTGACTTCCTTTATTGAAAAAGGAATGGCCGATTGGGAAATTCCGGGGCTGGCTGTTTCTGTCGTTAAAAATGGAAAAACAATTTATCAGAAGGGGTTTGGTTTGAAAAATATGCATTTGACGGAAGCCGTAAATGAGCATTCTATCTTTGGCATTTGTTCTACCACCAAGGCTATGACGGCATTAACTTTAGCCATGTTGGTCGATGAAAATAAACTGAAGTGGGACGATCCTGTTGTCAAATATCTACCTAATTTCAAATTAGCTTCTGATGACTGGACAAATCAAATTCGGGTGAAGGATTTGTTAACCCATAATGCAGGTTTGCCAAATCTCGATTTTTTTTGGTACGCCAATAACTTAGAGGTGAAACAAATGATTCAGCGTTTGAAATATGTTAATCAAGCTTATCCTATTAGAGGTGGTTATACTTATCAAAATGTGATGTATGCCATTGCTGGTGAATTGGTTGAATCAGTAAGTGGTATGCCATGGACAACTTTTCTTAAACAAAGAGTTTTTGACCCATTAGAAATGAAAGAATCCTTTCCTACTTATAAATCTTCCCTTTCCTACGAAAACAGGATGTTTCCCCATTATAGAATCTCTGATAAAATAACGCCCATTCCCTATATGATTATTGATCAGGTAGCTCCTGCCGGAGCGGTTTGGTCCAGTGTACACGATATGGCAAAATGGATGCATTTCCTCCTGAATAAAGGCAAAATAAATGGTAGAGAATTAATTTCTGAAACTAATTTTAAAGAATTATTTACCCCCCAAACAGTGATTCCACAAAAGGACTTTTATCCTACAACCAGCTTGACGCTGCCAACCTGGACTACTTACGGACTAGGTTGGTTTCAACAAGATTACAGAGGCAAAACACTTCATTTTCATACAGGTAGTATTGATGGAAATATTGCCATTTTAGGCCTTCTACCTTCCGATAGTTTGGGTGTTTTTGTTTTAGGAAATCTGGATCATGCGGAATTAAGGCATGCTATTATGTTTAAGGTTTTAGATCTTTTAGGTGAAAATGTCGAAAGTTCAAGAGATTGGAATGCCGAAATTAAATCGCTTTACCAACAAATCGCCGATGAGAACAGGAAAGAGAATATTCCTGAAATTAAGAAGGAGGAGAGGGTCAATATAACCCCATTTTTGGGTAGCTATAATCACCCCCTTTACGGGAAAATTAAAGTAGAAAAAACAAAGGAAAATATCCTTTTACTTCATCTAACTCCAATACTTACCTTAACACTCACCGCTATCAATGAAAAGGAATTTAATGGAAAATATAAGGATTATTTTTGGTTTGACGATGAAAAAATAATTTTCGAATTAAGTTTAAATGGCAAAGATGTTTTAGCTCTAAGTATAGGAAATCGGAAATGGATAAAAGAAAATTGAGCTTATAAATTAAATTTTATACCAGCCCTTAACCATTTTCCAGGCATTGGAACTGTGCCAATTTCCCTATATTCGACATCAAAAAAATTGGTTATCTGTACAAAAGTATTTAACGATTTTCCCCAATTTCTGTTGGCTTGGATATCAGTTAAAAAAGTTGGTTTTTCATTGTTTATCCTTTGGAAATATCTAAATGCGGTCGAAGCCTGAATTTTTCCAGGTAATTGAAAGGAAAAAAGAGCACTACTTTGATATTTTAAATTTTCAAATATGTATCTGGATTGATAGCCTGGGGTTAATTCCATATCAGCTTGTAACCAGGCATAGTTAAACTGGAAGGATTGTAAAAAGCCGGACTTAAAATCATACTTAAAAGTAAGTTCTGCACCCTTTGTCATAACGTTTAAAAAATTTTCGGGTTTCCATTTTTCTATCGTAGAAGTTCTTACCCATTCAATAATTCTTGAGGCATCGCGTTGAAAAAAGGAGGCGGATAAGTTCCATTTTTCTTTACTGTAACGGCCTCCCAATTCATAAGTCCAGGCCGATTCCGGCAGTAATGATGCATTTCCAGTATTGGATGGACCAACATAAAATAAATCGGTGTAAGTAGGCACTCTGAAAGATCTTGCAAGGTTAGCAAAAACGGATAAATGCTGATTTTGGGAATAACTTAAATCTATACCTGGATAAAATTTTAATCCGTAATCATTCATAAAATGATTATAAAGTCCAGGGTTTATTTGAAATTTTCCTAATGAAATTCTTTCTTCTAGATATAAACCTATATGATCGCGAAAATGATTCCCCAGATTATTGCTTTCAATTTGCTCCCGTCTAACTTCAAAGCCTACAGCTCCGATTCCTAATACATTTGAAATCTGAAAGTTACCCTCCAAACCACTTACCTGAGTGGTATGTTCGTTTTTATAAAATGCTGGATTTTGCCTTAAATACAAATATGTATCATGATGATTCCTGTGATAGGCATTGAAGTTAAATCTTCCCCAGTCTTTTTCAAATTTATAGGAAATGGACGCCATAACAGTCTGTGTTTCTTCATATTGGTCTTTGGCATTTTCATTGGAATAAAACCCATTGGCACCAAAAGCCTTGTTATTATAACCCGCCAATATGCGCCAGGTACTGTTTTTAGTCTTTAATTGAGATTGGTAGAGGAGATTCTGTTGTTTAAAATCAGTATTATATCGATAGCCATCACCCTGGCTAAAACCACCCGATATCGTTTGTTTCCACTTTGAAAAAGGTAAACTCAAGGAAATATCTGCTCTTTTTAATCCATATTCACCCATGGAAAGCGTTCCGGAAAGTTGTCTTTTTTCTGGAACCTTTGTTAGGATATTTACTGCACCCGAAAAAGCATTGGGGCCATAAATTCTTGTTCCAGGACCTTTCAATATTTCTATACGTTCAATTTGTTCAGGCTGAAGCACCAGATTTAATAAATGATGTCCTGTTTGAGGGTCACTAAGTTTTATACCATTGATCAAAACTAAACTTTGATCGAAGGAACCACCGCGAATAGATAAATCTGCTTGAACACCTTGTGGGCCTCGCTGTCTAACATCTAATCCTGGCAAATAGGAAAGAATCTCTGCTATTTGATTTGCAGGTAAGCGATTGATATCTTCTTTAGAAAGGAGCTGAATTGTCCTTGCTGACATAGAAAATGGGGTAGCGAGCCTGTCAGCCATAATCTCTACCTGACCTAAAGAAATTAAAGTATCCGTTTGTCCTTTAATATTTGAAGAAATAAGCGATATTGCTAAAAAAATTTTAACTAACTTCATTGTCTAAGTTTTATTGCTAAATGCATGCAAACTAAAGCAATGATTTTAAAAAAAAGAAATAATGAATGTAAGCTTTAGGTCAAATTTTCCCTCATTGCAAGGAAAAATGAAAAACGGGGCTCCTTATGTTTTTATGGACGGTCCGGCTGGTACCCAGGTTCCCGCACAGGTAATCAATGCTATTTCAGGATATTATATTCATAAAAATGCAAATTCTCATGGCAGGTTTATTACATCGTCCTTGACGGATGATGTGGTCCAAGATATACGATCTGCCATGGTTGCATTTTTAGGTGCTAAAAACGAAAGTGAAATTTCTTTAGGTCCTAATATGACTAGTTTGGCTTTTTCGCTTTCAAAAGCATTTTCTCGTTTTTTTCAGGCAGGTGATGAAGTAATCATAACTCAGCTTGATCACGAGGGGAATAGGGGCCCTTGGCTCGCTTTGCGCGAAAAAGGAATTATAGTGCGAGAGGTCAAATTGTTGCAGGAAGGCAGGCTTGATTATGACGATTTTGAATCAAAAATAAATGAAAGAACCAGATTAGTCGCTATGGGGTTCTCTTCCAATATTTTGGGAACCGTTAATGATATACAAAGGGTTCGTCAATTAACTCACCAATATGGTTCGTGGCTGTTAATTGATGCCGTACATGGCGCTCCTCATTTTAGTTTGGATGTTAAGGCTTTAGACTGTGATTTTTTGCTTTGTTCAGCTTATAAATTTTACGGTCCACATGTTGGTATTTTATATGCCAGAGAAGGTTTGCTTGACCGTTTACAACCTGATAGATTGCGCACTGCCGGACAAGCAGCACCGGAATCCATTGAAACAGGTACCCCAAATTTTGCTGCCTTTGCCGGGGTAACTGCCGCGATAAATTTTCTGGAGTCCATGGGGTCAGGTAATTCGGTTAGAGAAAAACTTATTTGGTCTATGGAGAATATACACCAACACGAAAGAGATCTGTTTATTAAACTTTTTCGGGGATTGGAAGCAATGGAAGGAGTTCATATCTGGGGATTGCCACCTGATATCACGGAGAGAGCTCCAACCCTATCTTTCAGTATTTTAAATCAAAAACCGGAACTTTTTTGCTCCTATTTAGGTGAAAATGGCGTTTTCGCATGGAATGGACATTTCTATGCTCTTAGAACGGTGGAAATATTAGGTTTAAGAGCTCAGGATGGAGTTATCCGAATGGGAATTTCTGCTTATACTACGGCGGAAGAAGTTGATTTGGTTTTAGAAATTATTAAAAAAGGGCTTAAATAACAAAATATTTGAAAAAAAGGAAACTTTTTAGGGTATTTTTTCGTATATAGTTATTAGTAAATTAATAAACCCATGAGACAACTTAAGATTACTAATAAAATCACCAATAGAGAAAGTCTTTCTCTTGAAAAATACCTTCAGGATATTTCAAGAATACCAATGCTTGTTGGAGATGATGAAATCAAATTGGCACAACGTATCAGGGAAGGAGATGAAGAGGCTTTAAATCAATTGATACGTTCAAATCTCCGGTTTGTCGTCTCAGTTTCAAAACAATATCAAAATCAAGGCCTATCATTAAGTGATTTGATTAATGAAGGCAATGTTGGTCTAATGAAAGCGGCAAAGCGATTTGATGAAACAAAAGGATTCAAGTTTATTTCCTATGCTGTTTGGTGGATTCGCCAATCTATTCTCCAGGCAATCGTTGATCATTCCAGAATTGTCCGACTACCCTTAAATAAAGTAGGTACCTACAATAAAATTAATGAAGCGGTTTTAAATTTTATTCAGAAATTTGAACGGGAACCGAGTACGGATGAATTAGCGGCCATTTTAGAAATTTCTCCAAAAGATGTCCTTAATATGCAACGAAGTAATTCCAGGCATATTTCTATGGATGCTCCTATCGGACAAGAAGATAGTGATTTGACAATGTTGGAAACGATGCCTAATTATTCTGAAAACGAGCCTGATAAAAATCTAATGGCCCAGTCTATGAAAGAGGATTTAAAAGAGGGGCTTAGTATTTTATCTGAAAAAGAAGTGGAAGTTTTGTCTTCGTATTATGGTCTCGATGGCCAAAAACCATTGACTCTTGAAGAAATTGGGGAATTTTTGCAACTGACAAGAGAGCGCGTTCGACAAATTAAAGAACGGGCTATCAGAAGATTAAGAAAATCTTACAATAGAAATGCCCTGAAGTCTTACCTTTAATTTAAGGCTCCATTCCAGTTGTTACACCTGCTTTAACTTCGTATAAATTCCTTTTTGTATCTTTGCCCTCAAATTTATTATATATGGGTTTATTGGCTCTTTCCGCTCTTATACTTATGGGTTCAGGTTTCATCTTATTGCGAAATAATATTGGAACTTTAAAGCCTGGCAGCAGTAAAGTTGAGGAGATTTTCATGCAGATAGAAAAGGCTATTCCTTATAATCAAGCTGACTTAGCTCCCTTAGGGGAAATAAATATAGAATTGCTTTCCGCAAATGATTTGAAAGGTGTTGCCAAAGCTAAGGTTTCAGGCATTGAAACAGGAGTAATTGCAACCCTCTACGGAGAGGCGGGTATAGCCTATGCTATCAAAAAATTTAATTCTGCCGATTTTAAAGCGATGGTTGTCGCAAAAGATAAAAATCATTCCTTTCGGTTTTTATTCAAATCAAATGAAATTGAAATTGTCATTGATAATCAAGCCTTAGGCGTTTTTCTCAAAAAAGAAAAAGAGCTGAAAGGCGTAAGAACTGGAGCAACTTTGGCCCATTTAGTGGATCATCCCTCCCAAGGAATTAGTCTTTTTATACAAGGCAAGGAAATGGTTTTATACCCTAAGGATATTTTTAAAGATTCAAAACAAATGTCTAAAAGAGCTTTTTTAGTCTTAAATCAGTCTATTACTGCAGAAGAACAAGCTACCATTTTAGCTTTTACTATGATGTTATTTTGGATGGAAAAATGGAAAATATAAGGCTCAGTTAAGATGGATTTAATAAGGAAAATTACCCTCATTATTTATCGGTTTAGAGAACGTGGATTAGAAATTTTTCTTCTTGAAGGAGAAGATTCTAAGGAGTTGACGTTGCCAGAGGAACAAAAATTAGCTGAACTTCCAGAGAAATTTACGGAGCAGGCTACCCTTATTTCAAAAGGTGATAATAAAGAAACCTGGGCATTAGAACTCGAGGAAGAAGATATTCCTTCCTTGAAATGGCTTCTTTATGAAGATGCAAAAAATATTTCAGAGAAAATAATTTCTGGAGAGAACGGTACTTATATTAGGGTGAAAGTTGCCTTAAAAAAAGTGATGCCCCAGCAATATAAGTGGATTAAAGAACTAAAGGATGTTTTATTAGATAGAAATTCTGTGAGAGATATTTAATAAGGTTTATCCGATTTAAACGAATCTTTTTTTAGCCAGTAGTAAACAAATATCAAGTTGTTCAGATTTACTTAAATTGCTGTTATTTAGTACAATAGCATCATTTGCACGCATTAATGGGCTATCTGTTCTCGTAGAATCAATGTAATCTCTTAAAAATAGATTTTTTCTTATTTCCGGTAAAGAGACAATGGCTTGTTTTGAAACTAAATCTAAATACCTGCGTTGGACTCTCACTTCTATATCTGCCGTTAGAAAAATTTTTAAAATGGCGGACGGAAAAACCACTGTTCCGATATCCCTTCCATCCATAATAAGATTATTTTCCAGAGACATATTTCTTTGCTGTGCTACCATGGCACTTCGCACCTCAGATAATGCGGCTACTTTACTGACCATATCCGCAACGCGCATATCTCTTATTTCTTCACTGATATCAATGCCATTTAAGAAAGTGGCATTTCCGCTGACGGAAGGTTTCAAGGAAATATTTATTTCTGATAAAGCGAGTAAAACAGCTTTTGAATCATGAATAACTACCTGTTGCTTCAAAAAATAATAGGTTACGGCTCTGTACATAGCTCCAGAGTCCACAAATAAGAAATTCAATGATTCTGCCATTGCCTTTGCCAAGGTCGACTTGCCGCAGGAAGAATAACCGTCTATGGCTATACTTATGCCCATGTAAATAGGTTTAAATATAAAAAAAGAGGCTGTTTCACACTAGAATAGCCTCTTTTTTATAGTTGAGATTAAATGAAATTAATATTCATCTTCGTTAAACAGAAAGTCATCTTTTCTGGGATAATCAGGCCAAATATCTTCGATGCCCTCATAGATTTCCCCTTCATCTTCCATTTGTTGCAGATTTTCGATCACCTCAATTGGTGCACCAGAACGAATAGCATAATCAATTAATTCATCGCGTGTTGCAGGCCAGGGGGCTTCCTCCAGGTGATAAGCGAGTTCTAATGTCCAGTACATAATTTTTTGGTTTAATTCGAGTTACTGAAAATAAAATTTACAATTACTAGAAAAGTAAGAAATACTAACTTTTTTAATTATTTTATAAACATGGCATCGCCATAGCTAAATAAACGATAGTCTTCCTTGAGTGCTTCTTCATAAGCGTGCATAATTAATTCATGTCCTCCAAAAGCAGCAACCATAATGAGTAAACTTGATTTTGGAAGGTGAAAATTTGAAATTAGACTGTCCGCAATATTAAAGTCAAAAGGGGGAAAAATGAATTTATTAGTCCATCCGGACTCTACTGTTTTAAGTTGTCCTTCAGCAGAAACAGCTGACTCTACCGCCCTTAGAGAGGTAGTACCTATGGCACAAACTTTATTTTTAACGTTTTTTTCTTTATCTTTTGCCTTGTTAACTAATTGAACTGTTTCTGGCGGCACTCTATAAAATTCTGCATCCATTTTGTGCTTTGACAAATCTTCCACATCAATGGTTCTAAAGGTACCCAATCCAAGATGTAGCGTAATAGGGGCAAATTCAATCCCTTTAATCTCCATCCTTTTCATTAACTCTTTGCTAAAATGCAAACCAGCGGTAGGAGCAGCTACAGCACCTATATCTTTGGCGAAAATAGTCTGATACCATTCTCTATCACCTGCTTCACAAGGACGGTTTATGTATTTAGGTAAAGGGGTGTTCCCTAAATAGTTGAGTGCTTCTTGAAATTCATCATCCGTCCCATCAAATAAGAAACGAATAGTTCTCCCTCTTGATGTAGTATTATCAACAACTTCTGCAATTAGAATATCATTGTCCTCATCATCACTAAAATATAATTTATTTCCCACCCGAATTTTACGGGCTGGATCAACTAAAACATCCCAAAGTCTTGTATCATGATTTAGTTCCCTAAGCAAGAAAACCTCTATTTTGGCACCCGTTTTTTCCTTTCTTCCATATAATCTTGCAGGGAAAACTTTGGTATTATTGTAAAGCATGATATCGCCCTCATCAAAATATTCAATTAAGTCTTTGAAAACTTTGTGTTCGATTTTACCCGTTTTTCTATCAATAACCATTAACCTGGAGTCATCCCTGTTTGGAGCGGGGTAAGAGGCAACTTGCTTTTCAGCATAATCAAAACTAAATTGGGAAAGTTTGGTTCGCATGAAACAGTTTTTGACTTTTGGTGCGCAAAATTAACATTTTAATTCAATTTACTATAACGTTCCATAAAAAAAAATAGTTTGAAGAAAAATAAAAAAAATGCAATTAGATGAACTTTTATAGATTAATTCATTCCTTTCATCTAAACATATACTTTTATTATCATTACCAATGTACCTTTGCACACAATTAATACTTATATTAAAATAAAGGTTATGCAAACGATTATAAAAGTAATCATTGAGAGTGTTTCTCAGGCAATTCAACAACTTATTGGCAATAAATTACGGAGTTTTCTCTCTTTATTAGGGATAACTATTGGTATCTTTTGCATCATTGGTGTTTTTTCTGCTGTTGATTCACTTGAAAATAATATTCGGAAAAGTATTGCCAAATTAGGGGAGGAGGTCATTTATATTCAAAAATTCTCCTGGGCAGAAGATCCAGGGGATAATTATTTTAAGTGGATGAGAAGACCCAATGTAAATTATGCAGATTATGTAGGGGTCAAAAAAAGAATGAAAAATGCCGATGTCGTAGGTTATTGGATGGGATTAGGGGCTAAAGTAGTCAAACATAGGAATAACTCTATTGAAGGTGCTTATACCATGGCGTTTTCTGAGGAATGTGGGGCTCTCTTTAACTTGAATTATTCTTCAGGTAGATTCTTCTCCCCTTCAGAATATAACTTCGGTGCCAATAAAGTAGTTTTAGGTTATACCTCGGCAGAAGAATTATTCGGCCCAATTGACCCTATAGGAAAAATGATTAGATTAAGTGGCAGAAATCTGGAGGTCATAGGGGTTTTGGAGAAATCGGGGGAGAGTATTATCAATGTTATGAATTTTGATGACGTGGTTATCATTTCTTATCAGTTGGCCAGGAAAATGGCGAACCTAAATCAAAACTCTTTCTGGCCAGATTCTTCCGTTGGGGTAAAAGCTAAAGAAGGAGTTTCTTTAGATGAACTGGAAGATAATCTTATTGCTGCAATGCGCGCTCAGCGTCGATTAAAACCCATAGAAGGAGATGATTTTTCACTCAATCAACTTTCTATCATTTCTAAATTTTTAAATGGCTTCTTTGATGCACTCAATATTTTAGGCATCTTCCTGGGTGGTTTTGCTACCTTGGTAGGTATGTTTAGTGTGGCCAATATTATGTTCGTTTCTGTAAAGGAAAGAACGAGAATTATCGGTATCAAGAAAGCTCTCGGTGCAAAAAGATATATGATTTTACTGGAGTTTTTAATTGAATCAGTGATCCTTTGTATTGTTGGGGGTGTTTTAGGATTGGCCTTAGTTTATATTGCCATGTTTGCCCTTTCTTATAGTCTTACTTCCTTTGAATTTATCCTTTCTTTAAATAATATTTTACTTGGACTTGGTCTTTCCGTTTTTATAGGAATTCTGGCAGGAATGATTCCAGCTTCACAGGCTTCGAAAATGGATGCAGTCGTTGCCATGAGACAGTAATTGAAAAAGGTTGAAAAACTAAAAAGTCCTTGTTGAAGATTTTCGACAAGGACTTTTTAGTTAAAATTTTACATTAACAAGGTTTTTTAATCATTTTGATGACTAATCTAAAATAAATTAGAAAAATTCGCATTGTTATTTTGTCGACAAACGTGGTAAAAAGGCTAAATTTG
>Ga0209598_10000152_pt1 | contig 53965 bp, 41 predicted proteins | sample M_140807_EF_Meta_FD_187317 | JGI IMG/M metagenome (GOLD analysis project Ga0209598, IMG submission 187317) | Freshwater microbial communities from Lake Montjoie, Canada to study carbon cycling - M_140807_EF_MetaG (SPAdes) (version 2) | ecosystem: Environmental > Aquatic > Freshwater > Lake... | reverse complement strand
GTCTGCACCGAACAGGTGGCGGGCTTCACTGAAGTGCACCGAGTCCCTGATGGGCACGGCGTGCATCTCGATGAGAACCACCTTCAGGCCTTCACTGGCGCGCACTCCTCCATGTGGGGCACCAGACAGCCCGCAAGCCGCAACCGGTTTGCGCCGAAGCTCGGTATCCACATGATCGATGGCGTTCTTGATGACACCAGTGAAACTGTGGTTGTACTCGGGGCTCAGCCACATGGAGGCGTCCGAACGTCCCAGAACAGACCGGAGTGCGTGGACCCCGGCGTGCTGCTCCTCGCCCTCTTCCTCGGAATACATGGGCAATCCCAATTCCTTGAGGTCAACCATTTCGCTGGCATGCCCAGCAGCGATCACGCGGGACACTAGGTACGAGGCCGCGTGCAAGCTCCGCCTGCCTTCACGAATGCTGCCAAGGATCACCGGGATGAAGAGTTGCTCTTGTCCAACCACGTGCGTTCGTCCTTACATCCATTCAAGTCAGGCAATCAAGTCAGGTCAGCAAGGTATCTCTTCGACCCACGTGGCGCCCGATGCCATCCCGATCAGGTCCCGAAGCTCACCCCGACGCTCTTGGCGGCACGCACCAGTTCACCCTCAGGGTCAACGAGTTTCGGTTCGGCAATCGCATCGACAATGGCGCAGTCGATGACGTCTGCCCCCCGGAGCGCGACCATTCGGCCGTGCCCGCCCCGCGCAACGAGATGTGCTGCGGCGCAACCGAACCTAGTGCCAAGCACCCGGTCGAACGGGCTAGGCGATCCACCCCGTTGCACATGCCCAAGAACCGTGGCACGAGTGTCCGCACCGCACGCTTCAGCGATGTCCTCGGCAATCTGGTTCCCAACCCCACCGAGCCGGCGCGCCACGGTATGCGTCGACGCGGGCCGGTCCAGATAGAGCGCATCGCCCCCATCAGAGACCGCACCCTCGGCGACGACAACAATCGACGACTTCCTGCCTGTCCGGGCACGCTTGACCAATGCCTGGACAACCGCTTCAGTCCGATACGGAATCTCGGGCAAAAGGATGATGTCAGCACCCCCGGCGATCCCGGCGTGAAGCGCGATCCACCCTGCATTCCGCCCCATGACCTCAACCACCATCACCCGGTGATGACTGTCAGCCGTCGAATGAAGGCGGTCAATCGCTTCCGTGGCAACTTGTAGCGCCGAGTCGAAGCCGAAGGTCACGTCTGTGACCAGCAGGTCGTTGTCGATCGTCTTTGGAACCCCAACGACCTTTACGCCGAGCTCACCAAGTTGGGCCGCGATCCGCATGCTTCCGTCGCCACCGATCGAGACAACGGTGTCTATGCCAAGCTCGTCCAACCGGTCAACAATTTCTTGTGAACGGTCAACCGTGCCTCCGCCTTCACGAGGCATTGCGAATGGACTACCGCGATTGCTCGTCCCAAGGATCGTGCCCCCTTCTGGCAAGATCCCACGCACCACATCTAGGGTGAGCGGGCGCACTCTCGCGCCACCTCGACCCATCAGGCCGTCGAAGCCGGTCTCGATCCCGAATACCTCAATCCCGTAGTCACCGATCGCCGTGGTGACTACCGCACGAATGACTGCGTTCAATCCTGGGCAATCGCCACCACCGGTCGAGACGGCAATACGCCGAACCATGCTGTCCTGCTCCTGTCCGCCACCACAATCACGCCGACCATTGGCTCCCTCGCCTGCCACCGGGCCAAGGAAAGGGGATGTGAACTCATGGCCCTGGTCCAATGGGCCTTGCAAGTCCGGTCGGGACCAACTATTCAAATGAGACCTGCCCATTAGAATACAGGGCATGACAGACGCGCAATCTGCTGAAACGGTCGCGGTGGCATCCGAGACACCCCCCCCACCGGCGAAGACCCGGGTGCAGGCACCGGGAGCGGTCGGTGTGCATATCAGTGGAGTCGGTTGCCGCGCGACGGCGTCCATCTCGCCAGACCGCGTCTGGGTCGGTTCGCTGATGCCCGGCGACGTCGAACCAGTCGTTGATTCGATCATTGATGCGGTCCTGACCGTTGAACCCCACCCAAAGTTCGTGGTTGTGGGAACGCCGGGACATGTCAACAGTGAATTGGGAACAGTGACGGCTGCGGCAAATCTTGGTCAGGGTTGGCGTGGCACCGTCGGGTTGGCGGAGTTGCTTCGATCACGCCTCGGTTGCGAAGTCGAATTGTGCAATGACGCCGAGGCAGCCCTCGAGGGCGAACGGCGTCGCGGTGCCCTCGTCGCATGCAACGATGGCGCACTAATCACCCTTTCGCACGGTGTCGGGGTCGCGCTCCTTCATGACGGCATTCAGCAACCAACCGAACTCGGACATAGCGTTTCGCAGTTCGGCGGACCCGAGTGCAGGGGCCGACCGCATCGGGGTTGCTACGAAAGTTATCTCGGGGGCTGGGCGCTGCCGCTACGGTACCGAGAACGCCACCCGGATTTCCATGGGGTCATGGCGAGGGAGATCCCGGACGACCACGAGTTCTGGACTGAGTGCGGCCGGCGCCTCGGAGACCTGGTTGTTGGCCTCTGTCTTCTTGGGCAGCCACTGGAAGCCATAAGTTTCATCGGCTCGGTGGCCCAGGCGAGGCACCGGTACCTGTTGCCCGGAGTGCGCGCTCGGGTGGATGAGGAAGCGGCTTTGCTCGTGACAAGGCCACGGAGCCTCCGCGTCACACCTCTCGGAGATGATGTTTCGGTACTTGGAGCGTTCCTTATGGCGCGCGACCTGTTACACCCCTTCCTTGCGGCGTAACACCGGGAGATCAAGGGCAAATGCGTGGTCGCAGGTGCTTTGCGATTACGCTACCGGCAGCCAGAGACGCGCGCACGTGCCCGTGGCACCGCTCTCGCCGACCGGGATGGACTCGAACGTGAGCGCCCCGCGCAACTGTTCAATCACCAAACGCTGGACGATGGTCAGTCCAAGCCCGGCATCGCGCTCAAGCACGAAACCAGGCGGGAGACCAGCCCCGTCATCCACGACTTCAATCTGAACATGCTCGATCGGCGCGGCCGTACCCGAGTCGCTGCCGTCTGGATCCATCGCAACACTTTCGTCGTTGGGCCGGTCCACAACTCGCTTTGCGCTCACTCGGACATGGCCGGTATCCCGGTCCTCCAGGCCGTGCAAAATGGCATTGCACAGGAGTTCATTCAACACAAGTGCGATGAGCGTGGCGCGCTGGCTGCCCACGTCTATATGTGCGTCTGCCGTGTCAATGGTGATCCGCTTGTCCCGGGGCAAGAGGTCAGCCACCGCGATGTCTGCAACGCGGCGCGCAATCTCTGCCACGGTCGCGCGCCCCATGCTCGTACCCGAAGCTCCGGTGTCTTGGGAAAGCAAGTCGTGGGCCGCACCCAGGCTCTCGATCTGTGAATGGGTTACCGCAAGGGTCTTGCGCGCCTCGGCATTCCGCGTCCGGCGCATCTGTAGCCTCAACAGGCTCCCCATCATCTGCAAGTTGTTCTTCACCCGATGATGCAACTCCTGCAGGAGGACACTCTTCATCGCAAGCGCTTGCCGGGTCTGTTCGTACAAACGGGCGTTGTCGATCGCAATCGCGGCATCGTTCGCGAAGGTACAGAGCATGTGGATCTGGTCCAGCGAGAATTCTCTTCGTTGTCGCGTATAGACCGACACACCGCCCAGGACACGGTCCCGGCTGATCAGCGGTACCGAAAACATCGAGCGGTACCCCTCCTCGATGACCCATCGGGCCACGGACGGCGCCTGAAGCCGCGGGTCCTCCTGAGCGTCAAAAATAACGATCGGGATGCGTTCCGCAACCGCCAGGCCGATTGCCCCCTCTCCGACAGGCACGGCAATGTCCGCATAGGTCTCGGATAGGTTGTACGACGCCACCAAACTCAACCGGTTCGTCGCGTCGTCGAGTTGAAAGATCCCGGACATGTCGGTGTTTGTGATCAGGGCCGCCTGTCGCGCCATTTGCGCAAGTACCTCTGAGAGATCAAGGCTCGACACAAGCGAAGCCGACACGCGTTGCAACGCTTCGAGTTGCTGCACCTTTTCACGAAGACGCTCATCAGTAAGCCCGTACAGGCGTGCATTCTCAACCGCAATGGCCACCTGACCCGCCACCGTCTCGACGAACGTCACATCCTCCGGTGAAAAGGCCTTGACTTGCTGGGTCATCAAGGAAAGTACACCCACTAGCTTGTTTGCCACATCGCCTGCGCCATGGTCCCCCGTTCGGAACAGGATGATCGGAACCGAGAGCCAACCGTGAAAGGGTTCCTCACGTAGTGACGGCACGTACCGGAAGCGCTCGTCCTGCCAGGCATCTGCGACGGTCACGGGCTGTCCATGCCGTGCGGTCCAACCCGTGATGCCTTCGCCAAGTGCGAGGCTATGGTGACCAATCATTTCCGGGTTCAAGCCTCGGGTCGCCCGCAACACAAGCCTGCCGGTGTCCTCAAGCAGGTACACCGCTGCCGTGTCTACATGCATCACGTCACGCACGACCGCGACAGTCTGCGTCAGCACGTGAGAAACATCAAGGCTCGAGTTGATCACCGCATTGATCCGTTGCAGAGCGGCCAGTTCTGCAACCCGAGCAGCCAATGGGTGCGAACCGTCATTCAACTGGGTCCCGGGTGGCAGGACCGTGTGGTAGCCCGCGACCAACTCACGCATGACGATTGGTGTGGCCTCGCGCACCGCACGTCCCTCCGGCGCGAGTGGCGCCGATGCACCAGCGATTGCAGACAGCCTCTGGGCGGCGCGCCCGACTGCGACTGGCAAGGTGCCGTGATCACCAGAAGGCACCGCGTCCAGGTCAGACCCATCGTCCGGATCGTCCAGCCCGCTCAGGCCAATCCCGCTAGCCACGGCCTGATCCGCACCGTGTTCTTCCACATCACGTTCCGCCAGAAGCGCACCCTCCTGACGCATTGCCCGCGATACATTGCGAAAACCAGCATCCGCATCCTGCACCAAGACCCTTTGCCATCGGGCGTAACGCAAGTCCCGGGCACGAAGGCGCTCAGGTGCAACGGCGCCAATCCGGGGAGTGCCGACGCCATCTGAACGCCGCTCCGCTTCGCTCGCCACATTCGCATGGTTCGATGCGGACCCAACTGATGAACCAGCAGGGGTTTCAAGTCCAAGGGAGGTCTGGGTCTCTCCGCCGTCGCCCAGTGCGTCGTCAGGCAACAGCAACCACCGCGTGAAAGCCGCGGCCTCGTGTGCCGGGGCGCCCGACCCGACTGCGCCGCTGCCGACATCGCGGCCATCGATCCGTCGCTTGACGAGTGGGTTCATCTCGCACTCCGGTCATGAGAGAGGCTGAGTCGATTACTGTCGACCATCGTATACGAGGATTCGCCGCAGCGCGTCCCGCACCGTTACCGGAACGGAAAACCGCATCTCGCGCGCACCATCTAGATTGGAGTGGGACGACGGTCCAAGACGGGGGATCCGATTTTCAGTCAGCCACAGGCCACGTGAACGGGGCGAGCGCATCCTGTGGTACCGCACCCATCAACTTGGCCACAGTGCCGATCCACAGAACCTCGGCAGGCGCACCGGGAGTGGACGTGGGATCCACCGTCATCGGTTTCCGAACCATCGCCCGCGTGTAAGACTGCACCAACCAACCGCCACTTCGATAGACCGGGCCTCGTGGCGTGCCCACCTGAGCCTGACCGGGATCGATATCCGGCAGTTCGGTCGCCACTCCATCCGCCGGGCGGGCATAACCGCTCGCCTTGAGCCACTCGTCAACGACTGGCCATGGTGTCCCCGTCGCTTGGAAAACCTCAAACCCCTCGAATACGTCGGCAGTACCTTCCTCTGGCTTCCATCGCAAAAGGCCTCCCTCGGTCAATTGGACGACTTCGCCATCAAGAAAAAACCTCCTCGAAAGGGGCCGGCCAAGGCGCGACGGTCCACTGTGGATGAGGTAGTCGCGATAGAGGGCAATTCCCTGCTCGTCAGTGATCGTGAACCCCGGCGACGCAGCATCCGCCACCGAGGGCGGCCCAAACTCGCCAGTGGCGCGCGAAGGAGTACCGGGCGCATTGGTGGTGGGGCTTGGGACCGGATAGAAGCGTCCGTCAATGGCATCCGGCGACCAGGCCGCAAATGGTCTCCCGGCAAGCATTGCGTCCGAGCGCCACATCTCGAGGGTGGACGCTCCTTCGGGTGAGAGCAAGGCAAATTCCGCCTTGAGGGCTAGGATTCGTGCCAGTGATCGGGCCAGTCGGTCACCGTCAATCCTGCCCGCAGTGCAATCGGCGACTAGTGCATTGATGATCAGCGCGTGTTCGGCAGGCGTGTAGTCACCCAGGACCAGGTCAGCGCCCGCCTGGATGGCAGTAGAGGCCGCTTCGACCACGCTTCGCTCGGCTGATACCGCCCGCATCTTCATCTCGTCGGTGATCACCACCCCGCCAAAGCCCAACCGTTCACGGAGCAATCCCATGATTACCGGCGCAGAAAGTGAAGCCGGACTGACCGCATCGACCGCCGGGACCAGAACGTGCCCAACCATGACCATTCCGGCATCCCCCGACCGCGTGCCATTTGCGAACGGAAGCAAGTCCTCGGCTTCGAGCGTCGCCAGGTCGTGAGAGAGCACCGGCAGGAGGTCATGCGAATCTCCAAGCGCCGCGCCGTGGCCGGGAAAGTGCTTCAGCACCGAGATCACGCCCCCAAGTCGCAAACCACGGGCATATGCGGTTGACAGCGACGCCACCGCACCCGGGGTTGTCGCGAAGGCGCGCGTGCCAATGAAACCTCCGTCAGGAGGGCGGATATCAGCAACCGGTGCAAGATTTACGTTGATCCCGAGCCCCAGAAGCACAGATGCATCTGCTAGCGCCTGCGCACCGACCCCGGACTCGCCACCTCCCGCCAACTGCGATGCGGCCAGGGTAGTCCCGGTCACCGCCCGCAAGGCGTTCACTGAACCACCCTCGAAATCAGCGGCGACAAGTGGCGCGACACCACCGTTCAGTTTCAGGCCAGCCGCGGTTAGTGACTTCGTGAGCTCACGCAGTTGGTTCCGGTCTCGAACATTCCTCCCGAGGAGGAAGACTCCCGCCGGCGCGTTGGTTTGAATTCGTTCAGCGAGCGATGGCGTGACTTCGGTTCCAGTGACTCCGACTACAAGAAGGTGGCCCACCCGCTGCGCAACCGTCCAGTCCCGGGTAAGTCCTAGCAGTGCCCGCGCGCCCGGGTCATTCTTCGCAAACCCGGTCCGTTCGAGTGGAGCATCACACCCAATCAATGGCGCCGCAATGCTGTCATGCGCGGACGACATTCCGGCAACGACGATCAAGCAGAAAATGACGCGGCCAAGACTGAAATGGACGCCTCGCCGACGAGCCAGCCAACGAACGTGCTTGCCAAACCTGCCAAGGATCACTGCCGTGCCGGCGCGCGTTTCATGAACCATCGCTCTCCAGATCACCAGTCAAACGGAACCCGACGCGCTGTTGCGTCACCGGTGCCATCGGAGACACCACCAGCACAACCCGCGACGTGTCGCGGCCGAACCCTGCGACCCTTAGTGTCCCAGTTGCGGCCATCGAACCGGCGTCAGAAACTCTCATTGGCACGACGTTGATCCCCCCCGAGCCAAACACCACCGCCTGGACCGACCAGTCCGCCTTTACGGCATTCTGGGTCCGAATGAACCCAGACGCCTTCCACCCATCGGAGACTTCGCCGCGGGCATGCGCCACCTCATCGTCGAAGCCAACCGCAGCAACCTTGATGCCACGCAACGCCAAGCCGGCGCCGTGGTACGCCTGATCCGTCATCATGAAGAACTGCAACCTGACCTTCTTCCCGGTGTATCGATCAAGGTCAACCCGCTGCCTCACCCACGACGGATCCGTGCCTGGCCCGCTCGTACCCGTATACGCGATACCGGGGTTCTGACCGACTGGGTTCGCCATCGTCGTCGAAGTCGCTTCCACGGTCTTCCACGTACATCCCTCGTCGTCCGAAACCGCAACACCTGCGTAGTCATAGTCTGCTTCCAGGTCATACCACGCTTCAAATTCCAGAGACGCCGTCGTCACTCTCGTAAGGTCAATGTCGCGCATGAGCGTTGCGTCCACCTCATCCGCGGAGACCGACCACCAAAACCCGGATGCGGAATCTGAGTTCTTGATCAATTCAACGCGGTCCGGTGCGTCGAACCGGACTGAAAGGTCGCCCGGACCTGCGCCCGTCACCTCGATGTACCGTGCGCCGTATGGCGGGAGCGTCCCGTCAACTGCAAATCCCGAGGCACCCGGTCGTGATTTCGAAAGCTCAAACTGGTCTTCGGCAATGACCTTTCCTGGCGAAATACCAGGGTCATATCCGTACCTTCCATCTAAAAGCGTTGTGTCATCAAGGAGGTTGCTCACCACGAAGTCGCGATAGAGGTCATCAAAGTCTCGAAGCGTCCCCATGCCGTTCAACGACGTTGCTCCCAGCGTCGCCAGGAAATGATCGACAGTCTGTTTCGAGACCCCAGGACTCGCGATGAGATCGGCGATTCTGTCGTAACCGCCAATCCGACGGCTCAGGTACTGGTAGAAGAGCAGCGATGCGCCGTAGTGCGGGATTGCCTCGGATGGCTTGCTTGCCCATGCGTTGAGTTGGAGGCCCGGGCGTAGCAGATAGGCGCGTGCCGGAGATGTCTGACCGAACCCCAGTAGGGCCATCGCCAATTCCGACGCGCCCTCATTGATCCACGAATCCTGCTGGGGATGCCGAGCCCAGTGGATCAGGTGCTGGACTTCATGCGCAAGGACGCCGTCGTAACGGCGCTGCCCGGGTTTGGTGATGTCCGTGTTCATGTAGACCATGACACGTTCGTTGGAATATGGGTTCGACTGGACCGGAACAAGGTCGCTGGACGAGAAGTACCCTCCGACGCCCGGAACGCGTCCGTTGAAGACGGATATCCGCGTTCCGGGGGGCAATGCGCCAAAGACCCGTTCAAGGAGCGGCAGTGACTTCTCTTCGAACTGCCTCATTGTTTCGTCAATCGCCCCGGGCGCGACTGGCACGCCGTCCTGCACATAGAGGAGAAGGTGCTCAGATTGACCTGCCAAGGTGGTGTCCGCCTGGAAGAACGTGCGCTTGCCTTCGTCGAGGACCCAGAACCGCCGATGTTCACCCGCCTCTGCGGTGCGTGAAAGGGCTACCGGAGCAGGCAGCGGATCGGTGCATGCACCCCGGTACCTCCGCGAAAGTGCAACTTCATCCCTGCGAGGCGGCGTTACCCTCGCGAGCACGTTTCGGGTCACGATCGCCGGGTCCGAAACCGGGGCGTCCCCAATGGCGTCGGCATCCCTATCGAACATGCTCGTCCCGGAATGATTCGAGGAAGATTCGGGCGAAGTAGCCCCGGACGCACCCGGAAGTACCCAAACGCTCGTTAGGGCAATCAACGATGCGGATGCAACAAGACTCAGGCCATGCCGGATGCGCCATCGACCTGACCAACGGGACTTCGCGCTACCGAGACGCCACAACGTGTCTATTCGCCTTTCCACGGCACCTACCAGCCGTCCCGCCCGGTATCCAGAATACCCGTCTGCCGCCATCACCCACTTCGCGAAGATTGACGAAACTTCCAGCACGCACGGCGCAATGAACTCGATGATTGACACCGATTCAACCCTTACGGCTTCCTGCCAAACTATCGACAGTCCGGATTTCGACAGTGACGCTCACTGATTACTTGACTTGCACCAACCGGCCACCCGCCATCACGGTGAATGAGCCCGCCTCAGGGTTCCTCATGACCCCGGAACGTGACCTGCACGCTATCTGGCAGTCATCAACCGGCTGGACGATTCCGATCGACAACGGGCCCGCGACAGCATCCCCCGGCCAGTCCGGGTCACCAGACACTCCACCCATTACCGTCGTCGTCAGGTTCCCCGGTTGGGCAAGCAAGGCACCCGGCCCGGACTTCCGCGACGCAATCCTGGTAGGGCCGTCGGGAGAACTCCGGGGTGATGTCGAGATTCATCGAGACGCGCGTGACTGGTACCGCCATGGCCACTCCGCAGATCCGCGCTATCGAAACGTTGTTCTCCATGTTTATGGGGGATCACCGTCAGGTTGGTCGGATGACCTCCGCAGTGCAAATGCCGCGACCGTCGCGATTCCGAGATATGTCCTCAACCTTGCCCAAACACGAGGTCTGGATTTGACCCCGTCACGCGTTGCGGACTTCCCATGTGGTGGAACCAGGCCAAGTGACCGGCTGCACGATCTCGGACTTTCGCGATTTGCAAAACGTGAGGCAATCCTCGCAGCTCGGTTGAACGCGGTATCGGGGATCGGTGCACATGACCAGGTTGCCTGGGAGGAAATTGCCATTGCGCTCGGCTATGGAGGCAACGAAGCGCCGATGGAACGATGTGCCCGAATTGCCACCCTGCGGCGAGTTCGATCAGTGCACATGTCATTCGAAAATTCCGGTCTTGGCGAAGCGGCGGCCGAGGCGTACCTCCTTGGGACTGGCGGGTTCCTGACTGGTGCGAGACATGCGTCAGAAGCCACACCACTCGGGTTCCAAATGGCCCACGCCCAAAGCCTTTGGACTCAGATCGACGGCACGAGTGGCAAATCGGTTGCGGCAGACCCGATTCCACTGATTGCATGGTCGAAAACCAGTGTGCGTCCTGAGAACAGCCCTCATCGGCGTCTATCGGCGCTCGTTCGCATAATGTCGAGTTGGCCAGGTGGTCAACAGCCAACAGAATCCGCGGACCACGGTGTATTGCGCTCCGGACACATAGCAAGGGTGGGACAGCAAGCGAGTGACGCAATGATCGCCCGCGTGGCCGCAATAGTCGAGTTCCGGAGTCGCAGTGCGAACACAAAACGCGAATCGGTCCACGGCGACCTAGCCGGACTGGTGACGGTCAAGCCTTCGCCTTCGCAGCCCGCACTTGTCGGCCCAGCGCGCGCTGCTGACATTGTTGTCAATGTCCTCCTTCCGCTCTTGTCAGCGTGGGGACTGGTGACCGGGAACCGTGATCTCTCAGAGGCCGCCCGTGAGGTGTACGCCACGCACCCCGCCCTGGCATCAAATTGGATCACCCGTGAAGTCGGGCGCCGGATCGGACTTGGTGGACGCGGGGAACCCACGGTGCGCCGGGCATCGGTCCAGCAGGGCATGATCGGTCTGTGGGAAGGTCCATGCCGACCATTGGCATGCACAGAGTGTCCGATCGGGCGCGTTGCACCTTCCCAGATGTCAACGCTAAACGTTGACTGGCCCAATGCAGGCGCCAACGTGGATGCCGGTGGAGCCTCCGGTTGATGTGCGTGGTCAGTTTGCTGACCAATCATCTCTGAGGAGCTTCATCGTACCTGTGTGGAACACATGAGTTGCGCAGGTTTACGTTGGAAGACTGATCCGGTTGCCTCGGATCTCCCGACGGACTGCCGACCCCGCTTCGGAGAACTAGGAGCCATGCGGCATCGTAGGTAGCGACGAACTGCGGAAGCACCCGGCAATCAAGGGCGTCCAGTCGGAAGCGCAGCGGCGGCCAGGTCGGCCCCGACGACACTCACTCGTTCACGCACGAATGCTTCAAGTGCACCAAGGTCACGGTCCGAATACCGACGCAATCCGTCGCGTCCCGACGCGACCCAGAGTGCCAGAAATCCCCGACGGTGTGTACTGGCGACACCTAACGACGCACCTTGGTCCGCAAGCCCAACGAGTGGGAGCAATCCCGGAGGCACATCTTCGATCTCCTGCCACCGCTCGAACGGAAGTGCCTTGGACACAGCTGCCAGAATATCTGCCAGTTGGTCGTCTACGGGAAACTCCGGTGGTGAGGCATCGCTCGGCGCACCTCGGGGTGCAAACGTCCCCGGTGCCGAACCGGCGCGAACCTCTCGGGCCGCCGACCAGTCCCCAGATGCAACAAGCGGCACAAGTAATCGACCACGTCGGACAAGCACCGCAGCCGCCAACGCCCCAGCAACTGTCTGGAAGTCACGTGCCAGCGACTCTAGCTGCGGTCCAAGAACGCGTCCACCTCCGGAACCCCAGCCCGCATCATCACCACGCCCCGGCTCCGCATTGCTGCCTGACCCCGCCAGCCCCCCAGCCGAGGCGTCCCGCGGCACAACTGCTATCCGATCACGCCGGGCGCGAAAGTCGGGGATGGTCCCAAGGTCGATCTCCGCGCCATCCTCGCCGGTTCGGGTAGCCATCCGTGAGCGGACGGTGTCTCCCGGGGATGCCTCACCAAAGTCAAGCTGGTCAAGTGACGAATTTGCCCCTTTGCCCCCAGCCTGAACCATGCGTCCCCGGACGCGTCGACGTGGGTTTGCATTGACCCGACGCCACCCGGTTACGGCAGCGACACACGTAAGTACGACGCCTAGAAGACCGAAGATCAACGCCGGCACCGTACTGCCAGCTCGTTCCAGAACGATGGCCAACAGTACAGAAGCACCGGCAAACGCACCGACAGCAAGCTCCCACGGAAAGGCCGACACGACTGCGGTGCCGTTTGCGTTTGCGCGCTCACCCCGTGACGTCATTCTCATGTCTCTCATACCGGCCCCGCAGCCGCCGGCCCAAATTCGCTGACTTGCTGCCCATCACTAACCCGTCCACCAGCAGCCCGTGCATCCGTGCGCGACCAAATGCAGACCGTGTTCAAGTCAGGGACGGCGCGCGACTTCAGTGAGCCGGTCCCACTTCGTCGAGCAATGATCGCATCTGCACGACCGACAGGACGTGTGCGGCGGTCCGGGTTAGATTTCTGCCTTTAGAACTCCGGCTAGGAAACGTCTTGCGGCCTCGTCCACAGACATCTCTCGTCTCTCCACCTGACCAATCGTGTCGGCCCACAAAGGGTTCCCTTCAATCGCGCCCAGAAGCGACGCACGAAATTGGTCAACTGCCGTCTGGACAATCGAACTTGTCACCAACTGGTGTCGGCTGGACTGAACTGGACCGGTGTCGTTCGCGCACTGGGCGATTGCCTCCCGAAGTTCATCGATGCCGGAGCCGGTTGTTGAAGTGGTCGCGACAATCGTGACCGAATCGTTTCGCCCGAATGCCAGTTGTGAAGCCAGCGCTGCGGCACCGTCCAGATCCGCCTTGTTCACCACCACTATCTGGGCAAGATCAAGGAGCCCCGCCTTGAGCGCCTGGATTCCATCACCGAGACCAGGAGCGAAAACCACGATCACCGTGTCCGACAGGGCACCGACAGCCAGCTCATCCTGACCGGCGCCAACGGTTTCCAACAACACCGTGTCGAACCCAACATACTGGAGGACCGCGAGCATTTCGCCCGCACTGCGCGACAAGCCGTCTCCCGACCCACGCCCCGCAACACTCCGGATAAAGATGCCATCGTCCCCAGATGCCTCTGGCATCCGGATACGATCACCAAGAAGAGCACCCCGGGTAAACGGATTGCTGGGGTCAATCGCCAGGACTGCGATCCGGTGATCCGGATCCGCCCTCCGCATCGACCGCGCAAGTGCGCCCACCAGTGTGCTCTTGCCCGCACCCGGCGCACCAGTGATTCCGATGACCCGTGTTCGTTTCGCAACGAACCCGGTCCCCAGAAGTGCTTGCCGAGCATTGTGAACGAGTGTTCCGGCACTTGGACTGCCGGTCTCGACAATCGTGAGCACCCTGGCCAAGGCTCGCCGATCTCCAGCTCGCGCAAGCTCCAGAAGCGTGACCGACTTATCGTCTACCGGCCCAGCAGTCGCAACTCGTCCTGCGACTTCTTGAGAACCCGTGTCTGCGACAGCAGAAACCGGTTCGCTCGGATCGGCGGTGTGACTAAATGCCCCTGGGGTCGCAGGGTCGCGCTGGAGAAGTTCCACGAGAACCCCATGGTTTTGCTTCGGGTGCAGGAAGGCAACGAGGCCACCGTGCCCGCGACGTGGCACATCGTCAATGAGGTCAAAGTCGGGCCGAAGTCGCTCAAGCTCAGCCCCGATATCGTCAGTCACGAAGCAGACGTGATGAAGCCCTTCGCCTCGACGCGCCAAGAACCGGCCCACGGCACTGGTTTCATCAACAGGCTCAAGAAACTCGAGGCGCGTCCCATCCGAAAGAACGCCAGCCCCTACTTGCGGGGCTCCGATGAGGCTTCCAACCTCGAGGGCTGCCTCCGAGGCCATTTGCCATCCATGTGGAGCAAAGGCGACGTGGACCCCATGGGACGCCACCAATTCGGAATGACCGGACTCCCTGCCAAGGATGGCTGCAAATCTTGATCGCGCCTTGTCGAGGTTTGAAACCACGACTCCAACATGATCGATGCCCAGGATCACTCCCGGTATTCCCCAAAGACGTCCCGCAGTGCGCCAGCCAGTTCCCCTAGGGTGGCCCTTGCCTGCGCGCCATGAATTAGCGGTTCCATCACGTTTCCGCTCGCGCGAGCGACCTCGCGAACACGTGTCAGAGCCGCTTGGACGCTGGCCTCATCTCTATTCGCCCGTAGCAAGACCAGGCGGCGGGCTTGTTGCGCGCCCAAATTAGCGTCAACGGTAAGCAGTGCCTGTGCTTCCGGTTCGGCAACGCCGTCGCTTCTGAACCGATTGACACCTGCGATCACTTGGGAACCGTCATCGACGGCGCGTTGATATTTGTACGCACTCTCCTCGATCAGTCGGGCGTAGTATCCAGTCTCGACGGCCTTCATCGCGCCACCGATCCGTGCAATTTCCGCCAAAAGATGTCGGGCACCGTTTGCAACCTCGTCAGTAAGTGCCTCGACAAAGTAACTCCCGCCCAAGGGGTCGGCGGTGTCGGTGACACCAGTCTCGTGAGCAATGATCTGCTGAGTGCGCAACGCGGTGCGGGCGGTCGCCTCAGTCGGTAGTGCTAGGGCTTCGTCGAGTGCATTGCAGTGGAGGCTTTGCGTGCCACCCATTACTGCGGCCAATGCCTGCAAGGTAACCCGAATGACGTTGTTTTCCGGTTCCTGCGCGGTAAGCGTGCTACCGGCCGTCTGGGTGTGAAACCGAAGTTTCCACGATTCTGGACGCTTGGCTCCAAATTGGTCACGGATCGTTTCGGCCCAAAGTTGTCTCGCCGCGCGGAACTTTGCAATTTCCTCAAAGAACTCGTTGTGACAGGCAAAGAAGAAACTGAGCCTTGGCGCGAACTCGTCGATGTCGAGCCCCGTAGACAACGCCGCCCGAACGTACTCAATCCCGTTCGCCAGCGTGAATGCCAGTTCCTGCACTGCTGTCGCACCAGCCTCACGCAAGTGGTAGCCCGAAATGCTTATCGGGTTCCATCGAGGCAGTTCCCGTGCGCAATACGCAACCGTGTCGGTAATCAGGCGCAGGCTCGCACGTGGGGGATAGATGTACGTCCCTCGCGCGACGTACTCCTTTAGGATGTCGTTCTGGACAGTTCCGGACAGGGTGGCCGGCGCGATGCCTTGCCGGAGTGCATTGGCAACGTAGAAAGCCAACAGGATCGGAGCCGTCGCGTTGATCGTCATCGACGTCGACACACGGTCGACCGGTATGCGGTCGAATAGTGTTGCCATGTCATCGAGAGTGGCAACACTGACACCGACGCGTCCGACCTCGCCACTCGCAAGTGGATGGTCAGGGTCGTACCCCAGTTGCGTGGGAAGGTCAAACGCAACCGAGAGGCCCGTCTGTCCTCCTTCAAGAAGGAACCGGTACCTGCGGTTCGATTCCTCGGCACTCGCGTAACCGGCATACTGGCGCATTGTCCAGTGACGCCCCCGGTACATTGTCGGATGGATGCCGCGGGTGTATGGGTACTGACCCGGAAGAGTCTCCGCCGGACCGTATACCGGGTCAACGAAGATGCCACTGCGTGTAGCGCGGATGTCTGGACCAGCCATCAACTGATTGCCTTCCTCAACACGCTATTTGCACGGAACCTCCGCATCCCGCGCGCAGATTGGCGGACGACGCGTCTCAATTTCGCCAGTCACGCGCCCGGCTTCCGCCGATATCGCTACTTGACCGAAATTTTCTTGATCTTGTCACCGATGGCGATTTTCACTACGAGTTCCAACCCACCCGTCACTTGGCCAAAATTGGTGTACTGCTTGTTCAGATGTGGCGAGTCCCGTTTCACGATGAAGAACTGCGAGTCATTATTTAGGCGCGGGTCGTTACCACGTGCAATCCCGACCGCTCCGACCCGGAATTCACGCTCGTTGTATTCGCTATTGATCTGGCCCCCACCAGTACCGTCACCCTTGGGATCGCCGCCCTGGACCACCCAATCCTCCACGCGATGAAACTTCAGGCCGTTATAGAACCCCTGGTTCGCCTTGGCCTCAAAGTTCTTGACCGTGCTTGGCGCATCGGACTTGGGGTCGTTGCCACCAAAAAGGCCTATCGTGATGATCCCGCCCTTTTCGAGTTCGATCGTGGCAGTCTTGTTGGCCCCCGCAAGCGCTTGGGGCGCAGAACCCGGGGCTGCCGTCGCCGAAGACCCACTCGGCTTCGCGTCAGATCCTGGCAAAGCGATGTCGCAACTTGCCAAAACAAGACCGCTAACAAGTGTCATGCCACCGCGCCGAGTTGCGCGACGGATCAGCTCAGTACCGGAAACGGTCGAATTCATGTTCGCTTCCTCAAACGTGCCACGCATGACCTTATGGTAACCATCGGTGACCCTACACGCCCGCCACTAGATCGCCCCTTGCCGGTCGGTCATGATGGTTGCGGACGCTCAACCATCACCACGCGCAATTGAGTTCGCGCGCCACCCGGCGCAACAACCGTCACGGCGACAGTGTCGCCCACCTTGCGCGTGACCATCAGCCGTCGCAAGTCATTGAGACCAGTGACCGGTTGTCCACTGAACGTGACCATCACCATGCCAGGGACGATCCCGGCCTTTTGCGCCGGGCTTGATTCAGGGACCTCGCGGACTAGGAGCCCCTGGGTAACAGCGAGCCCAAGACGCCGCGCAGTTGCAATGCTGAGATCCTCAACAGTTACCCCAAGATACGGCCGGGGAACCTTGCCAGTTGCACGCAATTGGCTCGCGAGAGACCACGCTTGCCCGATAGGGATCGAAAATCCGATTAGTTCCTGACCGCGACGCGGCATCCGTGCGATCTTGATCGCACTGTTCACGCCAATCAGCCGCCCGGCCTGATCGATCAATGGCCCGCCTGAGTCGCCCGGGGAGATCAATGCGTCATGCTGGATTAGTCCCCGCAATGGATAGTCGTGAAAGGTCTGGATTTCACCGGCGAGTCCTTGGATGACGCCTACCTTTGCGCTCGGCATCGGCGGAAACAGGACCCCGAACCCAATTGCCATCACCTGCGATCCGACCTTCGTGTCAGTTCCGCGGCGGAGTGCAGGCAGGTCCGTGACTCCCCGGAGCCTGACGACCGCCACGTCGGTCCAGTCGTCGGCGCCGATCACCTCGACACCAACGATACGTCCGTCGAAAAGACGCGCGACAAGCGTCTCCCGATCAACGGAATCCACGACATGATTGTTCGTCAGGACCACTGCCCCCTCGGCATCAACATCCACGATCACCCCGGTACCCCGACCGGTTTTTCGATCCGTGAGTTCCACGATCGCCGGCCTCACCTTCTCTCGGATTGACTGCCAAGCCGAGACCTGGTCATCCGGAAGGTCTGACAGCGACCGGACTGGCGCGGCAATGGCGTCATGGCCGTCTTCGGGGTCGAAGGCGCCGGCGGGGAAGAGTTCCGATTCGCGGACAACCTCACCGACAGCCATGACCGAGACTTGGCCAGCGCGGGCAAACGTTGTCGACACTTTCCAGTACTGGAAGACCCGTCTCTGCGTCCGAAGCACCACCACGCGACCCATGTCGGTGATAGGCGCCGAGGGCAAGCCATTCACCTCCAGCGGGTCATCGGCCGCCAAGTAGGCCGCCTTCAGCGCAGGTGACGCATCGAGCCAGCGCAAACGTTCTCGTGCTATCGCCTCAGTAAATGCTGGTTCACCTGGGAGTGGTCGGACCGCCGGAGGCACAAGTCTCTTGGTCTCAAGCCAACCATCGAGATCAGCCATTGAAAGGAGGTCGTAGACCGCCACGGGGACAGCGCGCGCCTCAATCGGGTCCCACTCGAGGACCGCCTTTTGCGTCACTTGGGCGACAATGCCCGCGTACTCGAACCGGCGTGAGATGGGATATCCAAGTCTGTCCGGGCCGCCCAATGCCTTGAAGTCACGCCAGAGTGCAATGCCTCCATCGTTCGTGATCCGGAAACCTAGTGAACGATCCTCGATGTCAGTTCCCTGGGTAAAAAAGCTCCCATTCAGGGTCTCCCAGTCGTCCCAGCCATCACGGCTGAAGGTCTGGGGTTGAACTGACCAATCTGGCGGCAGAGGCAGCGGAGACGGAGCGGATGCAGATGCGCTGAACGGAAGGACAAGTAGCGATCCGAACCAGACGATCAGCGCTGCGACGACCACCATAGACCTGAGGGGCAACTCAGTCCGTGAACGTCCCATCAATAAGGAACGGATGTTCCACACTGGTCGCCCCGGGGTCGCTGACTGGGAAGGCCGCACAAGCAGGTTGGACCGGGACCGCAGCAAAACAGGTCCAGCGTCCACGAGTGTCCCTATCCGCACCATCTTGTCAATCCCAATCACAGTCGGCCATCGGGTCAAGGATCGCATCACGATGAGCGATGGGACTGTACTTCGACCGTGCTAACATGCAGCGGCGTGACCCAGTCAATTCCATCTGAAAATACCGACGCACGACCTGTCGATCCACGTGTTACCGAACTCCGTGCCATGAAAGCGCGGGCCCGTCTCGGCGGTGGCGAGGCGCGCATAGCCCAGCAACACGCCCGTGGCAAGCTTTCGGCGCGCGAGCGTCTGGACCTCCTCCTCGACCCGGGTTCCTTTGAAGAGACTGACATGCTCGTCACTCATCGGCCCCCTGCTTTTGGGTTTGAGCATGACTACATCCTCGGTGACGGAGTGGTTACCGGGTGGGGGCGAGTGGACGGTCGCACGGTCTTCGTATTCTCTCAGGACTTCACCGTATTCGGTGGTTCATTGTCAGAGACCTTCGCAGAGAAAATCTGCAAGATCATGGACCTTGCTGTCCGGAGCGGCGCGCCAATCATTGGTCTCAATGACTCCGGTGGCGCCCGGGTTCAGGAAGGCGTGGCTGCCCTGGGCGGGTATGCCGAGATTTTTCTGCGCAATGTCATGGCGTCTGGCGTGGTCCCGCAAATCTCGGCAATCCTCGGGCCATGTGCAGGGGGAGCCGTCTACTCGCCCGCGATGACCGACCTCGTCGCGATGGTCGACCGGTCCAGTTACATGTTCGTGACCGGTCCAAATATCGTGAAATCGGTGACGCATGAGGATGTCGACGCCGAAGCGCTCGGGGGTGCCGAGGTACACGCCACAACCAGTGGCGTCGCGCACTTCATCTCACCAACCGAAGCCGACTGCCTGCAACTCGTCAGACAGGTCCTGTCATATCTGCCGTCCAATCATCTGGACGACCCGCCATTTGTGGATACGGGTGACCCGGCATCGCGTGCCGACCCCGAACTCGACACCATGGTTCCGGCTGATGCGGGCATTCCCTACGATATGAAAGGCGTGCTAGGCAGGGTCTTTGATCGCGGGACTTTGCTCGAGGTGCAGCCACTGTTCGCTCCGAACATCATCACCGCCTTCGCGCGGCTCGGGGGACGGTCAGTAGGAATCGTCGCCCAGCAACCTGCGTCGCTTGCCGGGGTCCTCGACATCGATGCAAGTACCAAAGCCGCGCGGTTCGTTCGGTTCTGTGACTGCTTCAACCTGCCAATCGTCACTTTTGTGGACGTCCCTGGATTCCTCCCGGGCACAACTCAGGAACACGGCGGGATCATCCGGCACGGGGCGAAGCTTCTTTACGCGTATTGTGAAGCAACCGTTCCAAAGCTCACGGTCATCACCCGCAAGGCCTATGGAGGGGCGTACGACGTGATGTCTTCCAAGCACGTGCGTGGAGACCTGAACTTTGCCTGGCCCGGGGCGGAGATTGCGGTCATGGGTGCCGAAGGTGCGGTACCCCTCATCTTCCGTGACCAACTCGCTTCAGCGTCCGACCCTACCGCCGAACGAGCGCGCTTGGTCGCCGACTATCGCCAACGCTTCTCGAACCCGTACGCAGCAGCCGCGCGAGGGTATGTCGACGACGTGATCGAACCGCATGAGACAAGACGCAAACTGATTTCCGGTCTCGATGTGTTGCGCCACAAGCGGCTATCAAACCCACCGAAGAAGCACGGAAACATTCCACTTTGACCTACTCCCCACGGCCGACAACCGTGGGGAAGGTCAGTGAATCGCAGGTCATCGGCCTTGGATGATTGGAAGTGCGCGGGGAACCCGGGGCGCGTCCATCCAAGTGTGTTGCGAAGCACGGTCTGAGCAAAAACGGCGATGGGGTGGGGGTTCACCGATATCTCAATTGGGAGACAATCCATGTTCCGACGAGTCCTTGTGGCCAATCGCGGCGAAATCGCCGTCCGGATCATCAGGGCCATCCACGAACTCGGTGCCGAGGCGGTAGCGGTCTATTCCGATGCCGACCGAACCGCGCGCCACGTACTGCTTGCGGACTTTGCCGTCCGGCTAGGACCCGGGCCGGCATCCCTGAGCTACCTTGATGCATCTCTGGTCCTCGCTGCCGCCCGAGACACGGGCGCCGAGGCAGTCCACCCGGGCTACGGGTTCCTATCAGAGCGTGGTGCGTTTGCGCAGGCGTGCCTTGATGCCGGCCTGACGTTTGTCGGACCGTCACCCGCCACCCTCGATGCCACCGGAAACAAGGTGGAAGCGCGACGACTTGCCAAACTTGCCGGTGCCCGACTGGTTCCAGGCACCGCGCATCCTATCGCCACCGTTGCGGAGGCCGTTCAGGTCGCCCGTGACATCGGGTTCCCGCTGCTCATCAAGGCGGCCGCCGGAGGCGGTGGCAAGGGCATGCAAGTTGTCGAAACCAATGAAGCCTTCGCTTCAACGCTCGCAAGTGCCCAACGAATCGCCCTCGCAGCCTTCGGAGACGGGTCGGTTTATCTGGAGAGGCTTGTACGACGGCCTCGGCACATCGAGGTGCAAATCTTTGGTGACGGGGCCGGCGACGTCATCGCGCTTGGCGACCGAGACTGCAGCGTTCAGCGCCGGTTCCAGAAAGTCGTTGAAGAGGCGCCGGCCCCGGGCCTGACCGATGCCGTCAGGGCACGCCTGGCCTCGGACGCCATCGCCATCGGCAAGGCGTCGAACTACGGTGGTGCCGGTACCGTTGAGTTCCTATTCGAGCCCGAGACCGGCGAGACCTACTTCCTGGAGGTCAATGCACGGTTGCAGGTGGAGCACCCAGTAACCGAGTTGGTTCACGGGGTCGATCTCGTTCACGCCCAACTCCGTTTTGCATCGGGCACGCCAATGCGTGAGGCACTCGCACAATCAGGTTGGCGCGATCCAGCAATCCATGGTCAGCCGGCACCCCTTCATGCCATCGAGGCGCGCATAGGTGCAGAGGACGTCGCGAACGGGTGGGCGCCGTCAGCTGGCCGGATCGGGATTGTTCGCGAGCCCGCGGGGCCGGGTGTCCGCGTTGACAGCGCATGCGAGCCCGGGCTTGAAGTTGGAGTCCACTACGACTCGCTGCTTTCCAAGGTCATCGGATGGGGTCCGACCCGGGAGATCGCCATAGCACGGCTGCGTCGGGCACTCGATGAGCATGTCATCACCGGGATTGAAACCACCCTCCCATTCCATCGCTGGATCCTTCGCCACCAGGCCTTCCTGAGTGGCGACGTCTCCACAGACTTTGTGGCCGAACATTGGGATCCCGCCCAATCGGGCCACGAACAACTGTCCCCCGAGGTGACCGATGCAATCCGCATGGTCTCCTCACGTGCACGGGCAAACGCTTTGCAGTCCCGTCGCCCCGACGCAGCGGGCACCACCGCGATCAGCAACTGGAGCCAAGTCGCCCGGCGCGAAGCCTTGCGTCGCGGTTGAGAACATGGGTCAGTCGGCACAATGCCCCCTGGTGTCACGTCACCCCCGTGCAGGGATGTGCTTCAACGTGCATCAGTGGCCGGTGATCACAAGATTGTTAACACCATCGACCAGACATGCCACACTTGTAATCAGCTCCCAACACAATGCCAGACAAGCCGTCCTGGGACCTGCAGTCGTCACAACCCGAAACAAGGAAGCTGCAGCCAGAGCGGGTAGGAGGTTCCGCGTGCCCGGTCAGACAACCGATGCGATCTTCATCGACGGCAGCGAACATACTCTCGAAGGGTCAGAAAACGGTCCTGACGGAACCTCGCACGCCGTTCAGGTGGGCCCTGGGCATTGGCATGCGGTCATCCGCGGTCGATCTGTCGAGATTGTCATGAACCCTGAAACCGATGGGGAAGCGTTTGCCGACGGCGCCCCAACGAAGTTCCACGTCGACGGGCTAGAAGTAATGGTGCAAGTGGAAGATTCGCGCGCTCGCATTTCCAGGTTGGCTCGGGCAAAGCGTCAATCGTCCGGTCCAGTGAGTGTCACGATCAATGCGCCGATGCCCGGACGAGTCGTTTCCATCGCGGTCGAAGTCGGGATGACCGTCGGGCGCGGAGACGTGATTGCCGTGCTTGAAGCCATGAAAATGGAGAGTTCAATCATCGCAACCCACTCTGGGATGATCAGCGAAGTTCTCATCGAGGCCGGACAACCGGTCACGACCAGGCAAGCACTGGTCCGGATTTCCGGCTGATGAACTGGTGGGCTCGGGCATGGCACGTCGCCGTCACCCCGTGGCCTGCCGAGCGCGTGTTCCGGGTGGCCGGGCTATGCATGATCACCGGCGGAATCCTCGTCGGCACCGGCGCATTCGGTCACCCGTATGACCGTCATCCGCCCTCACCAAGCGAAATTCTGTCATCGTCCTACGCAACGTGGCACGTGATTTCGGCTTTGGGCTTCATCAGCCTGTGCGTCGGTTTTTCAGGTGTCACCGCCTTTCAGATGCGAGTAGCCGGGCACCTTGGGTCCGTAGACATCGCCGGACTCGTCCTGCTCATCGTCGGCGGCACGTTTCAAGCAGCCGCGCAACTCGCCGATGGACTCGTATTCGGTACCGTCGCCTCGATTGTTCCGAGATTGTTCGAACTGAATGGTCCCCTGTTTGGCGGCACACCGCTATCTGGACTGTCCAGTCTCGCGGGCATCTCATTCGCGTCCGGATCCGTTTTTTTCGGGATTGGCGCAATCGCCCGCGGGGTCCTGCCGAGACGAGGCACTTCGGCCGTGATGGCCGGTGCCGTCCTGCTGGCAGTACCAGTCCAACCGTCATCTCCTATCCCTTGGTGGATTGTCGTGGCCGGTGCCGTCCTGCTAGGCGCCGGGTCGTCAGCCATTGGGCAATGGCTTTGGCGAGGCGGACCACGGCCGTCGCGCCTGGTCCCGCTACCACCCGTGCGCGGCCCGCAACCTCCGAGCGACGCGATATCCCGAACCGGACAGTGACAAGGCTGAACGTGCCAATCTGGGCAGAATCGGGCCAAATTGGCCCGACACCACAACTCAAGGCGCGTTCTTCCGTCTTCTCAAGTTGACGAAGGTCGAGATTGCGGGGCAACTTGTGCGGCCGCTCAAGTGCCCCAATCGCTTCGGCCAGACTCCGCAGGAAGGACAGCCAAGGTGCTTAGTCGCTCAGCTTCACCATTCAGCATCGATACTCCAATGTCCACCGCCGAGGTGGTCGAACGTATCGACACCGCCGCCGGAGACATTGCGACTCAGGCGCTTGTGATCGCCGGACAGATCGCCCGGATTGCCCGCCTGACCAAGGCCTCCGCCAGTCACGCGCGGGTCGAGGAGTGGGACATCAGTCTTGTGCTTCTGAACGCCGCGCGTGAGCAGCTGGACAACGTTGGGCTGTCTGAAGACAAGCACAGCTCAACGCATCGGTGGCTGGAACGTGCCATCGACGCAGTCCAGACATCCATAGCATCGTCACAGGCCGGCGTCCACGCGCCAGTCGAGCACGCACTCGGCAGCCTGATCGCCACCATTGGTCACTCGCCCACTTCGCACTCACGCTAGACCATCTCCCTGGCAACCCGGATTTGCCGACAACCAACATCCGCCGGAAACCCAGTCCGCCTCCGTAGCCATTCGGCCGGAGGCGGTCGTGTTTGTCCGACTGCCTGACCTACCGCCGCGATACAGTCCGCCTTGCTCATGAAACAACTTGCATGATTGGTGGGGCAAACCCGCGTCAGGGCAAGGCAACAAGCGTGGAGGAAACCGATGGCGAGCGAACCAGTCCGTGGGCATGCAATTGCCTGGCCATCCGTGACCGGCTTCACGACCGGTGTAACCCTCCCTCGCGTCGCGAGGATTCGGCAAAGGTTTGATGCCACCCGCATCACCGATGCGCAGGCGCATGTGCGCGCCGCCGTCGCTGCGTCCGCAATTGCGACGCGGATCGCGCCCGGTGCACGCATCGCAATCACAGTCGGAAGCCGGGGCATAAGCGAACTGCCGGCCCTGGTCCGCGGGACGGTGGAGGCGCTGAAGGCACTCGGCGCGCACCCGTTCATCGTTCCATCGATGGGTAGCCATGGTGGTGCGACCGCCACAGGCCAGACCGAAGTCCTGCACGGCTACGGCATTTCGGAAGAGAGCGTCGGGGCACCAATCCATGCATCCATGGAGGTGGTCGAACTCGGTTCAACCGATCTCGGCGTGCCCGTTTACATGGACCGGATCACGTGGGAGAGCGACGGCGTCGTTGTGCTCGGACGGGTCAAGGCTCACACCGCGTTCAAGGCGCCAATCGAGAGCGGTCTCTGCAAGATGCTAGCCGTGGGACTCGGTAAGCAGCGGGGCGCGGAAACCATGCATCGTGCCGGCCTCGCCCGCACGATACCCGAGGCCGCGAAGGTCGGGATTGCCAGCGGCAAGGTCGTCCTCGGCATCGCCGTCGTCGAGAACGCCTCAGACCAACTCATGCGGATTGACGTTGTGGAACCGCAAGCGTTTCACGACGCCGACCGCGAACTCCTCGTGGCGAGCAATGCCGTTCTTCCGCGCATCCCGTTTGACCACGCCGATGTTCTGATCCTCGACTGGATTGGCAAGGACCTTTCGGGCAGCGGAATGGACCCTAACGTAATCGGCATGTGGCGACGACTGGGCGGCGACCGCAGTCCGGACTATCGACGGATCGTGGTCCGCGACGTGACCGAAGAGTCCAGAGGCAACGCCATCGGTATCGGCTGGGCCGACGTCACCACAAACCACCTCGTGTCCCGGATTGACTACGCCGCGATGTACATGAATTGCCTGACGGCGAACGCACCCGACATCGCACGGGTGCCGATGACCATGCCAAATGACCGCGAGGCGATCAGCATCGCCATCCGCACGTCTGGAGGGTCTGCGTCACCAGACGCAGTACGACTGGTGCACGCCCACAGCACGCTTCGCCTCGAGGAATTGATGGTCTCCGAAGCGCTCCTACCCGACGTCCGCGCGAATCCCGCCCTCGAAATCATCAGTGACCCGATGCCAATGGTGTTCGACGCGGCTGGGGTGCTTGTCGGCGTGCCCGCCCACTAGCCTAGTTTGCAGAGGGGCGATGCAAGTCACCGCGCCCGCGCTGAGACTCAATGTTGTGGGTGTGGACATGATCACCGGGATTGATTTTCACGGTGGCAAGTCCAATATCTTCGCCGTACTTGCGCACGGTATCGCCAACCGCGATGGGCCTCGTCGCAATCTTGTGCCCGAAAACAATGTTCCCGGTCACGGTCAAGACCAGGCCCACACCAACTCCATCCGAAACCGTGACGACCTGACCGGGCATCAAGTCAACAAGAGCGACGGCGATATTGTCGTCCGGGTGCAGGACATAGACCTGCCTCGGTGCCTCGTCGGATCCACCCGTCGGTGCCCGGTTTCCTTGGCCATCCATCTCGATGTCCTTTCGTGCTCGCCCAGGTTGCACCCCGTTCGCAGCCCGATGATATCCCCTGATGGGGTACGGTTGACATCCGGCACCGACCCTTATAGACTGTTTCTCACCGGCGAAATCCGGTAGCGGAGAAACCGAATAACGGCCTAATCCTGGGATCAGTTCCCGGGAACGGGGGACCCACAACTGGGGTGAATCCTTCCTGTTACTTGGAAGGTAGGGCAGCTCTTTCAGCCCGAACCCGTCAGCTAACCCCGTCGGCACCTGAAAGAGGAGTAGCGGCCCGGGCCGGAGGCTATTCCTTCGGTCCGCTGTAGTTTGTCCGGTCCCTCAGATGTGTGGCTGTTGCCGCGCGTGGCCGATGTGGCCAGGAGCACCGGATGGAACGCATCGGTCGGGTTGCCGACGCGGACACTACGCCTCGACTATCAGTCCGCGCGCGAGCGCTTGGCCTGATGTCGGTGACTGACGTGAAGTTGGCTGTCTTGCGCCAGCAGCCAGTTTGGTGGAACGGTTCCCAATATCACTGTCCAGTCTGCGAAGCAGATTTCGCCAGTCCCGGGAGTGCGGCGGCACACACCATTGCCGACCAGCACCCCGTCCTCCGCATGGATTGATTCTCTCTCCTTCCTTCTCCTCACTCGCACCGACGCGGTGGTCCCCCAGGACCACCGCGTCGGTGTTTCTAATGCACGTGCGCCCACATAGCACCTTCGTGATCGTGGATGCCCATCACATTTTATGATTATTGATTTATTACACCGCCATGTCCGGCAGCTGAGCGAATGTCGCCGATGTCACACTGCCGGATTCCCTGTTGCCGGAGTACCGGTATCACCGGTTCGCGCCGAAGACATCCCGGCACTGCTTTCCTGCAAGGCGCGGATACTGATCGTTGGTCAGGCCCCGGGCCGAACCGAGGCATCGGGTACCCAGCCGTTCATCGGCGCTGCAGGTCGGACGCTGTTCAATTGGTTTGCCAGCGCCGGGATCGACGAGGCGGACTTACGGTCATCCGCCTTGATTTCGGCGGTAACCCGGTGCTATCCGGGTCCATCAGCCACCGGGAGAGGCGACCGCTTACCAACGCGGGTCGAGTCCACCCTGTGTCGTCCCTGGCTTGAAGACGAACAAAAACTGTTGCGACCATCACTCATCATCCCGATAGGCCAGATGGCAATCCGAGTCATGACGGGTCGAAAGGTTCTCTCTGATCTCATTGGCACGACCTTGGTTGTCGATGGGACCGCCTGTATTCCGCTCCCTCATCCATCCGGTGCCAGTTCGTGGATTTACGGACCCGGAAACCGCGACCGCCTCTCGGCTGCGCTTAAACACATCGGAAAGTGGTGGGGCGGTCACATTGCCGGGTCCGGGACGCCAGATTAGGTCGAACGCGCTTGGAGGTAATCCTTACGACTGGTCCGTGCGTTGAAACGGTGACCAAGAGGCGCGTCCGCACGGGCATCGCCGGCCGCAACTCCAGACAACAGGTTAAACCTGACCGTGACCACGGTGAACTTCTCGACCGAGGAGCCATGCGACCACCCCTCCGCCTCTTCATGAACAGCCGGACTCGGGGTAACTATTCGCTCGTTTGCGACGCGTTGCCAGAGCGGTGCCACCCGTGACCAGCGTGTCCAACCCGACAGTTCGTTCGGCGGACCTCAAGTCACTTGAGAATCTGGTGGAAGCCACTGCACTCGGTGCCTCCACGGATTGGCGACGCTTCGCACCGTCTACCGTGGCTATCAGCATCATTGGGGTTTTCACCGCCGCTTTATTGCGGGTGCCTCTCGGTGGGCAGGCGATGATGTCCTACGACCTCTTCGTCTACTTCTTTCCCGCAAAATCCTTCCTGCGAACCGCCCTGTCTCGCGGAGAACTTCCTCTCTGGAACCCCGACACATTCTTTGGTGCGCCCTTCCTCGCGAATATCCAGATGGCGGTCCTCTACCCGCCGGACATCATCTTCCTCGTAGCCCCGTTTGCGCGCGCCGTCGCGGCAAGCCAGGCCATCCACCTCTTCCTGGCCGGGGTTGGGTTCCTGCTTCTCGCGAGGCGGGGGTGGGGATTGGGTCACCTTGGCGCACTTGTCGGGTCGCTGATTTTCTGCGGGAGCGGGTTCCTTGGTGCTCACATGGGACACCTGAACCAAATTCACGCCGCGACGTGGCTACCCTGGTTGTTCCTGACGGTTCACGGCGCTGCGAGACAGGTCGGTCGACTGCTTCGCCCCGCCACCGCCGAAGCCTTGCCTCCGGGTTGGAACCGATTTGGCGACGCGTCCCTTTGGGTTTCCGGCGGTGCCATCGTGACTGCTCTCCTGTTCACCGCCGGACACACCCAGGAGACGTATTACGCACTCCTGACTGTCGGAGCTGAAGCCGCAATCTTCACCGCCGCGCCACCCGCGCGGTCTCCGGTCCGGGGAAGTCACCTCCTGGCGGTCGGCGCAATCACCTCGCTTGGAATGCTTCTCGCTGCGGCGCAGTTAGTGCCGACCTTGGAACTCACCCAATATGGGTACCGGGTCGGCGGAATGTCGCTCGACGAGGCCGGAAGCTACGCCATCGACCGGACCCACATCCTTGAGGCTCTGCTACCCACCTACTGGAATCTCCCGGCCCAGGAAGTGACCGGATACACCGGCATTGTCGCCCTGCCACTCGCATTTGCGGCATTCGCGGCAGCACGCGCCAGAAGGCAGATCTTCGCCCTTGGGGTTATTGCGCTCGGTGCGCTGATCCTTGGCGTCGGCGTCTACACGCCCGTGTTTGACGCCCTACATCGCTTCGTGCCGATGTTCTCCAGCTTTCGCGCACCCGGACGATGGTTACTGATCTGGACGTTCGCGGTCGCTGGTCTGGCGTCCCATGGTCTCGATGCCCTACGGGTGCACCGCACTACGACTAGCCATCCATTCGCGGACACCACGGAACGGTCAACCCGAATCGCATCGGCTACCGCGTTCGCGGCCCTCGTGATCGGCCTCGTGGTCTTGCGGACCTATCTTGCCGGTGGCGTCCAATGGCTACCACCGGGCCGGGTGGCGCTCACTTGGTTCTGGTTTGGCGGAACGACCATTGCTCTGGTCGCTTTCCTGGCGCAGGCACACGGCTCCATCCACTTACTCGGCAGATGTGCGATTGTCGGATTGATCGGTGCAGAGTTACTCCTTGCCGGACATCGGATGGAGTACGCGCTTGGGGGCGAACCGGGCCTCTACATGAACCCTCCACCCGTCACCGCTCACGCCTTACGCACGCTCGCATCCCGTGCCCCCGATGCCTCTCCAGGAAGGCTGGTGAGCCTCACCGTTGAACAGCACCTGGATGCGACCAGGCTCGCACGGTGGGCTGGCTCAACGGATGGTGAAACGGTTCGATACCGCGCGATGCAGGATGCCCTCAAGCCGAACCTCGGCGCCGTCTACGGATTAGCGACCATCGACGGCTATGACGGAGGCCTCCTGCCGCTGCGGACTTACGCGAGGTTCAAGGCGCTCCTGCTTCCTCAAGGCGCGGACCCGTCTGTCGCGCACCTCACTCTCGGTGCCCAGGCGGCCGGGAAGGCTAACGCGTCCAGATACGCGTCCCTTGGGATTGGTGCCGTGATCTCAGACGGAAGAAACGGCTCACCGGGCGACAACTGGCGAACGAACGATGAAGCACCCGGTGCCGCTTGGTGGCACGACAATACCCTTCCACCGGCATCACGCGCGCTCCTCGTCGGGAATGTCATTGTCGAACCAGATGACGAACGGGCGATCACCCTGCTTGCAACCGCGGATCTGTCAAACACGGCAAGCGTCCGGCAGGCAATTCAGGGCATCCCAGAACGTGGCGTCCCAGATCCGGCGCCGATTGGAACCGCCAAGGTCACCCGGTACCTTGCGAACGAAATCATCGTGGACGTTTCTTCGGACCGTGCCGCCTTGTTGGTGATGACCGAAACCGACTATCCCGGATGGCACGCCACGATTGACGGGCAACCTGCACCCATCATCCGGGCAAACACGCTTTTCCGGTCGGTTGTGGTCCCAAAAGGCACGCATGTGATCCGGTTCTGGTTTGCACCAACGTCCATCATGGTGGGTATCGCAATCACTCTCAGCACGCTATTCGCCCTGATCACGGGCACATGCTTCGCGAACTGGCGACGGATTGGCGGTCGCGCCTCGGTCACCCCGCTCTCCGTCATCGGAGACACCGTGTGACCAACCTCTCCGCAGCGGACCGACGGACCGTCCTCCGCCTCGTCCTGTGGGTCTTCGGTCTCTACGCACTGACAATGGCCGGTCGGGTAGTCAGTGGAGATGGCGAGACAATGTTCCAGACCACACGCGCCGTCGTGGAGCGCGGACAACTCTCCATTGATCAGCGGCCGGAAGCAGCGGTTGGCCGGGGCGGGCGCTACTTCAGCAAATATGGTCTGGGGCAGTCAGTCGTCCAGGCACCGTTTGTCGTGGCCGGACGCGTGATCGCGTTCCTTGCACCGATCCAGACACCACCGGACCTTCCGGCGCGGTTTTTCGTCGGCCTGACCAATGTCCTTGTTACTTCAATTGGAAGCGGCATTCTCTGGATGGTCGTCAGGTCAAGCGGAATCGGCTCGCGCGGTTCAACCGGGATCACCCTCGCAACTGCAACGACGACCTTACTGTGGCCCTATTCGCGGGCCGACTTCGCAGAGCCTCTTCAGGCAACAGCCCTGCTTGCGGCCCTGCTTGCGGGACTGATCCTCTACGAAAAGGTGTCCGCCAATCAGTCTGCCGCTGATCTGGCGTCGAGATCGATTGTCAAATGGGGCTGCTCGATCGGGTTCGCGATCGGTGTGGCCTTCATGACCAAGGCCGCATCCCTCATTCTCGCGCCGGCTGTTGCAATTCCCGTGTTCGTCGGCGCATGGCACCTGACGCTTGCAGGTCAATCTAGGATCACAAGACGTGGACTGACCAGAGCCAGCGCACTACTTTTTTCTGTCGGTTTACCCGTTGCAGGCGCCGGACTAGCTCAGGCCCTGCTGAATTGGCATCGCTTCGGAAATCCATTCGAGTTCGGGTACGGCGATGAGCCGTCGACCGGTTTCACTACCCCGATCTACGACGGAATCGGCTATCTCCTATGGAGTTCCGGAAAGGGGCTCGTATGGTTCGCACTTCCGGCGGCAATCGGCTGCCTCCTTCACCTCTGGTTGGTACGTCGAAGGCCGATCATTGCACTGGTCTCTCTATCAGTGTTCGGCATCGAACTCTGGTATTTCTCGCGATGGTGGGCGTGGCACGGGGATTGGAGTTGGGGCCCAAGATACCTCTACGTCACCATTCCCTTCCTGATGCTTGGATGGATTGCGCCGCTTCTCGCCTGGCCGAAGTGGCACTGGAGCGTCAAGACCGTCACCGGGTTGGTGGCGGTGACCGTCGGAGGATTTGGCCTTTACGTCAACGTCCTCGGTGTGGCAATTGACTACGGCGCGTATTACAGCGTCGTAGGGAACCAACTCGGCCGAGGCGTCGACGTGCGTGATGCACGTACCGTTCCCCCGTTCTCCCCACTCCGGGGACACCAATGGTTGCTCCAAGCGTCGCTGTACGAGGTATTCGGCCCGTCTCACAAGCCGGCCGATAATCCGTACCGATACCGATTTCCATGGGCCATGGCGTTCCCGGAACTTGTCCCAGAGGCGCCAGAACGTGCGTACGGCTTCGACCTCTGGTGGGCCGCGCGCCGCGGAACGTCGAGATTTCTCGACTACTGGTCCAGCCTGACGGCCATCTGGCTAGGGGCCATTCTCGTGAAGCACCTGCAGTCCCTCTTCCGTAGCGGTGACCACGGATCCGCCGGGTTGGCGCCACCAACCCAGCAGCGTTCGTGACTTCACCAGTCGCTCGGCCGGCGTAACGCCCGGGCACATACGGGAGCGGCGCGACTGTCTTGCAAGCACTTGTGGCACGCGCCATCCGTTGGGGTTTGTTGTGACCACCACCAATGGCGAGCTCGACGACCCTAGGTCAACCGGCGCGGCCGCTTCCGGTACGAGTCACAATCGGAGTGCATCGCACCTGTTGTCGGTGATCGTGCCGGTCTACAACGAACGCAACACCCTGCCGGAACTGCTTGAGCGGGTTCGCGCGCAGTCACTTTCCTGGAACGGCCTCGGTGTCTCACTCGAAATCATTGTGGTAGACGACTGCTCCAACGACGGGGGCGTCGATTTCCTCATCGGGGAAGCAGGACAGTCAACCCTCGCCGATGTGCATGTTCTTCGACACGCAAGGAACCGGGGCAAAGGCGCGGCGATTCGCACTGGCCTTGAACGGGTCACTGGTGATGTCGTGCTCATCCAGGACGCGGACCTCGAGTACAACCCCGATGACTACGCCGCCCTGATCGCCCCGATCCTCGCCGGACAGGCTCGCGTCGTCTACGGATCGCGGTTCCTAGCCCTCGGACCGCTTGGCCGACCGACTGGCATGCACCCGACCAACTGGGTTGCAAACAAGATCCTTTCCTGGACAGCGTCAATCCTCTTCCTCCGATCCATCACCGACGAGGCGACCTGCTACAAGGTTTTCGCGACTTCGGTCCTGCCGACCTTGAACCTGCGCTGCGAACGTTTCGAATTCTGTCCCGAAGTCACATCCAAGGTCTTGCGTCGAGGCATTCAAGTACTCGAAGTGCCAATCAGTTATCACGGGCGGGGCGGGAATGAGGGGAAGAAGATCCGGTGGCCGGACGCCTTCCACGCGTGGTTCACGCTCGTGCGCTACTGGCTCCGAGACTGACTCTTGCGATGACTCCTGCCCCAGCACCAATCATGTTTCCATGTTTCCCCGGCAGGTCACGCAAGTGACGACCCTTGATCGGCGGGCTGATCCAAGTCTGGCAAGCGCCAGCACTGGCACACGCCGCGAACTCGTTGGACGTTTGCCAGTCGTGGTCGCGATTCTCCTCGGTGCGACGTATCTCGGTATCCGGCTGGCGAAACTTGGATCACTTCCAATGGTCAGCGACGAGGGGACCTATATCGACTGGGGGGTCCGTGCATGGCACGCCAGAGACCTTTCGGACTGGTTGGCTTCCCTTGAAGACGGCAAGCAACCGCTCCTTGCCTGGCTCATGATTCCCTTCCTGAGCGTCATCCCCGACCGGCTGATTGCGGGCCGCATGACATCAATTGCGTGCGGAGCGGTCAATGTGGCGCTCATGTGGCTGGTTGCCTCGCGACTTGGGGATCCCTGGGGTCAGCGGACTTCTCGGCTCGCCGGTCCCATCGCCGGGGCACTCTATGTCATTGCACCAGTTGCCGTCGTTCATGACCGAATGGCGCTCTACGACACACTCGTTACCACGGCATCGCTATTGGTGCTGCTCACCACCATCCATTGGTCCGAACGACCCGGCTGGATGCGGATGATCCTCGTTGGCTTCGCAATCGCCGTCTCAGTCCTCACGAAGCTGTCAGCACTTTTCTTCGTAGGGCTAGTCCCTGCTGTGGCAATTGCGTGGAACCCCACATCCCGAAAGCAGTGGTGGCAACTGGCTCAAGCCGGCTTCATTGGTGCCGGCGCCTACTCCATCCTATACCTCAGCCCGATTGTCGATAACCTCGCCAACGGCAACTTCGGGCGGTACAGCCTGACGTTCGCCGAGGTCATGAATTTCCCTTTCTCCCTATGGTGGGCGAATGCCGAGTTTGTGGCCGGGACCTTGACAACGTACATCGGCCTTCCCCTCCTTCTCGCAAGCGTAGCTGCGTTGATCAGCATGTTTGGTCAGGCTGACAGCGATGCCGGAAGCGCTCCCCCCACAACGACCAGCCGGGGTCGCTCCGCATTCATCATGGCGGTGTGGATACTCGTGCCGGTCGCTGCCTTTGTGCTCACCGCCAAGCTCATCTATTCCCGTTACGTTGTCTTCGTCCTGATCAGCACATTGATCCCAACTGCCATCGGGGCCGCACGCGCGGCGGTGTCTTGGCGCTCCCTGCTGCCGAACACTGGAGACCCCGATCCGACGCGTCGCCTAGGCAAGGTTCTACAAGCATCTATCTGGTCGCTTTGGGCATGCTCCATCGTCGTCAGTTGCAGTACGTTCATCTGGCCCCTGATTAACTCTCCCGCAGAAGCGCCATGGATGAACGACCGGCGCTACATCACTGACCGGTTTCAATATATAGAAAGCAACTATGCAGGATACGGTCTTGCGGAGCTCCTGGGTTTCCTTGATAAGTCCCGCTCGGAGCATCCGGAAACCGGGATTGTCGTCATCACCCGAACCGCGACAGGGATGCCAAGGGATGCGATTTTCGCGTACCTGAGAGGCCGTCCGGGCGTCACTTTGGGATACGTCGACGAGACGAGGGCGGTTGGCGACCGTCTTTCGACAGATCCGGACCGCGCGTCATTCCAGGCTGGGCGGGGCGCACCCATCTACTACGCGCTCACTGATGCCCCTGGGGGCGAACAGGAACGCCGGTTTGCAATGCTCAACCCTACTGCGCGCTTGCTCCTCGATATTCCAAAGCCCGGGGATCACAGTAGGTTCAAGCTGTTCCAAATCAATTGGACTCCTCCAGCACCAGACAACGTCTTCAGTGGCACCACACCAGTGCTAGACACGTCCATCCGTCTGGAAGGTTTCCGCCTCGATACTCCAAAGGTCCGCGCAGGATCCGACGCACGCGTGGTTCTCTATTGGACCACCAAGCAGGGTCTCGCGAAGGATCTAACCGTCTTCGCGCACCTGATTTCGGGTGAGGCCCCCACCGGAGGCGTACGTGTTGCGCAGCGTGACAGCCGGCCCGGCAACGGCGCGCAGCCGACGACGGGATGGCGTCCCGGCGACTTCATTGCCGACCGGTACGACATACGTGTGCCAATGGAAACGCCAGCCGGAACGTATCGTCTGGTGGTCGGCATGTATGACTTGGGAACGATGGAGCGGATGGCAGCGACCACGGCTGACGGAAGCGGAGGAACCTGGCCAACGGACGGAACCCGACCAAAATCAGGCGCCATCGATGGCGAGAACCGGGTGTATCTCGGTGACGTGACCGTTGAATGACAGCCTACCGAGCGCCTGACCGAGTCAAGAATGGCGGGTGCGCCAGACTGACACACCCGCGCCTCACCGGCTAGAACCCTTGGCGGGCCGGCTGGTCGTCATCGAGGACGCTAAGGCGTCGAACAATTCGCCACAGTGCTCGCTCAGGGTCCTTGATTACCAGGCACCCATGCGCTGTCAACACTTCCTCATACCGGGCAAGCACTTCCGTCGCGTGCTCTCGCCAAGCCTTCGCATCTTCAGGCCGTGACGCCGGTGCATGCCAGAGGAACACATGTGCGGCATCCCTCTGGTCAACTCGCGCACCATCGGCGGTTCCACGTTGCCATGCACTGAACCCGGCAGCGCCCAACACCTCGATGACCTCATTGGTCATGAGAGGCACGCGCAATTCAGCGTCGGTGATCGCCTGCTTGGCAGTTTCGAGGGCTTCACGGGCAGATATCTCATTTGCACGCGAGTTTTCAAGGCGAACGAGCGCAAGTTCGTATGCTCGTTCTGCCTGATGGCGTTCTTGGGATGCGCGGGTTGCAATCGCACGTGCCCGCTGCATCGCTGCTTGCAATGTTCCCGGTGCTGCTTCCAGAATCTCTTCAACGGTCATACTTCCGCCACCTCACCGCCCGCGTGCGTGTACGCGACGGACGCATCATGAGTGTACGCGATCACCATTGGCGACAACCACTAGCACGAATCCGTACAGGTCGTTGTATCCTGACCAGCAGTCGTCTGCGGGAAACTCATGGGCGTGCTCTTCCGAGGCCCTCGAAAATGCGCGGTGAGGTATCAGGCCACTTCCTGATCCAATCCAGACCGCGGCAGTCGCCCAAGCGCGGTCATGCTGCCGCACCGCGGTCTTATCATGAAGGTCGACGCCCGAACGGCCTGACAGATGCACGGGCATACCCGGTCATGCGATACTCACGCAACTCATATCGGAGTAGCGTAAGTCCGTTCGCACGCCTGCCTTCAGGGCCAGATTTGTGCGGAGCGAGCGGGCAAAGGGAGGCATCGATAGTGATGGCGAGAACCCCGGACCACGAGTCGCGCACCAGTGGCAGCGTCGCGCGTGCCGAAATGGCGCCACGCACGAAGAAGCGTTCAAGTTTTGGCGCGATCGCCAGTGCGGTCATGCTGAGCATCTCCCTTGTTGGTTGCGGGATCGGCGGCGTGATGCTTGGCGAGGCCACCACGACAGAGGTGGTCAAGCACGCCCATTGGTCCTACGCCGGCAAGGACGGTCCAGACAGATGGGCAGAACTGGACCCGCATTGGTCAGCGTGCTCAAACGGCCGCACTCAGTCGCCGATCGACATTGCGCCGGCAAAACTGCTGAAGGCTGAATGGCTGGAGGAACTTCGGTTTGCCTACAAGGACACCAAGAAACTTGAAGTCCTGAACAATGGGCACACCATCCAGGTTTCCCCCGAGCGTGGTAATTGGCTCAATTACAACAAGGTCTGGTACGAACTCAAGCAGTGGCACTTCCATGCCCCCAGCGAGCACACGTTGGTAGGCATGAACACTGAAATGGAAGTGCACTTCGTCCACGCCGCCGATGCGAACCGTCTTGCAGTGATCGGGGTGATGCTCAAGCTTGGCCCGGATAATGCAATCCTCGACCAGTTCTGGGATTCCATGCCGGCTGAGGAGGGCAAGAAGGCAGACTGGTCCGGCGGCTTCAGCATTCTTGATGCGATGCCAGGCGACCGCACCTTCTACACGTACAAGGGGTCACTGACCACCCCGCCGTGCTCTGAGACGGTCTCATGGCTGGTTATGAAGGAGCCCATGACGGTCTCGAAGTCTCAAGTCGAGAAGTTCAAGTCTCTCGTTCACGGAAATACCAACCGTCCGGTTCAGCCTCTGTACGGCCGGGTGATCTCCGAGAGCGTCCCTGGTGGCCTCGATGGCGGTCACGGTGCAGCTGACGCTCACGGGGCAGCTCCTGCGGCCGGAGCCAAGCCGGGTGCCGCAGCAGACTCGCATGGTTCAGCTCCCGCTGCGCCAGCCGCCGGTGCTATGCCAGCCGCCGGCGCCGACTCACATGGAGCAGCTCCCGCTGGGGCAGCGCCCGCAGCCGCTGGCGCTGCCGATTCTCACTCAGCTGCACCGGCTCCGGCTCCTGCAGCACCAGCAGCCGCGGCGGCGGCCAAGCACTAAACTGCTTGGTTACGGTCACTCGAGGCTGGCAGGATGTTTCAACATCCTGCCAGCCTCTTTTATTTGCCAATTGCAATGACCAGCACCACGCAGACCATCTGCATCAAGCAACACGTTGGTTCCCCAGGGCACCGTTCCATGTGCCCCGACATTGCATGCCTCCCCCATTCGAGACGGGCTCAGGTACCGAAAACTCTCGGCCAGTTCCACGGTTCACCGTCAAGAGCAGTCGCAAACCGGCCCGTGACGTGCTTGCCGACCCTCGAGAAGGTTTCACGCGTACTTGGCTGTGCAACCGGGGGAACATCCAATGTCAGCCCGGATAGCGACCGGGGGACCAGACCAAATCCTCGTCCCGAACATCAACGGCTGCGCACCTTGTGGGTCCGAGCCAGCCAGGCCAAGCGAACTTGACAGGTCACTCTCTGGTCGATGGCTTTGCACTTCGTGAACAGCCGGGCTTGGTCCATCTCCAGCGATGGACCAAGCCGAATAGCAGCTGCTAAGCCGCCACCCCTAGCGAGGTGACGCCCCGAATCCGAGTGAAGCCCGCAGGATGCCTGGCACCCTCATAATTGCCGTGCGACGGTCGCGAGATGTTGCAATAAGATAGACCGCACCAGTAACGAAGGACGCGATCATCACTGACTGGAACGCAGTCCGATCAGTGGCAATCTGCGCACCAACTAACTGGAACAGGAAGAAGCCAAGCAACGCCCCAGCCTCACGAATGCTGAGGTCAAAGTTGGCAATCATGGCGAGTGCGAAGAGTGACAGAGCGCTAGTCAGTAGGAGCTCTTCGCTCTGGCGCACGTCAAGGGGCAAACCAGCACCAGGCGTCGGGTTCAACGCGTAATGCTGTCCGATCCTGAAAACCACCCCGAGGGTTCCAACCAGTAGCGTCCACTGGTTCACTGTCGATGAAATCAAGGTTCGCAGTCCCGCCCCGGCAAGTCCGCGCCAGGCAAAAAGCAGCGCAACCAGGAACTCCGGAGCCTCGGATGCGAGAGGTGCCAACCATTGCACGAGGACGAACTCGTCGATACCGAGCGCCTTCCCGGTGCGTACCAGACCATCCGCAAAGTGATGCGCACTCAAGAAAATAACTGTGGTCGCGAACACGAACATCGCACCCATGACTGCGCGCCGGACGGATGGGGTCAATTTGCCGACCGTCGCCGCCGGACCAACCAGATGCGGATCTTCGGACGGCAGCCTTGACGTTGCCCATGCGTAGACGCAGAAGAGCGTCACGAGGAAACCTGCATCAAACAGGTCGATTTGCCCCTTGAACGGGATGATCAGCGAGTAGATCGAAGCTATGGCAAGGACCACCAGCTCCAGTGCCTGCTCCGCCGGCAGGGTGACAACCCCATTCACGACGGTTCCATCTTCCGTGGAATGCGCCGCGCTCCGGGAAAGCTTTGCGCGGCTACGCGTTCGCAACCACGCCACCAGGACCACTGCGCCCCACCCGAAACCGACGAGCAACCGATTGGAGCCGGTCATGTTTGCGACGGCGTACGGTGCCTGAGACGGATCACTCGCGGCGTTCCATGCAAAGACTGCGTCCACAGCGTATTCCGGAAGGACCGCAATTAGCGCGAGCAGCGCGAGGGCGAGCGCCTGGGATACATCCAATTGAAAGACTTCAGCCGCCCACGACAGCAGGAACGCCGCCCCAACGATCCCGCCTCCCGTCATGATCGCGATAAGGATCGGAGGCCCGGAAACCACGTCGCCAAGAGCAAGATAAACGAACCAAGGCACCGCACACGCCATCGCCGCAACGATGAGCAACCAAGACTTCAGGTCGCCAGAATCCTGCGACGCATGATTACTGGAACTTGAAACCGCCGTCCGAACCGTCTTGGTCCCAACAGATCCAAGCGTCTCTGGATCGACCGCTCGAGTGTTGCCGCGCCGGTCTGGCCGGTTCCTGCGCCCCGAATGTCGGTGAACTGGCGACACCTGAAACCCTCCGCCGGCCCTAGATTGGCCCGAAAAAAACTGAAAGTCACTCCGACAACGTGTCAAAGCGCCACATCTGCAACGGGTCTGCGGCGTTCCCGGCGGTGCGTACGATGTCTAGAAGCCAAGTCAGCCGCATACCCATGTGCGACCATCTGCCCGAGATCGGAGGGTGGACCATGAGCAGCGCCGGACAGATATTGGTGGTCGTCCCCGACCTGGGTGATTCCGTAACCGAAGCGACCCTGACCCATTGGCTCGCCGCAGTAGGCACCATCGTTGAGCCGGGGGAAGCTATCGCTGAAGTCGAGGCCGAAAAGGTCAATATAGAAATCCCGGTTGACACCCGGGTCAGGATTGACCGCCACCTCGTCGCTGAAGGCGACCGGGTCACAATTGGCGCGGCCATCGCTGAAGTCACGCCCGTCGACTAGCCTGCATCCCGTCCAGGGCAGGACTGCCGAAGCGCTACTGATGACAAGTGGACGCGTCACGCGTGATCGCGTATACCGTCACGCATGTCAACCCTACATACCTTCCACCCGACGAAGTTCCACGTCTCGATCGGATCTTGGCAGCCGGTGCTACGTATCGCGCCCGGGGATACGGTTGTGACAACCACGATTGATAGTGCCGGTGTAGATCAGTACGGCCACAAGGTCAACATCGGGGGAAATCCCCAGACCGGACCGTTCTTCATTACATCCGCCAACCCTGGCGATGTGATCGCAGTGCGGTTCGACCGGGTTGTACCCAACCGTCCGTACGGTCACACCAGTGGACGACTGGCGGCACATGTTGTCGATCCCGAATTCGTCTTCAAGCTTCCCCCCGAACGAGGGCGCGCCATTTGGAATGTCGACACTGAGGCCTGGACGGCTACCCTCGCATCGCATGACCCGGTGGAGCCCGATCTCCCGGCATTCAAGATCCCGCTTGATCCCATGATCGGATGCTTTGGAGTCGCGCCGGATCGCGGGCAGGCAATTTCCTGTGCAACCTCCGGGCCGCACGGCGGAAACATGGATTACCGGGGTTTTCGGCAAGGCGTGACCGTATACCTCCCGGTCTTTGTCCCCGGCGCGCTTTTCCAACTCGGGGACGGCCATGCCACCCAGGGCTGCGGCGAAATCGCCGGGACGGGGATTGAGATCTCCCTCGACGTCACGTTCACCGCGTGGATCCACCGCCGGGATCAGCCAATCTTCTGGCCGCGCGCTGACGACGGCACCTGGCTGATGGCTGCGGGCAATGCACGCCCCCTCGATCAGGCCCTTCAGCACGCCACTACCGAACTTGTGCAATGGCTTGGTGAGGACTACGGCTACAGCACGCGGGCGTCGTCGCTCCTACTTGGACAATGTGTCAGGTACGACGTTGGGAACGTCTTCGATCCGGCGTACACAATGGTCGCGAAAATCGAGAAGGCACTTGTGGAGGCGTACGCGCCGCGTCGTTAACCTCCCGGGTGGATGACGAAGGCCGACTCCCGAAGCTTCGATTCAAGAGGCTGTAGGGAAACGTGCCGCACGCAAAAACGCGACATCGTGCCTCGACTTTCCTTCAATGGCGAGGTCCGCTAGGACCTCGCCGATGGTAGGGCCGAACTTGAAGCCATGGCCCGAGAACCCGGCAGCGTACGAAACTTGCGGATGTTCCGGGTGGCGATCAATGATGAAATGCCGGTCTGGGGTTACCGTGTAGAGACATGTAGCTGCCATGGACATCGTGGTGGCACATCCTGGTAGGCACCTCTCGAAAATCGACCGGACGTTCTCGATTTCCTCCACCGTGACAGTGCGTCTCGCCGTTTCGGGCGTGCACGGTTCGCCCGGGTCATGACCGCCTACCTTGAACCCGCTTCCGGGCAAGTACGGAATGCCATAGACCTCCCCCTCAGCGACATCCCAGATGAATGCGGGAAAACCGGGAGGAGAGAACCGCTCAGGCGCGTGAGGTTCAAAGTGCACGATGTACTGACGAACCGCCTGGAGTGGCAATCCCAAATCCGCTAGGACCGAAGCAGACCACGGTCCCGCCGTAATGACAAGCTTCTGCGCACGGATCGTGCCACTTGGGGTGTGGACAATGACACCATCACCATCCGGTGCCCAGCTACTCACCATTTCCCCATGGCGAATTGTGGCGCCCCGGGCTACGGAGGCATCGACCAGTGCGCCAACGCATGCGTCGGCGTTCAACACGCCGGCAGTTGGCTGATAGACCCCGACATGGCTCTCAGGAAGAGCAAAGGCCGGAAAACGGGAACGCATTGCATCCGATGGAAGAACTTCAGAAAGCAACCCATGCCTCTTGGCACTCGCGATCACCCCGTCGACGACATGTGTTCCCGGCCGCCCAATATTGAGGCATCCGGTCATGAGGAGGAGATCGAGACCGGTCTCCTCCTCAAGTTCGCGCCATTGGACCAACGCCCGCTGTACCAGGGGCACATATTCGACCGCCTCGTAATACGCCTCGCGGATGATCCTGCTCCGTCCGTGGGACGACCCAAGGACATGGCCCCGCTGGTTCGCGTCTAGGCCAAGCACCCGCACGCCTCGACCCGCCAACTGATGGACCGCGGACGCACCCATCACTCCTAGGCCAAGCACAACCACATCGAATGTCTCAGACATGCCATGATGGTAGTCCATCAATGGTGCTGACGCGTTCGGTCGCGGTGTCCCGTCAAGCTTCTGCTCAGTCGAGAACTGAGGGAGGAACGAAGAGGTCCGGAGAAGTCATCTCAGCGGGAACCGATATCCCCATGAGCCGAAGGATGGTTGGCGCAACACGTGACAATTGGCCATGAGGGACAAGGCGTGCATCCTCAGGCGCACCAATGAGGTAAAGCGGGACCGGGTTGGTCGTGTGCGCCGTAAATGACCCGCCGGTTTCGGGGTCAATCATCACTTCGGCGTTGCCATGGTCGGACGTCACCACGACAACCCGGCCATCTGAACGCGCCGCGCGAACAACCTCGCCAACCGCACGATCCACGGCCTCAACTGCCTGCCGGGCCGCATCGAGCATTCCGGTGTGACCAACCATGTCGCAGTTTGCGAAGTTCATCACGAGAAAATCGTCGCTCCGGGTGGAAATGCGGTGGCAGGCCGCCGCCGCGACTCCCTCTGCACTCATCGCTGGCTGTAGGTCGTACGTAGCCACTGCCGGGGACGGGATCAGGATGCGGTCTTCGCCCGGGTATGGCGTCTCGCGCCCACCGTTCAGAAAAAAGGTGACGTGAGCATATTTTTCAGTCTCAGCGATATGGCACTGCGTTTTCCCAAGATCGCTTATCACGCGCGCCAGAGGACGTTCCACGTGCAATGGAGGGAATGCGATTGCCGTCACCGGAAGATCCGCTTCGTATTCGGTCATCGAGACGAAATGTATGCCGCGCACAACGCGTGACCGAACAAAGCCATCGAAATCCGGGACAATGAGCGCCTGAGACAACTGACGCACCCGGTCAGAGCGATAGTTGAAGAAGACCACGCTATCCCCATCGTCAATGGTTCCGTTGGGTCCAACACCAATGATCGACGGCACCACAAACTCGTCATTGCTTCCTTCAGCGTAGGCGGCCTCGATAGCTTCCCGCGCCGAAGGGAACACGGGACCAGTTCCGGTGACGTAGGCGTTGTAGGCCTGAGACACTCGGTCCCATCGACGATCCCGGTCCATGGCGAAATACCGTCCCGCCACCGTTGCAATTCGACCTGTCCCAGTCTCTTGGAGAACAGCCTCAAGTCCCGGCAGGTCAGATAACGCTTGTCGAGGAGGGGTATCGCGCCCATCCAGGATGAGGTGAACGGCGACCCTGACCATTCCTTCACGCGATGCGAGGCGCAATAGCGCCTCCAGGTGCCTCGCGTGCGAATGAACACCCCCGTGACTGAACAAGCCAATAAGATGGAGGGTGTGCCCGGTATCAAGGGCGTGACGAATTGCCCCTAGCAGCGCCTCATTTGCATCAAATCGCCCGCCAGCGACGGCTTCATCAATCCGCGGTAGGTCCTGGACCACCCTGAAACCGGCACCGAGATTCAAATGACCAACCTCGGAGTTGCCGATCTGACCATCAGGCAGGCCAACCGCCAGTCCCGACGCGTCAAGGACCGTGGTGAGGCCCTCAGCCGCCAGACGATCCAGGTTTGGAGTATCCGCAAGCGTGATCGCGTTGCCATCGCCAGCCGGGGCTATTCCCCACCCATCGAGAATGATGAGAACTACCGGGCGAACCTCTGTGCCAAGCTGGGAAGTCGCTGGGGACGGGATGCCTTCCAGGTTCATCATGGTGCGAACCTTAGCAGAGCATCTGATAGGGACTTTGTTCGGATACGGTCCTGAACATTTCGCGGCAGGCGCGCGTTATGAGTGACGTGACCCCCAAATCACTGTCAACGCCCCTGAGGACAATCGCCTCCCGTGAAGCGGCCACCGGCGCGAAGCCCGTGCAGAATTCGAGCGTCGCTGACCCTGATGACCGGACGCGCAGCGGGCGCACTGGTGCGGGCACGTCGCCGTCTTCACCCACAGCGGACCCTTCAACGCCGACTGACGATCAAGGGTTTGACCCGGACATCCTGCGACGGCTGCTCCCTCCCTACAAGGTCGTGGTGGTGAACAACGACCACAACACCTTTGACGAGGTCATCACGATCCTGATGCGCGCAGTCGCAGGAATGAGCCGCGCCACAGCCGAGGCACACGCGAACGAAATCCACCAGACTGGATCAACAGTTCCGTACGTCGGTCCCCTCGAACGAGCCGAAGCGGTAGCCGCCGTGATCCGAACCATCGGCATCCTCGTTCGAGTCGAGCCCGACGCGTGACCGGTTCGGCGTATTGGTCAGTAACTTACCCAACCGGTGAATTGCTCCGCCAACGGGCGACTGTCAATGAATTCCTTGCACGCCGTTGCGCCAGCTGTTATAACTACATTGTCTTGGTGATCCGAGCGTAGTGGACCCACCCGTTCCCATCCCGAACACGGTCGTGAAACACTTCAGCGCTGACGATACTAGACTGGAGACGGTCTGGGAAAATAAGCCATTGCCTGGGCTTTTCCCCACCTTCGCAAGAAGGTGGGGTTTTCTTTTTTAGTTCAGCCCGTTTCTGGCCGTAAACCCCGCGAACTAGTGAGGTGGGTCGTCGACCATCCCGCCTTGTGGCAACAGGCGGGTCCGTCCTACACAGCGGATGACCATCGCTCCGAGTGCCTCAGCGAATTGCAGGCCGTCACACCGGAGTGACTGTCCCCCACCAAGACCTACGACGATGGGACCCGCGTCTGTAAGTTCGGGATCAATCAGCAGGGAAGCACCGAACATCTCAGGGACGCAAGGAAGGGCACCAGGTTGACCCTCCATCCCCTCCCAGCCAACCCGTCCAACTCCTCGGTCGCCCCGCAACACTGAAATCGTCGAAGCACCGGTTTGTGCTCGCACCCCTAAGGCATCGATTTTGCGATCGGCCGGCACGGCGACGAGCACCGGACGACCGTCCATCGACATCAGCGTCGCGCGGACCGTCGCGGACAATCCGACCTCCCATATCGATGCAAGGTGCCTGGCATGCCTGGGCTCCGGATGGGATCGCGTCTCAAAATCAATGTGACTGGTGGAAACCAAATCGAGAAGGCGGGTCACCGCAACCGTCTGCGACATGACCAATCCGTCATTGGCCCCACCACTTGCCTCACGCGCGAGGACCGCCTTTTGGCGACGGGCCTCCATGAGGCGTCGCCACACCAACTCATCACGGCTGTCAAATGGATCGGCCTGTTCGCTCGGGTCTCTTTCAGGAATAGCCGTCATGAACCGAGGATATCCATTCGGATCACCGTCTACGCCGGCAACCGGTTTCAAGTGGTCTTGACCGGAGATTGCCTGCAACATTCTGTCGAGTGGATCGTTTGGAGTGTCTGAGGCCATTCCTACTCGCTCCCGACAGGCACCCACGACCGGAGTTACGTGAAGTGACAGCAATCGCCAACGACGCCCAGCAGCCTTTCATGCCCGTTTCCGAGGCACCCAGATTTGTCCGTCTGGCGCCGGGCGGAATGGAACGTCTACAGCCACGGACGCCTGTGATCGTTGCAAAGATTGTCGGTAGCGTATTTGCACTCGCCTGCTACGGTCTCGCTGTCGCTTGGGCGCCTTTGGAGCGATTATTCGGCACTCGAGCCAAGATGCATTCCGAACGAGAGCGGAATGCCTGGAACGTCGTCGAACGGACTACGGTCCTCAGGCGCCGGCCAACGCACGCTCCGCCGGTCCCACGCGCACGGACCCGTTGGCGCATAGCCGCATAGCGACGCAACCGCGTATTGAACTTCCGAACCGGGTGCCCTGTTGCGAACGGGAGGATTCCCGGCAACCATCAGGGATCTGTCATCAAGTGAGTACCGGCGTGTTTCACGGACCCGGCGCAAGATCCCGCGAACCCGGTCCCTCTGGGCTCCTGACTTGAAATGGTGACCGAAACGTACCTCGACCTGTTGTCGTCCATCGGCAAGGCTGACCGCACGCGGGAGCCTGCGGCTCCACCACCGATAGCGGACGGAACCGACAATGACCTGGAATATGAAGGCTTACCCGAGGCCTCAGATCACGGCGAAGCGATCTCACCAAAGCCATCCGTCGTGCGCGTCGCATTCGTCGCCACTGTCCGGTTCGCCGCAATTTGGACGATTTCCCTGCTCATCCTCGGGATTTCCAGCACCTTCGCGTGGTCCTTTGCCGAACCTCAACTCTCCAAGCCCTACGTCTACGACGAAGCTGCATTCGCGTTTGCCGGGCATGCGGTTGCGACAACCGGACTCCCCTGGAGCAACCTCGGACATCTCCAGACCCTTGTTCCAGGCGACTTCAGTGAGCGGTTCAACTGGGCGCTCTGGCATCCGCCCCTCTACATCTTCGCCCTTGGCGAGGCCTACAAGCGCCTAGGCGAAACCGAGTCATCCGCCAGGTTGCTCGGCATCGCATGCAATGCCATCGCGGCTGGCCTCATATTCGTCACGTCAATCGCCGTGATCTTGCCAGTGTCGCGTGGCGCCCCGATATACGCGGCGATCGCGTCCGGCCTCTACATGACCAACCCGTTCGTAATGCAGAGCGCGCTTCTCTTGGATATCGACGGGACGGTCCTCGTCGCGACCATCAGCCTGGCCATGCTCGCTTACACCCTAGTTCTGGGAAATCCTCGCCCGCTGAGGCATCCCCTCTCCGTTGCACTGCTGCTTTTCGCAATGGTCACGGTGGCACTCTCTTTCTGGGCGAAAATGACCTCCATCCTCGCGTTGATCGGCGTTGCGACTGCATACCGGATTATCGGCAGGCCATGGCGACCATGGAGGCTGCTCATCGAACTCCCGGTGATTGCGGGGGGCGGAATTGGTCTGTTCCTCGGAACCTGGTGGCTCATTGCAAGCAGAATGGGAATGCCCTTCGAGTTCCCATTTCAGATCCTGAGGCTCGAACTAGACGAAGCGGCCGGTTCGACTGGCTCATGGTTGGACAACCCGGCACAAGTCGTGGAACTCGTCAGTCACGTCGCCCTCTGGACCTCCCCTTACCTGATGTGCCTGTTCATGTGGGCGGGCGCGATGCGGGTTACTGACATCGTCGGGACCCCGGTGCGATGGGTCCGCACGAAATGGCGACCCGACCCGAGTGTCAAGCTCGCCTGGGGCCTCGAACCGATTGACTTCGTCGTGATAACCGGTGCCGGTATCGGGCTGGTCTATCTCATCAAGCTCGCGGCAAGTTTTCCGAAATACCACATTACGATGATGCCCTTCCTGGCCGTTGGCATTGCCTACCTCATCGCCAGGTGCGTTCCGTCGTTCAGCTGGTGGGAACCTGTCGCATACGCAACCGTCCTCGCGGGCATGACCGGTTACTTCTCACTCGTAATCGGGGATCGACTGGTCCTGTTCCGCGACTACGGGTTCGTCCTTCCCCTCCTCGGCTGGCCGGGACTGATGGGGTTCGGGTTCATGATCCTCGGTGCCGTGCTTGGAAAGGTTCAACTAGCCCGACAGTTTGCAATCCTCGGAGTGTTGCTCACCTGCGCGTGGGGCTGGGGCGTGAATACCACCCAAGCCGACGCGGGCTATTCAACGGCGTACAACTATGGCATCACCGGTCAGCGTGAAACGGCCGCGTACCTCGACACGATCCTAAAAAGTGGTGAACGGTTCGTTGCTGCACGCGAGGTCGCCTACTACACCCACGAAACAGGTTTCATCGACCAGGATGTCTGGTGGGCTGATATCGAGGCGCGTTCGTCTCGTGGCGAGACTGAATTCACCGGCACGGTCATCGACAAGGACGTCAACGTCCTTGCACTCTTCCTGTGGGATCCCGTCCTTGGGAAGATTGCCCACGGCTACCTTGCCTCCCGGTACGAAGTGGCTTTCCAGTCAGGTGTGTTCGTCGTCTTCGTTCGCACCGACTGACCTGCCCTGTGCCGACCGGGCATCGCGAAAGGCCAGCATCCCGTGAACCTCAACGTCACTTCATCTGATGAACTCTTCGACGTACTTGACCGTGCCGGACGACAGACTGGCGAGACAAAACCGAGAAGGCTCGTCCATCGGGACGGCGACTGGCACAGGGCCTTCCATTGCTGGGTGATCGTCAGCACCGGCGAGCCCGAACCAAGCGTGATCATTCAGCGGCGGGGTTCGATGAAGGACACTTGGCCAGACCGACTCGACGTTTCCGTCGGGGGCCACTTCGCCGCCGGTGAGGTCCTTGCTGATGTAATCAGGGAAATGGACGAGGAGATCGGCCAAGTTGCGCCAATCACGGAACTTCGGCTGCTTGGAACAAGGATCAGTATCGGGGGCCATCGGGCTGGCGTGCTGGACAACGAGTTCCAGGATGTGTATCTATGGCAGACGGCCTTGCCATTCGACGCGTTCAGGCCGAACCCGGATGAGGTAGCTTGGATCGAACTCATCACGATCCGCGAACTCGTCGAACTCATCACGGGCACTGACGCTGAGGCCAAGACGCACGTCAGGCTTCCTGACGGTTCGGATAGACGGGGCAAGATCATCGCGAATGATTTCATTCCGTCCCCAGACCAGTACGTCCGGAGAGCGGCAATCGCAATGGATCTAGCAATTCGCGGATACCCGCATCCGGTGATTTAGCGGTCGGCCGCAACGGTTCGGGAGACCTGTTTCCGCCGTACACTGCCCGCTTATGAGTACGTCTGCCACCACTGATTATGACCCAACCCCCAGTCAACCCTTGCCAGAAGCGACCATGGAAGCCCTCGCCCAGGTCAGCACGGCCACGCTAACTTCGGTTCTCCTCAAGTTCGGCATCCGCACTCCGTTCATGCGTCGCGTCAGACCCCTTGTCAGGGGCACCCGCCTCGTGGGGAAGGCATACACCCTGCGGTACATTCCCATGCGGGAAGACCTCGACGGAGACGCCCTCGAGGGGCGGTTCGACAACCTGACCAACGCTCAACGCGTCGGCATCGAACACATTGGTCACGGCGATGTCCTCGTCATTGACGCACGCGAGGAGATTCACGCGGGAACCATCGGCAACATTCTGGTCACCCGGATGAAGGTCCGCGGTGGTGCCGGGATCGTCACCGATGGATCGTTCCGCGATGCCGAAGGGATCGCCGCTGTAGGCCTCCCGGCCTACTCGGCAGGGACCCACGCCGCCACGAATGTGACGCTCCACCATCCAGTGGATATTCAGCGTCCAGTAGCCTGCGGAGGGGTGTCGGTCTTCCCGGGCGATGCAATCGTGGGAGACGATGACGGGGTCATCGTAATTCCTCGCCACCTCGCAAGTGAGGTCGGGCAAAGGGCAATCGAGCAAGAGCGGCGCGAGCGGTTCATCCTCAACCTGGTGCGGGATGGTGCAAGCATCATCGGCACGTATCCGCCAGATGCCTCAACACTCGCAGCGTTCGAGGCGTCTCGGTCAAAGCACACCTAGAAGAGGACCAGAAACCGGGTTCCCGAGAATCCAGTGGGGCCGTCGGCACTGGCGATACCGACGGCCCCTCTTGGTCGAGTCCCAGCAGTGTGGCCGCACCTTTGGGACTTCACTCATCCAAACGCGTCACCACGTAGCGGGTTGCAGGTTGACGGAATATTTGTCAGCCGCGAGGTGCGCGCAGGAACCCGAACTGGTACACGACGCCGGCGAGGACCGCGCCGAGACACGGGCCGATGATCCACACCCAGAACTCGCTGTAGGTTGCGTTGTAGAGGGCGGGGCCGAACCATCGCGCTGGGTTCATGATCCCGCCGCTGATCCCGGCCGTGGCGAGCGTTCCCGCCACAACCGCGAGACCCGCATACAAGGGACCGAGTGCGGAACGGTTGCGGTGATCAAACCAGGCCCCGTAGAGCACGATGGTGATCAGGAAGGTTGCAACGGCCTCAGCCGCGCACGCCCCAAATGCGCCTGCACCTGGTCCGACCGCCGGGGTCCCGTTCGCCACCTTCTGAATCATGTCCGATGGGAACGCAATCACCACGCCAGCCGCACCAAGCACCGCACCGATCGCCTGGCCCACTGTCGCAATCCCGGCATCGCGGAAGGTCATGCGTCCCGTGACCGCGAACGCAAGTGCGACCGCCGGATTGAAGAGGGCCGCGCTGAGGTGTCCGAGTGCGCCGATGAGGACCGCTGTCGTCAGCCCGTACGCAAGCGCCGCGCCGACCGCGTCATTCGCACGGGTCACCGCCAAGGCGCCAACACTGATGAAGATCAGTGCGAAGGTCCCGACAATCTCGACCGCGAATGCAACCCGCATGTCCCCAGCGACTGCATCGCTCGAGACTGCCGACTCCTCGCTTTCAACCGGATCCTTCTTGGGTCGGGGGGCCATGGCGACCCGGGGCGTTCGTGGCATGGTTCGTTCTCCTGATCTGGATAACCGCGTGCCGCGTCTCATCGCAGTTGCGGCGTGTCGACGCTCTCGTCAACTCTTCCCTCTCATGACGCGCGGCGACAGTCTCATGATCCGCCCCGCGCGTTGTCATCCCAAGATGCGTATGCTTTCATTGACGCGACGCGTGAACGCCTCGTGTCACTGGGACACATGAAGGAGTTAGCGATGGACAGCCATGAGGTTCCAAACGAAAGCGAACCCGTGACGCCCGAGGCATCGGCTCCGAAGCGCGCACGCCGGGCGACCACCGCCAGAAGCAGCAAGGTGGTTCCAACCGTCGCGGTTTCAGTTCCACCTCGCGAGCGCGCACGCCGTCTCCCCGCCAAACGCACGCTTGCTTCGTGGTGCACCCAACTCGAGCGCAAGGGTTTCACCGGCATTGAAGCCAAGCGTCTCATCCTCGAGAAGACCCACCCCAGAGATGAAGGCCTTACCCGCGGATAAGCCATCTGGCTCCGGGTCCACCATTCCACTCACGGTTCAGTGGAATGGTGGTTCGAGCGCAATGTCCAGTGCGTAAAGGGTCGGTCCGGAGCGATGCCGGGCAGCCCTGATGGCATCACCGATCTCTTCCGGCCCGTGCAACTTCTCCGCGTGCGCCCCAAATGATCGCCCAAACGCTACGAAGTCCGGGTTCCGCAAAACAGTGTCGATGACCCGTCCGCCATAGCGACGCTCCTGCGAAGCCTTGATCATCCCGTACGCATTGTCGTTGCAGACGATGATGGTTACCGGCAAGTCGTACTGCACTGCTGTCGCAAGCTCGGTCGCCGTGAACAGGAACCCGCCGTCGCCTGCCAGGACAACGACCTGTCGGTCTGGTGCCGCAACTTGGGCACCGATCCCGACCGGCAACCCGAAACCAAGCGCCGCGGATCCCGCTGGGTAGAGGAAACGCCGAGGCGCTTCAACCCGGAAATGGCGCACCGACCAGTAGCACGCGATTGATTGGTCGCAAGCCAGGATGCCGTCTTCTGGCAGCCCTTCCCGCACCTGCCTGACCACCGTCAGCGCATCAGCGCAGCGCTCCTCACCCGCCCGGTCGTCGGCGTCGCGAATGGCTTTGATCTGCTCTGACTTCCAAACCGACGCACCATCCCCACCGAGGTGCTCAAGCTCGGCGAGCACCATCTCCAGACCGGCGCGCGCGTCACCGACCAAGGGTTCCTCAACCGCGTAACTCTTGCCAATCTCGGACGCGTCAATGTCCAGGTGCGCGAGACGCGGGGGCAAGGGAAGTCGCCAAGCGCGCGTGGACATCCCCGTCAGGCGGCTGCCAACGACAATGCCCGCATCTGCCAAGCGCCACTCATCTGGGTACCCGTCGGCAGGTCCGGAGGATGTCCGCCACGTACAACCGGCGGCCCACGGGCTACTGTCCGGGATCGCACCCTTCCCACTTATTGACGTCAATACCGGCGCACGCAACAGCTCGGCAAGTCGAAGCAGCAAGACATGCGCTCCGGACGCAACCACCCCACCTCCGGCAAAAATCAGGGGATGGGTCGCCTGACGCAGCATCAGGGCAGTCCGGCGCACGGCTTCGGCGTTCGGAACCGGGACCTGGGGACGGGCCGGAGCGGCATGTGGACGGGTGGTCGCAGACGCGGCCATCGTGTCAATCGGGACTTCAAGCACTGCAGGTCTCGCGCGGCCCGTCTGCATTCCGGCGAGAAGCTCAATCGTCGCCGTCTCGAGGTCATCAGTGCGCGTCACCAGCCGGCTACCAGCGGCGGCGTCCATCACCCCGTGCTGATCCTTGTATTCGTGGAGGTATCCCTTGTACTTCCCGAGAAGGGGTACTTCCCCAGCGGTGCCGATCACAAGAACCGGGATCCCGTCCGACCATGAACCCGCGATTGGAGTCACCGTATTTGTGAGACCCGGCCCGGTCGTTACCAAGGCCACTCCAGGAGTTCCGGCAATGCGCGCATATCCATCGGCCATGAACGCCGCACCCTGTTCATGCCGGGTCACGAATGTGGTGATCTTTCCACGGTCGTAAAGTGCGTCGTAAAGCGGAAGATTGTGGACGCCAGCAATCCCGAATGCGTGCCTGACGCCCGAGGCGATCATTGCGTCGACGATCATCTCTCCACCCGTCCGGGCAACTGGAGTGCCTGTGATCTCGGAAGGGTCGCTCGAAACCGCCGGTACGGAAGCTATCGCCGTCATGACATTGCCTCACTTGTATGGTGTTGGGAACAGCAGCCTTGCGCTGGTCGGGCGTTGCCCGCAGTGTAACCCTGTCGCGGTCTTCAACGGTCTCGCGAACCGGTACCGGGCCACGGACCACCCACCCCGCTCGCAACCGATGTCGCTGCAGATTGCCATTGGCACTGGCAACTCTCGCGGTTGACCGGAACTATGCCTCCAACTCGCACGATTCACGCCGTACACTTTTCATCTGGAGGGTATGCCTGTGTTCTTTCGATTGCCCGGCAAACTCAAGGGCAAGGGAGTTGATGAGACCAAAATCGACGCCTTGCGTGAACGCACACCTGAACCTGTCCGTGACCGAGTGCCACCCGGCCAGTTCGTCACCAACGGATGGCCCGTCCTTCATTACGGTTCAGTCCCTCGTTTTGACCCAAAGAATTGGTCGTTCAAGGTCTGGGGTTGCGTCGCAAACCCGATTGAGCTTGATTACCAGGCGTTCCGGGCCCTGCCTCAGATCGAATCTACCGCTGACATCCACTGCGTGACCCGTTGGAGCAAACTCGGCATGTCGTGGGAGGGCGTGCCGATGCGACACATCCTCGACTTGGTCCAGCCGACGGCATCCGCGCGATTTGTCATCGCTCATGCCGAAGCCGGGTTCACCGCGAACGTACCCCTCGAAGCAATCCTGGACGAGGATGTCCTGCTGGCTCACCGTGCCGACGGGCATGACATCACCGCCGAACACGGGTGGCCATTGCGCCTCGTCGTGCCCTCCCGGTACTTCTGGAAGAGCGCAAAGTGGTTGCGCGGTCTCGAATTCACCACTGATGACCGACCAGGGTTCTGGGAACAGAACGGGTACCACAACGATGCCGACCCATGGAAAGAGGAACGACACTGGTGACCGAAGCAAGCGCGCCGATTGAAGCCCATACGGACGAAGCCCAGACTCCGCCATCCGTGTTCGATGTGGCGGTCATCGGGTCTGGCCCGGCGGGATCACAGTCGGCGGTTTCGGCAGCCCACCAGACACGGTCGGTACTGGTCATCGAGGCAGGGGCGGTCAGCCAGCGCAAGGGCAGGGCATTCTGGTCGAAAAGTGTCGAGTTCCAGGATGCCCCGGTCTTCCCCGGCATTACGGGCCCACGCCTTGCCACGGCACTCTCCGCTTGGATGAGTGCCCAAGTCGGACGAATGGTCACCATCGGAGGCAAGCCGCGCCACGTTGGCATTTGGCGGCGCGGTGGGATGGTCCTGCGCGTTACCCGCGTGGAGCCGGACGAGGGTGTGCACGCTCCGGCCGGGTACCTCTTTGCCATCGAAGCGTCGACGCGCGCGCTGAAGGCCGGGACAGAATTGACGACAGAACGGTTCCTCGCGCGGTCGCTGGTCGTAGCGAGTGGATTCGAGGACATCTGGCCAGACATCGACGTCACCGAAGGTGCCGACCGCCTCTACCAGACCCACCGAATCCTTTTCCGCTACGCCGGCAACCGGAAGGGCTGGCACGTGTGTATCCGGTGCGATGGTCACTTGCACCTTGATGAGCACATCGCCGTGGTCGCTTCAGGCGACTTTGCCTGGAGTATTGCCCGGGGAGCCCAGGACTTCACTGGTCACATCACCATTCTTACGAACGGCGCGGATCCGGATTTCAGCGATGCCCGCCTAG
>Ga0209598_10000149_pt1 | contig 54045 bp, 50 predicted proteins | sample M_140807_EF_Meta_FD_187317 | JGI IMG/M metagenome (GOLD analysis project Ga0209598, IMG submission 187317) | Freshwater microbial communities from Lake Montjoie, Canada to study carbon cycling - M_140807_EF_MetaG (SPAdes) (version 2) | ecosystem: Environmental > Aquatic > Freshwater > Lake... | reverse complement strand
CCATTGAGCCTGTCGTAATTTAATTGAAAGAGTAGTATTGCTTTTTTTACATCTAGTTTTTTAGCAATAGAAAACATTACCCAATTTTGAGCATAAGGAAATTTTTCAGCTAGTTTATTTTTCAGCATCACTTGTGCCAATGCTTTGTTTGTTGCTAAATGTACCCACCCATCCAAATGAATGTGTCCTAATTCTTTTTTACCCACATAAAAATCAGCGCCATCCACTTTGGTTCTATCATATAAATCCCAATGTGTGGCTGAAATAATATTACTCCATTTTTGAATTTCTTCACTTACCATTTGTGGGTATTTGCTTAATACGGGTGGTGGCAATATTTGTCCTTTTTCTTCAAGTCTCATTTATTTCAATTATAAATTAAATATAATAAAAAGATGCAACTAGCCTAACTCATTGACGGACAAAGAAAAAGGCGACATTTCTGTCGCCTTGTGCACTCTTGCTCCCCCTTCTGGACTTGAACCAGAGACCCTCTGATTAACAGTCAGATGCTCTAACCAACTGAGCTAAGGAGGAATATGTTTCCCATGGTTGAGTACCACGGGGTTGCAAAAATAGGAAAATTTGCAATCTGGCAAAATCTAGTTGCAAAAATCATTAAAAAACAGGGCTAAAAAGCAACATAAAGGCCATCTTCCCGCATTTGGGTTGGGTATGTTTTTAAATAATAGCCCTCACCACTGGTATTGCGTCCATTTTTAAGGCTAAACCGGTACCTATGTAATGGACATACCACCATTCCGGCGGCGTCTATAAAGCCATCTGCCATGATGCCGCTTGCATGTGGGCACTTTTGCGCAAAAGCAAAAATTTGATCATCAAATTTACCTAATGTAATTTTTTTACCGGCTACTTCCACTATACACATTTGATTAGACTGCCAAGCTATTGAGTTAGTGGCATCTGTAATTTTATGCCAAGTAGGTGTATTGGAAAAAAGAGAAAGCATGCAATTAAAAATGAACGTCTCTGTAGGGGTAACGAATTAAATAAAGTTCGCGCACTTTGGTTAAAATAATTTCACGAAGCGCATCAATATTTTTCTTTTCTAGTGCCGAAATAAAAACACAATTGTTATTAGTGGTGCGGTCCCATTTTTCTTTAAGTTCTAAAAGTAATTCTTGTTTTACATCGTCTTCAAGCCATTCATCAAAAGTAACAGACTCATACAAATCTAATTTATTAAAGATGGTTAGAATGGGTTTATCAAAAGCTTTTAGTTCTTGTAGTGTATGATTTACAACACCAATTTGATCTTCATATAAAGGATGAGACACGTCAACAACGTGTAGTAAAATATCGGCTTCACGCACTTCATCAAGTGTGCTTTTAAAACTTTCTACTAAATGATGCGGAAGCTTTCTAATAAATCCAACAGTATCACTTAATAAAAAAGGTGTGTTTTCGTAAACGATTTTTCGAGTAGTGGTATCAAGTGTTGCAAACAATTTATTTTCTGCAAATACTTCTGATTTACTCAGCACATTCATGAGTGTACTTTTTCCAACGTTTGTGTAGCCCACTAATGCAACGCGAATAAATTCTCCACGTTCTTTACGCTGCGTAAAAGATTGCTTGTCTATTTCTTTTAGTCGTTGGCGTAACAATGAAATTTTGTCCTTAACAATACGTCTATCTGTTTCAATTTCTGTTTCACCCGGACCACGTGAACCAATACCCGCGCCCTGACGCTCAAGGTGCGTCCACATACCTTTTAAGCGGGGTAAAATGTATTGGTATTGTGCTAGCTCTACTTGCACTTTAGCTTGTGCTGTTCTTGCACGAGAGGCAAATATGTCAAGGATTAAATCACTGCGATCAATGACTCTGCACTTTACTTCTTTTTCAATATTTGAAATTTGTGAACCCGTAAGTTCATCATCAAATATAACTACGTCAATGTCTCTCGACGCAACGTACTGTTTAATTTCTTCTAACTTACCCTTTCCAACAAATGTTCTACTATCGGGGTGAGGGAGTCTTTGTGTAAATCTTTCTATGGCATTGGCACCAGCCGTTTCGGCCAAAAAAGCAAGCTCATCTAAATACTCTCTTACTTGCTCTGGTGTTTGCTCTTTTTGAATGAGACCAACTAGTACCGCTTTCTCCTCTTTTCTAATTTTACTTTGCTTCTCAATCAAAATATAAAATTTATAAACCGCTGAGTGTGATACCTACAGAAAAACGGTGCATGGTTGGACCAAAGCCTTCTTTAAGCACACCGTTAAATTGATAGCCAGCACCTAATGACCAACTACCATAACCCACTCTACCAGTAAAGGCAAGCATAGTTCCATTGATATAACGCTTGGTTACATCTTTTTCTATGTATGATGTACCATACACCGATTCACCTTTTTTATTAATTAGGTTTTTACCCTTGGTATATGCTTTTAATAAAGAGCCTACTTTAACACCAATGGCAGCCTTCCAAGATTTATTAGGATTTTCTGGATTAGAATAGTATCTAATTTCTGCAGGAATTTCGGCGTAAATACTTGTTACTTTATTTTTTTTGAAATGATCTACGCTATCCACTGCAGCATACTGTAAAGTGTTAGCTGCCGATTTAAAATCAACTTTAGTATTATTAAAAAAGATATTACTTGAGCCGATACCAATACCGTATGCTACGCTATATTTTGGATTGGTTTTAAAAGGCTTATCAAACATGAAATAGACATTAAAATGTCTGCTTAAACCATTGCCTGTACGAAGTGCAGTAGGCCTGCTTGTCCAAGAATCTCCACCGTATTGTATCATCAAATGATCGGCGGCACGATTGGTAAAATCAAATTTGCTCCAGTCTTTGGTTGGCTTTTTTGCTGTTTGAGCGGTTGCAAAAAGGGTAGCAGTTAGCGCGATGCTTAAGAATACTAATTTTTTCATTGTTTGTTTGGTTCGCTGTATAAATACAATTGGCCACAAAAATAACTGAATTGACATCAAGGCAACGGTTAAAAATTAGTCAAAACTGCTTTATTTTGGTTTTTAAAGCCATTTTTATGCAATTTGTTGATTTTTAGTCAGATAACCAGCCGCATAGGTGATAATTCCTGCTAAACTTTTGGCACCAATTTTGTCCATAATCCTTATGCGGTAGCTCTCTACGGTTCGTTTACCAATTTTTAACTGGCTAGCAATTTCTTTACTGGTGAGTTCTTTACAAATTAGTCCAATAATTTGTTTTTCCACTTCGGTAAAGCTGATGCTTGCGTTATGATGACGCAGCGTGGTTTTTTGAGCAATAATTTTTGAAAGCCTTTCCGTAATGCTCTGAGAAAAATAAGCATTGTGCTGGTACACCGAATTAATGGCAGTTACAAGCTCATCATGCACTATGTTTTTTGACAAAAAGCCCATCGCACCAGCTTCAATCATTTCAATAATTTGTTGGTCTTCACCAAAAGAGGTAAGAGCAATAATTCGGATGCCCGGATATTTTGCGCATAAAATTTTTACGGCTTCAGTTCCTGTAAGGTTGGGCATTTTAACATCGGTGATAATGACATCGGGTGCAACAGATGCTACAAGTGCAATTAACTGTGCACCGTCAGAAGCTTCGCCTAAAAGGTCAATGTTGGATACGCCTGCTAGCATTAGCTTTAAGCCTTCTCTAAAAATTCGGTGATCATCGGCAATGACAATTTTGATTTTTTTACTTAGCATAATTTAGGGGAGTTTTTATTTGATAACGAACGCCTTGCTGTGGCAAAGTGTCTATAATAATTTGACCACGAAGTAATGCAACGCGGTTAAAAATGTTTCTTAATCCAGAACCCGTTGCCGCCCTAGCAACCGCTTCTTTATCAAAACCAATACCGTCATCTGTAACAGATAGTAAAAAATATTTATCATCTAATAAGGCGTTGATCCAAATGTTTTTTGCATTGGAATGTTTTAATGCATTGTTTAATATTTCCTGAATAATACGGTAATGATGCAACCAGTGATCTGGTTCCGATTCGGGCAGGGTGCCAGTTAGTTCCCAATGCACTTGAATGTTCCCAAGTTTGTTAAATGTAGCCACCAGTTCTTCTATACCCCAACAAAAACCAGCTGCTAGCAACTGATTGGGCACAATGGCTTCACTCATTACACGCATGCGTTTTAATACGTCGTCTATATGCGTGGCTGCTTCTTTAATGAGTTGCCTATCGGCGGGAGACACCGGGTTAATACTGCTCACTTGCAGTCTAATAACGGAAAGTAGTTGACCAAAGTCGTCGTGCAAATCTGCGGCAATTCTTTTACGTTCTTTTTCGGCGGCGGTAATTTCGGTGGTGATGAGCTGATGTAGTAATGTTTTATTTTTTTTGTGGTAGAAATAAATCACACAAATAAATAATAATAGAAATACACCGAGTAGTGGAATTGAAAACAAAATAAGCGTGTAAAAGCTAGGCTGTTCCGACATGCAATAATTTTATTATTCAATTTGGAAATAATAAATATCACTTCCTAATTATTGCTGACAACTACGTGCTATTACATTGTTATAAAAAAATATTACAGTGAGGAAACCCTTGGTATAAAAGGGCATTAGGTGTTTATACGCAAAAATTTAAAATACTAATCTAAAGGACGAATCCAAATATTTCTAAAGCTCACTGGACTACCGCCATCGAGGTCGTGGTCTTGTAAATAAAACGGAAGTTTAGCAGGATGCGCTTCATAGACAGCTGGGCCAATCCACTGAATCGTTCCTTTTATTTCAACATTGTTTTGTATTAATACACCATTGTGTAATACGGTAAATCTTCCTGGCACTTGTACTTTACCATCGGCATAAAACTGTGGTGCCGTAAAAATGATATCATAGGTTTGCCACTCACCAGGTTTTTTTGTTGCATTCACAAGTGGAATATGCTGTTTGTAAACGGCACCCGCTTGTCCGTTAACATAGGTTTGATTGGTATAAGAATCTAGTATTTGAATTTCATACTTTCCCATAAAAAACACACCACTATTGGCGCGGTACTGACCCGATTGTTTTATTTCTGCGGGAGAACGCCACTCGATATGGAGTTGACAACTACCAAAAGGCTGGTTGGTTTCTATTGCCCCAGATCCCTTTACAACAGTTAGCGTACCGTCTTTTTCTATTTTCCATCCTGGCTTACCGCCACCCAAACAGTGCCAGGCGTCTAAATTTTTACCATTATAAAGTACAATAGCATCGGAAGGAGATTCAGAAGGCGTTTTTCCTGGTTCTACTTTTGTAGGCTTTGGTTCCCAAATCTCTGTTTTTGCAGCTTCTCTATTTAAACTGTCTTCTTTACTTTTTTGAGCCTGTGCTTGCATGCCAATAATGGAAACAACAAAAAATAGAACTATACTTTTTTTCATGTGGGTGTCTTAAACGTTGAGGGATTCAATTAAACTTTTGGAATGCTGTATCCATTGTGGTACACAGCAGATAAATATTTTGCATTTACAGCAGCATCCGTGAATTGTTTTTTAGCATGATCCCACTGTAACTGTTTGCCACTGCGGTGTGCAATGTTTCCCATCTGACAAATGGTAGCAACTTTGGCGCCTTCTTGAATCGAGCAATGTAGTTTAGAAAAATCACGCGACTTAACCACTTCTAAAAAGTTAATCCAATGTTTTTCTACGCCATTGTCTACCGATTTATTAAGTGGCACAATTATTTTATTGGCACTTCTAGATTCTTCTAGCACTTCCCAACCATTTCTATTTAAAACAAGTGTGCCGTTATCGCCTTGAAACGCAACGCCATGGTCTCTTCCATAATTACCATTGGTGATACCCATGGTTTGTTCCCAAGACACACTAAACTTATCAAAACCATAGAGTACGTTTAGCATATCCGGGGTTTCACTTGCAGCGATAGGATCGGCGTATTTACCACCAACCGCAGAAATGGTATTAGGTGCTGTTTCTTTCATGCCTAGTAAAGCATAATCCAATAAATGCACACCCCAGTCGGTCATTAAACCACCTGCATAATCCCAAAACCATCTAAATGAATAATGAAAACGGTTGCGGTTATAAGGTCTTAATTGAGCTGGACCCAACCATGTTTTATAATCAACACCTGCTGGTACAGGTGCATCTGCCTTAGGTTGCATAGGTGTAGATTGAGAATAGCACCACACTTTTACATTTCTGATAGCACCTAATTTTCCGGTATGTACAAAATTTACAGCGTCGCCAAAATGTTGTTGACTGCGCTGCCACTGACCCGCTTGCACGGCTCTACCATATTTTTCTTGCGCCGCCACCATCGCATTACACTCTACAATAGAATTACCTACTGGCTTTTCTACATATACGTCTTTACCTGCCTGACAAGCATGAATCATTTGTAGTGCATGCCAATGATCGGGCGTACCTACAATCACAACGTCGATGTCTTTATTTTCTAATAATTTTCTATAATCAGAATAGATGGCAATTTTAGAAGTATCAATATTTTTAGATTTTAATTCTGCAATGCGGCCATCAATTACTGTTGTATCAATGTCACAAAGTGCAGCAATCACAACACCTGGAAGGCGCATGGCAGTAGCGGCGTTAGCCCATCCCATGCCGTTTAAACCTATCACACCAATATTAACACGGTCGGAAGGCATGACACTGTTTTTGAAATAGGCAAAACTTTGGTTACCCAGTGCAGATGCAAGTACAGAGCCTCCGGTTAAGAGTCCTGCGTTTTGTAAAAAATTTCTTCTAGTTGACATGGCAAGCGTTTTAATTGAAGCATAAATTAAAACGTTTTTTGCATATTGGCTAAATTATTTAACGCTTTTTGGTACCCGGTCTTTGCTTAAAATTACCTCTGCTTCTTTGCTTAGGTGCATATTCCGGGGTATCACCAAATTCGGGAGGTACGGTACCTTTTGTAACTGGGGCACCCAGTAATTCTTCGATGGCTAAAAACTTATATTGTTCCTGCTCACTAATAAGTGTGAAAGCAGTTCCAGTAGTGGCTGCACGCGCGGTTCGGCCAATGCGGTGAATATAATCTTCACCATCGTTAGGAACGTCGTAATTAATAACCAGGTCAATTTCTTCTATGTCAATACCGCGGCTTAAAATATCGGTGGCTACGAGTATAGAAAGTTTGTGGTTTCTAAAATCTTGAAGTACCTGCTCTCTTTGTTTTTGATCGAGGTCCGAATGAATTTCTTCGGCGGCAAGTTTAGCGCGTTTTAATTCTTGTGTAAGTTGTTTTACATTTTGTTTTTTAGAACAAAACACAATTACATTTTTGTAAACATTGCTGCAGAGCATGTCAGTTATAATAGGTACTTTTTGTGGTTCGTACACAACAAATGCTTTTTGAATGATTTGCTCAGGTGGTTTTGAAATCGCAATATTTATTTCTACCGGATTGGTTAATATTTTTCTGGCAAGGTCACGCATTTTTACAGGCATGGTGGCAGAAAACAAAAGGTTTTGTCGTTGCTTAGGTAAAAAAGAAATTATTTTTTGAATGTCATCGTTGAAACCCATGTCTAGCATACGGTCGGCCTCATCGAGCACTAAATATTTTAAGCCTTTTAGTTTTACATAACCCATGTTTAAATGCGCAATCATGCGGCCCGGGGTACACACTACAATATCAACACCTGTGTTTAATGCTTTTTTTTCTGCAGCAAATGAACTTCCATCACCACCACCATAAACGGCAATGGAGCTTACATCTGTAAAATAAGAAAGGCCTTCTAAACTTTCTGCAATTTGAATGGCAAGCTCACGCGTTGGAACAATCACCATTGCATTGATATCGTGTGAGTCGTGCTGCGTGGTTAATAAACGGTGTAAAAGCGGTAGTAAAAATGCAGCCGTTTTACCCGTACCCGTTTGCGCAGCAGCAATAATATCTTTCCCTTCTAATATAGGAACCATTACTTGTTGTTGCACAGGTGTTGCCGTCTCATATCCCATCGCATCAATACCATCCAGTATCCGCTGATCCAACCCTAAATCTATAAACTTCAAAATAATATATTTAATGTATCTATAAACAAAGATAGGGCTTATTACTGCCCTATCTGATAATCTATTGCAATAGCGTTTGCCTTACAGTTTTTCGTAGAGCGCGCGCAGTTTTTGTCTTGTCATAATTGCTTCCCAGTTTTTACCAAGTGCATTTTCCCAAAGTGGTTTTAAACTTAATGAAATATCAATCATGGTATTAAAATCTTGATCCGATAATCCTGAACAAATACCCACAGGAATTTCAATGTTGTTTTTTTGAACCATGAATTTAAATTCTTTAACACCTGCTGGATAATATTCCTCTAAATGATTCATCACAATACAATTACCAATGCCGTGTTTGGTGCCTAGCAAATAACTAAGGCCATAACTTACTGCATGCGCAACACCCACCTGACTATACGCAATACTCATACCGCCCGCAAATGATGCCATCATTAATTGCTCATCGCTTTCATCATCCCAAGTATTTTTTTCTACAAATACTTTTCTGCAAAGATCAAGTGCTTTTTCACCATAACTTTTACTAAACTCATTTAAGTAGGTACCCTCTAATGATTCGATGCAATGAATATAACAATCCATACCCGTGTAAAAACGCTGATTTACTGGTGCATCTTTTGCTAAATCTGGATCTAGAACAATTTGATTAAACGGTGTAAAATCAGAATTCATACCCAGCTTACGCACAGGACCCGTTAACACCGTTGTTCTACTCACTTCGGCGCCCGTTCCTGATAATGTTGGAATACCCACTTTGTAAACACCCGCTTGTTGTACAAGGTCCCAACCCTGATAATCGGCAGAGGATCCGGGGTTGGTCATCATGAGCGAAACCGCTTTTGCTAGGTCCATGGTAGAGCCTCCACCAATACCTACAATACCACTTATGGTACCAAATTCTTCACGAAGTGAAGCCGCCAAAGCGTCTACCTGCTTGGTTTTAGGCTCATGTGTTACATCTGCAAAAACAATTTTATCTTTTCCGGTAACGGGAATTCTTTGCACGAGCGGCTTACCTTCAAAAAAATGATCCACTAAAAAAATCATAGGGGCATCACCTTTTCTATTGGGTGCTAAAATTTCGTCTAGTTGATTAAAACTACCGCGTCCATACACCACATAGTCAACCATTTTAAAATTTCTAAAACTCATATCGTTATTTTTATTCGGGTATTATTATTGTTGTAAAAGCTTGGCTGCTTTTTCTAAATCTTCGGGTGTATCAATTTCTATGCCCATATAATTTGTTGTAACCATTTTTATAGCTACGCCATTTTCTAGATAACGCAAACATTCAATTTTTTCTGCTGCTTCGAGCGGTGTCATTTCCCAATTGGTAAAAGCGAGTAGCGCTTCTTTTTTAAATGCATACACACCAATATGTTCGTAATAAGTGATTGGGCTATCGGTGCTTCTAGGATATGGTATCACACTCCTGGAAAAAAATAATGCATTGCTATTTTTATCGATGGCCACTTTTACATAATTAGGATCATCAATATTTTGTTGTGATGTTAGCACTTGCATCAGCGATGCTACACGCACATTTTGAGTACTATCGTTAAATACTTCTAGTAATTTTTGAAGGGGTTCTTTTTTTACAAAAGGCTCATCACCTTGCACATTAACCACCACGTCAATGTCTAAATCAGCAATAGCTTCTGCAATTCGGTCGCTTCCACTTTCGTGTGTACGCTTACTCATGATGGCTTTACCACTATTATTTGTGATTTCATCAAAAATGATTGTGCTATCTGTTACTACATAAACATCCGAAAATAAACCGGTAGCAACCGTGTTGTCGTAGGTGTGGCGAATAACCGTTTTATCTCCTAGCTGCTGCATGAGTTTAGCAGGAAAGCGCGTAGCAGCATATCTAGCAGGAATAAAAGCGCAAATTTTCATGAACATCAAATTGTGATGCAAAGAAACGGCATATTTAATAATCTGTCTTAACCGATTTGTCAAAAGGGACCTTTAATTGATAGGCAATGCTTTCGTCGGTGCTGTCGTCTAGCACATCTAGTCCATATCTTATGTTTTCGATGGGGGTATAGTTAAAGGTTCCAAAGAGACGGTCCCAGATAGAAAAAATATTGCCGTAATTAGAGTCTGTTTGTGGACGAACGTAATGGTGGTGCACTTTATGCATATTAGGCGACACAATCACATAGCTAATAGCCGTATCTAACCAAAGCGGAAGTCTAATATTAGCGTGGTTAAACTGAGACAGAACCGCACTTGCACTTTGATAAAGCATCACTAACCACATAGGGGCGCCGCATACAAGCACACCAATGAGTGTAAACACCACTCTAAAAACACTTTCACCGGGGTGATGACGGTTAGCCGTAGTTGTATCTACATGGGTATCTGCGTGATGCACCATGTGAAATTTCCAAAGTATTTTTATTTTATGTTCTATAAAATGAATAAACCAGGCACCTACCAAATCTAAGAGTAATAATCCGCCAATCATAAACACCCAAGTAGGCATTTGAACGAGTTGCAGGAGTCCAAATTTTTGTGCTACGGCCCAGTCCGATGCTTTTACAATAATAAGTGCAAAAGCAAAATTGATGACAATAGTAGTGAGGGTAAAAAATATATTCACTACCGCGTGTTTCCATTTTTTATACGTAAATGAAAATAGCGGTACTAGTCCTTCTATCAGCCAAAAAAATGTGATACCACCAGCTAAAATGAGCGCACGGTGTGCACTAGGTATATGATTAAAATATTCAATTAAATTTTCTAGCATCTGCTATTAATTATTTAACATGAGGGGCATCACTAACATCAATAAATCTTCGCCAGCACCTTGCTCGGTTGGTTTAATTAAACCCGCTTTTGTAGAAGTTGATAGTTCCATTTTTACATCATCGGTGTCTGCAGCGTTTAACATTTCAATTAAAAACTTTGCATTAAAAGCGATTTGTAAATCTTCACCATCATACATACAATTCATACGCTCATTACCTTCAAAACTAAAATCAACATCTTGCGCAGCCATCTGTAACTCGCTGCCAGTAATGTTTAGCGCCACTTGATTGGTGCTCTTATTACTAAATACGTTTACACGACGAAGTGCATTTTGGAAATCATGTTTGTTTACAACAAGCTTATACGGATTGTCTGCAGGGATCACCACTTTATAGTCTGGGAAACGCGCATCAATTAATCTACAAATCATTTGTGTAGAACCGTGGTTCACAAATAAATGATTGCTGTTATAGCTAATGGTAATTGGATCTTCGTTATCTGGTAAAGCGTTTTTTAATAAGTTAAGCGGCTTGCGTGGCACAATAAACGAATCTGTTTTTGGTGCTTTTGCATCCGTTCTTTTATAACGTACCAGTCTGTGCGCATCAGTGGCAACAAATTGAACACCAGTAGTAGATAGTTCAAAAAACACACCCGTCATCGCAGGACGTAAATCATCGTTACTAACTGCAAATAATGTTTTATTGATAGCGGTTAGTAAAGAACCACTTGTCATATCAAAACTATTGGTGTCATCTGCAGAAGGTTCTTTAGGAAAGTTATCTGGATTTTCGCCCATTACTTTATACTTACCATTATCGCTGGTAATTTCTACTGCAAAATTTTTGTCGATATTAAAAGTGAGTGGTTGGTCTGCAATATTTTTTAATGAATCCAATAAGATTTTAGCAGGAATACAAACACGACCGTTGGCCTTGCTTTCTACGTCCATTTCCACACGCATTACTGTTTCTAAATCAGTAGCTACAATGCTTAATTTTTTGTCTGTAATTTCAAATAAAAAGTCTTCTAAAATAGGCAACACAGTGTTTGCATTAATTACACCACCAATTTGTTGAAGGTGTTTTAGAAGCGAAGAAGAAGAAACAATAAATTTCATGCTATATGAGTTATAGGTACCCTGCAAACCTACTCCAAAATTCCAATACTTTGATGCCCTAAATATCGCCATTAGACACCAACCGCTTTAATGTGAATCAGTTGTGGATTTGCGGTCTAAAACATGGCATAATTACGGCAAGTCTGTATATTTATCGCTCATGATAAAAAAGTACCTCACACCGGATCAAGCTTGGCAAAAAATTAAGCACTTCTGTGCCTATCAAGAACGAAGCCACCAAGAAACCAAAGACCGGTTGTATGGATATGGCTTATCTACCAAAGATGTGGAGGTATTACTTTCTAAACTTATTGAGGACGACTATTTAAATGAAACCCGTTTTGCTACATTATTTGCGGGTGGGCATTTTAGAACCAAAAAATGGGGGCGCGTAAAAATCGCTTACGAGCTCAAGCAAAAAAGGGTAAGCGCCTATAATATCAAAGCTGGATTAGCCACTATCGAAGAGGAGGCTTACGAACAAACCATCAATAAATTAGCCCTAGATAAATGGGAAAAGTGTAATAAAGAAGTTGGCTATGCTAGACAAGCCAAAGTGATGCAGTACCTAGTGAGCCGTGGCTTTGAGTCCGGACCGGTGCAGGCAGCTATTGCCAAAATAAAAGCAGGCCTCCAATAAAATTCATAAATTGCAGCATGGGTAATTTACACATCAGCCTCATACAAACCGATCTTTTTGGGGAAGACAAGTTTCGCAATTTGGACATGCTCGAAAAAAAAATAGCATTAGTTGAAGCGGCTACTCAAATTGTGGTATTACCTGAAATGTTTACCACCGGTTTTAATATGCAGCCAAAACTATTTGCAGAAACCATGGAAGGCCCAACCGTTGAGTGGATGGTAGAACAAGCAGCGCTTCATAAAATAATTTTAACAGGCAGTATTATTATAGAAGAAGACCATAGATTTTATAACCGCTTATTGTGGGTACTACCTACCGGACAAGTAGCTTATTACAATAAAAGACACTTGTTTGCATTTGCAGGTGAAGACCAACAGTACACAGCAGGAGATAAAAGATTAATTGCACAAGTAAACGGATGGAAAATTTGTTTGCAAATTTGTTACGACCTACGTTTTCCAGTATGGGCGCGCAAACAAACACCCGACGAATATGACCTACTCCTCTATGTAGCCAACTGGCCTGAAAGGCGCAACCACGCCTGGAAAACCTTACTCTGTGCGCGTGCCATAGAAAACCAAACCTATGTAGTGGGTGTTAACCGCGTTGGTAAAGATGGGCATCAAATAAACCATAGTGGAGATAGTATGATTGTGGATCCGCTTGGACAAGTACTTTATTACAAGGCAGACGATGAAGACACCGTGTACATGGAATTAGAAAAAAGTGTTGTGCAAGAAGCTAGAGAAAAATTTCCTTTTGGACTTGACGCTGATTCGTTTTCTATTGAACTTTAATACACATTTTTTTATTACATCAATACGATTCCATGTCCGAATTTATTTCTGCAAAGTCACTTTTTAACGGGAGCGAGTGGACAAACGAAACTGCTGTAGAAATAAATGAAGGAAAAATAGTTTCCATATCAAAAGAGCATTACAATGCGAATGCGGCGTTCCCATATGTTGTTCCTGCTTTTATTGATTTACAAATTTATGGTGCCGATCAAAAATTATTATCTGAATATCCAAACACCGATTGTATTCAAAAAATATATGCTTACTGTTTAGCTGGCGGTACCGCTTATTTTCAACCCACCATTGCTTCACAATCAAATGATGTTATTTACAAAGCCATTGACGCTGTTAAGAGCTACAAAACCAGTGGTGGAAAAGGTTGTATAGGATTACACATAGAAGGTCCCTGGATTAATGCTGCTAAAAAAGGCGCACATAGTGACGCCGTTATACATAGTCCAACATTAAAAGAAGTAGAAGATTTACTTGCGTATGGGAAAGAGTGGATTAGCATGATTACCCTTGCCCCGGAAATTTGTTCTCATGCAATTATTGATCTTATTCAATCACACGGAATTGTTGTGTCGGCGGGTCATAGCAATGCTAATTATGAAACAGCAACACATTTTTTTGACAACAACATTAAAGTAGCCACACATTTATTTAATGCAATGAGTCCTTTTGCACACAGAACTCCAGGAATGGTGGGTGCTTTATTTAACCATAAAACTGCAAAATCAAGTATTATAGTAGACGGTTACCATGTAAATTATGACGCGGTTAAAACAGCAAAAAAAATAATGGGCAATCGACTATTTTGTATTACGGATGCAGTAACAACAACGGTTACAGGACCTTATCAACACCAGCTTGTAGGCGATAAATATGAATCGGACGGAACACTGAGCGGATCGGCACTTACACAATTAAAATCGGTACAAAATTTAGTGGAATATGTGGGCCTCGATTTTGACGAAGCAGTAAAAATGTGCAGTTTGTATCCGGCGCTTGTGATGCAAAAAAAAGAAATGAGTGGCTGTATACAAATAGGTAAACCTGCTGCGCTTATTTGTTTAACTGATAGCAAAGAGCTCCTTACTATAATAGCGCCTTAATTTTTTTGCTGAATCATTTTTTTAACGGTTTCTAATTTAATATCAAAACCTTGCTTGATAGCATAGGAGCTAGGATCTACAAATACATCGGGCATGACGCCACCGCCCTTGGGTCTTGTTTTATCCATCACTAGCCGGTACAATGGTAGTCTAAATAATAACTGTGAGCCAGGAAGTTTAATATTGGGTATCATCATGGCAGAATTACCATAATAGCCACCACCGCTTTCTTCACCAACAATTGTTACATTTTTTTGCTTGATAAGCGGCGAAGTAAATAAGGTAGACGCAGAAAAAGTATAGCCTCCTTGTAATATATAAACGCTTCCGTCAAAATGATTTTTTGTGAAAGGCTTGTAGTAATGGTTTTCAAATCTTTTGAAATGATATTTTCCGTCAGTATCTTTTTTTGAAATAATAGACTTAGCAAGTGCATAATATACAACGTTAAAAAAGTTAGAGAATGGAACTTTGCCAATACCTCTATTATTTGCAACCACACTATCTGCTATTTTAAAAGCATGATCCGCTATATATTGAGAGAGCCGCGTAGAATTTTTAATATTACCACCTCCATTGCTGCGTACATCCACCACTAAGCTTTTTACCCCGCTTGTTTTTATGGTTCTAAAACTTTTTCTAATAAATTTTCTAAGTCCGGAACCAGAAAAACTACTCAGATTCATGAATGCTGTGTTTGCAGAAGAATCAATTAAAAGCGTCCACTTTTTGGGTGCTACAATCTTTGCGGGCTTAGTTTTGCTGGTAGCAACAATAGATGGCGAGAGGCTGTCTTTTATAGGCTTTGGTGGTGTATAAGCGGCAATTCTTGTTGTTTGCTTATTCCCGGCGCTATCGATGTAAGAAATTAAATACACACTATCGGCATCACCAAATCTTGCTTTGTACCATCCAGCAAAGTTATTGGTGAGTACCTGACTTTTAAAATTAATGCTATTCCCATCGGTACTCATGATGCCATAAATGCTATCGACCAATAATTTTATGGGTAATTGGTTGATGGCTGTAATAATCGTACCTCTTTTTAGTACACTATCCCTAGTATAAATATTTCCAATGACGACAGCCGAGTCTTTCCATACTTTTAATTGTAATGGAAACTGCGGAAATCTATAACTAGCATATTGCTTTGTAAGTTTTGGAGAAAAATGTACCGATGTATGTCCACATTTGATATTCGTCAAATATGAAGCCACTACATTTTTAAATGCCCACGCCGACATAGAATCTTTAACGGAAGCAAGCGCGCTTGAAAAATAAAAATCCATACTATCTTTTGGCGTATACCAATACATACTAGGATGGTTTTGTTCCAGAATTTTGTGCAGGGTTTGTAAATCCTCTAAAAGCTTTGCTGGGGCTATTTTTGGGGCGTCTGCTAACTTTTTTTGCGCCACAGCATGCAACCCAAAAAGTAGGCAACAAAAAAATAAAAGAGTTTTGTAACCAGAACAGCCGCGCATAGTTTTTAATTAAAATTAGGCTTCTTTAAATGCCGTCCAACCCTGTGCTGTGATATCAAATGTATTGCCTCCCTTGGTTAATAGTTTTGAGCCTTCCATAATGTCTACAACGTAACCAATCACACTAATTTCTTCGTTGAGGGTAATTTTATCGTGGTCTTCTTGCTTAAGGGTAAAGAGTAGTTCATAATCTTCACCGCCATTGAGTGCGCATACCGTAGGATCTAGGCCAAACTTAAATGCCGCTTTTCTACTCTCATCAGATATAGGAAGTTTTTCTTCGTAAATCCTACAGCCAACAACGCTTTGCTTACAAAGGTGTAACACGTCGCTACTAATGCCATCACTCACATCCATCATAGCGGTTGGTACAATATTATTTTCGGCAAAAAATGCAATGATTTCTTTGCGCGCTTCTGGTTTTAAAAGTCTTCCTACTATATAACTTTCATTTTCTAAATCAGGTTGTACGCCTGGATTTTCGAGATAAATCTTTTTCTCTCTTTCCATGAGCGTCAAACCTAAAAACGCACCACCCAAATCTCCAGTTACACAAATTAAATCACCCACACTTGCGGTACTTCTTTTTACAAATTGATCAGGTGCTACTTCACCAATGGCTGTAACAGAAATTACAAATCCTTTTTGAGAAGAAGAAGTATCGCCACCCACTAAATCTACTCCGTGCTTTTCACAAGCAATATGTACACCTTCATAAAATTCGGTAATGGCTTCTACGCTAAAACGGTTACTAATACCAATGCTAATGGTAATTTGTGTAGGTTGTGCGTTCATAGCGTAAACGTCCGAAAGGTTTACCATCACTGCTTTGTAGCCAAGGTGCTTTAGCGGAGTATACATCAAATCAAAATGAATGCCCTCTAATAACAAATCTGTAGTTACTACTGTTTGTTTTCCAAAATGATCTATCACAGCCGCGTCATCGCCCACCGATAAAATAGTAGACGCGTTATGCGTTTCAAAATTCTTAGTCAAATGTTCTATCAATCCAAACTCTCCAAGTGTCGTGATTTCTGTTCTTTGTTCGCTCATTTTGTAATTTTTTATTGTACGGGTGCGCCATTAATAATCGCTAGCAACTCGTCATGAATTTGTCCATTGGTGGCTAATAAATGTGGTTGGTATACGGAGTAATGTTCACCTTTATAGTCAGTTACTTTTCCACCCGCTTCCTCCACCATTAAAAAACCTGCCGCACTATCCCAGGCTTGTAATTTATGTTCATAAAATCCATCAAACCTGCCCGCTGCTACCCAGCACAAATCAATGGCTGCACTACCTAACCTGCGCACGGGTATGCCTTGTCTAATTAATTTTTCAAATACTTGTAGGGGTCCATTGGGTGTGTCTAAATACGTATACGGAAAGCCTGTTACGAGGCAAGACTCCATTACTTTGGTTTTTTTACTGACGCTTATTTTTTGATCATTCAAAAAAGCGCCTTTGCCTTTTTCGGCAAAATAAAATTCATTCATGATGGGGTTATAAACCGCGCCCATGATTATTTCGCCAGCTTTTTCAAGTCCCACACTTACGCAACAAATAGGAATACCATTTGCAAAGTTTACAGTACCGTCGATAGGGTCAATAATCCATTTGTATTCTGAACTGGTAATAATTTCACCGGTTTCTTCACTTACAATAAAATGATCTGGAAAAGCAGCCTGAACTACACCAATAATGGCCCGCTCTGCTGCGTGATCCGCTTCTGTTACTAGGTTATTAACGCCCTCTTTGTGGCTAATTTCAAATGCACCATTAAAATAGCGCTGCAACTCGGCAGCACCGGCCTTTGTGGCCGCTATCAGTGTTTCTATTAACATATCGCAAAAGTAACGAAGATGCGGCCACTATTCAAGTTTTGTATCATTTTGCTTTAGATTTGCAGTATGGCCATATTTGAACTATCACTATCTCCTAAAAACACGAAAAAGGAACAAGATCGTGTTTTAAAAAAATTACTACGCCGTGCAAAAAACACGGCATTCGGAAATACATTTCATTTTGATGCATTATTGAAAAGTGAATCGGTTGCAAAAGATTTTCAAAAAGCAGTGCCTATTTTTAATTACAATAAAATTTACAACGAGTGGTGGCATAAATGTATTGAGGGCGAATCTGATGTTTGCTGGCCTGGTAAAATAAAATATTTCGCATTAAGTAGCGGAACTTCTGAAGCGTCTAGTAAGTATATTCCTATTACAAATGCGCTTTTATCTGGCAACAAAACCATTATGATTAAACAGCTCTTAGGGCTTAGGCATTATGATAATATTCCTTACACATCCATTGCAAAAGGCTGGCTTGCGATTGGTGGCAGTACAGAACTTCAAAAAGGAGCTGGATTTTATGCCGGTGATTTAAGCGGTATCACTGCAAAAAAATTACCTACTTGGTTTCAGCCTTTTTATAAACCCGGCAAAAAAATAGCCAAGGAAAAAGATTGGAATAAAAAACTAGAAGAGATCGTTGCAGAAGCACCCAATTGGGATATCGGATTTCTAATAGGCGTGCCCGCTTGGATTCAGCTCTGCATTGAAATGATTATCAAAAAATATGAACTTAATCATATACACGAGCTATGGCCAAACTTGTCTTTTTTTGGACATGGTGGTGTAAGTTTTGAACCCTATAAAAAAGGGTTTGAAAAATTATTGGGGAAACCTATAACTTACATTGAAACCTATTTGGCAAGCGAGGGTTTTGTAGCTTATCAAGACCACCAAAATGCAGCAGGGATGCGGCTTGTTACGGGGCAGCACTTATTTTTAGAATTCGTTCCATTTAATGAAAATAATTTTGATGAAGACGGAGAAATAAAAGACAACGCTACTGCATTACTTATAGATGAAGTGGAAGAAGGAACCGACTATGCCATTTTAATGAGTACAGCAGCAGGCGCTTGGCGTTATCTAATTGGTGATACCATTAAATTTATTGACAAGGAAAATGCACAAATAATTATTACGGGTAGAACCAAACACTTTTTAAGTTTAGTAGGCGAGCACTTAAGTGTAGACAATATGAACAAGGCCGTGGAAACGGTAAGCAATGCATTTAATATTAGCATTCCTGAATATACGGTTACAGGGGTGCCACATGGAAATTTTTTTGGGCATAAATGGTATATTGCCTGCAATGACGCTGTCAATGAAAACGAATTAGCGACAGCCATTGATCAGTACCTCTGCACCATCAATGATGATTATGCCACCGAACGAAAAAGTGCGTTACAAAACGTTTCGGTAACAGTAATCAACGAAGAAGTCGTAAGGGATTTTATGGAGTCGCAAGGTAAACTAGGCGGACAACATAAATTTCCAAGAGTGCTAAAAGGTAAACTATTAGACGCATTTGAAACATTCATACGTAACAAAAAATAGTACATGATTACTGCTGCAATAAAAGGAATACTGTTAGGTTTATTTTTAAGTATTTCTGTGGGGCCAAATATTTTTGCAATCATTAAGCATAGCATTAATAGTGGCATAAAAGCAGGTTTAAGTTTTGTTGCTGGTGTTTCGCTATCTGATATTGTTTTAGTTATTTTATGTAATTTTTTTGCAACTCAATTTGCAAGCTCTTTTAATCACCAAAATATTATTGCACTTGCGGGTGGTATATTTTTGATTGTTCTAGGATCTTATACTTTGTTTTTTAAAAAAGTAATTACGGGCGATAATCAGTCCATCGAACTTAATAAAACATCTATATCTGGTTTAATTGGTATTTTTTTATCTGGATTTTTTATCAATGTGCTTAACCCTAGTGTATTTTTATTTTGGTTTGCTTGGACTTCTGCCATAAATGCAGAAGCCATTAGCTCTGCAAATGCTGCTCAATATAAATGGATCTTTTTTACTTGTTGTTTGCTATTTGTTTTAAGCTCAGACATATTAAAAGTATTTTTGTCTGAAAAATTACGCACTAAATTAACACCAACTTATTTAAGACTTTTAAATAGAATAGCGGGAATATTTTTCATAGGATTTGGTATTGTACTTTTATTTGTAGCTTTAAAATAAAATATTTTCGTGCGTTCATATCTTCTGTTTTTCATTACCGCTTTAGTTTTACAAACGAGCCATTCCTTTGCGCAAGGTGGTAACACAATGGTATTGAAAGAAAAAGGCAGAACCATTCAGAGCTGGATAGAAAAGGATTGTATCACTTTTAGGTTTAGCAACACGCAGTGGATTGAGGGAAAAATAAAAACCATTTTGAAAGACTCTTTGCTTATAAATATGTACCGTGCGCAGCAGGCGCCCACTGTGTTTGGTGGGTTTACCGTTGATACTACCTGGCTTGGTTATTTAAAAATAAGCATCAACGAAATTTCAGGACTACCGCAATCAAAATACAAGTCTGGATTGTTTACAAACGGAGCGCTCTTTAGACTTGGCAGCAGTGCTTTTATTTTTTTAAACCTAAGCAATAGTTTATTAAAAGGGCTTCCTGTATTTGATGCCGCCAATACCACTAGACTCCTTATTGCAGCTGGTATTTATGGACTTGGCACCATTCAAAAACAAAAACACAAAAATTATTTACCCATTGGTAAAAAATATAGTGTAGCTATTTATTAATTTGCTAAAACGGCGTCTATGGCATCAACAGCTGTTTGATTGCGTGTTTCAAAATCACCATTAATTTCAAGCCAAGGCGTTTGTTGATGGATTAAAATATCTTTATAAATCTGAAACAATTCTTGACGTGGTTTTTCATCGGGATATTCCCTTAACTCGTCTTTAACCCATGGTATATCTGGCTTACAAAGCAAATACAAATCGAAGTGTTGTTTGTTTATTTCATCTAAAATAAAAGTAGGGCAAGTGCCAAATACATATTCACACCAAACTTTCATCACGTACATATCTGTATCAATAATGAGCGGTTTTACAATACCCCTTTCCTCATTTTTTGTTTGTACTAATTCAGTGTATTCTTTTTCTGCTGCTAATTGTCCTTTTGCGATGGTAATTAAATCGTCAATGGTATAGGACGTTCCATTTTTTAACAAATATTCCCTAGCAAATTCTGGACACCAAAGGGTATTATAATAATCCGCTAAATACCTGCAAAGTGTAGATTTACCAGTACTTTCAGGACCTATCACTACTATTTTTTTAATGCTTGATGTTGGCGTCATAGGGCTTGTGCTTTTTTACGCCACTCCATTAGTCCTGCCACCGCTAGTAACAATAAAACAATAAATTGAACACTGGTAAACACATAACCTTTCACAAAATAAAGTGGTATCGAACAAATATTAGTGGCAATCCACCAATACCAACTTTCTACTTTTTTCTTAGCCATTAGCCACATGCCTGTATAGGCTGCAGCGCTTGATAATGCGTCGGCCCAAGGAATAGCGCCAGGTGCAAAAGATGCTTGAGAAAATAAGAGGGCTGTATAGAGTACAGTATAAAATCCTGCAAAAAAAAGAAGCTGCTGGATGATTTCTTTTTTACTAGAAAACCGAATATGTAAAATTATTTGCTCTTGATCATTTTTGCGCGTCCACAACCACCAGCCATATAAACTCATGATGGTGTAATAAATATTTACACTAGCTTCTCCTAGTAAATGTCCTTTGATGCTGATGTAAACAAAAATGATGGTGTTGATAAGACCAACAGGATATACCAGTATATGTTCTTTTTTGCTAAACCAAACACTTGCAATACCTGCAAGAACGGCGATAAATTCTAGTGCGGATGTTTGTAATAAACCCTCAATAAATGATTGGTATAACGTAGTGGGGCTCATGTTATTCGGCCTCTGCAACCACTTCTTTCACTTCAGGGATCATGCGTTTCATCATGCCTTCGATACCTGCTTTTAAGGTTACCATAGAAGAAGGACAACCACTACAACTACCTTGTAACATTAAATTTACAACGCCATCATTGTAGCTTTTAAATTGTATCGCACCTCCATCCATTTCTACGGCTGGCTTTACGTAATTTTCTAATAATTCTTTTACACGCTTTACAATATCATCATCATCTGCACTAACGGTGTTGGTTGCTTCTTGTTTCATTTTTGCAACCTCTTCATCATTTACAACCACGCCACCATTTTCTAAATATTCTTGTAAGAAAGTTTTAATGGTTGGAATAACATCCTGCCAATCGTCGGTATCTGGCGTTTTTGTAAGCGTTACAAAATTAGAAGCGATAAACACCGCTTTGATAAAAGGAAAACTAAACAACTCTTTTGCAAGTGGTGAGGCGGCAGCAAGTGATTCGTCTGCTACGTCTAAACTTTTTCCAGGATACAATAATTTGTTAGCCACAAATTTCATGGTTTCCGGATTGGGTGTCATCTCGGTATAAATGCTAATGATAGAATTGCCTGTAGTAATCATAGTATCAAATTGAAGAACAAAAATAAACAAATTTATTGGGGCGAGGCCAGACCCTCGTGATTTTTCGGATATCGAAAAAGCAGTTTATTTTTTTTCTGTGGGCTTTGGAACAAAATCTAAAACCACTCCGTTGATGCAATACCTAAGCCCTGTTGGAGGCGGACCATCTTCAAATACATGACCTAAATGAGAGTCACACCTACCACACTGCACTTCGGTTCTTTTCATACCAAGGGTGTTATCTGGCAAATAAACAAGTGAGGTTTTAGTAAGTGGCTCAAAAAAACTAGGCCAACCGCACCCACTATCAAATTTGGTATTGCTTTTAAAAAGAGGGTTTCCGCAAACTGCACAATAGTAGGTGCCAACTTCCTTGAAATCTTCAAACTTACTGGTCCATGGTCTTTCGGTTCCTTTTTGTCTGGCCACATAAAAAACGTCTGATGGCAATATTTTTTTCCAGGCGTCTTGAGGTACTTCTATTTTAGTTGTATCGGTTCTAGAAAAATGAGGATTGTTGTTTTTAGTAGTGTCTTCCATAATTGTACTGGGTTGTTGTAACGTAGATCCACTGCAGCTTTGCGCAGTAATCAATAATAAAATATAGAGGATTGCTTTTTTCATATGGCACCATCAACTGGTATTTGAAGGTATAACAAATACGATGGAGGTTTAGTTGTGTATAAGTCCAAATTCGTATATTTGTAGCCAGCAAGAATCCCAATTAACATGTTTAATATTATTTTATTTGGACCTCCGGGTAGTGGTAAAGGAACGCAAAGCGAAAATTTGATCGCTACCTATGGACTCAAACACCTATCTACAGGAGATCTTTTAAGAAGTGAAATTGCCAATCAAACCCCCCTTGGCCTAGAAGCAAAGCGTTTTATGGATCAAGGTCAGTTGGTTCCAGATGAAGTAGTTATTGGTATGATTAGCTCTGCGCTGGACAATAATCCGGCAGCAAAAGGCTTTTTATTTGATGGTTTTCCACGTACCGAGGCACAAAGTATTGCCCTAGACAAGCTTTTATCCCTTAAAGAAACCGAAATCAGCCTTGTTTTGGCACTTGAGGTAAGCCAAGAAGAGCTTGTTAAGCGCTTATTAAATAGAGGTTTAACCTCTGGAAGGTCTGATGATACCAACGAAACAGTGATCAGAGCGCGCATTAATGAGTACGAACAAAAAACTACAGTGGTTGCAAACTACTATGCTGAATTTGATAAAGTGGTGAAAATCAAGGGAGAAGGAACGGTAGAAGAAATATTTTCATCACTACGCAGCGAAATTGATAAACGGTTGTCTTAGTTATATAGCTAGTCTAACCAACAGCTAACTGCTTTCCCGCCATAGTTAAACCTAAGGCGGGATTTTTTTTATTTAACAGGGCTTTGGGTATACTTAGTGGTACCTTTGCAGCTTGTCACAGCCACAAATCATATCGTATAAGCTTAAAATCAGGTCTAAATGGGCGGTAGTTTGCCTATTTGTATCTTTTTTTGTGACCCTTTCTACAGTGGTTCTTGCGGAGCCAAGCCCTAAAGAACAACTTTATCAAAAACTAGAGCTCCAACAGCGGGGGCTTTCCAAAAAAGCTTTTGACATCGCTTTTAGTGGTTTTGAAAAATTATTGGCGCATGGAAAATTAATGAACAGCACCGTTTTATCCATTGTTGATTTTAGCCTTCCTTCTACTCAAAAAAGACTCTTTGTCATTAATATGATTACTCAAGAATTAATTTTTTATGATTATGTAGCGCACGGAAAAAATTCGGGCGCATCGATTGCAAAAAGTTTTTCAAATAAAATAAATAGTTTAAAAAGTAGCCTTGGTTTTTTTGTTACACAAAATACCTATACCGGAAAAAATGGTTTGTCCTTAGCACTAGATGGAAAAGAAAAAGGAATGAATGATCATGCATTAGCAAGATCTATTGTAATACATGGTGCACCTTATGTGAATGAAAATTTTGCATCTCATAAATCGGGTATTGGAAGAAGTTGGGGTTGTCCTGCTGTTCCCGAAAATATAAACCGTTCTTTAATTGAAACCATTAAAGACGGTTCTTGCTTTTTTATTTACGCACCTATCTATAAAAAAGAAAGCGCCTCCTTGTAAGAAGCGCTCTCAAATATAGGATTGGGTTAGTAAAGACTATTTTCTTTCTAATAATTTAAAGAACTGATCTAACTGAGGTAATACCACAATTCTTGTTCTTCTATTAGAAGCTCTACCTGCTGCAGTGCTATTATCTGCGATAGGTAAGTATTCGCTACGACCCGCTGCTGTCATGCGTTTTGGATCAAGGCCATAAGATTTTTGTAAGATGCGAACGATTGTGGTTGCACGCTTAACACTTAAATCCCAGTTGTCATTTAATTCGTCAGTGCTGATCGCAACATTGTCTGTGTGACCTTCCACCATAAATTCGATATCAGGTTGTGCTGCTAAAACTTTTGCTACTTTACCCAACACAACTTTTGCGCGCTCAGTAACATCATAACTTCCTGTTTTAAATAATAATTTATCTGAAATGTCTACATATACAACACCTTTATCAACTTTAACATTGATGTCTTGATCTTCTAAATTTCCAATAGCACCTTTTAAGTTCATTACAAGCGCCATATTTAAAGAATCTTTACGTGCAATAGAACCTTGTAGGTCTTTAATGTAAATATCTTTTGCACCAATATTTTCTAAAGATTTTTTAATGCTCTCTGCTTGAGCACCTGTAATAACAGATAAATCTTTTAACTGCTCCATAGCAGTATTGTTATTTTTACGCAAATAATCTACTTGCTTATTTAAATCTGCTACTTGTTCTTCAAGTGCTGCTTTTCGAGCACTTAATTCTGAATTGGCAGATTTAGATTTGTCTAACTGAGCTTGAATTGCTTTGATTTCATCTTGAAGCGCACGGTATTTTTCTTGCATGTCTAAGTAAGAACCACTTAATTGAACATACTTAGCTTCACTTTCTTTAAACTTCTTTGTGCTTACACAAGAAAACAGCAATGTCGAAAATCCGATTACTGTAAATAGTTGTTTTAGTTTCATAACAGTATAAATTATTGATAGTTAGTCGGGATATAAACGAATTTTTGGAAAAAAATTGTGTTTTTAATGGGTTTACGCTACAAAAATAACATTTTTCTCCTCCTTTAGCCACTCTTCGTATTTATTTCCATAGTAAGATTCTATCGATTTCCGCTTGATTTTTAACGTAGGCGTTAAAAGTCCGTTGGGAATACTCCACTCTTCTTTACAAATAACAATTTTAGAAAGCTTTTCGTGGTGGTCTAATTTGCTATTTGTGTCTTCCAGTAAGACTTGTAAATTTTGGTGAAGGTCTTGGTTCGGGGCCGCGTTAATGGCGAGGGTGCAAAGAACAAATGCCGACGTCATACCAGAACCCACTACACATGCCTGACTAATAAGGGGGTGCTCCAACAGTTTATTTTCGATGGGTGCCGGCATAATATATTTACCCTTACTGGTTTTAAACTGGTCTTTGATACGTCCGGTAATGGTTAAATAGCCGTTTTCATCTATAGAACCCTCGTCGCCGGTTTTTAAAAAGCCCTCTTCAAAAGATTCGGCGGTTAGCCCAGGTTCTTTATAATATCCGAGCATCGAAGCTTCGCTTTTTACCTGCACTTCGTTTTCGGCACTTAGTCGTACATGTACATCCTTGTATGGCTGACCTACTGTACCAAATTTATGTAAGCCTACACGGTTGGCATGTGATAGCGCCGAGTTTTCGGTCATACCGTACGCTTCTAAAATAATGATGTCTAGTTTTGCAAACCACTCTTGAAGCGCTACACTAATGGGTGATGCCCCGGTAAAAATAAAACTGGCTTTAGAAAGACCTAGTTTCTTTTTTATTGCTTTTTTAATAATAGAAGAAACGATAGGAATACTAAGCAGTGTGCTTAATTTCTTTTGTGGCATTTTAGATAAAACACCTTCTTGCATTTTTTCCCAAATACGAGGTACCGCTAAAAAAACAGTGGGTTGTGTATACACTAAATTGGCGTTAAAAGTATCTTGATTTTCTACAAAATAAATAGTGCTTCCTGTAAATATAGCACCACACTTTACGAGCATTTTTTCTGCTACATGACAAAGTGGTAAATAAGAAAAAAATATTTCTTTTTTTATTTGTGGCATATGTTTCAAAAATCTGTCTACCGCAAATCCAACTGCATGAAAATTATGCATTACACCCTTTGGTTGACCTGTGGTTCCAGAAGTATATATAATAGTGGCAAGCGCCATAGAGTCTTTTACTGGATTGCCCTCGACGGGTTGTTGATCCGCAATTAGATCATCCCAATTCTGTGTATTTTTTTCGAGATAAAAAGGAAATCCAATCACTATTAAATTTTCAGGAACACCTTTTCGCATTTGATCGGCGTTATCTAGTTTTCCAAAAAAAATGGCTTTTGCTTCGCTGTGCTCTAAAATTTGTTGAATAGCATCAGGTGTCATATTTGGATACATCGGTACCGATACACAACCCGCAAATGCAATAGCCAAATCGGCCATAATCCAGTGCGCACAATTTTTACTGAGTATCGCAACTTTATCATCTTTTCCAAGACCCATGGCATTTAATGCAGCAGCCATTTTTCTTATTTGCTGCCCGGCCTGAACCCAAGTAAAATTTTTGTATTCACCCTTCACCGGTTCCGATAAAAAAAGTTGATTGGCTTGTGACGCTTCAAATGCACAAAACTTATCAATAAGTGTAGGATAATTAGCCATGGTTGTTGGTATACGTTTCTAATAAATGTGCCATTCCATACTCCGGTATTTTACCTTGTAGGGGTGCAAAAAAGGATATAATTTTTTTGAAATCTTCGGCTTCGTTGGTGGCGGTATAAAAGGGCTCGGAAAACGTAACTTCTTTTTTACCAAAGTCAAGTCCTACCATAACAATGGGTACACCAGCATTTTTTGCAATGTGATAAAAGCCAGTACGCAGCCTTTCCGTTTTTTTGCGAGTGCCCTCAGGAGATAGCGCCAATACAAATTTATCGTGGCTCTTAAAAAGGCCCACCACCTGGTCCACCATATTGTGTTTATTAAACCGGTCTACGGGAAAACCGCCGGTACTTTTAAATATAAACGCAAAAGGACCTTTAAATAAAGAGTCTTTACCTAGGTATTTAACGTGCTCTAAGTGTCTTACGCTTCTAATGGCAAGGCCAACAACAAAATCCCAAGCACTCGTATGCGGTGCTACAATTAATACACACTTATCTAAATGATAGGGAAAGTTATTATGGATTTTCCATCCGGTAATCCATACATATAGAGACCAAAAAAAGCGCATAGGCAGCATCGTTGGAGAACAAGATAAGAAATCTATACTTTCTACAAAGCCTTGATGTGGTTATTTCATCTCCTCGCTTATTTTTTGCAGACGAAACATTTCGTCACGGAGGCGGGCGGCTTCTATAAAGTCCATATCTTTTGCAGCAGCTTCCATTTCTTTTTTAGCAAGCTTAATTGCTTTTTCTATTTGAGGAATGGTACTATAAACAACCTGTTCGGCAAAGGTTTGACTTTCTGTGTTGGTACTATTTTGAGCCGTTACATTTGACGGATCGTAGCCTTTATTATCAAGTACCGATGTTTGTGCAAATACTTGTTCTTTGCTTTTTGAAACTGTGGTGGGCGTGATGTTATGGAGTTCGTTAAACGCTATTTGTTTGGTTCTGCGGCGTGCAGTTTCATCGATGGTGCGCTGCATGCTCATGGTCATTTTATCGGCGTAAAAAATAACCAGACCATTTACATTTCGTGCAGCACGACCCGCTGTTTGTGTTAATGATTTTTCGTTGCGTAAAAAACCTTCTTTATCGGCGTCTAAAATTGCTACGAGTGAAACTTCCGGTAAATCAAGTCCTTCCCTTAAAAGGTTTACACCCACTAGCACATCTATCACACCAAGGCGCAAATCTCTTAATATTTCTACGCGCTCCAGTGTGTCAACATCGCTATGAATGTATTTAGCTTTAATATTTCGCTTGGCTAAATAGCTATTCATTTCTTCGGCCATTCGTTTGGTAAGTGTTGTAACAAGCACACGGTCGCCACTAGCGATACGCAGGTCTATTTCGTGCAATAAATCATCTATTTGGTGATGGCTTGGGCGCACCTCTATGGGAGGATCCAAAAGCCCGGTGGGCCTTACAACCTGCTCTATCACTACGCCACCCGTTTTTTCAAGTTCATATTCGGCAGGGGTTGCACTCACAAAAATGGTTTGACCAATCATATTATCAAACTCATGAAAATTAAGTGGGCGGTTGTCAATGGCACTCGGTAAACGAAATCCATAATCTACCAGTGTCATTTTTCTGGAACGGTCACCTCCATACATGCCGGCAATTTGCGGAATGGTTTGGTGACTCTCGTCGATGATGCACAAAAAATCTTTAGGAAAATAATCGAGTAAACAAAAGGGTCTAGTACCTGGTTTTCTTCTATCAAAAAAACGAGAATAATTTTCGATGCCAGAGCAATACCCAAGTTCACGAATCATTTCTAAATCGTATTCTACTCTTTCTTTAATGCGGTTGGCTTCTTGCTTTTTTCCAACGCGCATAAAATATTCATACTGCGCGCGCATTTCATCTTGTATTTCGTGAATCACTTCTACAATCATGTCTTTGGGCGCTAAATATAAATTAGCAGGAAAAATAGCCGCATTGTCCATGGTACCAATGCGTTTGCTGGTTTCGGTTTCAATGCTTTCGATGGATTCTATTTCGTCTCCAAAAAAAGTTACGCGGTATCCAAAATCTACATAGGGTAAATTAATGTCGACGGTATCACCTTTGACTCTAAAGGAGCCACGTTTAAAATCATCCTGTGTACGTGAATACAACGAATTAATAAGTGCGTGTAAAAATGCTTGTCTTGAAACCACCTGACCCGTATGAATGCGCACAATACCATTTTCATATTCGGTTGGATTACCCATACCATAAATACAACTCACGCTGGCTACAATTATAATATCTCTTCGACCACTTAATAATTGCGCCGTTGCTTGAAGCCTTAATTTATCAAGCTCTTCGTTAATACTTAAATCTTTTTCGATGTAAACGCCCGTAACTGGCATATAGGCTTCGGGCTGATAATAATCGTAATAGCTTACAAAATATCCAACAGCATTATCCGGAAAAAACTGTTTGAACTCACCATATAGCTGTGCCACAAGGGTTTTGTTGTGCGTAAGCACCAGAGTTGGGCGTTGTGTATTTTGAATAACGTTAGCTATCGTAAAGGTTTTACCACTTCCCGTTACACCCAGTAGCGTTTGGTACTGTTCGTTTTCAAGCACCCCCTTGGTTAACTGCTCAATAGCAAAGGGCTGATCGCCTGCCGGACTATAGGGTGCATGAAGCGTAAAGGGCATACCGTTTATTTTCTAGTAATGTTATAGATAGCAACAGGTGGCGTAAGCATTTGTTCGTGGTCGTTTAACATATATATTTTTCGAACGATAGACATCCCCTTTACTACTTTGCCAAAAGCTGCATATCCAAGTTTATCTTCTACGTTTTCGCCGCCTTCGTCGAGACCAGGTTGGTTACCAATGCAAATAAAAAATTCGGCGTTGGCGGTGCCCGGTAAATTTCGCGCTAGCGATAAAACGCCATCGGTATGTTTAAGCCCTGTTTTAGAAGTAGGTTCGTGAGGGATCCCTTTCATTTCGTAGAGCTTCATGTAATTTGTTTTCCAAAGACCACCTTGTAATATTTCGGTTTTTGGTGCATTGGATGGCTGGTTGGTTATGTTTAAAACGCGGTAAAAAGAAGCGTCTTCATAAAAACCAGAATCTACATAAGATAAAATGGCAGCGCAGGTTTGCGGCGCTTTGCTAGGGTATAATTCGGCCTCTATAATACCATACTTGGTTTCAATTTGTATGCGCGGATTGGCATACTTTTTTTGTTCGCATGAAAAAAATAATATCACCACACAAATTGCGGGTGCAGTAAATTTTTTTATGATACCAAATGAACCCATACTTCTTCATCAGCGATTACGCCGTTTTTAAAAATTGCTTTTTTTCTTGTGCCCTCTAATACAAAATTATTTTTTTCGAGTACTCGAGCAGATCTCAAATTGTTCCCAAATATTTTTGCTTCGATGCGTACTATCTCTTTATTTTTTTTAATCGCCTCTAAGATTTGTGAAACTGCTGCGGTTGCAATTCCTTTGCCCCAATAGTTTTCACCAATAAAATAGCCAATCTCTACTGTTTTAGCATAAACATCTTTTTGCCAAGTACAGCTAATGTTTCCGGCCACTACGGTTCCAATTTCAATGGCAAAATTAGCTACAGGTTTTTCTTCATTGGCATGTTTAATCCAAGCAAGTGCATCCATGACAGTATATGGGCTCGGAAATTCATTTCTAATGCTATTCCAAACATTTCGATTGTTGGCTACTGCTGCAAGGGCTTGTGCGTCACTAATTTGCCAGTTCCGGATATTTATTTTTTGCATCCTACTTTACAATCTTCCTATTTAAATAACCGCTATAGTCAGGAACCGTTGCATCATAATCACCATTCATAAATGGAGATGTAATTACAAAATCGGCGGTGGCTCTATCACAAGCCATGGGAATATTCCAAAGTACACAAAGTCTTAAAAGCGCTTTTACATCACTATCGTGCGGTTGGGCTTCCATAGGATCCCAGAAAAAAAACATCATGTCAATTTCACCAGAAGCTATCATAGCGCCTATTTGCTGGTCTCCACCCATGGGGCCACTCATAAGTTTTTTTACCGGCCTATCAATTTTTTCTTCGATAATTTTTCCGGTGGTACCCGTTGCTATTAGCTCGTGTTTTGACAACACTTCTCTATTGTGTTCTACCCAGGCCATTAAATCGGCTTTTTTGTTATCGTGTGCTACTAGAGCAATTCGTTTACGAGCACCTAATTTTTTAATGTTGTTCATGGATGTGGGAATTGAAGCAGAAAGGTACTTAATTTATTTTTTTGTTTGGGTGTAAATGATAGCTAATAATGGGTGTGCTGCAATTATTAAAAAGTTTAAAAGAGTTGATACAGCCATTAGGTGAAGCAGTGCAAACAAGAGAACCAAATAAAGTGGATATCCAAAAAGTAGTAAAGCAAATAAAACGGAATCATAAAAAACAGTGCCCTTAGTTTTATATGCTACCATTGATTTAGTTATCAAAAATAATGGTGCGTGCCATAACCATGCAATACCGATAATTGGAAACAAAAAAAGTGGGCGTTTATATTTTTTTGAGGGTGGTTCTTTAAATAGAACATCCATTTCCTGCTTTATGTGATTGTTAAAATTATTTCGTTCTATTGCGGCTCCTGTTGCTGGCGTTAAACTACTAAAAAACGCAGTGGCTGGCACTGAAGAACCTATCATTAATAATATTTTTTTACCAAAATGCTTAAAACCATTATAGGTAATAACCGCTGAAACTACCACTGGCGTTACACCTGCGGCCACAGCTTGTTGTAAAATTCTGGCTGCTCCTTTTTTAAAGGGTTGGATTTGATTTTTATTTAAGCAAATGCCTTCAATAAATATAAGTAGGGTTCCGCCATTTAGCAATATTTGTACACTTGCATCAAAACTATTTTGGTTTTTATGTAAATGCTCTTTTCCTTCCCTTTGTCTATAAACGGGCATCATATTAAGTGCACGCAGTAAAAAATTTTGCCAAGGTTTTGTAAATACATCTCCTCTTGCTAAAAAAGAAATTGGATATGTACATTTTGATGCGATTACGAGTGCATCAAAAAAAGAATTAGGGTGGTTGGCAACAATTAATAATGGACCTTTTTGTTGTAGTGCTTTTTTGTTGTGTACTTTAATGGATACACAAAATATTTTTAGTGCTATACGAATCAAAAGTAGGAGTAGGCGGTAGAGCAACTTGTTTTTTTTGTAAAATAAACAAAATAGCCGCCCCTTTTTACAGAGACGGCTATTTTTATTATTACTAACCCATCAAATTTTCTATGTTTTATGCTTAATTTAAGCTTCTGCAGCAGCTGTTCTTGCTTCTATTACTTTTGCTCTAATTTTTGCCTCAATTTCGTTTGCTAATTCTGGATTATCGTGTAAAAGTGTTTTTACAGATTCTCTACCTTGACCAAGTTTGTTGGTATCGTAGCTGAACCAGCTTCCGCTTTTTTGAACGATGCCCAGTTCTACACCCATATCTATAATTTCACCTAGTTTGCTGATGCCTTCTCCAAAAATAATGTCAAACTCTGCTGCTCTAAAAGGAGGTGCCACTTTATTTTTTACCACTTTAACCTTAACGTGGTTACCAATAGCAGCGTCTCCATCTTTAATTTGCGTCATTCTTCTAATATCAAGACGAACCGATGCATAGAACTTTAGTGCATTACCGCCGGTTGTGGTTTCGGGGTTACCAAACATAACACCAATTTTTTCACGTAGTTGGTTAATGAAAATACAAACCGTTCCGGTTTTATTAATAGTAGCCGTAAGCTTACGAAGCGCTTGGCTCATAAGTCTTGCGTGTAAACCCATTTTAGAATCACCCATTTCACCTTCTAGTTCACTTTTAGGAACCAGTGCTGCTACCGAGTCAATAACAACTACATCTAGGGCGCCTGATAAAATAAGACGATCTGCAATTTCTAGTGCTTGCTCACCATAATCTGGTTGAGAAACAAGTAAACTATCAACGTCTACACCTAATTTTTTAGCATAAGCACTATCAAATGCGTGTTCCGCATCGATGATAGCACACATACCGCCCTTTTTTTGCGCTTCTGCAATTACATGTATAGCAACCGTTGTTTTACCAGAAGACTCTGGACCATATATTTCAATAATTCTACCTTTTGGTAAACCACCTATTCCAAGTGCACTATCGAGTCCTATTGAACCTGTTGATATAACTTCCATGGGTTCTTGACTACGTTCGTTCATCATCATGACAGAGCCCTTGCCATAGTCTTTGTCTATTTTATCGATTGTTAATTTTAGCGCCTTTAATTTTTCAGTGTTACTCATATGGTTGTTTTTACTTGTTACGTGCTAATAGATAACAAAGATAATACCCCTTTGTTAAATAAACTAATTTTTTTAGTATTTTTTAGCTAACTGGTTTAGCGGGGGTTATTTTGTGCCTAGATATTAAAAGTAGAAAATAGGCTCAATAAACTGATCATGTATTTATACGGAACTAATATTTATTGTATAAATACCTGATAATCATTGAATTTTTACCAACCAATGCCATAATCTTCGCCGTTATTAGAGCTTCCACCCCAAAGGCTTCCATGCTTCCAATCAAAAAATATAGCATTGATAGGGCCACTACTTCTTGGATCAAAACTTAATTTGTATCCCATATTTTTTAATTCGGTTCTAACTTTTTCTGGGGTATTTGTATTCAGCGTTAAGTTACCTGGTTTTGGTTTTCTATCAGCTATTTTATTACCCCCGAGTGATAACCACAGTTGATTGGAGTTAATATTTGCAGCTTCGCTAGCTTGTTGAACCGTCATTCCAAATTCAACCATGTTTAAAAAAAACTGTAATAAGTTTTGATCTTGTGTATCACCACCTTGTACTGCAAAAGATAAAAATGGTTTTCCATCTTTTAAAGCAAGACTAGGTGTTAATGTAACGCGAGGTCTTTTTCCAGGTGCTACTACATTAAATGGATTTTGAATAGAATCTAAAACAAAAGATTGCATGCGCTGACTCATTCCAACACCCGTGTTACCAGCAATACATGCAGGAATCCAACCACCACTTGGAGTAATAGAAACTACCCAACCACTTGTGTCGGCAGCTTCCACCGAAGTAGTTCCCCTCCATAAACGGTCCATGTATAATTCGTTATTGATGGCTTCGTTTTTAGCGATTTGACCTGCATCATGACTTGGTAAAACACCCGTTTTTCTTGTGGCTGTATCGGTATTATAAAGTGCCGCTCTTTGTTGTAATAGATTTAAATAGGGGTTTTCTTTTCCTTCAAAAGGATAAGGATCTCCAGGGGCTGTATTTGGATTGTTAAAACCAACAGGAATTTCAGATGCTCTTTTTTTAGCGTATTGCTTACTGAGTAAGCCTTTGATGGGTATTTGCTTAGAAAATAAAGGATCACCATAATAAAAATCACGGTCTGCGAAACTTAAATTCATGGCCTGATATACTGTATGGATATAAGCCGGAGAATTATAACCCATTGATTTTAAGTCAAAATTTTCTAGAATATTTAATGCCTGTAGCATACTTGGACCCTGTGTCCAAGGTTGTAGTTTATATACATCAATACCTTTGTAATTAATTTGTAAAGGTGTTTCTATAGTGGGTTTCCAATTGGCTAAATCTTGAAGGGTAATAAGTCCACCTTGTTCCTGTGCGCCTCTTACAAATTCTGCTGCAATATCACCTTTATAAAAACGGTCGTATGCTGCATAAATCGCTTCCTTTCTGGACTTCCCTTTTTTAAGCGCTTGTTTTTCTGCGTCAACTAATTTTTGTAAAGTAGCTAGTAAATCTTTTTGAATAAAAATTTCTCCTGCTTCTGGTGCTTCTCTTTTTTCACCTACATGTGGTAATAAAACATTTTTACTGTAAGGCCATTCTTTAATTCTTTGTTTACCTCGTTCGATACTATTTGCTGTTTGCGCATCAATTGGATATCCTGCAGCAAGTTGCATGGCTGGTTTTAAAACTTCTTCTAAACGCATGGTTCCATATTCGGCAAGCATAAAACAAAGTCCACCAGGTGTACCTGGTGTTGTTGCAGCTAAGGGTCCAAACTCCGGTGGATAATTCATCCCTTTGCTTTTAAAAAAATCTGGTGTTGCACCTGTAGGAGCCACGCCCATAGCAGATATTGCAATAACTTGTTTTGTTTTTGGATTGTAAATTAATGCTTGTGTTTCACCACCCCAACTTAGTACATCCCACATAGTACAAGTGGCTGCTAACATAGCACAGGCTGCATCTACAGCGTTTCCTCCTTTGTTAAAAATAATAGAACCAGCTGTTGCGGCAAGTGGTTTACCAGTGATGGCCATCCAGTTTTTTCCGTGCAATGGAGGTTTTTGAGTAGGTTGCGTTTTTGCTGTGTAAGACAGGATTAAAAAAGCAAATACAAATTTTAATATTTTCATAAGATTGAAATTACATGAAGGCATTGAATTTTTTGAATCTAATTTTTAAAAAATAATCTGTGTTAATAATTACCGTAATAATAGATTTAATATCTTTTTATTTAAATAAACTATTACTATTACGGGTGTTAATACCTTAATAACCTTCTTGTACACATACTTATATTTTTAGTGTTCACTTGTTATACACTTTTATACACTGGTTTATAAACACCCTTTAAGTCATTGCGAAGGATTTTATTAACCAATAATTCTATTGTTTAAATAAGTTATTAAATGATAAAAAATTTAGTATCCACTAATTATATACTGTTAATTAACTGGGTGTAAAATGAGTTTATTTTAAGGTTTACCCTCTAAAACTCCTTTTTACCCCTTAGTTATTCTATTCCTTTCCACATTCATTTTTATAAAACAGCCGGTTATCCCCCTAAAATACTACTTATTAACCCCTAGTTTGTGGATAGAAATAAGCCCGCAATACCTTATTTTTGCCCTCCGGTAATTTGCCGGTAATTTTATTTATTATAATTCGTTTTTATGTCTGTTATTCAAAGTATACGTGACAGAGGCACGTGGATCATTTTTACAATTATCGCTGTAGCCTTAATTGCTTTTATTTTACAAGATGGTGTAGGTAGAGGTGGTCGTGCTTTTTCTAATTCAACTTCTGTTGGTGAAGTAAATGGTAAAAAATTAGAAAGAACAGTTTTTGAAGAAAAGCTAACCATGCAAGAAAAAATGTATGCTAGCCAAGGTGCACAAAGAGATCAACTTATTGGTTCATTGTGGAATCAAGAAGTAGACCGTTTATTAATAGAAGGTGAGTGTGCTAAATTAGGTTTACAAGTTACAGCTAAAGAATTATCAGAAATTTTATTCTCTGAAAATTCTCCTTTAAAACAAGAATTTACTGATCCTGCTACTGGCTTATTTAAAGTAGAAGATGCTAAAAAAGCTTTTGCTCAAATTAAAAAAAGCAAAAATGCTGAGCAGATTAAAATGATCAATCAGGTTTATATTCAACCTTTATTAGAACAAGCTTTTCGTAATAAGTATAGCGTGCTTTTACAAAAGTCTGCATATATCCCAAAATGGTTGGTTGAAAAACAAGCTGCAGATAACAATCAAATTGCAAGCGCTTCTATAGTGTATGTTCCTTATGCAATAATTGCGGATAGCACCATTAAAGTTTCTGATGATGCTATTAATTCTTATGTAAAAGAACACGCAGCAGCATATCAAAAAGACGAAGAAACAAGATCTATTGCTTATGTTTCTTTTAGTGCTGTGCCAAGTAGCGCAGATAGTGCAACAGTATTCAATGAGGTTGCAGGTCAAAAACAAGAATTCTCTACAACTACTGATAATGCTGCGTTTTTAAGCAGAGTAGGAAGTGATTTACCTTTTTACGATGGTTATTTTAGTAAAAGTAGAATGCAACAAGCGAACAAGGATACACTAGTTAAAATTTCTACTGGAACCGTGTATGGTCCTTATGTTGATGGTAACTCTTTTGTATTAGCTAAAATGGTTGGTGTTAAAAATTGGCCAGATAGTTCAAAGGTTCGTCATATTTTAATTGCAACCGTAGATCCAAGATCAGGACAACAAATTAGACCCGATAGTGCTGCTAAAAAATTAGCCGACTCTATTAAATATGCAGTTGCTGGTGGTGCAGATTTTAATGCACTAGTACAAAAATATTCTGACGATGAGGGAAGTAAAGCAAAAGCTGGTGTGTATGATTATTTCCCACAAGGGCAAATGGTTGGTGCCTTTAATGATTTTTCTTTTGATAAACCAAAGGGTACTAAAGATGTTGTAAAATCTGAATTTGGTTATCACTACACAGAAGTATTGGATCAAAAGAATTTTGCACCAGCGTATAAAATTGCTTACTTATCTAAGGCAATTGTTGCTAGTAACGAAACTGTAACCGCTGCTTCTACAGCCGCTGCATCTTTTGTTGCAAACAGTAAGTCTAAAAAAGATTTTGAACAAAATGCACTTAAGGCGAATCTTCAAATCATGAATGGTGTTGATATTAAGAAAAATGATTTTACCATTGCTGGTTTAGGAAAAAGCAGAGAAACCGTACGTTGGGTGTATGATAATAAAGTAGGAACGATTTCTGAACCAACAGAAATTGGTGATGCATATATTGTTTCTATGATTACCACGATTGGTGAAAAAGGAACTATGGGAGCAGCAGAAGCTAGACCTCTTGTTGAGGGTCTTGTAAGAAACCAAACAAAAGCTAAACAGATAATGGATTCTAAGTTTAAAGGTTCTTCGCTCGAAGATTTTGTAAAATCAACCAGTTTCCCTGCTCAAAGAGTGGATAGTTTAAACTTTGCTTCTCCATTTGTACCTGGTATTGGTGCAGAACCAAAAGTGATAGGGGCTGCATTTAATAAAGCATTAATTGGTAAAAATACCGCAGCTATCGAAGGCGTATCTGGAGTATTTGTTGTAAGGCCCGAAAACATTGGGGCTGGCGCAGCTATGCAAGATGCTACAGCTTTAAAGGGTACTTTACTTCAAGCTGCTCAGTCTTCTATTTTTAGAGGTTTTGAAGCCATTAAAAAGTCTGCAAAAATTACAGATAACAGATCTACTTTTTATTAGTAGTACTTTATAAAAATTTAAAAGCCTCGCTAATTATTTTTAGCGAGGCTTTTTTTATTTGTAATAATGATTGTCTTCAATTTCTTTTCGAACATTTTCTGGAACCAAATAGCGAATTGTTTTTTGGTCTTTAATATTATCTCTTATATCTGTAGCTGAAATATTTAATAGGGGTGCTTTTAAAATAGTTACGTTTGCGTCTAAGGTATCCACGGTTTCAAAGCCTGGACGTAAATAAATATAGAAAGCGTATTTTTTCAAAAGCACATCTGCATTTTTCCAGCGTGGAATATTTACAAATCCATCGCTACCCATAATAATTGAGAATTCGTGTTGTGGATATTTTTCTGCTAGATATATAAGTGTATCGATGGTATAGGATGGTCGAGGTAATTTAAATTCTACATCGGAGGCGCGTAATCTAGCTTCGTCATTTTCGATAGCGAGGTTAACAAGATGTAATCTGTCATATTCATTAAGCAAAGATCCGGCCGTTTTAAATGGATTTTGTGGAGATACTACAAACCAAACTTGTTGTACGTCGGTTCTATTGACAACGTGGCTCGCGATCATTAAATGACCGTGATGAACTGGATTAAAAGAACCAAAGTATAAACCTATTTTCATCTAATTAATTGAATATCAATAAGTTGCATTAATTTTGGGTAACTAGTGTTACAATTATGTTGTCTGCCTCACTTAGTCGAAGACTTAAATGATAACCAGAAACTTCTATCGAAATTGGATCACCCAAAGGTGCAACCTGTAAAATTTTTACGGGTTCGCCAGGAACACAACCCATCTCCAATAATTTTATATAGAGCTCATCTTTTTCAAAAGAGTGAATGATGCCCACTTCTCCTGCCGCTAATTCTGAAAGTTTTTTCATGCACCCGAATTTGTTACGATTTGTGCAAAGGTACCGTTCGTAACAAAGAAATTGTTACGAAATTTGGAGTTAAACTTAACTTGCACCTATGCATAAAGTAAATTTCCAAAAAGCCGACTCCGCGCTTAGCTTACCAGCTAAAACAGCGCTAAAAGCGTTTATTGAAAACTTATTTAAGAAAGAAAAGACGCCACTTGCTACCATTAACTATATTTTTTGCTCAGACAAATATCTTTTGTCTATTAACCAGCAGTTTTTAAACCACGACTATTACACGGACATCATAACTTTTGGACTTCACGATAAGGGAACACCTGTTGTCGCCGAAGTTTATATTAGTACGGATAGGGTTAAGGATAATGCAAAAACCCATGGTACCACTTACTCCAACGAAATGCTCCGGGTACTTTTTCATGGTGCCCTACATTTATGTGGTTACAAGGACAAGACCAAAGCCAACATAGCAACGATGCGCGCCAAAGAAGATGAGTACTTGAAGCGCTATATAAAAAAGTAGGTTCCACGTGGAACGGCACACAGTTCATGTTCCACGTGAAACATTCAATTCCAACCTACTAGTCTCTTGTTTTCTTTTTGATTGAATTATCTTTGCATCCATGTTTCCAGATTATGATGTTATTGTTGTAGGTGCAGGACACGCAGGTTGTGAAGCCGCCGCGGCCGCAGCTAACCTAGGTAGTAAAGTGCTCCTCGTTACTATGAATATGCAAACCATTGCCCAAATGAGTTGTAACCCAGCAATTGGTGGTATTGCAAAAGGTCAGATTGTACGTGAGATAGATGCCATGGGTGGGTACACTGGACTGGTAACAGATGCAAGTACCATTCAGTTTCGAATGCTTAATAGGAGTAAGGGCCCTGCAATGTGGAGCCCCCGAGCGCAAAACGACCGTATGTTGTTTGCTGCCAAGTGGAGAGAGATGCTAGAAGAAACCCCCAATGTAGATTTTTACCAAGACACCGTTCAGGGATTAATCATAAAAGACAATAGAGCCGGTGGTGTAATAACTGGGCTAGGACATGAGATTAGATCTAAAACGGTGGTGGTTACTTCGGGAACCTTTTTAAACGGAATCATTCATATTGGAGAAAAGCAATTTGGAGGAGGAAGGGTAGCCGAAAAGGCCGCAACTGGTATAACCGAGCAGTTGGTAGCGCTTGGAATGGAGAGTGACCGACTAAAAACGGGTACACCACCAAGGGTAGATGGACGAAGCCTCGACTATTCAAAAATGGAAGAACAGGCTGGAGATGAGGAAGTTGTGGGCTTTTCATACAAAGACACGCCGCGCATTAAAGCTGCAGACCAGCGTAGCTGTCATATTACCTATACCAATCAAAAAGTACACGACCTTTTAAGAACAGGTTTTGATAGAAGCCCTATGTTTCAGGGTAGGATTGAAGGGATTGGTCCAAGGTATTGCCCTAGCATAGAAGATAAAATTAACCGCTTCGCGGAAAGAGATAGACATCAATTGTTTGTGGAGCCCGAAGGCTGGAACACCGTAGAAATATACGTAAACGGCTTTTCTACATCATTGCCAGAAGAAGTTCAGTACGAAGCTCTTCGTAGTGTTCCTGGCTTTGAGAACTGTCGGTTTTTTAGACCAGGTTACGCTATTGAATACGATTATTTTCAGCCTACACAATTAAAATATTCTTTAGAAACCAAGCTTATCGAAAACCTGTTTTTTGCCGGACAAATCAATGGCACAACGGGTTACGAAGAAGCGGCTTGTCAAGGACTTATGGCTGGTATCAACGCGCACCAAAAATCGCGCGAATTAGACCCTGTCATTTTAAAAAGAAGTGAAGCCTATATTGGCGTTCTGATAGACGATTTAGTGGGCAAAGGAACCGAAGAACCGTACCGTATGTTTACGAGTCGTGCCGAGTTTAGAACCCTTCTAAGACAAGACAACGCCGACCTGCGTCTTACACCATTAAGCTATCAACTAGGTCTTGCCAAACAAGATAGAATGGACGCTGTAGAAGCGAAAAAAAATAGGGTAACAGACATTAAAAATATACTCGCTTCTTATAGCATTGAACCCTCAGAAATTGAAGGCTATTTCAATGAAATTAATTCTGCATCTATTACCGAAAAACAAAAAGCTACGAAAATCTTACTACGTCCAAACGTAGACCTGGTGGGCCTTTCAGCGGCTATGCCTAGGTTAAAAGAAGCACTAGCAGGGTTTCATCCGCAGGTGTTAGAGCAAGCAGAAATTCAAATAAAATACGAGCGTTATATAGAGAAGGAACAAGAAATTGCAACCCGAATGTTGCAAATGGAAAACCATATTATTCCGGAAAGTTTTAACTACGATGGTATGGCGGCGCTCTCTAATGAGGCCATGCAAAAATTCAAAAAAATTAGACCCTCTACACTCGGTCAAGCCAGCAGAATTAGCGGCGTAAATCCAAGCGATATTCAAATACTTATGGTTTATATGGGCAGATAGGCCCACTCATCTAAATCCACTAAAAGTGTATAGGTTTTTTATGTACATTCATAAGCTAAATCATACACTTGAAAAAACTTCTACAAATCACCATTGCAGCGGCAGGAATTTTCTTGTTTACTGCTTGCGCAAACAATAACAACGCGCCAACAGTCGCCCAATTTTTAGGACCCAAAGATTCTGGTGTTCAACAGGCAGGAATCAAAATGATTCCCATCAAAACACCAGTTGGAACATTTAAAGTTTGGACTAAATCTATTGGTAATTCTGATCGTGTAAAAGTATTACTACTACATGGCGGACCAGCTATGACGCACGAATACATGGAGTGCTTCGAAAGTTTTTTACCTGCACAGGGTTATGAAATTATTGAGTACGACCAGCTGGGATCTTATTATAGCGATCAACCAAAAGACAGTTCACTTTGGACCATCGACCGTTTTGTGGATGAAGTAGAACAGGTGCGCGTAGCACTCAATTTAACCAAAGACAATTTTTACATTATTGGAAATTCATGGGGCAGCATGCTAGCTATGGAATATGCATTTAAATACCAACAGCATATAAAAGGTATGGTGATTGGAAATATGATGTCAAGCATTCCTGATTATGCAAATTATAACAAAGTGCTCCGTAAAGAAATGCGCCCTTCACTAGTAGACTCTTTACAAAACTATGAAGCAAAAGGTTTGTATAAAGATCCTACGTATAACGCACTTGTGTTCAGTGAATTTTATACAAAGCACCTGTGCCGTTTACCAGAGTGGCCCAACTCTGTAATGCGCTCATTACAACACGTGAACGAAGAAATTTATGTAATGATGCAAGGTCACTCTGAATTTACAGTGAGTGGACGTATTGTAAATTGGGACCGCAAAAAAGACTTAGCTTCTATTAAAGTACCAACACTTACGGTAGGTGCAAAATATGATACCATGGATCCAGAACACATGAAATGGATGAGCACACAATTTCCAAATGGTCAATATTTATATTGCCCGAACGGAAGCCACCTTGCTATGTGGGATGATCAAAAAGTATTTATGGATGGCGTTATTAATTTTATAAAATCTGTAGACCAAGGAAAAACAAAATAAAACAACCAGTATGAAAAAAATCTGTTTGATGTTTGTTGGGTTACTGCTCTTACATTTTGTGCAGGCTCAAGAAACTTTTCAAGTAAACGGCGTTGGCGATAAGCGCGACGGCTGTTATGCATTTACCAATGCAACCATTGTAAAAGATGCGCAAACCACCATTAAAAATGCAACGCTCGTTATTAGAGACGGAAAAATTGTTGCAGTAGGTGAGGGCGTTGCCGTTCCAGCAGACGCTGTAGTGGTAGACTGTAAAGACAAATTTATTTATCCATCTTTTATTGATGCGTTTACCGATTACGGCATGCCTCAACAACAGCGCGCACAAGGCGGCTTTAGTTTTGGTGGCCCTGGTCAATTAACCAACAACCAAAAAGGTGCGTATGGTTGGAACCAATCGTTAAAATCGGATGTAGAAGGCTACAAACTTTTTACTGCAGACGAGGCAAGAGCAAAATCATTTAGAGAAACTGGTTTTGGAACCGTTCTAACACACCAAAAAGATGGTATTGTTAGAGGAACAGGATCGGTAGTTGCTTTAGCGGATAGCAAAGACAATTTTGTGGTAATAAAAGATAAAGCAGCTTCTTTGTTGTCTTTTAATAAAGGAACGTCTTCGCAAACTTATCCAAGTTCATTAATGGGTTCAATTGCATTACTTCGTCAAACCTATTTAGACGCGGCTTGGTACAAAAACAATCCTAGCGCTACTGGTTTACAAGGAGATGGCGTAAACATTACCCTTCAATCGTTTAACAACAACATGTCTTTGCCTCTGGTGTTTGATCCTGCAGATAGAGGTGCTGGTGATGTTTGGGGTGTGATGCGCGCAGACCGCGTGGGTGATGAGTTTGGTGTACAATACATTATTAAAGCAACCGGAAAAGAATACCAAAGAATCAAAGAAGTGGCTGCTACCAAAGCACCACTGATTGTAAATTTAAATTTTCCTGCAGCCATGGATGTAGAAGATCCTGCAGATGCTAAGCTTGTTTCATTACAAGACATGAAGCATTGGGAATTAGCACCAACAAATCCGGGCGCTATTGAAAAAGCAGGTATTCCGTTTTGCTTAACAAGTTCAGATTTAAGAGATTCAAAAACCTTTTTAGCAAATGTTAGAAAAGCCATCGAAAACGGATTATCTGAAAAAGCAGCCATAGATGCGCTTACAAAAACACCAGCTACATGGTTTGGTGTATATGATAAAGTAGGAAGTATTGAAGCTGGAAAACTAGCCAACTTCGTAATTACAACGGGTCCAGTTTTTGCAGAAAAAACAACCTTATTACAAAACTGGGTACTAGGCGAAAAATATGCGGTGAACGAATCTGCATGGACTAGCGTTAACGGTAACTATACCCTTACTTTAAACTCGGCTACACCACAAACATTTGCTTTAGAAATTAAAAGTAACAATAGCGCTACTGTCATTGCAAAAGATACAGTTGCTGCAACATTTAGTTACGACGGTAAAGTAGTGAAGTTTTCTTTCGCTCCAGAAAAACGTTCTCGTAACAATATTAGATTTACTGGCTTTAACGCGGGTAATACTTTTAACGGAACGGCACAGGACGCAGACGGAAATAATTTTACTTGGACTGCTGTATATGCATCTGCCGCTAAGCCAGATACTGCTTCAAATGCAGGTGGCGGACGTGGTAGAATGGGTGGTGGCCAAGGTGGATTTGGCGGCGGCGCTGGTGCTGGCAAAATGGGAAAAGTTACTTTTCCGCTAATGGCTTTTGGCGTAGACTCTATTCCTTCTAATAGTCAAGCGTATTTATTTAAAAACGCAACTGTTTGGACTTCAGAAAAAGACGGCATTTTACAACAAACAGATGTGCTTGTTAAAAATGGTAAAATTGCTAAGGTTGGAAAAAATCTATCTGATGCTAGCGCAAAAATTATTGATGGTACCGGCAAACATTTGACAGCGGGTATTATTGATGAGCACTCGCATATTGCATCTGCTTCAACCAATGAAGGCGGACAAAGCGTAACATCTGAAGTACGTATTCAAGACAATATCAACCCAGACGATATTGATATTTACCGTCAATTAAGTGGTGGTGTTACAACCTCTCACATTTTACACGGTTCTGCAAATACCATTGGTGGTCAAACGCAGTTAATTAAATTAAGATGGGGTGCAGACGATGCGGGCCTTTTATTTAAAGGCGCCGATCCATTTATCAAATTTGCCTTAGGAGAAAACGTAAAGCGTACTTCTTCTACACAGGGTAACAACCGTTACCCAGACACCAGAATGGGCGTAGAACAAGTGTTAAACGATGCGTTTGCAAGAGCAAAAGCATACGAAGCATCGCTTGCAAAAAATCCAGCAACTAGACGCGATTTAGAATTAGACGCGCTTGTAGAAATCATGAACAAAAAACGTTTCATTACTTGTCACTCTTATGTGCAAAGTGAAATTACAGCGACCATGCGTGTTGCAGAAAAGTATGGTTTTAAAATAAACACATTCACGCACATTTTAGAAGGTTATAAAGTAGCCGATAAAATGAAAGCGCACGGTGTAGCAGCATCAACCTTTTCTGATTGGTGGGCTTACAAAGTGGAAGTTACCGATGCCATCCCTTATAATGCTGCTATCATGACAAAAGTAGGTTTAAATGTTGCGATCAATTCTGATGATGCAGAAATGGCGCGCCGCTTAAATCAAGAAGCTGCAAAGAGCGTAAAATATGGCGGTTTAACAGAAGAGGAAGCACTTAAAATGGTGACCATCAATCCTGCAAAAATGTTACACGTTGATAGCAAAGTAGGAAGTATAAAAGCAGGTAAAGACGCTGATCTTGTTTTATGGAGTGATAACCCACTTAGTATTTATGCGAAAGCAGAAAAAACAATGGTGGATGGTATTGTATATTTTGACCGCGAAAAAGATGCACAAATGCGTAAGCAAGTGCAGGCAGAACGTAGCCGTTTAATTGCTAAAATGGCGGGCGAAAAAAGAGCGGGAAGACCAACAGTACCAGCGGCTCCAAGCTTTAAGGAAGTACATATTTGCAACGACCACTCACATAAATTAGGTATGTTAGAAATTGATAGTGATGAAGTGGAAGCAAACCAAAACGATAACAAATAAATTGTAGCGACATGAAAAAAATAATAGTTACACTTGGCGCGCTCGTATCATTCACTGCTGCAGTATTTGCACAAGATGATGTTTACCCAGCCGCAAAACAAAATAAAAAAACAGCCATTGTGGGTGCTACTGTGCACGTAGGCAATGGTCAAGTAATTGAAAACGGAACCGTTGTGTTTGACAATGGAAAAATTGTGTATGCTGGTGACGCAGCCGCTGCGCCAAAAGCAGAAAATACTATTGATGCAAAAGGCAAGCAGGTATATCCAGGTTTAATTTTACCATCTTCTAATTTAGGTTTACAAGAAATTACTGGCGTTAGAGGTAGCACCGATATCAATGAAATAGGTGAGTTTAACCCAAGCGTACGTAGCATTGCAGCGTATAAAGCAGAGTCTATAGTTGTTAATACCTTAAGGCTTAACGGAATTTTACTTGCACACACCGTACCGGGTGGACAGCTTGTTGCTGGTCAGTCATCTGTGGTACAATTAGATGCATGGAACTTTGAAGACGCAGCATACAAAACAGATATGGGTATGCATTTTTACATGCCTAGCCTTATTTCTAGAGGCGGCGGTCGTGGCTTTGGAGGTGGCGGTAGAGGTTTTGGCGGTGGCGCACCGGCGAGCGATCCTATCAAAGAAGCGCTTGATAAAATCGAAAGCGTAAAAGTTTTCTTTAGAGAAGCAAAAGCGTATTTACAAAAAGGTGCGGACAAAGAAGTGAATTTAAAATTAGAAGCAGCTAACCGTTTATTTAACCACACACAAAAATTATTTGTGCATTGTGATCAAGTAAAACAAATGCTTGTAGCCATCGATTTTGTAAAAGAATTTGGTTTTGACGTAGTGCTCGTTGGCGCAAGCGAAAGCTGGCAAATTGCTGATTTATTAAAAGCCAATAACATCGCTGTTATCTTAACGCAAGAACATGGTTTACCTAGCACAGAGGACGATGATATTGATCAACCGTACAAAGCAGCAAGCGCTTTACAAAAAGCAGGCGTACTATTTTGTTTAAACGATGACGATCCTCAAAACCGTGGAAGAAACCTTATGTTTAATGCTGGAACCGCTGCTGCATATGGTTTAGGTAAAGAAGGCGCCCTTCAGGCCATTACCTTAAATGCTGCAAAAATTTTAGGGGTAGCTGATAAAACAGGTACCCTAGAAGTTGGTAAAGACGCCAATATCGTTATCAGCGAAGGCGACATTTTAGATATGAAATCTAGCATTGTTACAGATGCTTTTATTCAGGGTCGTGCGGTTGTTATCACAAGCAAACACAAACAGTTGTATGAGCGTTACAAACACAAATACGACATTAAATAAAGAACTCAATACCTTATCAAAACCCCGGCAAAACGCCGGGGTTTTTTGTAACTTAGCGCCATGGCTAAAAAACTTTTTTTGTTGGATGCGCTTGCCCTTATTTATAGAGCGTACTACGGGCTCATCAGAAACCCGCGCATTACTTCTAAAGGAAAAAATACCAATGCACAATTTGGTTTCACCAACACCTTAATTGATTTAATCAACAAAGAAAAGCCAACGCATATTGCCGTTTGTTTTGATACGCATGCACCCACCGAGCGTCACACAGATTTTACAGAATACAAAGCCAATAGACAAGAAGCACCCGAAGATTTAATTGAATCCATACCCGAAATTCAGCGCATCATTCGTGCTTTTAATATTCCTGTTATGGAGCTCGATGGTTATGAGGCCGATGACGTTATTGGTACCCTTGCCTGGCAGGCCGCAGACAAGGGTTATGAGGTATACATGGTAACACCCGATAAAGATTATGGTCAATTACTCATTCATCCGGGGGTATATATGTACAAGCCTCCGTTTATGGGGAATGCCGCAGAAATTTTAGACGCACAAAAAATTTGTGAAAAGTGGGATATCGCCCGCGTAGAGCAGGTGGTAGACATGCTTGGTTTAATGGGCGACGCCGTAGATAATATTCCGGGTATTATGGGTGTGGGAGAAAAAACGGCTGCTAAACTTTTAAAAGAATACGATACACTCGAAAACGTATTGGCCAATGCACACAATATTAAAGGGGCCATGGGCGAAAAAATCAGAAAAGGTGTAGACGACGCCATCATGAGTAAAAAGCTGGCAAAAATTATTACAGATGTGCCTGTTGAATTTCATGAAGAAGATTTTGCACTATCTCCAATCAATAAAGAAGCCCTCGCCGAAATATTTGTTGAACTAGAATTTAAAACACTGGGTAAAAGAATTTTAGGAGATGATTTTAACGCCTACATGCCGGCACCAGAAGGTGTTCAAACAGATTTATTTGGCAATGAAGTAGTGGCCCCTGTAAATAAAAAAACCAGTGCATCAAACGCAGGGTCAAACGCTGCGACGAATGCCGGTTCTATGGAAGCCGCAGAAGCAGTGGGTAACGCCGGACAGGAAGCAGAACAACGTGGACTTGTTGCAGATAAAAATATTACCAACACCACGCACCAATATATTTGTGTAGAAGGCGAAGCTGCGCTTGTGGCGTTAGCAGAAAAATTAGCAAGTGCAAAAGAAATTTGTTTTGATACAGAAACCACGGGAACAGATGCCAACAATGTAGAACTGGTGGGTTTTAGTTTTTCAGAAAAAGCGGGTCAAGGTTATTATATTCCTTGCCCACCTGATGAAGCGGGCATTAAAAAAACACTTTCTTATTTTGAAAAAGTTTTTTCTAATCCAGCACTTGTTTTAATTGGACAAAACATAAAATACGATTTACTGGTTTTAAAATGGTACGGTGTTGTTCCGGCCACACAAATTTTTGATACCATGTTAGCGCATTATGTTATTGAGCCAGAAGGCAGGCGCAGCATGGATTTACTAAGTGCACAATACTTAGGGTATGAGCCCGTACACATCGAAGCGCTTATTGGTAAAAAAGGAAAAAACCAAGGCACCATGCGTGATGTGGCGGTCGAGCAACTTACGCAGTATGCTGCCGAAGACGCAGACATTACACTTCAGTTAAAACATGTTTTTGTTCCTTTGTTAAAAGAAAAAGAAGTAGAGCGCGTTTTTGAAAGCGTAGAAAATCCACTTGTACGCGTACTCACCGATATGGAATTTGAGGGCGTAAAAATTGACAATAACTTTTTAAACGAATACAGTAAACTTTTAGAAGTAGACGCCAAGCAGTTTGAAGAAAACGTGTATGCACAAGCTGGCGTTCGTTTTAACCTTGCTTCACCAAAACAACTTGGCGAAGTTTTATTTGATAAATTAAAACTCGATCCAAAAGCTAAAAAAACAAAAACGGGTCAGTACGCAACCGGTGAAGACGTGCTTGTTAAACTATCCAACCAACATAAAATTGTAGATGATATTTTAGGATTTAGAGAGCTTACCAAATTAAAGTCTACCTATGTAGATGCGCTTCCGCTCATGATCAATCCTAAAACCGGACGCGTGCATACCAGTTATGCGCAGGCGGTGGCGGTAACGGGTCGTTTAAGTAGTACCAACCCTAACCTTCAAAATATTCCTATCCGAACAGCGCGTGGTAGAGAAATTAGAAAAGCGTTTATTCCACGAGAGCCAGGCCGGATACTGATGAGTGCCGACTATTCTCAAATAGAACTGCGCATTGTGGCAGCAATAAGTGCTGATCCTAATATGTGTGCGGCATTTAAAGCAGGCATCGATATTCATACCGCTACTGCTGCTAAAGTATATGGCGTTGATGTTGCCGATGTAACCAAAGAAATGCGTTACAAAGCAAAGAGTGTCAATTTTGGTATTATATACGGACAAGGTGCTTTTGGCCTTGCAGATAATTTGGGTATTTCCAGAACAGAGGCCAAAGAAATCATTGACAACTACAAAAAAGAGTTTCCAAATATTCAGGAATACATGGATTTGCAGGTAGCGCTTGCCAAAGAAAAGGGCTACGTAGAAACCCTGATGGGACGCAAGCGTTGGTTAAAAGATATCAATAGTAGCAATTTTACGGTGCGTGGTTTTGCAGAGCGTAACGCAATTAACTCTCCTATTCAGGGCACGGCCGCCGATATGATTAAGTTAGCCATGATAAAAGTGCATGCACAAATGGCGGCAGGCAACTGGCGGTCTAAAATGATTTTGCAGGTACACGATGAACTTGTTTTTGACGCGGTCCCCGAAGAGGCGGATGCATTAGAAAACTTAATAATAGAATGTATGACAACCGCTTTACCTTTGCCCAACGGCGTACCGGTAGAAGCAGAGGTAGGCCGAGGTAATAACTGGTTAGAAGCACATTAAAAATTTGTAGGATGGAGTATCTTCTTTCTTTGCGCTGGGATATTGTACCAGAGGCGTTTATTAAAATCGGATCTCGCTATTTTTTGGCCGCATCGGTTGCGTTCTTGATTTTCTATATCCTATTCAAGCAAAAGCTTTCGTATAAAAAAATTCAAAAGCGTTTTCCAAAAGTTCCTGATTATTTCCGTGAAGCAGGTTATTCATTAATCACCATGCTCATTTTTAGTGTATTAATTATGGTGCTCAATTCTTCTCCTATTGCAGAGCACACCACGCGTTATAAAAATATTAGTGATTATGGATGGGGCTATTATTTTTTAGCTTTCCCCATCATGTTTATACTGCATGATTTTTATTTTTATTGGATGCACCGTCTCATGCACCACAAAACACTTTTTAAATATGTGCATTTGGTGCACCACCGCTCTACCAACCCCTCTCCCTGGGCGGCGTATGCGTTTCATCCATTAGAATCGGTATTAGAACATGGCATTGTGGTACTGTTTTATTTTATCATGCCTATACATATTACACAGTTAGCTATTTTCTTTTTATTTTCTATCTGTTACAATGTCTATGGGCATCTTGGTTACGAATTATATCCGGCTGGTTTTCACACAACAAAAATTGGAAGATGGATCAATACCTCTACCAACCACAATCAACACCATCAATATTTTACAGGTAATTATGGCCTATACACACTGGTGTGGGACCGCCTGTTTAATACCATTCGCGCAGATTACGACGAGCGTTTTGAAGACGCTACTACGCGCCAACAATAAATTATTTTTTCTTGTAAATTGGAACCGTACTGCAAGGCTCACCAAACATGATTGACTTAGTAACGGGTCTTAATTTGTTGGTGATGCTAACGTATGCAGCTGCTGGAATTTGAATATCACCACAACCTTTAACCACTACTCTTTTATCGGTATAGTCGGCTGCATCAATGGCTTCTATATTTTGTAAAAGCAGTTTTTCTTTTAATTGTTCTTCGGTACCAAAAAACACAGTGCTAGCAAACGGCTGTAATGCAGAAGCAATAAGCATATAAGCCCACATAGGAATAATGGCATCGGCAGAACAGGTGATGGCCACCGCGGCATTTTGATACTGCGTCCAATCGGTGGCGGTAAGCGCCGCTCTAAAATCTTTTTCTTTTAAAATGAGGCCCATAAACAAATGGTCCTTTACATCAAAAATCATGATAGGGACAGCCGGATAATATTTTTCCAGGTCTAATGAAATTAAACCACTCTCTTCTACTTTATTGATAATGGGTTCTGCCATAAGAAATCTATTATCTATTCATGCTCGCTAAAAATTCTTCGTTGTCTTTGGTACCGCGCATGCGTTTTAATAATTCGTTCATCGCCTCATCGGTATTCATATCGTTGATGAATAAACGTAAAATATTCATGCGGCCTAATACTTCTTTATCAAGTAATAAATCGTCTCTACGTGTACTAGAACCTACTAAATCAATAGCTGGGAAAATACGTTTGTTGGCTAGCTTACGATCTAGCTGTAATTCCATGTTACCGGTACCTTTAAATTCCTCAAAGATGACTTCATCCATTTTAGAACCGGTTTCAATTAATGCAGTTGCTAAAATGGTTAATGATCCGCCATTTTCTATTTTTCGAGCTGCTCCAAAAAATTGTTTTGGTTTTAAAAGTGCATTTGCTTCTACACCACCACTCAATACTTTACCACTACTTGGTGCAACGGTATTGTGTGCACGAGCTAAACGTGTAATAGAATCCAATAAAATAACAACGTCATGACCGCACTCTACAAGTCGCTTTGCTTTTTGTAGTGCTATGCTAGAAACCTTAACGTGTTTTTCTGCGGGCTCATCAAAAGTAGAAGCAATCACTTCTGCTCTTACACTACGCTCCATATCGGTAACTTCTTCTGGTCTTTCATCAATGAGTACCACCATCAAATAAACTTCTGGATGGTTTGCTGCGATTGCGTTTGCCACTTCTTTGAGTAGCATGGTTTTACCCACTTTTGGTTGTGCAACAATTAGTCCACGCTGACCCTTACCTATTGGGGTAAAGAGGTCAATAATACGCGTACTATAATTTGTAGGCGATGTAAAGAGGTTTAATTTTTCGTTAGGAAATAACGGTGTCAAATAATCAAATGGTACACGGTCGCGGACTTCGTCGGGTCTTTTACCATTGATAAAATCAACTTTAATAAGTGCAAAATATTTTTCACCTTCTTTAGGCGGCCTAACCGCACCCTGTACGGTGTCACCTGTTTTTAATCCAAACAATTTTATTTGTGAAGGAGAAACATACACATCATCTGGTGATGATAAATAATTATAATCGGAAGAACGTAAAAAACCATAACCATCAGGCATCATTTCTAATACACCTTCACCTTCAATCATGCCTTCAAACTCAATATTAAATACAGGTTCTTTTTTGTGCGGTCTTGGTGGGTGTTGTTGTGGTGTTGTATTTTCTGGAGCCTGCGCAGCTTCTGTGTTTTCGGGTGCTTGCGTACTTTCTGTATTTTCCGGAGCTACTGCTACATCTACTGCCGGTGCTTCTGTTTTTTCAGGACGTTCTGGTCTTGGATTTGCTTTTTTAATGGGTCTCGCTTTTTGAGCAGGCGCAGCAGCGGGAGCCGCTGGTTCTTCACTCATCACTTCTGCTTCTTCGGTACCATTACTTGTTTTAACAGTAACAGGCTTACGACCTTTTAATGCTGGCTTTTTTTTGCCATCGTCTTTTGTAGACGCTTCACTTACCGCTTGGCTGTCTAATATTTTATAGATGAGCGCTTGCTTATCTAATTTTTTAAAACCTGTAATTTTTAAACCTTGTGCGATGTCTTGTAACACTGGTAACAAAAGATCGTTTAATTGTAAAATGTCGTACATAAATGATTTGAAAATGAGATAGAAATGCTCTGGAAGTTGAGTTTTGAAATAACTAAAGAAAGGGTGATTTAAAAAAATGGAATGAAGATAACCCGAACTAGAGCAACTGAAGGCTCATGTGGGTTTGTTTCCGATGCAATGTTAGCACAAAAATTACAAATACCAATAAATAATTGCTGGAAGTGCTCCTTATCTGAGGCCCCAATTTATTCGTAAATCCTTAATAATGAACCTGATAAAGAGGTTTTATAGGCTTTTAGGGCTGTTGTTGCTGGCCCAGTTGTTACGGCCCCTGCCGTGCTAAATGTAGAGCCATGCCCCGAGCAATAAAAACGGTTGTTGTTGTTTTGGTATTCGAGGGTTACCGCTTGGTGGGTACACAAAGAACTTACGGCAATAAATGCTCCTGCGCTTGTTTTAGCAATAATTACGCTATTGGCGGTATCCACATAAAAACCACCATTATTTTGGAGGACATTATAGGGGGCGTTAGAAATGTTGATGGTGAAATCTACGGGTTTATTAGGGTTGGTTGGAGCAGTTGTACCAGAGCCACTAGATTTTGAACAAGCGCCAAAACAGCCCATAACAAGTATGGCCGCGCCACTCATGCCTACTTTTTCGATGAAATCTTTTCTTTCCATGGTGTATTCATTTCGTGTATTGAATTTAACAAACTTTGGGATAGAATGTTTGCTTGTTCTTTAAACAATTTATCTTTGCAGCCACTATGTTTAACAAAAGAACAAAAATTAAGGCGCTCTTAACAGGAAGCCTTACCGGACAAACCGTAACCGCCATGGGTTGGGTGCGCAGTTTCAGAAACAATCAATTTATTGCCCTCAATGATGGTAGTACCAATCATAATATTCAGGTAGTTGCCGAATTAGGCTTACTTGACGAGGTTACACTAAAGCGCATTACAACAGGTGCTTCTTTAAAAGTAGAGGGCACACTCATTGAATCTTTGGGCAAAGGACAGTCTGTAGAAATAAAAGCAACTAGCGTAGAAATACTAGGTGATAGTGACGCGGAGCAATATCCGCTTCAACCTAAAAAACACAGCCTCGAATTTTTAAGAGAGATTGCGCACTTACGTTTTAGAACGAATACGTTTAGTGCTGTATTTAGAATTAGACA
>Ga0209598_10000148_pt1 | contig 54072 bp, 52 predicted proteins | sample M_140807_EF_Meta_FD_187317 | JGI IMG/M metagenome (GOLD analysis project Ga0209598, IMG submission 187317) | Freshwater microbial communities from Lake Montjoie, Canada to study carbon cycling - M_140807_EF_MetaG (SPAdes) (version 2) | ecosystem: Environmental > Aquatic > Freshwater > Lake... | reverse complement strand
AATCACAAAACAATTGTGGTGGCCTGTGCTGCGCCCCAAGCGAGCGCTGACGCCAAAGTTCAGGGGCACGCCGCCCACCAAGAAACCCGGCTGAAGGCCAGCAGCCTCCAGAATCCAGGTGAGCATGGCGGTGGTGGAGGTTTTGCCATGGGTGCCGGCCACGGCCATGACATGCCGCCCTTGCAAGACATGTTCAGACAACCACTGTGGCCCGCTGGTATAGGGTGCCCCTGCCTCCAAAATGGCTTCCATCAGGGGAAACTTAGGCTCTCCTGAAGGGCTTCTGCTGCGGCTCACCACATTGCCCACCACATACATGTCGGGCTCAAGCTTCATTTGGTCAGCGCCAAAGCCCTCCATCAAATCGATGCCCAGCGCTTCCAATTGATGGCTCATGGGCGGATAAACGCCGGCATCGCAACCCGTGACTTTGTGCCCGGCTTCTCGAGCCAAGGCGGCCAAGCCGCCCATGAAGGTGCCGCAAATTCCCAATATATGTATGTGCATAAGGGGATTTTAGGCGGTGCACAATGCGTTCATGACAGATTTGAAATACGAAATTGCAGCTTCGGCGGCGCAATGGGTGGTGGAAGAGGGGCTGGAGTATGGTCCGGCCAAACGCCGCGCCTTGAAAGCCTTGGGTTTGCCGTCCAAAACAGCTTTGCCCAACAACGATGAGTTGGAAGCTCAAGTGCGAGCCTACATTGACATGTACTGCGCCGACACGCAGCCATTGGAGCTGATGGCCCTCAGAAAGCATGCCTTGATGTGGATGTCTCGGTTGACCGAGTTTCGGCCCTACTTGGGCGGTGCGGTTTGGCATGGTACGGCCACCCGTTTGTCCGACATTTACTTGCAATTGTTTTGCGACGATTCAAAGTCGGCAGAAATTGAGCTCATCAACAAAGGGGTTGAGTTTGAAGCGCGAACTGTCAGCGGGCTGCACGGCGACCCGGTGGAGGCCCTCAGCATCCACAGTTTTTGCGACGAATTGAACGAAGAAATTGGCGTTCATTTGCTGATCAATGACTTTGACGATGTGCGAGGCGCCTTGAAATTGGATTCTCGAGGCCGTTCACCCCGAGGTGACTTGACAGCTCTAAAACGATTAATTGAGGCATGATGCAAGCATGAAGAATGAAGTTGATGAAAAATACGGCCCTGAAACAGGCTTGACGACGCATGCGGCTGTGGCTCATGAGGGCCACAATGTGATTTTCAACGGCAGGCGACATTGGTTGGTGGCTGGCGTTGGCGTTCTGGCGGGTTTGTCGGGAGCTTGGTATGCTTGGCAAAAATTTCAGCCCGTGGGAGTGGCCAACGGCGCTGTTCAAAACTTCTGGCAGCAAGAGTTTGAAAAGCCAGAGGGTGGTGCCTTGGCCATGGCTGATTTGCGTGGCCAACCGCTTTTGGTCAATTTTTGGGCTACCTGGTGCCCGCCTTGCATTGAAGAACTTCCGTTAATTGATGCTTACTACAAGAAAAATAAGTCTAACGGTATGCAAGTTGTTGGATTGGCAGTGGATCAGCCCAGTAAAGTCAGGCAATTCTTAAGCCAAAAACCATTGAGTTTTCCGGTTGGCTTGGCTGGATTGAATGGCACCGAGCTTGGGAAAACGCTCGGCAACATCGAGAATGTGTTGCCTTACAGCTTGATCTTCAACGGCAAAGGGCTGCTTGTAGGTCAAAAATTGGGCAAATTAACGCCTCAAGACCTGTCAGACTGGCTTAAAGCCATCAAATAAGGCTTTTTCTAGGCATTTTTGAATTAGAAAAACAGCCCGTTCATCTGTTCTAATAATGATAAATGAATGCAATTGCAGTCATTTGTGATCGTTTTTAGTGTAAATTCGACGTTTTAGATTGCATACGCAGGGGATAACATGGATTTGCGCAAACTCAAAACCTTGATCGACTTGGTCTCAGACTCTAACGTCACCGAATTGGAAATTACAGAGGCTGAAGGCAAGGTCAGAATTGTCAAGGGTGGCGCTGCTTCGGGCTCCCCCGTGTTGTCATCCATGATGGTGCCAGCCGCTGCACCCGTCATGGCGGCACCCGTTGCGCCGCCCACAGTCGCAGAAGCGGCCGAAGCCGCTGCCGTCACGGCCGCCATAGCCGCCGCCGAAGCCGCGGCAGCAGGTCATCAGGTTAAATCCCCCATGGTGGGCACGTTTTACAGATCGTCCAGCCCCGGAGCGGCGCCATTTGTCAAAGTGGGCGACACGGTCAAAGAAGGCGACACCCTTTGCATCATTGAAGCCATGAAAATTTTGAACGAAATCGAATCTGACAAAGCAGGCACGGTGGCCCAGGTGTTGTGCGAAAACGGTCAAGCTGTTGAATACGGTCAAGCCCTCTACATCATTGAATAAACGCCAGGATTCAAATGTTCAAGAAAATTCTGGTTGCCAATCGCGGGGAAATCGCCTTGCGAATTCAACGCGCATGCCGAGAACTCGGCATCAAAGCCGTCATGGTTTATTCCGAAGCCGATAAGGAAGCCAAATACGTCAAACTGGCCGAAGAAGCGGTTTGCATCGGCCCTGCTGCCTCCAGTTTGAGCTACCTCAACATGCCGGCCATCATTTCTGCCGCCGAAGTGACCGATGCAGAGGCCATTCACCCTGGCTACGGTTTCTTAAGCGAAAACGCAGACTTTGCAGAGCGCGTTGAGAAGAGTGGTTTTCAATTCATTGGCCCGACGCCAGAGTCCATTCGCATCATGGGCGACAAAGTCTCGGCCAAGCAAGCCATGATTCGTGCTGGCGTGCCTTGCGTGCCTGGCTCCGAAGGCGAATTGCCCGACGATCCCGTCATCATCCGGCGTACGGCCAAAGCCATTGGTTACCCTGTCATCATCAAAGCCGCTGGCGGCGGCGGTGGGCGCGGCATGCGCGTGGTCCATACCGAGGCCGCCCTCATCAATGCGGTGCAAATGACCAAGGCCGAGGCCGGTGCTGCCTTTGGCAATCCTGCGGTCTACATGGAAAAGTTTCTGCAAAACCCACGCCACATTGAAATTCAAATACTGGCCGACAAACACAAAAACGCGGTGTACCTGGGCGAGCGCGATTGTTCCATGCAACGCCGTCACCAGAAGGTTTTAGAAGAAGCACCCGCGCCAGGCATTCCCCGCAAGTTGATTGAAAAAATTGGAGAGCGCTGTGTGGCCGCCTGCAAAAAAATCAACTATCGCGGCGCCGGCACCTTTGAGTTTTTGTACGAAAACGGCGAGTTCTATTTCATTGAAATGAACACCCGTGTGCAGGTGGAGCACCCCGTCACGGAGTGGGTCACGGGCATCGACATTGTCAAAACACAAATCATGGTGGCCGCAGGCGAAAAGCTGCCCTTCACGCAAAGGCAAATCGTCATGAAGGGGCACGCCATTGAATGCCGTGTGAATGCCGAAGACCCCTTCAAGTTCACACCCTCACCTGGGCGCATTACCACTTGGCATGCACCGGGTGGCCCTGGTATTCGGGTCGATTCGCACATTTACAGCAACTATTTTGTGCCGCCCAATTACGACTCCATGATTGGCAAAATCATTGCCCATGGTGACACCCGCGAGCAAGCCATTGCGCGCATGCAAACCGCCTTGTCCGAAACGGTGGTGGAAGGCATCAGCACCAACATTCCACTTCACAGAGAAGTGTTGCGCGACACCAAGTTCAAAATTGGTGGTACCAACATTCATTACTTGGAAGAGTGGATGCGTCAGCGCAAGAGCTAAGCCATGTTTGAACTCAAATTGTTGTGCCCTGAGGCGTCGGTCGAAAGCCTCAGCGATGCCTTGGACGAGTTGGACGCCTTGAGCGTGTCGGTCGAAGATGCCGACGCCGAATCGGCGCAAGAGCAAGCTTTGTTTGGCGAGCCTGGCATGCCGCCCCCCAAAGAAGCTTGGCAGCGCTCTCGCTTGGTGGCTTTGTTTGCACAAGCATCGCAAGCGCAAGAAGCCGCCGTGATGCTGGCGGCCCAATCTTTTTTTGAGGGCTGCCAGGTGGTGGCCATATCAGCTGTGCCCGACCAAGACTGGGTGAGGCTCACTCAGTCACAATTTGCACCTGTTGAAATCACCCCTGATTTTTGGATTGTGCCCACCTGGCACGAGCCGCCGGCTCAAGCCCGCGAGGTCATACGACTCGATCCCGGCTTGGCATTTGGCACCGGCACGCATCCCACCACGCGCATGTGTTTGAGGTGGTTGGCCACGCACCCTGTGAAGCAACAGCGTGTGCTCGATTACGGCTGCGGTTCGGGCATTTTGGCCATCGGCGCTGTCAAGATGGGTGCACACCAGGTGGATGCCGTTGACATCGATGAAGCGGCGGTCACAGCCACCGAATTGAATGCGCAAGCCAACCATGTGGCTTTGAATGCTGGCTTGCCAGAATTGGCGCAGGGACAATATCAAACGGTGCTGGCCAATATATTGGCCACGCCTTTGAAAGTGTTGGCGCCTCTGTTGTGCAGCCACGTGGCCACTGGCGGTCATTTGGTTTTGGCCGGTATCTTGGCACGCCAAGAAGAGGAACTCATTCAAGCCTATGCGCCTTATCTCACCTTGTCCGTGGTCGATCGTGAAGACGGTTGGATCTTGATGACGGGCGAGCAAAACACCCTTCCCTGAGTTTCATGGCCAGGCACAACCTGGCCCTTGCGCCGAGAGCACATTAAAAAAGCCCGACACTTTTCAGCATCGGGCTTTGCACTTGCTTACGCAGTGCGCATCAAACTTGAATTAAGGCTTGGCGGCCGAAGGAAACGGCCATGCAGCTTGTGGATTCAAAGTTGTTTGCGCAGGGGCAGCAGGGGCAGCGGGCGCTTTCGCGGCTTTCTTAGCTGCTTTTTTGGCAGGCTTTTTAGCGGCTTTTTTAGGAGCAGCTTTCTTAACAGCCTTCTTGGCTACAGCTTTCTTAGCGGCGGCTTTTTTAGGAGCTGCTTTTTTAGCGACGGCCTTTTTAGGAGCTGCTTTTTTAGGAGCTGCTGCTTTCTTGGCGACAGCCTTCTTAGGTGCTGCTGCTTTCTTAGCTACGGCCTTTTTAGGAGCTGCTTTTTTAGGAGCTGCTGCTTTTTTGGCTGGAGCTGCTTTTTTAGCAGGCGCTTTTTTCACAACGGCCTTTTTGGGAGCCGATTTAGTTGCTGTAGCTTTTTTGGGTGCTACTTTTTTTGCAGTTGCCATGATTTTTTTCTCCTTGATCAATTAGAAAAATCAACAGAGGGAAACACTTTGCGAATGTTGGAGTCGCAAAGCGATTCAAGGTGCTGAGGACCAGCCTCAACACCTTGAATACGGGAAAACCACACACCGCCAACGCCAAGTGCGGTGGTGGTGTGGGGTTTAAACAGGGTCGTCATGTTTGAAAAATTAGTCCCAAGAAAGGGCGCCGCCCGACTGGTATTCAATGACGCGGGTCTCGAAGAAATTACGTTCTTTCTTCAAGTCAATCATTTCACTCATCCAGGGGAAGGGGTTCTCTTCGTTGGGGAAGAGGGCTTCCAAGCCGATTTGGGTGGCACGGCGGTTGGCGATGTAGCGCAAGTAGCCTTTGAACATGGAGGCGTTGAGGCCGAGCACGCCGCGGGGCATGGTGTCTTCGGCATAACGGTATTCGAGTTCAACGGCTTTCAAGAACAACTCATTGATCTCGGCTTTGAACTCGGCGGTCCACAACTGGGGGTTTTCGAGTTTGATCTGGTTGATCAGGTCGATGCCGAAGTTGCAGTGCATGGACTCGTCGCGCAAGATGTACTGGTACTGCTCGGCAGCACCGGTCATTTTGTTTTGACGGCCCAAAGCCAAAATTTGGGTGAAGCCCACGTAAAAGAACAAGCCTTCCATGAGGCAAGCAAACACGATGAGCGACTTTAAAAGTGTCTGATCTGTTTCTTGGGTGCCCGTTTTGAAGTGCGGGTCCATGATGGCATGGATGAACGGAATGAGAAATTCGTCTTTGTCGCGGATGGACTGAACTTCGTTGTAGGCGTTGAAAATTTCGCTTTCGTCCAGCCCCAATGACTCGGTGATGTACTGGTAGGCGTGGGTGTGAATGGCTTCTTCAAAGGCTTGGCGCAACAAGAACTGACGGCACTCAGGCGCCGTGATGTGGCGGTAAGTGCCCAGCGTGATGTTGTTGGCCGCCAATGAATCGGCCGTTACAAAGAAACCCAAATTGCGCTTGACCAAACGGCGCTCGTCTTCGGTCAAACCGTTGGGGTCTTTCCAAAGCGCAATGTCGCGGGTCATGTTGACTTCTTGCGGCATCCAGTGGTTGGCGCAAGTGGCAAGGTATTTTTCCCAAGCCCATTTGTATTTAAAAGGCACCAACTGGTTGACGTCGGTTTGGCCATTGATGATGCGCTTGTCGGCGGCGTTGACGCGGCGTGCAGCGCCTGATGGAGCAGCGGGTGAAGCTGCTGGCGACATGACAGGTGAGGGTGAAGTGGCAGCGGCTTTGTGGGTGGACAGGCCTTCAGAGAATGAAGACAGATCGGCGAAGCGGTCGGGCAATAAACCGCTTGGGGGAAAGCTTGGCATTGCGGGTTGCAATGCGGGTGATGAAGAATCGTCCCAGGACAACATAGAAATTTCCAATGGTTGAATTATGAAAGCTTGCGAACAAAATGCAAAGCAATGTTTTGAAATGAAATGAAATCACTCAAAGAAGTGTTGTGCTTTTGCATCGTGTTTGTTCGCGTGATGTGTGCGATGAATTGCTGTGAAGGCGTCCACATTATTGGCAAGCTTCGCAACCCACATCGTCAATGGCCGTGAACTTCACATCGGTGGCTGGCGCTGCCGTGATGTTCAGTTGAGTTGACGAATGGGTACTTGCTGCATTGGAACCACCTGACGCCGCTGAGCCCGAAGAGACCGCATTCATTTGGTTGTTGGACACGGTCGATTTCTCGGCGTGTGTGGCGCTGATGGTGCGCAAATAGTAAGTGGTTTTCAGGCCGCGCAACCAAGCCAACTTGTAGGTGTCGTCCAGCTTTTTGCCAGACGCGCCAGACATGTAAATGTTGAGTGACTGCGCTTGGTCAATCCATTTTTGGCGACGGGCTGCTGCTTCCACAATCCAAGTGGTTTCTACTTCAAAAGCCGTGGCGTACAAGGACTTGATTTCTTGGGGCACACGGTCGATGGGGCGCAAAGAGCCGTCGAAGTGTTTGAGGTCCATGACCATGACGTCGTCCCACAAGCCCAAGCGCTTCAAGTCGCGCACCAAGTAGCTGTTGATGATGGTGAACTCACCAGACAAGTTGGACTTGACCGACAAGTTGCCAAAGCAGGGCTCGATGCAGGCATCGACGCCAATGATGTTGGAGATGGTGGCGGTAGGCGCAATGGCCACACAATTGGAATTGCGCATGCCGTCTTTGGCAATTTTCTTGCGCAGGGCATCCCAGTCCATGGTGCTGCTGCGGTCAACTTCCACATAACCGCCGCGCTCTTTTTGAAGCATGTCGAGGGTGTCCAAAGGCATGATGCCTTGGTCCCACAAAGAGCCTTTGTAACTGGAGTACTTGCCGCGCTCGGCTGCCAACTCGGTAGAGGCCCAGTAAGCGTAGTAGCAGATGGCTTCCATGGAAGTGTCTGCAAATTCCACGGCCTCTTGAGAGGCATAAGGCACGCGTTTTTGGTACAGCGCATCTTGGAAGCCCATGAGGCCCAGGCCCACAGGACGGTGACGCATATTAGAGTCACGTGCTTTTTTGACCGCGTAGTAATTGATGTCGATCACGTTGTCGAGCATGCGCATGGCCGTTTTGATGGTGCGCTGCAGTTTGGCGTGGTCAATTTGTTTGCCGTTGGGGCCGTCCATCAAGTGCTGTGGCAAGTTGACGGAACCCAAGTTGCATACCGCCGTTTCGGTGTCGCTGGTGTTCAATGTGATTTCAGTGCACAAGTTAGAAGAGTGAACAACACCAGCGTGCTGCTGTGGTGAGCGAATGTTGCAAGCATCTTTGAAAGTGATCCAAGGATGGCCTGTTTCAAAGAGCATGGAAAGCATCTTGCGCCACAAATCGTTGGCCTGAATGGTGCGGCTGGGCTTGATGTCGCCAGCAGCGGCTTTTTGCTCGTATGCCACATAGGCTTTCTCGAACGCAATGCCAAACTTGTCGTGCAAATCGGGGCAGTCAGAAGGCGAGAACAAGGTCCAAGTGCCGTTTTCCATGACGCGGCGCATGAACAAATCAGGGATCCAGTTGGCAGTGTTCATGTCGTGCGTGCGACGGCGATCGTCGCCGGTGTTTTTGCGCAGCTCTAAGAACTCTTCAATGTCGAGGTGCCATGTTTCAAGGTAAGTGCAAACCGCGCCTTTGCGCTTGCCGCCTTGGTTCACCGCGACCGCCGTGTCGTTGACCACTTTGAGGAAGGGCACAACGCCTTGCGACTCGCCATTGGTGCCCTTGATGTGACTGCCCAAAGCGCGAACGCGTGTCCAGTCGTTGCCCAAGCCGCCAGCAAACTTAGACAGCAAAGCGTTTTCTTTGATGGACTCGTAGATGCCGTCGAGGTCGTCGGGCACGGTGGTGAGGTAGCAGCTGGACAGCTGTGAACGCAGACCAGCGCTGTTGAACAGGGTGGGTGTGCTGGACATGAAGTCGAATGAGGACAGCACCTCATAGAACTCAATGGCGCGCGCTTCACGGTCGGCTTCGCCCAAGGCCAAGCCCATGGCAACGCGCATGAAGAAGGACTGGGGCAGCTCGATGCGTGTTTTGCGCACGTGCAAGAAGTAACGGTCGTACAAAGTTTGCAGACCGAGGTAGTCAAATTGCAAATCGCGTTCGGCTTTGAGGGCGGCGCCCAATCTGGGCAAGTCGAACTGCATCAGTTTTTCGTCAAGCAAGCCGTTGTCTACGCCCTTCTTGATGTAGCCGGGGAAGTAGTCAACATAGTGGGCGGCCATGTCTTTCAAGAGCACTTCTTTGCCCAAGACTTCTTTGGCAATCGTGTGCATGAGCAAGCGCGCAGTGACGTAGGTGTAGTCGGGGTCTTTTTCGATCAGGGTGCGCGACGCCAAGATGGACGCCTTGTAGACCTCTTCCATGGGCACGCCATCATAGAGGTTGCGCATGGTTTCAGACACGATGGGGTCGGGCTGAACGTCTTTGCCCAGGTTTTGGCATGCGTTGACGATGAGGCCTTGCAAATAGTTGATGTCCAGGGGAACGCGTTGGCCACCATCCAAGACGTGCAAGGTGGGGTGCGCGTTGACGGCTGCTTTTTCTTCCTTGACTTGAGCACGCTCTTGCGTGCGGCGCTCGCGGTACAACACATAAGCGCGGGCCACTTCGTGGTTGCTGCTGCGCATCAGGCCCAATTCGACTTGGTCTTGGACGTCTTCAATGTGGAATGTGCCGCCGCCAGGACGTGAGCGAACCAAAGCGCGAACCACGGTTTGTGTGAGGCCTTCGACCACTTCTCGCACGCTGGCAGAAGCAGCACCTTGGGTGCCATGAACGGCCAAGAAGGCTTTCATCAAGGCAACGGCAATTTTGTTGGGCTCAAAAGGCACGACCGCGCCATTGCGACGAATGATCTGGTAATTGGCCAAGGCGTGAATGGCGGGGGACTGGCTGGTCTGGGAATCGTTGGCACCCAAAAAACCTTGGGTGGACGATGTTGGATTGATCTCAATGTGCATAGCGTTCTCGGTCTGTTCTCTGTATCAGTGTCTGTGTTTGTATCTTTGTTTGCAGCGGTTCAAACGGGGCGTCAAATCTGGGCGTCTTGTCGCTTTTTTCCCCCACCCTGTCATTGGCGTGTAGACACTATATCTGGGGTCTGTGACGATTACAAGCCACTAGGGGTAGTGTACTGCCTCAGATTTCGTCACTTGGGCTGAGAGGCTTAAAAGCACTCTGCGGAGCGCACAGGGGGCGCTGTTTTTCTGCGTTAAAAAGCCGCCTTGGAATGCGCGTTAAATATAGCCACGCTGTTTTAAAGCCAATATTGGCGCGACTAAACTTGCAATACCCTTCGGCAAGCCTTTCAAATCAATGCAGTTTGAGATCATTGCAGCGGTCCTTGGTTCGACATGAAAGCCATCAGCAAGGTCTTTTGTGAAAGAATTATTGCAAAAAAATAATTTTCTGACGTGTCAGAAAAGTCAGACTTCGGGAAAGTACTGAGACGGCCAAGCGACATTTTTTTTCAGCAAGTCCCAATCAAATCCATGGCCAGGATCTTTTTTCCGACCGGGCGCAATGTGTTCGTGCCCCGCAATGTGGGCAATGGGAAAGTGCCGCGCCAATGTGCTGCAAAGAGCCGCCAGACTTGTGTATTGCATGGCCTCAAACGCATCGCCATCCAGCCCCTCCAGTTCAATGCCAATGCTGTCGTCGTTGCAATTGGGGCGGCCACGATAGTAGGAGTCGCCGGCATGCCAAGCACGTTCGTTGCAACTGACAAACTGCCAAAGCTTGCCGGTCCGTTCAATGAAAAAATGAGAGGACACCTGCAGGCCGCGAATGCTTTGGTAGTAGGGGTGACTGTCCCAAGGGAGCGTGTTGGTAAAAAGCTGCTGCACGGCATGGCCGCCGTATTGGCCTGGGGGCAGGCTAATGGCGTGCACCACAATCAAGTCGATGTTGGCCTGCGCGGGCCGAGGCCCAAAGTTGGGTGACTCGCATTTTTCAGCGTCCAAACACCAGCCGTCTTGCCACGCACTGTGGGTCATGGCTTATCGGATGGGCCGGTCAGAGCCTGCATCACAATGGCCCGTTGAGCAGTAAAGGCCTCGCTGGCCTTTGAGCATGTCGGATTCGGGCATGTGCACACCACAATGCAGGCAAGCTTGCATGGGGCTGGGTTGCAAAGCATTCACATTGGATGGGTTGGCAGCTGGGTTTGGCACGGAGGGTTTTGAGCTTTGGTCTTGATCAGGCCGGGCTTGGTTCTTGCGCCAAAGCCAGACACCCAAAAGCACCGTCAATATGAAGAGGAAGACTTTCAAAGAGAGCGATCCAAGATGACTTCAAGCACAAAGCGCGAACCTGCATAGGCCAGCAGCAGCAAGGCCGATCCTGTGTATACAACGCGCACAGCGCGGCGGCCGCGCCAACCAAACTGATAGCGTCCAAACAGCAAAGCCGCAAAGGTGATCCAGGACAACACAGAAAACACAGTTTTGTGGTCCCACTTCCAAATGGCGCCGGAGGCACCATACAGCTGTTCACCGAAAACAAGGCCCGCAATGAGTGTGAGAGTGAGGAGAATAAATCCCAGCAAGACAAACCTGAACATCAGGCGTTCTAGGGTGAGCAAGGGCAAGCCGCTTTGATTTTCATTGCCCATGCGAATTTCTTTTTCTGCCCGAGACATGAGGGCCGCATGAACAACGGCAGCGGCAAACATGCCGTAGGACGCAACACCCAAAGCCCAGTGCAAGGGCAACCACAATGAGGAAGAGACATGGAGTGCCTGACCCGGAAAATACCAAGCCAGCGCCACCGCTGCGCTGCCCAGCGCCGCCATGGTCCAGCGTGCGCGAAGTTCGGGAAAGTATTGCCTTTCGACTGCATAGGCGGTAAGCACCCACCAGACCGTGACCGACAAGGCGGGGGCAAAACCAAAGCGGGGCGTGTCGCCTGTGAGGCTCAGGACCAAGCTGCTGCCGTGGAAAACCCAAGCCAGCCAGAGATATCGTCGCGCCAGGCTTGGCCCCATGCGGTCCGACAACAGAGCGGGCAGGGCATAAGCGATGGCGGTTAAAAGGGTCAAGCCCATCGCCCAATCGAAGGTACTGGCTAAAATCATGCTTCATAGTTTAGCGTTGAGAGCCCCTGTATTCTGTCAAGGGCTTTAAAACCTAACGGTTTATAAAGAAATTTTGCCTATGGCCTCCGCTCTTACCGACAAACTCTCGCAACTGGTCAAGCAAATCAGCGGGCAAGCGCGGATCACTGAAACCAATGTGGCCGACATGCTGCGCGAAGTGCGCATGGCCCTGCTCGAGGCCGATGTGGCCTTGCCGGTAGTGCGCGATTTCATTGCGCGCGTGAAAGACAAGGCCTTGGGACAAGAGGTCTTGGGTTCTCTCAAACCAGGCCAAGCCTTGGTGGCCATTGTGAACCGAGAGCTTGCGGCCACCATGGGCGATGGCGTGTCTGACATTAATTTGGCGGCCCAACCCCCCGCAGTCATTTTGATGGCGGGTTTGCAGGGCGCAGGTAAAACCACCACCACCGCCAAGCTGGCCAAGCACCTCATTGAAAAACGCAAAAAGAAAGTGTTGACGGTTTCGGGCGACGTTTACCGGCCAGCCGCCATCGAGCAATTGAAAACCGTCACGGCACAAGCGGGCGCCGAGTGGTTTCCCAGCACGCCAGACCAAAAGCCATTGGAAATTGCTCGAGCGGCGCTAGATTACGCGCGCAAACATTTCTTTGATGTCTTGTTGGTGGACACCGCAGGCCGTCTGGCCATTGACGAAGCCTTGATGGCCGAAATTCGCGAGCTTCATGCTTTCTTGAACCCCGTAGAAACCTTGTTTGTGGTGGATGCCATGCAAGGTCAAGATGCGGCCAATACCGCCAAGGCGTTCAAAGATGCATTGCCCCTGACGGGCATTGTGCTGACCAAGATGGACGGCGATTCACGCGGCGGTGCGGCTTTATCGGTTCGCCAAATCACGGGTGCGCCCATCAAGTTTGCTGGTACCAGCGAAAAAATTGAGGGTTTGGAGGTGTTTGACTCAGAGCGTCACGCCGGCCGTATTCTGGGCATGGGCGACATCTTGGCCTTGGTGGAGCAAGTCACCGCGGGCGTCGACATGGAGGCTGCTCAAAAATTGGCGGCCAAGGTCAAGAGCGGTGCGGGCTTTGACCTCAACGATTTCTTGGCCCAAATTCAGCAGATGAAACAGATGGGCGGATTGTCCAGTTTGATGGACAAGTTGCCTTCCCAATTGGCCGCCAAGGCAGGCCACATGGACATGGACAAAGCTGAAAAAGACATTGCACGAAAACAAGGCATTATTCACAGCATGACCCCCAAAGAGCGCAGCAAGCCAGAACTCATCAAGGCCACGCGCAAGCGACGAATTGCCATGGGCGCGGGCGTTCAGGTGCAGGACGTCAACCGCATGCTCAAAGAGTTTGAGCAGATGCAAGACATGATGAAAAAAATGTCGGGCGGCGGCATGATGAAAATGATGAAGCGCTTGGGCGGCATGAAGGGCATGGGCGGCTTCCCCGGCATGGGCGGGGGTGGCTTTCCGGGCATGAAGCGTTAGGCTGGCGCCCCATGAAGCCTTAGGCTTCCTGCAGCACCAATTTGCCGCGCAAAGAGTGCGACATGGCTTCATCAATTTGAATGTCTACCATCTGACCCACCAGCCGCATGCCGTTGGGTCCAGCAGGAAAATTCACCACGCGGTTGCACTCGGTACGGCCCGCCATTTCGGTGGCATCTTTGCGCGCAGGGCGCTCTACCAAAATACGTTGCACAGTGCCCAAGCGGCTGTCGCCAATGCGCTTCACGTTGGCCTCAATGGTGGCCTGCAAATGGTGCAAGCGCTTGAGCTTCAGATCGTGCGGGGTCTCGTCGTGCAAATTGGCCGCGGGTGTGCCGGGGCGTGGGCTGAAGATAAAGCTGAAGCTGGTGTCGTAGCCCACATCGTCGATGAGTTTCATCATCTTGCCAAAGTCTTCTTCGGTTTCCCCGGGAAAGCCCACAATGAAGTCGCTGCTCATGGCCATGTCGGGCCGGATGGCGCGCAGTTTGCGAATGGTGCTTTTGTATTCCATCGCGGTGTAGCCACGCTTCATGGCCATTAAAATTTTGTCGGAGCCGTGTTGTACGGGAAGGTGCAAATGGTTGACCAGCTTGGGCACCTTGTCGTACACATCGATCAGGCGCTGTGTAAATTCGTTGGGGTGACTGGTGGTGTACCTGATGCGTTCAATGCCGGGCATGTCGGCCACGTATTCAATCAGCAAGGCAAAGTCGGCAATCTCTGCGGTGTCACCCATTTTGCCGCGGTAGGCATTGACGTTTTGGCCCAGCAGGGTGATTTCTCGAACACCTTGTTCGGCCAAGCCTGCCACTTCCACCAACACGTCTTCAAACGGACGACTCACTTCTTCGCCGCGGGTGTAAGGCACCACGCAATAACTGCAATATTTGCTGCAGCCTTCCATGATGGAGACGAAGGCGGTGGGGCCGTCCATTTTGGCGGGAGGTAAGTGATCAAATTTTTCAATTTCGGGAAAAGAGATGTCCACTTGGGGTCGTTTTTTGGCTTGGCGCGCCGCCAAGAGTTCGGGCAGGCGGTGCAAGGTTTGGGGTCCAAACACCACGTCCACATAGGGCGCGCGTTTGATGATGTCGGCGCCTTCTTGGCTGGCCACGCAGCCGCCCACACCAATGAGCACGCCGCGCGCTTTGAGGTGCTTGACACGGCCTAAATCGCTGAAAACTTTTTCTTGGGCACGTTCACGCACCGAGCAGGTGTTGAACAAAATGAGGTCGGCTTCGTCGACGTTTTGGGTGGGCTCGTAGCCCTCGGCCGCCTTCATGACGTCGGCCATTTTGTCCGAGTCGTACTCGTTCATTTGGCAACCGAAGGTTTTGATAAATACTTTTTTGCTCACACGAAACTCCAAGCGGTGACTGGTTTATATCCAGGGGCTGATGGAAGAGCCTGCGCCAATGAGGGTACGCAGGAAACCGGCAATTATCGCAGGTTGAGTGTGTTTTATTCTTTGTCTTCGCCCTTGCGAAAAAACATGGGGTAGTAGCGCTGCGTCGCGGGGCCATCAAATGCCCAAGACATGCATTGCCCTAAATGGGGTGGTGGGCTGTCGGGTATGGCGGGTGGAAGGCCAGCCTGGTGCCGGTTGTATTGCTGCGCTGAGGAAATGGTTTGGAAGGCCGCGGTGGCCATGTTAAAGAGCAGTTCACGCAGATGGGTGCAACCCTCAACGCCCCCAATGCGGGCGGCAATGGCTTTGCGCCAACCTGCCCCCAATTTGCAGCCAACCAGTTTGTGCATGCCGCCGTCTGCTTGAATGCACTCCGGATGCGGAATGTGCGCCATGTCGGTCATGACTTCTTGAATGATGTACTGGCTGTCGACTGTCAAACGGATGTTAAGGCCGTGAATGGGCTTGCCACCCTTGCGTTCTTCTTGCCCGGGAATGATGTAGTCGTAGGGCTTGATGTCGGTCAACGTTGCCTCGATGTCCCATAAGCCATCTTCGCGTTGATAGCCTGTGTAAATGGCGGTGCGCGTGTGGGAGAGTTTGCGGGGAGCGGAAGTTGGAAGTGCCATGCGGATTCTCTAGGTTTCTGTAGGTGCATTTTCATTCAATTTTGTCAGTATGGACCAGATCCCTTCAATGAAGGTCCAAGCACGTATTTGGCACATCATTTCAGTTGGAAGATCTCGATGGCATCGGGCGAATTGTTCTATTGACAGGACAAATTCACCATGAGAATATGTTTCTCATTCTTTTGAACTCACAAAGCCCCTATGGAACAGTCTGATAAAACCGCCCGCCAATTGTTTGAACACGTGCAGGCCAACCCTACTCGCAAGCGTTTTGGTTTTGGCAAAGTGCCAGCGCTGATCAACATTGATTTGCAAAAAGCCTATACCTGCGTTGGCGAGTTTGCGACTGCCTACGAAACAGATCCGAAGCAGCTTGAGTATGTCAACCAATTGGCCGAAGTGTTTCGCACCAAAGGCTTTCCCGTGGTATGGACCTATGTGGCCTACATGGAATCTGGTGAAGACTGCGGCGTCTGGGGCACCCGAACCAACACCCCCGACTCATTGCAAAACATCAAGGTGGGCAGTCGCCGTGCCGAGTTTGACGACCGCCTGGTGATTGACCGCAAGCGCGACATCATCATCAACAAGCGCATGGCCTCTACATTTTTTGAGACCAACTTAGGCTCTATTTTTACGCACCACGGCGTGGACACTTGCGTGATCACGGGAGGCTCTACGTCCGGCTGCGTGCGCGCCACGGTCGTGGACAGTTTGCAGCGCAGCTTTAGAACCATTGTGCCGATGGAGTGCGTGGCCGACAAGCATGAATCTCCGCACTTTGCCAACCTGTACGACATGATGCTGAAGTACGCCGATGTGTTGACCGTTGCTGAAACACTGGATCAACTCAAGCAAGTGCAGGGCAAAGGATTGGCAATATGACCAGCGCCACCCAAGCGCCTGCCACCCAGCGCGATCCAGGGTTTTACGATTACCTGCCGTACAACGACCGACCTGTCATCAAGTGGCCCAACGGCGCTCGCGTGGCATTTTGGGTGGCCCCGAATGTGGAGTTTTATGAACTCAATCCACCGCGCAACCCAGCGCGCGCACCTTGGGCGCGTCCTGCCCCCGATGTCCTGAATTATTCCTATCGCGACTACGGCAATCGCACCGGTTTTTGGCGCATGCTCGATGTCATGAAACGCTGCAACATGCGCGGCAGTGTGTCGCTCAATGTGGCCATGTGCGAGCACCATCCTGAAGTGATCAAGGCTTGTGCCGATGAAGGCTGGGAGTTTTACTCGCACGGCACTTACAACACGCGCTACCTCATGGGCATGAACGAGGCGCAAGAGCGCCAAGTCATTCAAGACTCCATCGACACCATCTACAAACACACGGGCCAAAAACTAGACGGTTGGTTAGCGCCCGCGCTCACCTACACGCCCAACACCATGGACTTGGTGGCCGACATGGGCCTGACCTATGTGTGCGACTTGTTTCACGACGATCAACCCGGCCCCGTCAAAGTCAAAAAAGGCACGCTCACCAGCCTGCCTTACTCTTTGGAAATGAACGACACCATTGTCTACAACGTCAACTTGGTGTCGCCGCGCCGATATGGCGACATCATCAAGCGCCAGTTCGATCGTTTGTATGAAGAGGGCGAGCAATCGGGCACGGTCATGTGCATTCCACTGCACCCGTTTCTGATAGGGCAGCCCTACCGCTTGGCCGCTTTTGAAGAAGCCTTGGCCTACATCACGGGCCATGAAAAAGTGTGGCTGGCCACCGGCCGCGAAATTGCCCACTATTACAACGAGCACTATCACGCCGCCTTCACTGCGGCCGGTCAAACTGTGGGAGAAGCACCATGAACACCACTGCAGCTTCCGCCAAGCCCCTGCCGGAAGATTACCTCGAATACCCGCTGCGCCGCTACGGCATGGACCACGACCGTTATGAATGGTCCATGTTGCCGCTGCGCAAGCCAGTGGCTTGGCCGCACAAAGCACGCGTGGCTTTGTGGGTGTCACCCGCCCTTGAGTGGTTTCCTTTGAACATGGCGGGTGTGCCCTTCAAGCCACCAGGCGCCATGCAAACGGCTTACCCCGATTTGCGCCATTACACCTTGCGTGACTATGGCAACCGAGTGGGCATCTATCGCATCATGAAGGCACTGGCGCGGCACAACATTCCGGCCACGGTGGCAGTCAATGCGGCTGTGGCGGTGCGTTATCCGGCCTTGATTCAACAGTGCAATTCACAAGGCTGGGAAATCATGGCCAATGGTCTGGACATGGACCATTTGCATCACGGCGGTTTGTCCAAAGAAGTTGAGCAGCAATGGGTGGCGCAAACCCTGAGCATCTTGCGCCAAGTCAGTGGTCAAGCCGTGCGTGGGTGGTTGTCGCCGGCCAAGTCGGAGTCATTCAACACCTTGGACATTTTGGGGGATGCTGGCCTCGACTATGTGTGCGATTGGATCAACGACGACATGCCCTACCTCATGAAAACGGCCAGCAAGCCCTTGGTGGCCATGCCGCATTCTGCCGACATCGACGACTACACCATCTTGGTCAACAACCATCACACCGAAAATGATTTTCGGGATCAGCTGATTGATCACTTTGAGGTGCTGTACAAAGAATCTGCCACAGAAGGTGGACGCATCATGCCCATCAGTTTGCACCCTTGGGTCATTGGGCAGCCCTATCGCATCAAGGCTTTGGAAGATGCCTTGGCGCACATCATGAGCCACCCGGGTGTGTGGGCGGCCACGGGTTCGCAAATTTTGGACGCTTGGCAAGCCCAAGCCACCTGAATGTTGGGTCCGCGTTTGTCCATGCAAGGTCACGAGCGCATCACTTATTCTGCGTTGCCTGAGCGCGCGCCATTGCGTTGGCCTGGCGGTGCGAGGGTGGCCCTGTGGGTGGCTCCCAACATCGAGCATTACGAATATTTGCCAGCGCAAATCCGGGTTCGCAATCCATGGCCCCGCGTGCCGCACCCCGACATCTTGGGCTACGGTCTGCGTGATTATGGCAACAGGGTGGGTGTGTGGCGCCTCATGGAAGTGTTTGACGCCTTAGAACTGCCCATCACGGTGTCATTGTCCATGTCGGTGCTCGACATGTACCCGGGCATTGCCGAGGCCATGATGAAGCGCAAGTGGGAGTTCATGTCGCACGGTTTGTACAACACGCGTTATCACTGGAACATGAGCGAAGACGAAGAGCGTGAAGCCATTGAGGTCTGCCAAGCCATTCATGTGCGGCACACGGGGCAGCGTTTGAAGGGCTGGTTTTCGCCTGCGGCGTCCAACACCTTGAACACCCCCGATTTGGTAGCAGAAAGCGGCATTCAGTATTTGTGCGATCTGTACCATGACGATCAGCCTACGCCTGTCAATGTGCGCCAAGGTGAACTCATTTCTTTGCCATATTCCATGGAAATCAACGACAGCATTGCGTGGCGGCGGGGCCAAGAAGCCGATGCCTTTGCGCAAAAAATGATCGATGAGTTTGAGGTGCTGTATGCTGAAGGCGCGGTGCATGGCCGCGTGATGAACGTGGCGGTGCATCCTTTCATCATGGGGCAGCCGCATCGCATCGACGCACTCTCGAAAGCCCTCTCAACCATTCGCAGCCACGAGGGCGTATGGTGCGCCACGGGCTCTCAAATTGTTGACTGGTATCAACAACAAACTTCCAAGGACAAACCATGAGCGCCCCCAAAGACTACATTCGTGATTTCATGAGCGAGCCCGTCATTGATGCCAAAGGCGCGGCCTTGGTGATCATTGACATGCAATACGCAACAGGTTCCAGACAAGGCGCGTTGGGCCGCACCTTGAAAGTGCAGGGCTCATCTGTGGGCGACTACAGATTTGCACGCATTGAGCAATCGGTACTGCCCAGAACCCTGGATTTGCGTGCGCATTTTCATCGTTTGGGTCAGCCTGTGATTCATGTGACCTTGGGTGCCGCATTGCCCGACGCCAGCGATGCGCCGCGCCACATGCGCAAGCTGCTGGCCAGCTGCAACAACTATGTGGGCAGTCCCGATCATGACATTCTGGCAGAGCTTAAGCCGGTGGCAGGCGAGCATGTGGTTCGCAAAACCACAGTGGGCGCATTCGCTTCCACCTCGATTGACAGTTTGCTGCGCGCCTTGCATGTCGATCAAATTTACATGGCTGGGGTGTCCACCAACATGTGTGTGGAAAGCACTGCACGCGAGGCAGCAGACCGCGGTTATCAAGTCACCTTGGTAGAAGACGCCTGCGGCACCACCTTTGAAGAATTGCACCAGGTCACGATGCGCAATTTTCAACGCTTGTTTGGGCGGGTCACTTCAACCGCCGAAGCGTTGGCCGAATTGAAGGTGGCCGCATGACAGCGGCCAAGAAAAAAATTCTGGTGGTGGTGCCCTTTGCCATGTCGCCCGAAAATCTGGCGCTCAGGCAGGCTCAACTCAAAGGCATCGATTTGTCGCCCGAGTTGGAGTTTGAATTTCGCACGGTCAAGGCTGGGCCTGTGAACTATTCAAGTCACCACGATTTTGTCTTGGCCGATACCGCCAATTTTGAAGCTGGATGCCGCGCCCAAGACGAAGGCTTTGCAGCCGTGTGCATCGACACCATGAGCGACTCGGGTGTGGCGGCCTTGCGTTCGGTGCTCGACATTCCGGTGTTTGGCCCCGGCAAAGTTTCGATGCTGACGGCCATGATGTTGGGAGACAAATTTTCTGTACTGACCATGGCCAGCCGATGGAAGCCGCTTTACAAAAAAGCCTTGGACGAATTGGGCTTGCATCACAAATGCGCGTCGGTGCGTGCCATTGAAGTGTCTGCAGATAACCAAGCTTTGTTGTCTGGCAAAGAAGAGGATGTGTTTCCACTCTTAGAAAAAGCCGCCTACGAAGCCATTGAACAAGATGGCGCTGAGGTGTTGATTTTGGGTTCCACCACCATGCACCAAGCGCATCTGTATTTGAGCCAACGCTTGCCTGTGCCGGTCATCAACCCTGGGCCTTTGAGTTACAAGATGGCCGAAGCGGCATTGGGCTTGGGTCTGTCGCAAAGTCGCAAGGCTTATCCGAAGCCCATGCACCCTCGTTTAGACATGCTGCAAGACATGATGAGTGCGGCGCAGCAGTCAGTCAAACGGCCTTGAGTCAGTCGGCCCTTGATTGATTCTCAGCCTGTATCAATTCAGTAGGAGTTGGAAAATGCCCAAGTTATTGAGTGAAGCACAGGTCAGTGGGTATGCGCGTGATGGCTATGTGTCGCCCATTGATGTTTTAAGCGCTGCCGAAGTTCAAGCGTTTCGACAAGACTTGGAAGACTGGGAAACACAGCGCGGCCAAGCCATTGATTTTCCAGAAAAGTCAAAGAGCTATCTGTTGTTCAATTGGGCCGATCAATTGGTTCATCACCCCAAAATTTTGGATGCGGTGGAAGATGTCATTGGCCCTGATATTTTGGTGTATCACTCCACGCTTTTTTTGAAAGAAGCCAATACGCCCGCCTATGTTCGGTGGCACCAAGACAGCACCTATTTTTATTTGTCGCCGCATTTGCACATCACGGCATGGGTGGCCCTCAGCGATGCCAGCATTGCGGCGGGATGCATGCAAGTCTTGCCAGGCAGCCATGAGTGGGGCGTGTTTGAGCACGATGACAAGCCTGGACCCATGAACATGATTCGGCGGGGCCAAGGCATCAGTGATCACTTTGACAACACCCAAGGCACCTTCATTCCGGTAGGGCCAGGACAAATGTCCTTGCATCACACCGACCTGGTGCATGCGTCGGGTGGCAACACCACCCACGACAGACGTCTTGGTTTTGCCATTAGCTACATCCCTGCGCATGTCAAACCTGTTGGCGCAGTGAAGCCCTCAGCCTTGTGCGTCAGAGGCCGCAGCCATGGCCATTTTTTAGAAGAAACACGTATGAAGCAAGCCTTGAATGAAGAAGCTTACAAGTCGCACAGCAGTGCACTGGCTTTGTTCAGGGCTTTGCAAGATGCTGGATTTAAGGAAACTGTATGAGTTCAATCACACTCAATGAAGCGCAATTGATTGCCTTGGTGGAAACCTACTTTGCCGCGGTTGATTGCAAAGATGTGGCCGGCACTTTGGCCTGCTTTGCACCGACTGCGCGTTTTAGCATTGCCAACCACGGGGTGTTTTACAACGGCAGAGACACCGAAGTGAAGGGCATGTACGAACGATTGAATGAACGCTATGCGCAAGTTTGGCACGGCGCCTTTACGCACACAGTGGATGTGGCAGCGCAACGCATTGCCAGCCGATTCAGGGTGGAAAACGTCAACCACCAAGGTAAGAAGTTGGTGAAAAACAATTGCAACTTTTTTGAATTGCATGATGGTTTGTTTGCAGCAGTATTTGTTTACATGACCGGTGAGAACTCACTCAGCTGAAGGCGACAGCAAGGCCGCCCATTCTTCAAGTGAAGTTTTGAGCTGGGCCAAATCTAGGGTGGCTTGAAGAAGTTTTTCGCAGTGCGCTGCAGGCCAAATGCGGCCGGTCAGGTTCATGAATTTCTGACGCAATTCCTCGCGGGTGTAGGGCGAGGCGTCATCGCCGCGATTCACGCCTGCTTCGCCCGTTCTGGTAGAGCCATCTTTCAAGTAAATGGTGACGCGAGCTGGCCGTTCATTGGGCAATCTGGCGCTCATGGCAGGCTCATGGGCCACGCTAACCTTCTTAGCCAAATCCAAAATTTTCGGATTGCGCACGGCATCCCATGTGAAGCTAGAAAGCGCACTCGAGTTGTTGACGATGCGTGTGGCCACAGCAAAAGGCACAGAAAACTTGGCTGCCAAAGTGTTTTTGGGCGCAGGATCGTTCAATTCTGCGGCCAAGTGATAGGTCACCACTTCAATTCGATCAATGTTGTCTGCTGAGGGCAGTGCTTGGCTAGCGGCCATTTGATCAATGGCGTCTAAGGTGCCATGGTTGTAACGGCAGCACGAGTGCAGTTTGAAATAGTTGCGCATCAGGTGCCAGTCTTGTCCCAGGCCTTGCGTGACCGCGTTGGCATCAAAACTTTCTGAAATGATTTTGCTCAACAAGGAGGATGGGCCATCGTGTTCGCCCGTGAACCCACATTCAGCCAAGCTCAAAGCCAACAGACCGTTGCGATTGCTCAAACCCGCATAGACGTTGCGCACCAAGCCGCCTTCCAACATGGTTTGCTTGGAGGTGGCGGTGGTGAGGGAGGTTGCAATGTTGATGGTTTGGCGCATGGCGGTCGGGTCCATGTCGGCTATGCGCGCGCAGGCAGCCGCGGCACCCAATGTGCCCCAAGTACCGTGGGGGTGCATGGCGCCGCGCAATTGGGAGGCCGCACCAAAGCGAGAGCCCACCTCATAGCCAACCACCAGCGCCGACAAAAACTGAAGTGCATTTGAATTTCGTTCTTGGCTGATGGCCAGTGCTGCCGGAATGACGTGGACCGCGGGGTGACCGCGAGAAAAGCGATTGCCCTCGTCCATCTCTAAAAATGTACCGGCCGTGCCATTGATGAAGGCCGCTGCTTCTGCTGTGCTGGTTTGCGACAAGCCAATCAGCTGCGCTGAATGATGAGGGCCTAAAACTTGTTTGCTTGCAATGGCACGAAGTTCTGGTTCGGCCGAGCCAGCCACCATGGCGGCGACGGTGTCTGCCAAGATCCAACCCACCTGATCTTTCACCTCAGGGTCTAGCTTGGCATAGTCGAGACCAGAGGCAAAATCACTGAGGGTGTCTAGATAGTCCATTTGAAAGTTCTTTCGTGAGGTTCAATCAGGTGAGCTGCCAGCGCACTGTTCGAACATTTGCTGCGGGGTGCTGAAAATCACCCCCTCCATTTGATTTAACTGCGCCAACAGCTCGCGCAAATATTTGATGCGACTGGGCATGCCCCACACCCAAGGATGAAGTCCCAAGCCCATGATGGCGCTGCGCTGATGCGCTTGGCATTCATCGCGCATGCGCAAAGCCGCATGCAAAATTTGCTGCGCATGTTGTGAGGGTTCGATGGGCCTGAACCATTGGCCTTGCACATCGTCCCATTCGCTCGACAAGGGAATGGCCAACAATTTTTGTTGTGAATCGCCACTGGGCGCCATCCAATAAGCCTGATCGTCGTTGCCCCAATCGAGGGTGTAACGTATGCCCGCATCGGCCAGCAAGCCCAAGGTATGCGGCGATGTGCCCCAATCTTGGCTGAGCCAGGCTTGTGCGGTTTGGCCTGTGTGCGCTTTGAGGGCCTTGACAGCGCCATGGATGTGCGCCCGCTGTTCTTCCAAAGACATGTTGGCGTGCATGAGGCGTGTGGCCGCCACACCATGGGCAATCCACTCAGCCTGCGCTAACTTCAAAGCATCCAGGATCTGAGGCACGCGGGGTAGCACCATGCTGTTGGCGGCCACGACAGGTTGAATGCCTGACTCGCGCAGGGCGTCTATCAATCGGAAGACGCCAATGCGCAGACCATATTCGCGTTGTGTCCAGCTTCGATAATCGGGGTTGAAACTGCCAAATTCACCCACAAAACGTGGATCGCGCAGGCTGCCTTCGGGTGCTTCAAAGTCCCAATGTTCTAAATAAAGCACGGTGAACACATGCAGTTTGGGCGCCAAAGGCTGAGGCCTCCGCTTAGGCAGTGCGCTGTAGCTGTAAAGAGTGTGGTCCATCGTGGTGCAAATGTTAGCGTCTGGTGTGCAATTTGGGGGTTATTGGTGCGTTCTCGGCCGGCATTGCTGTGGGTGTTGATGCGACACAATTAATTTCAAAACATTGGGAGTTAACCGCTTGACTTCGCAAAAAGATTGTTGCACAGTGTGTTCAATTGTTCTATGAATGGAACAATTTAATTCAACCCCCCACTTCTTCATTGAGGAACTACCATGACGTCTGATGTCCGCGTTTCCCGTCGTTTGATTTTGCAAGCTGGTGCAGCCACCACCGCACTGGGTGCCCCCGGCCTGTTATTGGCACAACCCAAACCCTTGAAGATTGGTTTGATCAACCCCATCAGCGGTGGTTTGGCTTACAGCGGCGCGCAGTGCCGTGCAGGCGCATTGCTGGCCATTGACGACATCAACGCTGCAGGTGGTATCAAGGCCTTGGGCGGTGTCAAGCTAGAGGCGGCTCTGGCTGATTCTCAATCTCGCCCCGAAGTGGGTGTGTCAGAAGTTGAGCGCTTGAACCAAGAGGGTGTCTCTGCTTACATTGGTTGTATGTCCAGTGGCATCGCATTGCCTGCCACCCAGGCTGCGGCCAAATACAACACGCCTTTCATCATTGATGTGGGTGTCTCCGATGCCATCGTGGGCCGTGGTTTGAAAAACGTTTTCCGTCTGGCCCCAGGCGCAGCCAAATGCGTCGACGATGCGTTTGATGGACTTAACCAAGTGAACAAAGCCGCTGGCGGCGTTGCCAAAACGGCTGTGTTGGTTCACGAAGATTCCGAGTTCGGCACCAGCACTGCCAAGCTGCTGCAAACCAAGTTGGCCGCCATTGGCATTGAAGTGAAAGATGTTTTGAAGCACGCCACACCGACACGCGACTTCACCAATTTGGTGTTGCGCATCAAGTCCATCAAACCCGATATTGTGATCATGAGCAATTATCAAAACGAATATGTTTTGATAGCCCGGACCATGCATCAGCAAAAGGTTGACGTCATGGGCATGTTCAGCGTGTTGGGCGGTGGTTTCAACTACAAGCTGGTGCAAGAGCAGCCTGAAGTTGCCCAGTACATGATGGACTTTAACCATTGGTACAACCCCCGCAACCCAAAGGCTCAAGAAATGCGCAAGCGTGTGGAAGCTAAAAACACCTTGTTCACCTTTGAGGTTTACTGTGCCTACAACTCTGTCAAGTTGTTTGCCGATGCAGTGCAGCGTGCGGCCAGCTCAGAAAAAGAAAAAGTCATTGCAGCGCTCGAGACCAGCACATGGTCTGATCACTTCATGCCTTATGGCCCCACCAAGTTTGTCAACGGACAAAACACGGGCGGCCGTGCGGTCTTGTTGCAGGCCTCCAAAACCGACATCGATGTGGTGTGGCCCAATGAATTTGCGGCTGTGAAGCCTATTTTCCCACGTCCTGGTCACGTCTGAAACCAAGCTATGTCAGCACACCTTGTGTGCTTGGCAGCTTGAACTCTCCAACAACTCAGACTTCGCCCAGAAGTTTTGAGTTGTTGTTGAGCAAAGTTTTTTCTTCTTTAGCAGGCCTGGCCTGACACTTTCACCGACCCCATCTCAAGGAACTCGTCTTGGACTTGACCATCATCGGAGCGGCTGTCATCAATGGCATCCTCATGGGGGGCATCTACACCCTCGTCGCCTCTGGCCTCACATTGATCTACGGTGTCTTGCACATCATTAATTTTGCGCATGGCAGCCTTTTGATGGTGGCCATGTTTGGTGTCTTTTATTTGGTGACCAAATTGGGGATGGACCCTTATCTTTCTTTGATCGTCACCATGCCCACCATGTTTGTGCTGGGCTATGTGATGTACCGCTATTTGATTGGCAAACTTTCTTACGGCAAAGATGAAAACATCTTGCTCATCACCTTGGGTTTGTCCATCGTGATCGAAAACTTGGCCTTGATGTTTTTCGCAGGCGACTCACGCACCATCTCCATGTCTTACAGCGACAAGATGTTTGAAGTGGGCCCGCTGTTGGTCGGACTCCCCAAAGTGATTTCTTTTGTTGCGGCCATGATCATGTGCGGCATCTTGGGGCTTTTCATGTCGCGCACCGACACCGGCCGCGCCATTCGTGCGGTGGCCAAAGAGCGCATGGGCGCGCGTTTGGTCGGCATTGATGTGGACAAGGTGTTTGCCATTTCATTTGGATTGGGCATGGCCACCTTGGGCGCTGCTGCTTCATTGCTCATGCCCATTTTTTATGTGTCTCCCACCACGGGTCATGTCTTTGTGATGGTGGCTTTCACGGTGGTGGTGCTCGGGGGCATGGGCAGTTTTTTAGGCGCGGTGGTGGGCGGTCTCATTGTGGGATTGACCGAATCGTTTGGCGGCCTGTACCTGGGTGAAAGCCTTGGCCAAATTGGCATCTCCCTTATTTTCATCCTGATTTTGTTGTTCAGACCGTCTGGCCTGTTTGGAGACAAGCGATGAACTTCAACCGTAACCCTTGGGCCTTGCACGCCTTGTTGTTGACTGCTGCCATTGTTTTTCCGTTTGTGTCTAACTCAGCCTTCGTCATTAACTTTGGCGTGCTGGCGTTGTTCTACGCTTTCATTGGCCAATCTTGGAACATCGCCGGCGGCTTTGCCGGACAGCTGTCCTTTGGTCATGTGGCATTTTTTGGCGTGGGTGCTTATGCCTCCACCATTGTGCAAATGCGTTTTGGCTTTAACCCTTGGTGGGGTCTGCCTGTTTCGGCAATGGCCGGCGCCGCGGCGGGGTGCTTGATCGGCGTGATTTCTTTCAGAGCCGGCTTGAAAGGTTCCTACTTTGCCCTGATCACACTGGCCTTTGCCGAAGTGTTTCGCATCGTTGCCAATTCCGTGGACATCACGGGTGGTGGTTTGGGCATGCTCATCCCCATGAAGCAAACAGCGGCTAATTTTCAGTTTGGCGATCGACGCTATTTCTACTTCATCATGTTGACACTGACGGTCTTGTCCATTGCCGTTGCGTTGTGGCTGAAGGCGTCGCGTTTTGGCGCAAGGTTGGCCGCCATCCGCGAAAACGAAGACTCGGCCCGCGCTTTGGGCATCAATGTCTTCGTTGAAAAAATCAAAATCATGACCATCTCTGGCGCCATTGCTGGCGCAGGTGGTTGTTTCTTTGCACAGTATTTCTTGTACATCGACCCGACCATTGTGTTTGGTGTCGACAAATCGGTGGAGATGTTGCTGGTCAGCATGATTGGCGGGGCAGGCACTGTGTATGGGCCTTTGATTGGTGCTGTGCTGTTGGCGGTGGTGAGTGAACTGACTCGCTCCATGTTCAGTTTCCAAGGATTGTCCTTGGTGCTTTATGGCACCTTGCTGGTCATCATCATTGCATTCTTGCCCAATGGCTTGGTTGAATTGTTCAATCGCAAAAAGCGCAAGGAAGCCGGCCGTTTGGTTTCATCAACCAACAAATCGGGAGACGCATGATGCTCAAAGTCAAAGGATTGACCAAAATATTTGGTGGTTTGCGAGCCGTTGACAACGCTTCTTTGGAAGTGGGGCCAGGTCAAATTGTTTCTCTGATTGGCCCCAACGGCGCTGGCAAAACCACGCTGTTTGCATCCATTGCGGGCTTTCACAAAATCGATGCAGGTCAAGTCGAATTTTCAGGCCAGAGCATTCTGGGTTTACAAGTGCATGAAATAGCCCGCTTGGGCATGGTTCGCACGTTTCAAATCACGCAGCCTTTTGCCAAACTCAGTGTGCTTGAAAACATAGCGGTCGGGGCCTTTCAGCAGTTCAGCTCCAAAGACGAGGCTCATGCCCATGCCCGTTTGATTGCCGAAAAAGTAGGCATGTCTAGCATGTTGGATCAGTCTGCGTCTGATCTCACGGTGGCGGGCCGCAAGCGCCTAGAGTTGGCCCGGGCTTTGGCCACAGGGCCGAAGTTGCTGTTGCTGGACGAGGTGATGGCGGGCTTGAACCCGCAAGAAATTGTTGAAATCATTGCCCTCATTCGAAGCATCCGTGACTCGGGCGTCACCATTTTGCTCATCGAGCACGTCATGCACGCCGTGATGAGTTTGTCGGAGTACATCTATGTGTTGTCTTATGGCAAGGTCATCGCGCAAGGCAAGCCTGAAGAGGTGGTCAACAACCGCGAAGTGATTGAGGCTTACTTGGGCCGGGGTGCGGCCGATCAAATGGCCACTCAAGTGCAAGGAGAGGCTCATGCTTGAAATTCGAAATTTGCACGCCGGCTATGGCCAAATTGAAATCTTGCGCGGCATCAACCTGGATGTAGGCGCTGGCGAAATTGTGGCGGTGCTGGGCAGCAACGGAGTGGGCAAGTCCACCCTCAACAACAATATTTCTGCGCTCTACAAACCCTTCAGCGGCAGTATTCGTTTTCAGGGGGAAGACATTACGGGCCTGAGCTCCAGCGAGGTGGTGCAGCGCGGTTTGATTCATGTGCCCGAAGGCCGCCGTATTTTCCCCAACCTCAATGTGCAAGACAATCTGTTGTTGGGCAGTCAGGTTCGCGGCAAGGCCAGGCGCGCTCAAAATTTAGAACGCATTGTCGGCATTTTCCCGCGTTTGAAAGAGCGCTTTTCACAGCTGGCGGGGACCTTGTCTGGCGGCGAGCAGCAAATGTTGGCCATCGGTCGAGGCCTGATGTCAGAGCCAGCCTTGCTCATCATGGACGAGCCGTCCTTGGGTCTCTCGCCATTGCTGGTCGAGCAAATGTTTGAACTGATTGCCAAGATCAACAAAGAGGGCATGCCCATTTTGCTCATGGAGCAAAACGCGGTGCAAACTTTGGCCATTGCGCATCGGGCTTACATCATTGAAAACGGTCAGGTGGCCAAGCAGGGTCAAGCGGCAGACATGGCGCGAGATCCTGAACTTCGTAAAAACTATTTGGGACTTTGAGCCATGTCCACAGTTGCTTTGGAACTTGCTGGACGTCACGCCCTCGTGACGGGCGCAGGTTCAGGCATTGGGCTGGCCACAGCGTGTGCATTGGCAAGGCAAGGCGCCAAAGTGGCTGCCGTTGTGCAAAACCAAAGTCAGGTTGAAGCCTTGAAGATGGCGCTCCCGCAAGCGGTGGTGTTGGTGCAAGACTTGCTCGACGACGAAGCGTGTGCTGCTTTGCCTGCCAAGGCTGAGGCTGCCCTAGGCGGCTTGGATGCGCTGGCTTGCTGCGCAGGTATTTTCTTCAAAAAAGGCTCAGACGAGACGTCGTTGGATGAATGGCGTCAAACCTTGGCGCTCAATTTGGATGCCACATTTGTGCTCACCCGTGCCGCCATTGCACAAATGCGCGCCGCACGAACCGGCGATGCCAGTGTGGTGGTCATCAGCAGCCAAATAGGTTTGGTCGGCCATGCGCGCGGTGCGGCTTATGCCGCTTCCAAAGCGGGCTTGAACGGCATGGTCAGATCTTTGGCTTTGGAGTGGGCTGCAGAGGGCGTTCGCATCAATGCGCTTGGCCCAGGCCCCATTGCAACGCCCATGGTTGCGTCCACCATGGGCGATCCCCTTGCACTGGCTGCGATGGTCGCCAGCATCCCCATGGGACGCTTGGGACAAGCTGAAGAAATTGGCGAAGTGGTGAGCTTTTTGTTATCGCAAAGAGCATCCTTCATCACTGGTCAAATTTTGTGTGCCGATGGCGGCTTCACGGCGCGTTAAAACGTTCATCGCCCATTGTCATGACCCCCTCTGGATTGCCCATCACCCAATTGGCCAGCGTCATTCGCAGCAAGAATGCGGGCCCCTTGTGCTTCACGGTCGATTTGTTTTTCCGTGATGCGGCTGCATATGAAAGGGCGGCCAACAGCGAGGCGCTGCAAAGCCAATCTGTAGCGCATTGTTATGGTCTGTTGGCATCGCAGGTGAGGCGTTTTGAGTTGCCTGATATTTTGGCCATCAAGTTGTCGATGCCGCGTGCAGTGTGCGCCGGCAATCCAGGCGATGGTGACTTGTATGGCGCGCAGCAACATGCGCCGCTGCTGTCGTTGATGGTGTGATCTGAGTCAATGCCGTGAACGATCCTCTACAAGCCTCAGCCGTTGCTCAACTGTTGGCCAGTCATCGCCCTGGCCCTGAGCGTCTGCGTGTTTTATCGGCGGCCGGCCAATTGGGCTTTGGCATTGTGCAAGCGTCGTTTGAGCGAGGCATTCAAAGGCGTCCGCATTTCATTGGTTGTGACATGGGCTCCATTGACCCTGGTCCCTACTACTTGGGCTCAGGCCAAATGGCGGCACCCCAAGCCATGGTGAGGCGCGATCTTGAATTGGTGTTGTTGGCCGCTCGCCAACTCAATGTGCCCTTGATCATTGGCAGTGCCGGCACAGCGGGTGCCAAGCCGCACCTTGATGCCACATTGGCCATCCTGCGCGATATTGCAGAAAAGCACAGTCTGTCATTTCGAGTGGCCACCGTGGCCAGTGATGTGCCGCGACATTTACTGGTCAAGGCTTGCCATGAAGGTCGTCTCAAAGCATTGGACGATTCGGGTGCCGCACTTTCATTGCCTGTGCCCGAGGAAGCGCAACTTTTGTCGGCCAGTCATGTGGTGGCACAGTGTGGCACCGACACCTTCATTCGCGCATTGCAACAAATGCCCGATGTGCTGATTGCGGGCAGATCGTGTGACACCGCTATTTTTGCGGCATTGCCACAAATGCTGGGCTATGACACAGGCCTTGCCTTGCACATGGCCAAGATCATTGAGTGCACTTCACTGTGTTGCGACCCTGGTGGTCGCGATGCCATCTTGGCCGAACTCGGCCCCCAAGATTTCATCTTGGAGAGCATGAACCCAAAGGCGCACGCCACATCGGCATCGGTGGCGGCTCATGCACTGTATGAGCAGGCTGATCCATGGACGGTGGAAGAACCCGAAGGCACACTGGATTTGCACTTGGCAAAGTATGTGGCCTTGGACGGACACCGAACGCAGGTGTCTGGCGCACAATTTGTCGAGCGAGAATTAAGCACTTTGAAAGTGGAAGGCGCAGCCTACGAAGGCGCGCGTGCCGTGATGTTGGCAGGTGTGGCCGACCCCACCATGATCAGCGTCATGCCGCACGCTTTAAACGAAGTGTGTGAGCGTGTTCGCAGTTTGCTGCCTGGTGCCTGGACCATGGTGCCCCATCTGTATGGACAAGGTGCAGTGCGCCCCTTGCTCGCGTTTCAGCAAAGTCAGCACGAAATGGGCTTGGTCATTGAATTTCTGGCGCCGGATGCCACCACGGCCAAAACAGTGGCCGCTGTTTTTAAACAAAACTTGTTGCATTTTGGTTTTCCAGGGCGCCTCACCACCGGTGGCAATTTGGCCTTTGCCTTCACGCCCAGTGAAATCGATGCCAATGATTGCTACCGCTTTGTGCTGTATCACTTGCTGGTGGGCGTGAAGCCAGAAGATGTTTTTTGCATTGACATGCAAACCTGGAATTTTGAAGAGGCGTTGGCATGACGCCCCGTTTGCCCTTGACCAAGTACCACCAAATTTATTTGGTACTGCGCGAGCAATTAATGGAAGGTCGTTTTGTCAAGGCCATGCCGGCAGAAATGGTGCTGGCCAAGCAGTTCAATGTGGGCCGCGTCACGGTGCGCCACGCCATGGAAAAACTGGTGGCCGAAGGCTTGATCGTGAGAGTGGCAGGGCGTGGCACTTTTCCAAAGCCTGCCGCCAATCCATTGCCCGTCTTGGGCACCTCAGCTCAAACGCAGCCCACCAGCTTGGCAGGTTTGATGGAAAACATTGTGAGTGCCAGCTTAACCACCACCGTCAAGGTGCTCGATTGGCGCACCATTGAAGCGCCCGACGAAGTGGCGCAAGCACTTCAGATACCGGTGAGGTCGCCTGTTAAAAAAGCCATTCGATTGCGCAGCTCCAAAGAAGGCCCGCTGTCCTACATCACCACCTACATGCCTTTGCATGTGGCCGCGGGCATTGTGCGCCGAGACTTGGCAGTCAAGCCCATGTTGCAGCTGATGAGTGAAGTGGGTGTGGTGTTAGGGCGTGCGCAGCAGACCATCTCTGCGCGTCAAGCCGATGCCCGCGTGGCCGAGGCCTTGGATGTGCACATTGGCAGCGCGCTTTTGTCGGTGCGCCGCCGTGTGTTTGACGAGGACGACAAACCTGTGCAGTGGCTGGAAGGTTTGTATCGCCCGGATCGTTATGAATATCAATTGGAAGTGTCCAAAATTGGCAACGTGGATGCCCGCGTTTCGATGAAAGACAAAGGGACGACGTCATGAAATCAAAGTCATTCAATTATTCGGAGATGCCATCATGAGCACTCAACTTTTAACACCCCAAACCCTTGCTCAAAAGCTCATCGCCAAAGCGGCAGGAAAATCGCATGTCGGCGTGGGTGACATCGTCAATTGCCAAGTTGACTTGGCCATGTTTCATGACTCCTCTGGCCCCAGACGTTTGAAACCCATGTTGGAAGAATTGGGTGCTCAAATTTGGGACAAATCAAAGGTGGTCTTGGTCATGGACCACTATGTGCCCGAGCAAGACGATGACTCACGGCGCATTGTTCGAATTGCGCGCGATTGGGCAAGGGATCAGCAATTGCCTCATGTGTACGACAGCATGGGCATTTGCCATGTGGTGTTGCCGCAAAAAGGACATTTAAAGCCCGGCATGTTTTGTGTGGGTGGCGATTCACATTCGCCCACAGGCGGCGCATTAGGAACTTACATGTTTGGCGTGGGTAGCACCGAAATGTTGGGGGTGGTGGTCACAGGTCAACTCTGGGTGCGCGTGCCACAAACGTATCTCATGAAGTGGCACAAGCGATTGCAAACTGGCGTGACCGCCAAAGACATGATGCTGTACATGATTGGCAAATTTGGCATGAATGGTGGCAACTATCAAGCGGTTGAATTTGCTGGCGAAGCGGTGCAAGCTTTATCGATGCAAGAGCGCATGACCCTGTCCAACATGAGCGCCGAAATGGGCTCGCAAGTGGGTCTCATTGCACCAGACAAAGTGACACGCGATTGGCTGGCCACCACGGGCGCCAAAGATGTTCAGATTGATGGCTGGCATACCGATGAGGGCGCCGAGGCCTTCGTGCATGAATTTGATGCCGCCACTTTGGTGCCGCAAGTGGCGGCGCCACACAGCCCCGCCAATACCAAAGCGGTGGGCGAGTTTGCAAACACACCCATTCAGGTGGCCTACATTGGCGCTTGTACGGGCGCTAAGTTGGATGATTTGCGCGCAGCGGCCCAAATTTTAAAAGGACAGCGCATGCCACAAGGCGTGCGTTTGATGGTGGCACCTGCCAGTTTGCAAGACCAAGCCCAAGCGGAATCCGAGGGCGTGATGCGCTCACTGCGTGATGCAGGCGCCGAAATTTTGCCCACGTCTTGTGGCGCCTGCTCGGGCTACGGCGGCAGCATTCCCGATGGTGCCAACGTGATCGCGTCTACCGCGCGCAACTTCAAAGGCCGCATGGGGTCTGCCACAGCACAGGTGTATTTGGCATCGCCCTACACCGTGGCCGCCTCCGCATTGCGCGGCAGCATTTCTGATCCCAGGGAGGTGTTGGCATGAGCGCGCTGCACAAAGTTTGGAAAATAGGTGCCGACATCGACACCGATCAACTCGCGCCTGGCGCCTACATGAAATTGGGCATTCACGACATTGCCAAGCATTGCTTAGAAGGTGTTCGGCCAGAGTTTGCTGCGCAAGTGCAAGAGGGTGATGTCTTGGTGGCGGGTCCTAATTTTGGCATTGGTTCCTCCAGAGAGCAGGCCGCCGATGCCTTGGTCAAGCTGGGTGTGAAGGCTGTCATATCGCCTTCATATGGCGGCTTGTATTTTCGCAACGCATTCAATCTGGGCCTCTTGTTGCTCACTTGCAAAGAAGCCGAGCTGTTAGATGAAGGCGAGCAAGTCGCCCTTGATCTGTCCACTTGGACCGTGGTTCGTGCCAATGGTCAAAGACTGGCCTGCGATTCAATTCCTGATTTCCTGTTGGCCATGGTGCAAGCGGGTGGCCTGTTGCCGCAACTCAAGCTGCGACTGCAGCAAGAAAGAGCATCACAATGACAAATCCCACAGCCCCTCAAATTGTTCGCGCAGAATCCATGCCCGCTGGCACACTTGAGGTTCCCGTTTGCATTGTGGGCGGCGGCGCTTGCGGCCTGACCGCGGCCATTGCCTTGCGGTCTCGCGGATGCGATGTGTTGGTGTTGGAGCGAGATGCATCTGGCACAGGCTCTACCGCCTTGTCTTCGGGTTTTATTCCGGCTGCAGAAACGCGCTTGCAAAAGGCTTTGGGCATTGAAGATTCAAAGCAAAGCCTCACAGACGATGTGATGAACAAGGCGCATGGTCAGGCACCTTTGCACTTGGTCAAAGCATATGTAGAGGCTGTCACAGAGGCCATCGATGCTCTTGAAAAAATGGGCCTGCCCTTTGAAATCGTCGATGGTTTTTTATACCCAGGCCACAGCGTCAGGCGCATGCACACCATGCCTGAAAAAACGGGCGCCACCTTCATGACCCGGCTGGCTCAAGTCGCTCAAGATTTGGGCGCTGACATCTTGGGAGAAGCCCGAGTTTGCGAGCTGTGGGTGAACGCGCAAGACAATTTGTTGGGTGTGGGTTATGTGCGGCCCGATGGTGCACTGGAACATGTGGCCAGCCAATATGTGTTGATGGCTTGCAATGGCTTTGGCGGCAACACCGAGATGGTGAAAGAGTTGTTGCCAGAAATGGCCAATGCGGTGTTTGCGGGCCATCAAGGCAACGACGGTACGGCCATTCAATGGGGCCGGCAATTGGGCTTGCAGATGGGCGATTTGGATGCTTATCAAGGTCATGGTTCGTGGGTCACGCCGCAAGGCGCACTCATGACTTGGGCCTTCATCATGGAAGGCGGCATTCAGGTCAATGCTTTGGGCAAACGCTTCAACGACGAAACTGGCGGCTACTCAGAAGCGGCCATGCATGTGCTGAACCAGCCGGGCAGCATTGCATGGAATGTGTTTGATGAGCCCCTTCTCACATTGCTCAGAACCTTTCCGGACTTTAGGGATGCTGAGGCCGCTGGTGCGCTTCGTAAGGCCAACGATGTGCCTGCTTTGGCATCACTCATTGGATGTGATGCGGCAGCGCTTGAGGCCACGCTCCATGAAGTGCAAGCGGGTCACACCGATGCCATGGGCCGAACATTCTCGCGTGCCTTGCAAGCCCCGTATCACGCCATCAAAGTGACGGGTGCACTGTTTCACACGCAAGGCGGCCTGGAGGTGGATGCCGTCTGTCACGTCTTGAAAGCAGACGGGCAGCCCATGCCCAATTTGTATGCTGCCGGCGGCGCCGCGCGGGGAGTCTCTGGGCGGGGTGCCGATGGCTATTTGGCAGGCAATGGTTTGCTTAGCGCCGTGGGCGGTGGTTGGTTGGTGGCCCAAGACATTGCGCAGCAAATGAAATCGGCCTAGGTCTCAACAAACCCAGTGCACGCATTGAGCGATCCTCACCATTTTTGATATTTCCAAGAAAGCACATCCATGTCACTCGCACTTCGATTGCAAGAACCCAAGGCCTTGTTGGCGCCGGGCATCTACGACGCCCTCACCGCCCTGATTGCCGAACAAGCCGGCTTTGAAGCGCTTTATTTGTCGGGCGCCTCCATTGCCTATACCCGCCTAGGCCGCTCTGACATTGGCCTGACAACGGCCAGCGAGGTGGCCAACACCTTGGCCAACATCACCGACCGTGTCAAAGTGCCAGTCATTGTGGATGCCGATACGGGCTTTGGCAACGCCCTCAATATGCAACGCACCGTGCGCGATTTTGAGCGCGCGGGCGCCGCCATGATTCAAATTGAAGACCAAACCTTCCCCAAACGTTGCGGCCATTTAGATGGCAAAGGCGTGGTGCCTGCACAAGAGATGCAAGGCAAAATTAAGGCGGCCTTGGATGCCAGGCGCAGCAGCAACACACTCATCTTGGCGCGCACAGATGCATTGGCCGTAGAAGGTTTAGAGGCCGCATTGGAGCGCGCCGAAAAATACTTGGAATGTGGCGTCGACGCCTTGTTCATTGAAGCCTTGCGCTCGCCCGAGCAAATGAAGGTGGCCTGCGCTCAATTTGCACACCGCATTCCCTTGTTGGCCAACATGGTGGAAGGCGGCAAAACGCCCATTTTGAGCGCTGCAGAATTAGGCGACGTGGGCTTTAGGATTGTCATTTTTCCAGGTGGCACTGCGCGTGCTGTGTCGCACACGCTGCAAGCTTATTACGCCAGTCTTCATACACACCAAACCACCGCACCTTGGCGCGACCAGATGTTGGACTTTGACCAACTCAATGACGTGATAGAAACGCCGGCCTTGTTGGCCTTGGGCAAAAAGTACGACGGAAGTTCAGGTCTTTGAATTTGGCCGGTCATTCGGGCTCATCAGCTTCATGCTAATGAGTCTTCCATGCTGAGTTTTCAATTCCAATTCACTGCCGCCATGTCATTGGCCACCACAGGTGAGCTGGCCCACAAACCCTTCAAGCCCTTTTTGTAAACGGCGGTGTTGGTGGGGTTGAACAAGAACACATTGACCGCATCGTTGGCCATCATGCGCTGCATGTCGCCAAACAATTTGGCACGGTCTTTGGCGCCAGTGGTGGCAGCGTATTTGGCCGCCAAATCACGGAAGGCTTTGCTGTCGTAGCCCCAATAGTATTGAGGGTTGGCGTAGTTCATAAAGTCCAATGGTTCCACGTGGTTGATCACGGTCAGGTCAAAGTTGCCCTTGAAGGTGCCGCCTAGCCACTGCGCCCATTCCACGTTTTCTATTTTGGCCACAATGCCCACCTTGGCCAATTGGGCCGCCAAAATTTCACCGCCTTTGCGCGCATAAGGTGGCGGCGGCAATGTGAGCGTCACGTTCAAGGGGGTTTGCACGCCCGCTTCTTTGAGCAAGGCTTTGGCTTTTTCGGGATCGAATGCATATTGACCTGTGAGGTCGACATAGCCAGCATCGGTAGGCGCCATGTGGCTGCCAATGGGTTTGGCCAAACCTTCGAACACACCGTCGATGAAGGCCTTTTTGTCGATGGCATGCGACAAAGCGCGGCGCACACGCACATCGTCAAAGGGTTTCCGTTTGTTGTTGATGGTCATGATGCCTTTGCCGGCGGTGTTGCCCATCTCCACCACAAAGCGCTGGTCGGCTTGAAATTGTTTCAAGCTTTGGGGTGACTGAAAGCGGGGCATGCCATCAATGTCGCCAGCAAGCAGAGCAGCCACTTGGGCTGATGCATCGTTGATAAAGCGAAACGTCACTTTGTTGAGTTTGACGTTGGCAGCATCTCGGTAGCCAGTCCACTTGCTCAAGCTGACCGATGTGCCCTTTGCCCAGTTTTCTAATTTGTAGGGGCCTGTGCCCACGGGCTTGGTGGCCGCGCTGTCAGCCGATTGAGGGTGCAATATCACGGCGGTGTTCTCGCCCATGCGGAACAAGAAATTGCCGTCGGGGTTGGTGAGCACCAAGACCACGGTATGGGCGTCGGGCGTCGAGATGTGTGTGATGTTGTTAAACACAGCGCCCTTGGCTTTGTTGGTGCTCTTGTCGGCCTTCGCGCGTTCAAAGCTGAACTTCACCGCCGTTGAGTCAAATACAGCGCCGTCTTGAAACGTCACGCCTTTGCGAAGCTTGAAGGTGTAGGCTTTGCCATCGGCGTCCATGGTCCAGCTTTCGGCCAGCAGGGGTGTGATTCGACCATCCGAATTGATTTTGGTCAGACCTTCCAAAATGTTGTAGTGCACGATTTCGCCAATGGCGGCGGCAGGCGCCATGGTGGGGTCAAGGCTGGTAGGCTCCAAAATCATGCCCAACACCACGCTGTCTTTGCGAGTTTGAGCATGCGCAGGGGAGTGGATGAATTGAAAACAAGCAGCCACCCACAAAGTCATGCCAAGCAGGGCCAACAATTGACGCTTTGAAGTACCAGGTCGAATGGAGATTGCAAGGGCTGTTAAGTTTTTCATGGGCAAGTTCCTGATCATTTGTTGATCGTCAAAAAATGAATAAGCGTGATTTGCTCAGCCCGGAATGGCTGACAATAAATTTTGTGTGCAAGGGTGTTTTGGGTTCTTGAAAATTTCATCGCTAGAACCATACTCCACCATGCAGCCTTCCTGCAAAACCATCACATCGTCACACATCAAGTTTACAACGGCCAAATCGTGGCTCACCAGCACGTAACTGAGGCCGTGTTTGTCTTGCAGGTCCATCATCAAATTAAGCACTTGAGCTTGTACCGAAACATCCAGCGCACTGAGGGGCTCGTCCGCCACAATCAGCGAAGGCCGCGTGATGAGGGCTCTGGCAATGGCGATTCGTTGCCTTTGTCCACCAGAGAATTCGTGGGGATACTTGTCTAAATCAGAAGCGAGCAGTCCAACCTCCATCAATGCAGAAACGGCAAGCTCCTTCATTTCTGATTGAGTCTTATTTTGAATCGGTTCACTGACAATTTTCAACACAGTTTGTCTTGGATCTAAGGCGCTGTAGGGATCTTGAAACACCATTTGAAATTCAGGGCGAATTTCCCTTAATTGATCAGGATTTAAGCGATTCAAATCTTGCCCTTTAAAAATCACTCGTCCTTCAGTGGGCTTTTCAAGGGCCATGATCAAGCGGGCCAATGTTGATTTGCCAGAGCCAGATTCGCCAACGATGCCTAAGCTTTTGCCTGGTGCCAATTCAAAATGAATTTGTTGAAGCGCTTGAAATGTGGGCTTGGGTGCAAACCAATTGCTGCGTGGCAAAGCGTAGGTTTGACTCAAACCCTTCACTTCTAAAAGCATGTTTGACGCTTGATTCATTGAGGCAATCCAATCGCTTCCCATTTGGGGCACCGCACAAAGTGCGAGGGCTCTGACACTTGAACGAGGGCGGGTAGGCTTGCACGGCACGAAGCTTCGGCATGTGCACATCGATCGGCAAATGCACAAGCGCTTGGCCAATTTGACAGATCTGGCACCTGGCCCGGAATGGTGCTCAGGCGTGTACCGCGTTTTAAACCAAGTTGGGGTCTGGCAGCAAACAAGCCTTGCGTATAGGGATGAAGTCGAGTTTGAAACAGAGCCTCGGTGGGTGCACTTTCAACCACCGCGCCGCCATACATTACCATCACGCGGTCGACCTGATCGCGCATCAAACCCAAGTCGTGACTGATGAGCAACAAGCCCATGCCATCTTCAGATACCAGTTGCGAAATTAAAGCCAAGACCTCTTTTTGCACGGTCACGTCCAATGCAGTGGTGGGTTCATCGGCAATCAAAATGTCGGGCTGGCAAGCCAGTGCCATGGCCATCATGACGCGCTGGCGTTGTCCGCCTGAAAGTTGATGGGGGTAGGCCTGTAAGCGCTCTTTGGCGCGAGGCAATTGCACGCGTTCTAGCAACTCGATGGTGCGCAATTTGGCAGCGCTGACCGTCATGCTTTGATGCAACAGCAAGGGCTCGGCAATTTGATGGCCAATGGTGTGCAGCGGATTGAGCGCGGTCATGGGCTCCTGAAAAATCATGCCGATGCGTGCGCCTCTTATTTTGCACATGTCTTCATCGGGCATGCCAATCAACTCAGTGCCATCCAAAGCAATAGAGCCTATTACTTGAGAGCGTGCTGGCAGTAGGCCCATGATGGCCAAAGCGGTGAGGGATTTGCCACAACCACTTTCGCCAATCAGGCCCACTTTTTCACCGCGTTGCATGTCAAAGTTCAGGCCTCTCAAAGCTTTCACCTGGCCGTGTGCAGTTTCCAAGGCAACGCGCAAGTTTTGAACAGAAAGAAGGGAGGTGTTGACCATGGTCTGAAGCCTAACGCGATCGGGTCAGACGAGGGTCAAGCAAATCGCGCAGGCCATCGCCCAGCAAGTTCAAGCCAAGGACCGCAATGGCAATGGCCATGCCCGGATACACGGCCAGCCAAGGGGCTTGAAACATTTGAGATTGCGCTTCGTTCAACATGCGGCCCCAACTGGGTTGGGGTGCTTGCGTCCCCAAGCCGAGGTAAGACAAAGCCGCCTCCGCCAAAATGGCAATGGCAAATTGAACAGAAGCCTGAACAATCAAGACGCTGGCAATGTTGGGCAATACATGGTGCCAAGTGATGTTCCATGTGGATTTACCGGCGGCGCGTGCAGCCATGCAGTAATCGCGTGACCAAATTGCATTGGATGCACCGCGAGTGATGCGTGCAAACACAGGAATGTTAAAGATACCAATTGCAGTGATGCTGATGACCAGGCCAGGGCCATAGATGGCGGTTAACAAAATGGCCGACAGCAATGCGGGAAATGCAAATGTGAAATCGGCTGCACGCATGATGGCTTCTTCTGTCAAGCCGCGCTTTGCAGAAGCCAGCAAGCCAAGCGGAACACCCACCCCTGCACCCATGCCCACGGCAATTAGACCCACTAGCAAAGTGTTTTGACTGCCGACCCATAACAAGGACGCGATGTCTCTGCCAAGGCTGTCGGTACCCAACCAATGCAGGGCACTGGGCTTTGCCAATTTATTGGGAATGTCGATTTCTGCAACGGCGTAGGGCGACCAAAAAACAGACATGACCGAACAAAAAATCAGCAGCAGCAAAATGCTGAACCCCATGGCAAAGCTGGGATGCTGGAGTGCCCGCTGCCAAATGCGCGTGCCATGCGACTTGTTGTGCATCACTTGTTGACCCCGCTTTGAAGTCTGGGATCGATCCATGCATACAAGATGTCAATCAAGAAATTGATGGCCACCACAAACGCCGACAACACCATCACCACATCACGCACCACCACCAAATCGCGGTTGGCAATGGCTTGAAATACCAACCTTCCAATGCCTGGCAGTACAAACACGTTTTCAATCACGATGGCGCTGGTAATCAGGTTGCCAAATTGCAGGCCCATGATGGTGACCACCGGCAGCATGGCGTTGCGCAAAACATGGCGCCACAGCACCTGTTGCTTAGACAAACCTTTGGCTCGCGCAGTTCGGGCATAGTCCTCGTTCATCGATTCAATGACGGCTGAACGTGTCACGCGAGTCAGGATGGCGGTTTGAACTGCGGCCAATGCGACTGCTGGCAAGATCAATGCACTGAAAGCTCGAAAGATGCCGCCCCCTGCGTCTTCCGTCCAACCTGGAAATCCACCGGCACTGACCCATTGAAGTTTGACTGCAAATAGCAAAATCAGAACAATGGCCAGCCAAAAATTGGGCAAAGCCAAACCCAATTGACTGAAAGTCATGACGCCCAAATCTGCGCCGCTATTTTGTTTGGATGCGGCGTAAAGACCCAAAGTCAATGCCAGCCCCACAGTGATCAGCATCGCCATGACGGCCAAGGGCAAAGTGACTTGAAGCCGTTCGGTGATGAGTTCGAGGGTGGGGGTACTGTAGGAAATACTCAGGCCCGATTGACCCTGAAGCAAACCCAGAGTCCATTGAAAATAGCGGGAAAGGGCTGGCTGATGCAGCCCCAGTTTGGCTTCCATGGCGGCCAAAGACTCTGGGGTGGCGGTTTCACCCAAAATAACCTGCGCTGCATTGCCAGGCAACCATTCCAAAACACCAAACACCACCACCGACGTGACCGCCAAAGTGATGAAAAAACTCAGTAAACGTTGAAGTACAAATGAAGACAAGCGTTATCCTTGTAACTTCCGGTCTAGGATCAGGACAGATTCCTTTGTCTTGATCTGTTGGCGCATCGATAAAAGGTTTTCAAATGACATCTCAAACCATTGTAAACACCCGCTTGAGCGAGCGCGCCAATCCGCATTACGGAAGCATTGCCGACATTGCGGGATTGCACATTGGCCATTTCACTTCTGCACAAAGGCTCACTGGTTGTTCCGTTGTACTGGCACCCCAAGGTGCTGTGGGTGGCGTGGACGTGCGCGGTGCTGCACCTGGTACACGAGAAACTGATCTATTGGACCCCACCAATTTGGTAGACAAAGTCCATGCCGTTTTGCTGTCTGGCGGCAGTGCCTTTGGTTTGGATGCAGCCAGCGGCGTGATGCGTTGGTTGGCCGAGCGAAACATGGGTTTTCAAACGGGTCATGGGTGTGTGCCCATCGTACCGGCCGCTGTTTTGTTTGATCTGGCCTTGGTGCGTGAAGGCGACAACCCAAATATCAGGCCCGATGCCGATGCAGGGCACGCTGCTTGCGACGACGCTTTGTACCAAAAGCCTTTGTCTGCCAGCGCGATGCGATCCATGGTGCCCCCCATGTCAGGCAATGTGGGTGCCGGTGCCGGTGCAGTGGTTGGCAAATTGTTTGGAATGAATCGCGCCATGAAAGGCGGCATTGGCCATGCGCTGGTCAGAGTGGGGCCTTGGCAGGTGGGCGCCATGGTGGCCTGTAACGCCGTCGGTGATGTGATCGATCCCCTCAATGGTCATGTCTTGGCGGGTGCACGTTCCTCAGACGGGACGCATTTACTGAATACCCAGCAAGCCTTGATGGCGGGTCAAACTGCGGCCTCGCCTTTGTCTGGCACCAACACCAGCATTGGCGTGGTGGCCACCAACGCCACTTTGAACAAGGCGCAAGCCAAGCGATTGGCCATGAGTGCACACGACGGATTTGCGCGCAGCATTCGGCCGGCGCATACCACTTTGGATGGCGACACATTGTTTGCCCTGGCCACATGCGCAGAAACGACACCGGCCGACATGATGCTGTTGACCGTCATGGCCGCCGAAGCCACAGCGCAAGCCACTGTGAATGCCGTTTTGTTTGCCAATGGTATTCACACTGTGAAGGGCTTTTTGCCTGCGGCTTTGGAACTCAACCCGTGATTGGTTTTATTTCACACTGATTGATCTATGTCATGGGACAAATTCAGACAGTCGTCAAACTTCCGATCATAGATTGACTACTTCAAGAATCCCATGAAAAACATAGTGCCCATCGATCGATTTCTTCGTGTTTTATTGGCCATTGTGCTGTTTGAAGGCGCGTATTTCTGGCTCAGTGGCACCCCTCAAATCTTGGCTTACTTGGCGGGTGGCGTCATGTTGGTGACGGGGGCCAGTCGCATTTGTCCTGTCTACAAATTAATTGGCATGGGCCCTAGCGAAGCATCTTGCAATCGCATTCCCGAGCTTTGGATTCGGGTTGTTGCCGGTCTGACTTTGGTGGCAGCCTTGCTGGGTGGCAGTTATGCCAGCGCAGTTTATTCAAGAAAAATATTTCTGGAAGACTTCAACGCCATGAACCACTATTACAAACAAAGCTTGTTTCTGACAGGCAAAGCTGAACGACAAAATGCAATTTCCGCCTACAGTCAATGGGCATCTTCATTTGAAATCTTTCAAAACAAGTACAGCATTTACCGACCTTACTCACTGCGCAGCGACACCCTATTTGATACAGACTTGGTCAAAGTCAAAGGCATGATGTTGGCAGTCAAAGACACGGTCAACACGGGCGATTTGCAGCAAGCGCATTTGGATTTAGAAAAAGTTCGTCCAGTATTTCAAGAGCTGTTTAAGCGCAATGGTTTCTCAATGCTGTCTGTGGCATTGGTTGATTTTCATGACACCATGGAATTGATGTTGGACGCGGGCAAAGCCAAAGATGCCGCCAAAACTGTGCGCTTGTATGAGCAAGTCAGTGCCAGATTGCAGACCGTTGAAGTTGAGTTCAACGACCCAGAAATTCAGGACATCCGATCGCAACTGGACATGCTGAATGCTTTGGCCAAAGAAGGCAAAGTAGACGCCATGCCGGCGCAGGCTGATAGGCTCAAAACAAGTTTTGTGAAAGTCTATTTAAAACGCGGGTGAAGGCCGATTAACACTCAATCGGTCCAAGGGTTGGGGACTTTCAGTCCTAAATTTTTAAAATCTTTGCTGTTACGCGTCACCATGGTTAAGCCATGGTAAGCGGCTGTTGCGCCCAGCAAGCTGTCCAAATAACTCAAAGCGACACCTTGCGAGTGGTGGATTTGTCTCTTTCTAGGGGTACATCTTCCATGGCATAAAGAGGAGATGCGCGCATAAAACTGACCAGAGATTGTTGGTTACCCGTTAACTTTTCGTACATGGCATGGGAGATGACCACTGCAACAGGTTGACCATGCACCGTGATATTTTGGGGGCCGATGGTCTCGGCACATTTGACGACCTCGGAAAGCCGAGCTTTTGCTTCTTGCATTTGCCACATTTGCATTGACTTTTCCTTTGTGAAATTCTGACTATGTTGGATTAAGCGCTTGATGTAAATAGCCTGATGCTTATTTGAGCCCATATTGCAAGCAAATGCCAATGCATCCGCAGGCCCCAATGACATGCATCACATTGCGTTTGTATTTGAACAGCGCAATGGCCGCGGCTACCGCAATGAGCGCAGACATCCAGTCAAAGCTAGAACCGAAGCCTTGGGGCCACAGTGTGTGATAGCCAAAGAACAAAGCCAAATTCACAATCACGCCAACCACAGCAGCCGTGATGGCAGTTAGGGGCGCTGTGAATTTCAAATTGTTGTGCGTGCTTTCTACAAATGGGCCGCCTGCCAAAATGAAAATGAAGGATGGCAAAAACGTGAACCAAGTGACAAGCGTTGCGGCCAGTGCGCCCGCCAAAAACAAACTGTCTGGCCCCAAAACAGCTTTGACATAGCCGCCTACAAAGCCCACAAAGGCCACCACCATGATGAGCGGACCCGGGGTGGTTTCACCCAAGGCCAGGCCGTCCATCATTTGCGTGGTGGTGACCCAGCCAAACTGTTCTACCGCGCCTTGAAACACATAAGGCAATACCGCATAAGCACCGCCAAAGGTGAGCAGGGCGGCTTTGGTAAAGAACCAACTCATTTGCGTGAGTGTGTGGTCCCAGCCGTATTGCATGATCAGCAAGCCCATAGGAGCGAGCCACAACACAGCACCCGCCAACAACACTTGCATCAAACGCTGCCAACTGAAAAGCGCATGTGCTGGTGTTGGCGTGTGGTCGTCAATCAACGCTGCGCCATCCGTCTTGGCTGAAGCGGCATGCCCGGGACTTGCATTGAACCATTGCGGTGACATGCGGCCACCCATCCAACCCACAATGGCCGCAGCCAAGACAATGAAAGGGAAGGGCACGTTCAAAGCAAAGATGGCCACAAAGCTGGAAGCCGCAATCCCCATCAACAGATTGTTTTTCAAAGCCTTTGAGCCAATTCGATGTGCAGCCTGCAACACGATGGCCGTTACGGCAGGCTTGATGCCATAGAACAAACCCGCTACCCATGTGACCTGGCCAAACGCAATGTAGATCCAAGACAGGCCAATCAACATGAACAGCGAAGGCAACACAAACAAGACGCCTGCGGCAATGCCGCCGCGTGTTTTGTGCATGAGCCATCCAAGGTAGGTGGCCAGTTGTTGTGCCTCTGGGCCAGGCAACACCATGCAGTAATTAAGAGCATGCAGAAATCGATTTTCAGAAATCCAACGTCTGCGCACCACCAGCTCTTCATGCATCATGGCAATTTGCCCCGCGGGCCCGCCAAAGCTGATGAAGCCTAACTTAAACCAGAACTTAAGGGCTTGCCAAAAGCTGACTGCTGAAGGCTTAATTTTTAAGTTATGGTCTGCGGGGTTCATTCCCGAAGTTTATCGTGTCGTAGAACGAAAAATGCCAGCAAAATAATCTGACAGTTCGTTCCTCGCATCCAACGGCAACACATGAGCCACATACTGATCAGGCCGCACCACAATCATGCAACCCTGATCGCGGTTGATGCCGCGCATGGCATAAATATCGCCCAGACCTTTGTGGTCTACACAAAAAACTTTGCCATGGTCTTGCAAGCCCATTGAACCGGTTTTCGGTTTCAGAAGCGAGGACATGTTTTCGTAAGCCAACTGATCAAAGGTTTGTTGGAACACAAAACGCACATCGATCACAGCGTCAATGTCTTCAGTCTTGCGGGTGTGTTTCACGACCGGCGACTTTGGATCGGTTTCTAACCAGTTGGCTAACTTGTCAATCGCTAAGCCTGAATGGCCGCTGTCTGCCTGGCCCGCAAACGCATAAATGCGCCAACGTGCGTCGGCCTGTGCCACATGGCCCAACTGCATTTGTTTGGCATCGGACAGCCGCACAACAGGCGCTGAATGAAAGCGCCGACCCACTTCTTCGCCGGTGGCCAGTGCTTGATGGGCGCTGGTTGCAAACAAATAGGACGCGTCATATTTCACAGCAGTACCCCCCGTGAATTCCAAGTTCTCCTTGAACTGGCGAATGATGCGTGGCTCTTCGGTACCGTCGCGCTCAGCTTGTGTGGTTGGCGCTGACATCACGCGTGACCATTTGTGATCGGTGTCCACCAAGCGCTTGGCTTCGGTCAAACGTTCCTTGGTGTAGCTGCGCAGCAGTTTGGCATCGGCGCGACCTTGAAGCACATGCACCAATTTCCAGCCAAGGTTGAAGGTGTCTTGCATCGACACGTTCATGCCCTGGCCCGCTTTAGGTGAATGGGTGTGGCAGGCATCGCCAGCCACAAACACATGCGGGTTGCGGCTTTCATCGTCACCCACGTCGTCAAACTTGTCGGTCAGGCTGTGACCGATGTCATAAATCGACCACCACACCACTTCTTTCACATCCACAGAGAAAGGTTTGATGATGCGATTGGCTGCTGCAATCATGTCGTCTTGCGTCAACTTACGCTGAGCTGCTTTTTCTTCTGGGCGAAGTTTGTCCAACTCCACATACATGCGGAACAAATAACCGCCTTCGCGCGGCAAGATCAGCAAGTTGCCTTCGCTGGCCGAAGAAATCAAACACTTTTGGCGCACATCCGGAAAATCGGTGTTGGCCAAAATGTCCATCACTCCCCAAGCTTTGTTTGCTGCATCGCCGTGCAGTACGCCGCCAATGGCTTTGCGCACGGATGAATGCGCGCCATCGCAGCCCACCACATAGTTGGCCCTGACTGTTTTGGTGGCACCCCAATACAAGCCGGTGGAGTCTTTCAGCACCACGGTCACGGGATGGTCTTCGGTGGTGGGATCGACGGTTAGGCTCAACACTTCCCAACCGTAGTCGGGGGCCAAGCGCGAGGGAGAGTTTTGCATCACCTCTAAAAACAACTCGTGCAAACGCGCTTGGTTGATCAAGATGTGTGGCATTTCGGAGCTGTCGTCCGCCACGTCTTGCACGCGGCCTGCGCGTTTGATTTGCTCAGGATTGGCGGGGTCGGGCATCCAAAAAGCAGTTTGATTGACCCAATAGGTTTCGCGCTTGACCTTGTCGGCAAAGCCAAAGGCCTGAAACATTTCCATGGTGCGCGTGTTGATGCCGTCGGCCTTGCCCTTGATGATGTTGGCGGGCATGCGCTCCACAATCATGGTGCTAATTTCGGGAAACTGGGCCAGTTGGGCAGCCAAGCAAAGGCCGGCTGGGCCCGTACCAGAAATGAGCACATCTACTTTTTCGGGAAAGGGTTCGTTGGTTCCGCGATTGCGACGGTTGGGCGCGGCTTGCTTGATGTCAGGGCTGCCACCCCGAAAACCATTTTTGTAAAACTGCATGTCTCTGATCCAATTTTTGAAGAAATCAATGCCCAGTCAGGCGAAAGTCAAAATAATAACTGTGCTTATTAATTTTTGTCAAGATGGTAAGTATGCTTATTAATTAAGCTCAAGGAGAATTGCAGAATGCAGGCAGCCTAAGCTTCACCAAAATTCAAAGGCAGCCCCACATAGTTCTCCGCCATGGTGCGAGAGCCAGCTTGGCTGTGAACCAAATAATCTAACTCAGCTTCTTGCAGCTTTTGACCGATGTCGCCTTGGTCTGGAAACTTGTGCATCAGGCTGGTGAACCACCAAGAAAAGCGCTCAGCGCGCCAAATGCGGGCCAAGCAGCGGGCGGAATAGTGATCGATGCCGGCCTTCGACTCTTCAATGCAGGCCTCAATCAGGGCATCCGACAAAAACTTCACATCGGTGGCCGCCAAGTTCAAACCCTTGGCGCCGGTGGGCGGCACGATGTGCGCGGCGTCGCCTGCCAAAAACAAAGTGCCAAAGCGCATGGGTTCGGTCACAAAACTGCGCAGCGGGGCAATGCTTTTCTCAATGCTAGGGCCCGTGATCAATGCGTCACTGGCTTCAGGATCAAGGCGATTTTTGAGTTCGGCCCAAAAGGCATCGTCCGACCATTGCTCTACTTTGTCAGTGAGCGGCACCTGCAAATAGTAGCGGCTGCGGGTGTGACTGCGCTGCGAGCACAAGGCAAAGCCTCGATGGCTGTTGGCGTAAATGAGCTCTTCGTGCACGGGCGGTGTGTCGGACAACACACCCAACCAGCCAAAGGGGTAAACTTTTTCAAACTCGTGGATGGCATTTTTGGGGACGCTGGCGCGGCACACCCCATGAAAACCGTCGCAGCCTGCAATGAAGTCGCACTCTAGCGTGTGGCGTTGGCCGTCTTTGCTAAAGCTCACGCTGGGTGTGGTGCCGTCAAAGTCATGAATTTGGACGTCGTCGGCTTGGTAGTGGGTCATCAAACCTGCAGCTTGGCGCGCGTCCATGAGGTCGCGGGTGACTTCGGTTTGGCCATAGACCATCACTTTTTGTCCCCCAGCCAGGGCGGTCAAATCGATGCGGTGGCGTGCGCCTTTGAAAAGCAAATCAAAGCCCGTGTGCACCAAGCCTTCTTGTTTGAGGCGTTGGTCCACACCCGCTTGCGCCAGCACGTCCAAGGTCACTTGCTCAAGCACACCGGCTCTAATTCGACCCAATACATACTCTGGGCTTTGACGCTCCACAATGATGGCGTCGACGCCCGCTTTGTGCAGCAGCTGCCCCAACAACAGGCCAGAAGGGCCAGCACCCACAATCACCACTTGGGTTCGCATCTTTTTTTCCTTAATGAAAGTCAAGTTGCATTATTAGCGAAGTGGATCCTGCCCTTAACATAGACCCATTATTTTGAAGCACACCCATGGAAATCAAAGTCAATTTTCTCGACAAACTTCGGCTAGAAGCCAAGTTCGACGACTTCACGGTCGTGTCCGACCAACCCATTCGCTACAAGGGCGATGGCTCGGCGCCTGGCCCCTTTGACTACTTTCTGGCTTCGTCTGCTTTGTGCGCGGCCTACTTTGTGAAGCTGTACTGTGATACCCGCAACATCGCCACCGAGCACATTCGCCTGTCGCAAAACAACATTGTTGACCCTGAAAACCGTTACGCGCAGATCTTCAAAATACAGGTGCAACTGCCACCCGATATTTCTGAAGTGGACCGCCGCGGCATCTTGAATTCCATTGAGAGATGTACCGTTAAAAAAGTGGTGCAAGAGGGGCCTGAATTTGTCATTGAAGAAGTGGCCAATCTGGATGCCGATGCTCAGGCTTTGCTCAGCCTTCAGCCCAATGCCGACAGCCGTACTTTCATCTTGGGCAAAGACTTGCCATTGGAACAAACCATTGCCAACATGTCGGACATCTTGGCCAACTTGGGCATCAAAATTGAAATTGCGTCATGGCGCAACATCATTCCCAACGTGTGGTCTTTGCACATTCGCGATGCGCATTCACCCATGTGCTTTACCAATGGCAAGGGCGCGACCAAAGAAAGTGCGTTGGCCTCGGCCCTTGGTGAATATATTGAACGACTCAACAACAACCACTTTTACGCAGGCGCCTATTGGGGCGAAGACCTGGCCAATGCCGAGTTTGTGCATTACCCCAATGAGAAATGGTTCAAGCCAGGCAAGAAGGATGCGCTGCCCAAAGAAATTTTGGACTCGTATTGCCTGCGCATTTACAACGCCGAGGGCGAGTTAAAAGGTTCGCATTTGATAGACACCAACTCGGGCAATGTTGAACGCGGTATTTGTTCTTTGCCTTACGTCAGGCAATCGGACAACAAGGTGGTGTACTTTCCATCCAACTTGATCGAGAACTTGTTTGTGAGCAATGGCATGAGCGCGGGCAACACCCTGGCCGAAGCGCAAGTGCAGTGTTTGTCTGAAATTTTTGAGCGCGCGATCAAGAAAGAAATTCTGGAGGGCGAAATTTGTTTGCCCGACGTGCCACCTTCAGTTCTGGCCAAATACCCCAGCATTTTGGCTGGTATTCAAGGGCTTGAAGCGCAAGGCTTTCCGGTCTTGGTCAAAGATGCATCAATGGGCGGCGTCTACCCCGTGATGTGCGTCACCCTCATGAACCCCCGAACCGGCGGCGTGTTTGCATCATTTGGCGCACATCCTAGCTTCGAGGTGGCACTGGAACGTAGCCTGACAGAACTCCTGCAAGGCCGAAGCTTCGAGGGGCTTAACGATTTACCACCCCCCACCTTCGAAAGCAATGCTGTGACCGAGCCCTACAACTTTGTAGAGCACTTCATTGATTCGAGTGGCATTGTGTCTTGGCGTTTTTTCAGCAACAAAGCTGATTACGATTTTGTGGAATGGGATTTTGCGGGCAAGGGCAACACAGCCAATGCTGTCGAAGCCAGTTGCTTGTTGGGTATTTTGAAAGGCATGGGCAAAGAGGTTTACATCGCGGTGCACGATCAACTGGGCGCCATCGCTTGCCGAATTTTGGTGCCAGGTTATTCTGAAATTTACCCCATTGAAGATTTGATTTGGGACAACACCAACAAGGCTTTGTTGTTCCGTGAAGACATTCTGAACTTGCACCGCCTGGACGACGAATGCTTGACCGCATTGCTTGACCGCTTGGAAAACAACGAGCTAGACGAATACGCCGACATCGCCACCCTCATTGGCATTGAGTTTGACGAGAACACCGAGTGGGGTCAACTGACGGTGTTAGAACTCAAGCTGCTGATCAATTTGGCATTGAAACAATTGGAAGCCGCGCAAGATTTGGTGGGTGCGTTTTTGCAATACAACGACAACACAGCAGAGCGAAAAATCTTTTACCAAGCACTGAGTGTGGTGCTACAAGTTGTTCTTGACGAAGACTTACAAATGGCCGATTACGAACACAACTTCCGGCGCATGTATGGCAACGCGAGAACCGATGCCGTGTTGGGCTCGGTGAATGGCAGCGTGCGCTTTTTTGGTCTGACACCCACCAGCATGAAACTGGAAGGCTTGGACAGACATCACCGTTTGATCGACAGTTTCAGGAAGCTCCATTCCGCTCGGGGTGCAGCCATTGTTGGGAAGTAAGCAGGGTTAGATCACCGGCGAAATCATGCGTGCTGAAATTTGCTTGGCCAGTGCAAGTCTTAAGTTGACGTGAATAAATTGACCAAAATAGGCCAACTGATGGCCTTGCCTGAGTTCTATGAGTTGATTCTGAAGACTTGTTTTGTCTACGCGAGTCATAGATCGCATCCATTGCACTTGTTGAAGCTTTAACCCAATCTTGCGCTCAATGTGCACTGCGTCTGAGGTTAGCGTTAATTTTTCGTAGTCGTTGGCATGAATGGCGTTGTAGACATAGGCGATCAACAGAGCGGCTATCTCTAACACTGAAAACGGCAAGATGAGGGAGGCGCCATACCAGTAAAAAACAGAGCCGATGAGCAAAGAGACCAGCCCTAACACCGCAAAAATGATGGCCAATTGCGCGGGTGAAATGGAGATGTTTCGTTTGTTATGCCAGTACCAAGATGAGCCGTCAAAAGTGCCAAGTATGTTTTCAGAAGTATTGCCACTCATTATTTTTTTCATTCCTGAGAGATCGATTTTGTACGTATTTTCACCTCAGGTGAAGCTGCAATGCTGGCGTGGGGTTTTATGCGTCGATGAGTCATTGTGGGGGCTAGGGACTTTGCGCAAACATGCGTGGTTGCAGGGGTGTCTTGGCTAGAATTCCATGATGAGTTACACCCTGGTCTGGTTCAAGCGCGACTTGCGTTGGCAAGATCATGCAGCACTGGCGCATGCTGCCCAGCGCGGCCCGGTGCGCTGCATTTATGTGGTGGAGCCAGAGCTTTGGATGCAGCCCGATGCGGCGCTTCAGCACTTTGAGTTTGCACGTGAGTCTTTGCAAGAGTTGGATGCGCATTTAAGAACACTGGGGGGCTGTATTGAAATTCACACAGGTGAGTTGCCCGAGGTGCTGACAAATATTTGGCGCGATGCACCTTTCACTGGACTTTACGCCCATGAAGAAACGGGCAATGCATTCACCTACGCACGCGATCTTAAGGTGGGCGCATGGTGCCAAGCGCACAAGGTTCATTGGCAAGAGTTTGCGCAATTTGGTGTGGTGCGCAGGCTTAAAAGCCGAAACTTATGGCAAGCTGCATGGGAGCAGCACATGTCATTGCCCCAGCAAAATCCGCATTCTTTGACGTTTTGGCGGTTGCCATCTGAAGCCCCCTTTGTGATGTCTGCGCCACCTCATTTGCAGCACAATCCAGCTCTGAGACAGCGCGGCGGCCGCAAGCTTGCTTTGGCCACGCTGCACAGCTTTTTAAATGCCCGTAGCATTGGTTATCGGGGCGGAATTTCTTCACCGTTGTCTGCGCCCGATGCCTGTTCTCGTCTGTCTGCCTATCTTGCGTTTGGGTGCATCAGCATGCGCGAAGTGGTACAAACCACACGTTCACACATGGCCAGTTTGCCGCCGCAGGCCAGCCGTCACCGTGCCGGTTTGAGCGCCTTTGTGAGTCGTTTGTATTGGCATTGCCACTTTATCCAAAAACTTGAAAGTGAACCGGCCATTGAGTGGCGCAACATGCACCGAGGTTATGACGATTTACGAGAACAAGACTTCAATGTCGACTATTTTGAGGTATTGAAAAATGCGCGCACTGGTTGGCCGATGGTCGATGCGTGCGTCAGCATGCTCAGAGAAACTGGATGGCTCAATTTTCGGATGCGATCTATGTTGGTTTCGGTGGCGGCCTATCCACTGTGGCTGCACTGGCGTCCTGTGGGCGAATGGTTGGCCACACAGTTTTTAGATTACGAGCCAGGCATTCACTGGAGCCAACTTCAAATGCAATCGGGCACGACAGGCATCAACACCACTCGCGTTTACAACCCCGTTAAACAAGCGCAAGACCACGATCCGCATGGTGTGTTTGTGCGGCGTTGGTTGCCGTACATGAAAGAGGTGCCAGACACGTGGTTGTTTGAACCCTCACTCATGCCAATGAACTTGCGGTCGAATGCTTCAGCTGCCCATCAAATTCCCCAGCCTTTGGTAGACCTGGCTTTGGCCACACGCACTTCCAAGCAGGCGCTGCACGCCAGACGGCAAAATGCAGAGGTGAAGGCCGGGAAAAATGCGGTTGTAGAGAAGCATGCCTCTCGGCAAATATTTCGCAAGCGTTCTAAGCCTGCGCTTAAAAATTCGAGTGCTTCAAATCAACTTGGATTTGATTTTTAAATTGCTCAGAGTCAAACATGCCCAAAAGAATTTCCATTTACGTTTTGATTTTGGTGTCTGTGGGGGTTTTTCTCAATCACTTTTCTGTTGCTCAAAAAGAAAACGGCCTGCTGCTGGTCATTGACGGACGAGAAGTGGATGCCATGGGCATGGCTCAAGAAAAGTGGGTGAAACTGACTCGAAATTGTGAGCGCGTTGCTCAGCTTGATTCGAACACACAAAAGCGTTTGGAAATTCTAAAGTTGATTCAAGCCTACAGTCCGCCCAACTCTGAATCTGCTCAGATTGTGAGTCTTCTAAAGGTAGAAGAATGGTTCTTGGCTGAGGTTCAGTTCAAAGACTTGTTGCCTGCCGTGGTTCTGATTCAAGATCGGGATGGCCAGCTTGGCATTGTGCCCAATGCAATCTGGAGTGGAGAGACACACCCATGGTTGGCTGCGCCTTTCATTCGTCAATACATCAGCCTTAAAGCACCGCAGGCTCCCAAAGCTTTATTGGAATGCTTTGAAACAGTCCGTTGATTGCTAAGTGCTGATTGCGTTTTAAAAGCCGCGAGGTGATCAAACCCAGCGGCTTTTAAACTTGCATATGGTGGAGCTGGCGGGAATTGAACCCGCGTCCACAAGCCATTTTCGTACAGTTCTACATGTGTAGTCGTCTGATTTGAGTCTCGTCAAATACATCGCGCAGCGACACGCTATGTAGTCAACCAGCATCCTATTTTCTCGCGTCACATCAAGGTGCCCGATGTGACGCCAGCCCATATGTTTTACCTTGCAGCCTGGAAGTTTTAGGTTTTAACGCC
>Ga0209598_10000147_pt1 | contig 54095 bp, 39 predicted proteins | sample M_140807_EF_Meta_FD_187317 | JGI IMG/M metagenome (GOLD analysis project Ga0209598, IMG submission 187317) | Freshwater microbial communities from Lake Montjoie, Canada to study carbon cycling - M_140807_EF_MetaG (SPAdes) (version 2) | ecosystem: Environmental > Aquatic > Freshwater > Lake... | reverse complement strand
TTAAGCGCCTTGCAACTGCAGGGTTTGGAATCGGGAGCCTCCACGGGCCGCCAAGTGTTGAATGCAGGGGGCGCCTTGCTCGAATCCAGATCGCCGGTGGACGGTGCCCTCATTGGTTCGGTAACCCAAGCATCCCATGCCGATTACGAGCAGGTGATGGCCGCAGCTGTTGCAGCTTTTGAGGAATGGAGAACGGTTCCTGCCCCCCGGCGCGGTGAGTTGGTCCGTTTGTTGGGCGAAGAATTTCGCCGACTCAAAGAGCCTTTGGGGCAATTGGTATCCTACGAGATGGGCAAAAGCCTACAGGAAGGCCTGGGCGAAGTTCAAGAAATTATTGATATCTGTGATTTTGCGGTGGGCCTGTCCCGCCAGCTTTATGGCCTCACCATGCACAGCGAGCGCCCCGGGCATCGTATGTACGAACAGTGGCACCCCTTGGGGGTTGTCGGGGTTATTTCGGCCTTTAATTTTCCGGTTGCCGTTTGGAGCTGGAATACCATGCTTGCTTGGGTCTGCGGGAATGCTTGTGTTTGGAAGCCATCCGAAAAAACACCGCTAACCGCCTTGGCTTGTCAGAAAATTACGGCCCGTGTTATGGAAGCCTTCGGGGCCCCCGAAGGACTCAGCGGATTGGTGGTAGGGGATGCCAGGGTTGGAGAATGGTTGAGCCATGACAACCGCGTTCCGTTGGTATCAGCGACCGGTTCAACCCGCATGGGCAAGGCGGTCGCTACCGCGGTTGCTGGACGACTCGGTCGGTCGCTTTTGGAATTGGGTGGTAACAATGCCATCATTGTGGCAGCAGATGCAGACCTCAAATTGGCCACCATCGGTGCGGTCTTTGGGGCGGTAGGGACCGCGGGGCAACGTTGCACGACAACCCGTCGCCTCCTATTGCACGAATCCATTTACAGCGAAATGACCCGCAGCCTGGTGGCCGCTTACGGTCAATTGCGGATAGGGGATCCCTTGGATCCGGCCCACCATGTGGGTCCTTTGATTGATTTGCAGGCGGTGCAGGCCTATAACCATGCCATTGAGAAAGCCATGGAGCAAGGGGGTCGTATGTTGGTTGAAGGTGGCGTTTTTAGTGGGACTGGCTTTGAGTCAGGTTGTTATGTGAAGCCCTGTGTGATCGAAATAGCAGCCGATGCGCCGATTGTCATGCACGAAACCTTTGCGCCTATTCTGTATGTGCATTCCTACAGCGATATCAAAACGGCGATTCAAATCCAAAACTCTGTGCCCCAGGGTTTATCCTCGGCGATGTTTACACGTAATTTGTTAGAGGCAGAACAATTCCTCTCCGCTGCAGGTTCCGATTGTGGAATAGCCAACATCAACATCGGCACATCGGGTGCAGAGATTGGTGGGGCCTTCGGTGGTGAAAAGGAAACCGGCGGAGGGCGTGAATCCGGTTCAGATAGTTGGAAAGCGTACATGCGCCGTCAAACCAACACCATCAACTACACCGACCGTTTGCCGCTGGCCCAGGGTATTCAATTCGAAATCTAAGCGTTTTCGCCGAACAACAGCGGAGGCGGGGATTACTGGAAGCGGTTATTCAGCGTCAAAATTCCAACGTTTGACCGTGGGACAATCCGGGGCCATGTCCGTTAATCGAACATAAATCTCCCGGGATTTTTGTTCAATCCAACGGTTCAGTCGATCCAAACGCTTGATTTGGAGGGCGGTTTCTTGAATTTTTTCGTAATCCAATTCGAGGCTGGTGCGGTGAGGCGAAGTTCTTTTGCTTAGGAGAACCAACCGATAACCGGTTTCACCTCCTGCAGCGGAGTAAGGCTGAACATCTGAGTAGGAGCCTTCGACCATCTTTTCGATGGCAAAGTACAAATCCGGGGTGAGCTGGTCAATCGGCCAACGCATGCCTGCCCCTTGGGGAGGGGGCAACATTCCTCCAAAGGCTTTGGTTTCGGGGTCGTCCGAATATTTACGGACGGCATCCGTAAAATTGATTTGGCCATTGACCAAGAGACTGCGTACGGAATCCAGGAGCTGGCGGGCTTGGGTTTGTTCCAAGCTACCGATCGAAGGTTTGATGAGCAGGTGACGGCAATTGATGCGTTCGCCACGTCGGGCGATCAGCTGAATGATGTGGTAGCCAAAGGAAGATTTGACCACCGGCGATATTTCACCAGGTTTGAGGCGAAAAGCCACGGCTTCAAATTCCGGGACCATATCACCCCGACCAAAAAAGCCCAATTGCCCCCCTTCTCGTGCGCTGCCCGGATCTTGCGAGTAGAGGATGGCCAAGGTGGCAAAGGATTCACCCTTGAGGATACGTTCACGCAATGCTTGGATTTTCTCGATGGCCAGGGATCTGTTTTCGGGACCGGGTTTGGGCTTGATGACCAATTGACCCAATTCCACCTCGGCCGGCACCAAGGGAAGGCTGTCGGTAGGGATTTTTTCAAAATACGCTTTGACCTCGGCCGGTGTGATTTGTTCGTCGGAGGTGATTTTATCTCTCATTTTCTGAGAGAGCAGCATGTCTTTGATCTGGGGCTTGAATTCCTCTCGGATTTCGGGCATGGTTTTGCCGTAGAATTCTTCGATTTTTTCTTGACCACCGAGCATGCCCGCAAAGTATCGAATTCGTCGATCCAATTGATTCTCAATTTCTTCGGAAGATATTTCGAGCGAGTCTAGCTCCGCCTGCAATTGAAGCATTTTGCCCAAAATCATTTGTTCAAACACCATACATCGAACCTTGGATTCGTCGGAATTTGGGGCGGTACTTTCTTGGTTGAGGGTGTTACGAACCTCGGATTCAAGTTCCGAACGGAGGATGATTTTGTCACCAACCTGGGCCAAAATCCCTTCGGAAACCAAGACCGCAGGCAGCGTCCCAAGGCTGTCAGAAACCGTAGAACCTAACCTTGTGTTCGCAAGGTTGATTGAAGAACCGGCAGGGGTCTCCTTTGTTTTTTCGGGAAGCGGTCTAGCGTCTCCTTGATGGCTGGTCAGCAAAAGCAAACCGGCCAGGCAGAATCCGAATAAACGGCCCTTAGGGTTGGGCGGGAAGGAGGGTCTCAAAAATGTTGCGGTCAATGGTGACGTTGTAGGTGGAACGGAGTTCGTTCAGCCAGCGGGATTCCAATTCGTTTTGGTAATCAGAGGTCAGGGGTCCGCGGGCTTCGGCGAGTTTTTTGGGGCCGGCCGGTAGAAGTTCGCGGGTTTGGACCACCACCCATTGTTTATTCCGTTCAAAGGGGCCTTGCAGGCCTTTTTTGCGTGGCAAGGAATCCAAAACGGGTTGGGAACCGCTTTCAAATTTGCCACTGACAAATTTCACATTGAGCGGGTTTTGGCTGTTCAGGCTTTTGGCAATTTCTTCGGGGCTGATCTTTCCGGATTTGGCTTTTTTGCGAACAGATTTGGCGGTCGCCTCGTCCGGACAGGTATAAATCGTGGCATCGATCCGGTCTTTCCATTGGTATTGTTCGGCTCGGCTTTTGAAGAAGTCTTCCAGTCCGGTGGAGTCGTTCATGGCTTTGGACCAGACTTTTTGGTCCATTAAGTCAAAGAGCAGAATGCCTTCGCGGTATTCTTTCATAAGGGCACGGAAGGCGGGGTATTTGGCTTCCAAACGGCTGTCTTCGTAGGCCAACAATGCTTGTTCAGTTTTGGTATTGTAAACTTGGCGGACATAGATGGAGGGGTCGGCACCGTTGAGGTTCTTTTGTTCCTGCTCCAACCAGAGGGCCAGTTCGGATTGACGCAAGGTGCGGTCGGCGTAACGGTGCACGATGGTATCGGTGAGGGTTTCGGTGGGTTTGTTCACCGCTGGTTTTTTGGTGCGGGATGTTTTCTCGCTGGAAATCCGCTGGGCATCCCAGCGACCGGGTTGGGCCTTCATCATCCACTGGGTGGGGGCTTTCCATTCTTGGCGTCTGTATAGGCTATCAACCACCGAGGCCAAAACGGCTTCAATCGCAGGGCTGTTTTCGGAATAGCCGTATTCGCTTTTGAGTTTGGTGATGAGGTTGGCTGTTTTTTGGTTGGCCCTGGTATCGCGGGCGATTTTGAGTTCCAGGTCTCCTTTGGATTTTTCGAAGTCTGGTACGGGTCGGTATTCGATGCGCTTGAGGATATGCCAACCGTAGGGGGTTTGGACTGGTTGGGAGAGATCCCCATCGCGGGCTATGCCAAAGGCGGCTTCTTCAAAATCAGGGATCATGCGGCCTGTTCCAAAGAAGGGGAGTACCCCTCCTTTGTCCGAGGTGCTGGGGTCTTCGCTGAATTGTTTGACCAATTCTTCGAAGGATTCACCGGAAAGGAGGCGTGCGTACAGGGTATCAACCTTGGCGCGGGCTTGTTGACGCAGGGTGTCGTTGTCGGTTTCGGGGCTTTTGACCAGCAGGTGGGCGACCCGGATTTCGCCGCGAGCTGCACGGCGGTCGATGACTTTGAGAAAGTGGTAACCGTATTGGGTGCGGAACACCGGGGAGAGTGAGCCTTTGGGGGTGTTGTAAGCCGCTTCTTCAAAGGGATAAATCATGCGAAAGGCCGAGAAAAAGCCCAAGTCGCCTCCGTTTTCGGAAGCCGAGGGGTCGTCGGATTTGGCTTTCGCCAAATCGGCAAAGTCTTTGCCATCCACAATTTCTTGACGCAAGGCGAGGGCTTTGTTATAGGCGATGAGACTATCGGCGGGCGAAGCGGATTCTTCAACGCGCACCATGATATGGGCCGCACGTATTTCGATTTGGGAGCGATCAAAGGCTTGTTGTAACAAAAATTGATCCGTTTCCTTGTCGCGCAAGTAGGGCTGAGCCAATTGGTTGCGGTAGCCCGATAACTCTTCTTTGAATTTGAGGGTGGTATCCATGCCCAAGCGGATGGCTTCCCGGACTTTGAGTTTGAATTTGACGTAGAGATCTAAGTACTCCTCCCATTCGGCGCGGGTTGCCGCTGTTTTTTTGAAATTATTCTTGTTGAAGAGGGTTACAAATTCATCGGTTCGAATGGGTTCATCGGGCAAGCCACCACCGCGAATCTCAAAAAGAACGGGGGCATTGACGGTTTGGGCATCCTGGGCAAGGGCGGTTGACGCGAAGGCGGTCAAGGCCACAAGGGCAATCCAAGCACCCCTCAAGGATGGGATGGTCCGGAAAGAAGACGATTTGATGAGCATGGTCTGAGTTTTGGGAATTTGGGTTGGGAATTTGGATGTTTTGTTTCGCAAAGGATGCCAAAAATACGCTAAAGGCCCGTAGCCTCAGCAGTTTTGGGGCATGCTTGGGGCCTTTTACCCTCAACGCCGCCTGGCGGACTTTGTTTTGGGGGCGTCGGCGCAGCCTTGTCCGGGTTGTGGCGGCGAGCCGCCCGAAAGAGGGCATGCTTATTGCCTGGGATGCAGTGTCGAATTGAGGGTGATGGACCGGGTCGATGCCCTTGGTCTGGAGCAAGAACTGGCGTGGCGTATGCCGGTGGTTTCGGTCCATGCGTTGTGGTGGGCGGAGGCGGGTAGCAGGGCGGAGGCCCTGTACAAGGCCCTCAAGTTTGGGGGACGGCGGACCCTGGGCCCCGCCCTGGGCCGGGCCATGGCCCGGCACCGGGAGCGAATGGCGCCGTTGCCCGATGGCCTGGTCCCCGTTCCCACAACCATCCACCGCACCTGGAGCCGGGGTTACAACCAGGCCCACCTCCTGGCCGAGGGCATGGCCGCCCATGCGTCGCTCCCGGTCTACCCGCACCTCCTCCAGCGGCTCGAAGGGGGCCGCAATCTGGCCCGTTTGGGCAGGAATCAACGCAATGAACAAGCCAAAAGGGACTTTGTCCAGGCCAGAACCGTGGACGGTGGCCCGTACCGGACCGACCAACGGGACTTGAACGGCCTGCACCTCCTCCTGGTGGACGATGTCATGACCAGCGGAGCAACGCTGGAACAATGCGGAAACCTGCTCATCCGACGTGGGGCTCGCCTATCGGTGATGGTCTTGGCCCGACGTCGAAACCGAATTTAGTCCATGTTGGGTCCGGACTAAACCAAATTTAGCCCCCGCTGGGTACCGAGGATTCCCCCGCCTGGTCAGGGCCCTCTGCAGCCCAGGGCAAACTATCGAGGTATTGTTCCATGGCGTTACCCCTCGAGCCTTTGACCAAAACCGCCGAAGCAGGCCAACGAGAGGTCTCCAAATACCCATGCAAATCCTCCGGCCTCTCAAAAAAATGAAAAGTCGGGAATTCGGCACGCAAACTCCAAAAAGACGCCCCCACCAAGCAGCAGACCTTCCAAGGATACCGCAGCAAATTTTCGAGCAAGAAGCGATGTTCGTATTCGCTATGTTGGCCCAGCTCCAGCATTTCACCCAACAGCACCGCTTTGTGCGGGTGCTCCATCCGACCAAAATGCCCCAAGGCCGCTTGCATGCTGTCCGGATTGGCGTTGTAGGCATCCAACACCACCCCGTGGCCCCGGTGTGCCAGCCATTGCGATCGGTTGTTGCGGGGTTCCCAGGTTGTTAAGGCCTCCGAAATTTTGTCGTAGGGAACCGATAGGTAGCGACCGATGGCCGCCGCCGCCAGGACATGGGGGAAATTGTAATCCCCGTAAATTTTACTTTCCAACAAGGGGGCATCGATCAACGCTTTGGCATTGAAATCCCATCGAAATTGGAGGTAAGGGAAGGTTCTATCCAGTTTTCCAACACAATCCGATTCCGAATGAACACCGTAGGTAATGGGAGGGCGTAAGTCCTTTATTCCTCTCATTATCATATCATTATCTCTGTTTGCAAATGCCTGTCCGCCCCGCTCGTTTAACCAACGGTACAAAGCGGTTTCTTCGTGGAGGATGGCTTCCAAGCTCCCCAATCCTTCCAGGTGTTCTTTGCCAATGCTGGTAACAACACCCAAATCCGGTTCTGCCAAGTGGCAAAGCATCTCCACTTCACCGGGATGATTCGTTCCGATTTCAATCACAGCCCAGCGCGTGCCCTCCCGGATGCCCAACAAGCTGAGAGCAACCCCCAAATGATTGTTGTAATTGCCGGGTGTTGCATGGCAAACATAATGTTTGGATAACACTGCATAAATAAGTTCTTTGCAGGTGGTTTTGCCGTTGGAACCTGCAACCCCTATGACTTGGAGTCCGGGAACGGAGCGGCGATGGTGCCTGGCCAGGCATTGAAGGGCCGCCAAGCTGTCCCGGACCAAGAGAACCCGATCTCGAAGGGCCGTATCCACCGACGCAGGCACTTCTTCGGCCAAAACAACGGCCGCCCCACCTTCCAGAGCCTTGCCCACAAAGCCGTGTCCATCAAATCGTTCGCCTCGCAGGGCCACAAAACAATCCCCGGCCTGTAGTTTTCGGCTATCGGTGCAAATCTTCAGCCCGTTTTGGACCAAGCGTTTGTAAACCACTTCGAGCCTGCCGTTGTCCAAGCCAGCCTCTTGCAGAGAGGGCATTTCAGTCATTCCGTCAATTTGAGGTCTAAATTCGCCACAAGGTCTCCGTTATGAATCGTTCTTCCTTTGATTTTTGCAAGTGCATGGCCCTAAAGGTCCTCGTCGCCGGGTTTGCGCTGTTCGCCACCTCCCCCGGTCTTGGGTGGTCTCAAGGCGTTCCGCCCATCCAATTCAGGCCCGAACCCTTGGGGCCTGCCGTTCGTGTTGCCGGACGTCTATTGTCTCAACCTTGGGTCGGTGGGATGGCATGCCCTCAGTTTCATTCGCTTGACTTGGACGGAGATGGGATCGAAGAGCGTCTCGTTTTTGAGAGGGTAGACCAAAGTCTGATGGTCTACCAAAGGTCCGGGGCAGGCCCTTCCTATTCATGGACGCCGGCTCCCCGCTTTTTGCCTTTGTTTCCTCGATTGGATTCTTGGGTTGAGTGCGGAGATTTTGATGGGGACGGTCACAAGGACTTGTTCACCTCCAACAACGGGGGCGTGACCGTTTACCGCAACAATGGAACAGGCCAGTCCCCTCGTTTTAGCCTGCGGGTGGCCTCCTTGCAGGCGATGATGCTGTTTGGATTCCGCTCGGGCATTTATGTGAACAGCATTGATCGCCCCGGTTTGGCCGACCTGGACGGGGACGGGGATTTGGATTTTTTGGCCTTTGATTTTTTTGAAATCGGCAAAGTCAATTTCTTTCGCAATTATTCGAGGGAGCGTTTTGGTCATTCGGATTCCCTGGATTTTGTCCAAGAATCCCTGTGCTGGGGTCGATTTGTTGAAAATCAGCTCAATACGCAGGTGATTTTGGGCTTGGACAGCCTCTGCCAATTGCCGGCTCCCCTCCCCCTGCCCTTGACGCGCCCTGATCAACCCCTGACCCTCCCTGGCTTGCCCCTGACCAGCTATCCTGGTTCCCTGACCGGCCGCCCCATGCACCTTGGATCGACGATCAACCTGGTCAACCCCAACAGGGACAGCCTGCCCGATTTGTTACTGGGCGATGTTGAAGGGACCTTCCTGACCTATATGCAGAACGGGGGAACGCGCCGATTGGCACGCATGGTTTCGCAGACCACCAACCCCTCCTTTTGGGATACCACCGTGAGCATGGCCAAATTTCCTGCAGCCTATCGTTTACCTGCATCGGGTTTGGTGGGTGATCCGGTACAGGATCTGGTGGTGGCTCCCAACGAGTTCTTCGGTTCCAATCTTCAAAAACATGTTTGGCATTACAAAAACCTGGGTGGTTCGGCACCGGGTTCGGTGGATTCCTTCCGCTTGAGGAGCCGCTCGTTCATGCTCGAAGACATGGTGCATCATCACCTCAAGGCAGCGCCAGTCCTGGCCGATCTCAACGGAGATAACCTGGTGGACTTGCTGGTGGCTTACCAAAATTCAGCCCTTAAGCCTTGCTTGGCCTTGTACCTTAACAACGGATCAAGTACGCAGCCCTTGTTTGAATTAGCGGATTCCTTGTTTCTTCGATTGGACACCTTGCCTATCTGGAATCCCCGACCGGCTGCCGGCGATTTGGACGGCGATGGACGCAAAGATCTCTTGATCGGGCATGGCGACAGTACGTTGATTTGTTACCGAAACCTCCCATCGCCCCCTGGATCCATGCCCGTTTTTCAGCCACTTAGTTCTGATTATCAAGGCCTTCGGTCCGGCACGGAATTATCGCCCGAATTGGGTGATTTGAACGGCGATGGCAGGGAAGAGCTTTTGGTGGGAATGCGAAACGGTCAAGTGGCTTGCTTTGTGAATCAAGGGACTTTGACGGTTCCTGTATGGACTAAATTCAGCGATAGCCTCGGCGGAATTCGTGTGGCTGAGTCGGTTTCGGGGTTCGCAGCACCGCGGGTTGCCGATTTTAACCGGGATGGTCAGCCCGATCTTTTGGTGGGTTCTGAATCCGGCAAAGTGTTTGGCTACCCTTCGTTGTGGCTGAACCTTTCCGCGCCACTTTCCCAAAATAATTTGTTTTGTTATAACAGCAACGGTGGGGTATCGGATTCCCTGCCTCACGGCAATTTTATCGTGCCAGCCTCGGCGGATTTGGACGGAGATCTGTACCCGGATTTGTTGCTGGGCTTCTTCAAGGGCGGATTGGTGCATTGGCGCAATCGCTCTTTGGCCGCTTCGGTGGCGGAATTAAAGTCCCCAGGGAGAGGCTCCGATTTGCGGATACGCCCCCATCCGGTGCGCAGGGGGCAGTCGTTTGAAGTGGCCGTCGATGAAGGCGTGGATCATCGTTTCATTGTTTACGATGCCTGGGGCCGGAGGGTTTGGCAGGCAGAGCTTCAGGGCGATCAAGGCTGGTTGCTTCTGGACACCAAGGGAACCTCATCGGAACAGGGATTGGAGTCGGGATCCTATGTGCTCATAGCACACAAAAAAAACGGGCCACCCAAGGCGGCCCGTTTGTTAATCGTTGATTAATGTCCCAAACGCTCTTGGGAATGTTGAACTGTTAGCGCTGACCGTTGGGGCGTCCCAAACCAATCATGGCGCAACGGAATCCAACATCGTCCTTGGCGCGGCTTTCGCTCATAAAGCGACGGGCACCTGGTGTCACCCAAAAAGCCATATCGCGATAACTACCACCCTTGTATACCCGGTTGCGGTTGTTGACCTGACCGTTGGGGTTGGTGGTGACTGTCACAGAGTCCAAATAGGAGGCCAAAAGGTTTTCGGAATAGCGGCGTTCGTCCGCAACGTAGGCCACTCGACCGGCGCTGTCCTTGGCCAAGTTGCCTTCGGCATCGTAGGCCGGACGGGTATAACCACCACCCAAGAAAGGCGAAACCTCCTCGGATTCCAGGTTGGAAGTGGGACGGTAAAGGTCCATCACCCATTCGTTCACATTACCGGCCATGTGGTAAAGACCAAAATCGTTGGGGCGGAAATACTTACCAGGGGCGGTTGGTCCACCACGGGTCACATCGTAGGAGCCCACTTCGGCGGGTGAGGAGGCGTTGAGTTTGAAATTACCGTAGAAATTACCCTGACGTTTACCGGGGCCGTTGCGGATACCGCGCTCGTTCCAAGGGTAAATGCGGCGCTCGGTGACCATGCCTGCTTCGGAGCGGCCAATCAAGCCTTGGGCTGCGTATTCCCATTCGGCCTCCGATGGCAAACGGTAAGAGGCCGTGAAGAACCCGTCTTCGATGACCGGATAAACCAGGTCACCGTTGATGCTGGTTTTGGATTTGCCTTTGCGTAGTTCGGGGCGGTAAAAACCGGCGAGATATCCTTTGGTTGAGAAATGCTGTTCACCGGTTTGGGCCGTGTGACGGATGTATCCGGCATCGATTAGGCGTTGTTCATTGACCCGATCGGTTCTCCATTCGCAGTATTGATTGGCCTGAACCCAGCTAACACCTACAACTGGGTAGTATTTGAAAGCGGGGTGGCGGAGGTAATCGTTGACATGCGGTTCGTTGAAAGAGAGGCCGTTGCGCCAAACATTGGTGTCTGGAAGGCAAGAACGGTAGGTGGCGGGATTGGATTGAGCAAAGACTTTGCCCATCCAGTGGATGTATTCGCAATACGAAACATTCGGCACCTCGATTTCGTCCATATAAAAACTGGAAACAGCTGCGTATTTGGCCGTATTATCCGGATCCAGGGCGATGGCCTCTTGGGTTGCACCCATCACAAAGGAGCCACCGGGTACAAAGACCATCCCGGGAGGGGGCGTTCCGTTGTGATCGATGCTTTTGAAAGCCAAGCCATCCGCGTTACCGTATTTCCAGGTGGTGGTGGAGGAGCGCTGGTCCATCAGCCCGCAACTGTTAAGCAGAAGGGCCAGGGCAGAAATTCCGCTGAGATTTAGGAGGGTTCGTAGATTCATCGTAGAGAGTGGTAGAAAGGCAGAAACTTGTAGCAGGTAGGAATAGTTTAAAATTTCGGGCAGTTGACTTTGGAATAGCGACGGCGTTCCATGGGCTCGTATTTCTCAAAAATAAAGCTAAGAGAGACTTCGTGGGAGCCACCGGGCCTTGCATTGCTCAAGGGGGAGGTGGTGATATCGTAGCCATAGCCCAGGCGCATTTTGCCACGCTGAAAGCCGGCCGTTAGAATCACGGCATCGTTGAGACGGTACCAAACACCGCCGGATACCGCTCCTTTGCTCAGGTAGGTTCCGATGTTGATTTGTTGGGCCGTTGCCTGTTTGATATAGATAATATTGGGCGAAAGAGTCCAGTTATCGCCCTCTGAATAGGCTTGGGTCAAGGGGATATTGGCGCCAGCATGGGCTGAAATACGCATCGGCCATGCAACGGCAGCATCGGTGAAGAAGGCTTGGTTGGGCTCGGTGAGGTGGTGTACGGCCCCTCCGATATAGAATTTTTCGGAAAAAAGCATCAACCCTGTCGAGAAATCATGGATCGTGACGGTTTTGGTGCCAAAGGGAATTTCGGAACCCGTTGGCCGGGGGCCGATACCGGTCACCCGATCGATTTGCTCGGGGAAGATCAGTTTATTGAAATTCAAAGAGCGGTTGGCGTAGGCGTATTGAAAGCCGGCTCTCAGGGAGAGGGAGCGGCTGATGTTGAGATTGTAGGCGTACTGCAAGGCCACCTGGGTGTGCTGGAAGGCTTCGCTTCCGATCTGATCGGTGAGGACATGCAGGCCGATTCCCCCGGACAATGCATCAAAATGTTGGTCAAATCCGGCGCTGTAGGTCACAAAGGAGGCGTTCAGGGCCGGCCATTGGTTGCGGAAATTGAAGGTGAGGCGGGGATCAAAGGCGTTCCCGGCCAACGCTGGGTTCAGGTAGAGGGGGTTGGCATAGAACTGAGAAAATACCACATCCTGAGCGGATGCGGTTGCACCAAACAAACCAAAGACACCGCAGAGCAGGGCTCGGCCCAGGCCTTTGGCGACCCGACGGGTCGGGACAAGAGTAGAAAGACGGTTCAACATTTTGGGGGATGGGGTGTAAATTTTAAACGGATTCGCGTTAAAACCAAGAAAACAAAGGGGAAACCTTCGGATTAAATGCATAAAATCCATAAACGCTCGTTTAGGGCTTGTTGTATCTTGGAGCCTACCGCTATGATTCGAAATTTGAGAAGCGCATGTTTGCTGATGGGTTGGCTGGGGGTGCTGGGGGTGGCGTTGCGGCCCTGCGGGCCGGCGCATGCGGCTTCGGCGCATGCGGCTTCGGTGCAGGCCGACGATTCGACCACCGTGCTGGCCATGGGAGGGTGGTTTCGCCTCCGCTTTGAGGCCGAGGGGGTCTACCGACTGACCCCGGAATGGCTCCAAAGCGTCGGCATCACCCCCTCCCTGGTCCGTACCGACCGCCTGGCCCTCTACGGCGGTGGTCGCGGCAGCCTGCCCGAAGCCAACGCCACCCCCCGTCCCTCCGTTCCTATGCCCATTCCCATCCAATTCCACGGGGATCTTGACGGGGTTTTTGAGCCCGGGGAATTCTTTTTGTACTACGTTCCCGGTTCCGAGAACCTGACCTTTGACCGCGCCAGCAATCGCTTGGTTCGTAGCCTGAATCCCTACAGCGACGCAACCTACCTCTATTTGCACCCCAACGCACCGGGCACGGTGCTGGTCGAACGGATGGATACCACCACACACCGCCCACTCAACAACCCCACTTGGCCCATGACATACCGGGCCGATGGATTGTGGTCCTACGAAAGGGACTTGGTCAACCCCATCAAGAGCGGAAGGGAATGGTTGGGTGAAGATTTTGACGGGGTTTTGAACCGGACGTTCTCCTGGAATTTACCTCATTACCAAAGCGGGGATTCGGTCACCTTGACCGTCCGTGCCGCGGTTCGTAGCCAAGGCGCGATTTCTCCGCTCAACCTCCGCCTCAATGGTCAGGCCAACCGTGCCCTGATGGCACCGGCGGTGGGGACATATTACTTGGATCCCTACTATTTCACCCGAGAAGAAACCTGGTCCACCGACCCTGGATCAGCGCGTTTGGATCTCAACCTCGTGTTTAACAAACAAAATTCCAGCGCCGTGGCCTGGCTGGACCGCTGGTTGGTTCGGTACCGTTCGGCCTTGGATCCGGGCACCGGCCCCACGCAACGAATTTTTTACAACGCGTCGACCTTGGGTGATACGACCTTGTACCATTGGGCATCCAACGCTGTTTTGGACCTTCAAGTTTGGGATGTCACCCTGCCTTGGGGCGTGAAAGCATGCTCCCTCGATACTTTCCGCCTTCCCGAAGGCCTGCGTCAGGGACTCCTCGTTGCAGGCGATACCCTTCGTCACTTGGTCATGTTGCGAGGCGTGAATTTCCCCAACCCAGCTGAAGCGATCTCCCTATCCCCCCAGAACCTCCACGGCCGGACGCCGGCGGATATGGTGATTTTGGCGCCGACTATTTTTCATGGTGCCGCCGTTCAACTTTCGGAATTGCATGCCCAAAACGATGGACTCACCACCCTCATTGTGGATCCCGAGTCCATCTATCGGGAATTTTCAGCCTCCCGTTTGGATCCGGTGGCCTTGAGGGACTATCTGCGCCATCTACGCCAACGCTCGTTGGACATGGGCTCCAATACGCCATCCCCCCGCTACCTGCTTTTGATGGGTTCGACCTCCTACGATACCAAGAACCGAGCCACTAATCAGTTCAACCATGTGCCAACCTACCAAAGCCCCAATTCTTTTGATCCTTTGAATTCCTATTGCTCCGATGCTTTCTATGGATTGATGGATCCAAGCGAAGGGGCTTTTGTGGAAGGCGGTGGGGACCGCATGGATTTGGGCATTGGCCGCCTGCCGGTACGCAACGTCGAGCAGGCCGATGCTGTGGTGAACAAAATCCGAGCGTATATGGACCCCAACAACCGCGGGGATTGGCGCAATGAATTGGTGTTCTTGGCCGATGACGAAGATTACAATGTCCATCTCAACGATTGCAATGAATTGGTTCGGCAAACCGAAATCAAATACCCGCAGGGAATTGTGCGCAAACTTTTTATGGACGCGTTCCAACAAGAAAGTCGCCCAGGGGGCGCTCGCTACCCGGAGGTGAACGACCGTATTAACCGAGCCATGGAAGAAGGTTGCTTGGTCTTTGCTTACATGGGGCACGGTGGGGTCAACGGTTTGGCCGAAGAGCGGGTCATGACCCTGCCCGAAATCGATTCTTGGGACCACCCCGGGCGATATCCTTTGATGGTAACCGCCACCTGTGAGTTTGCTCGTTTTGATAATCCCGCCGTCCTTAGTGCCGGGGAACGGGCTTTGCTCAATCCCCGGGGCGGCGCCATTGGATTGTTAACCACTAGCCGGGTCACTTTTACCAATTTTAACCTGAACTTATCATCCCGACTTTTTCGCGATCATTTGTTTCGCAAAGATTCCACCGGGCAGATGCTCCGATTGGGTGATTTGTACCGCGAAGCGGCCAATCCAGAATTGGGCGTGGTGAACACCCGCAATTTTGCGTTGTTGGGGGATCCGGCCCTGCGCTTGGCTTTCCCAGCCGCCCAGATTACGATTGATCCCCCGTCCGATACCCTGCAGGCTTTGGAGGTGGTGGATTTGTCGGGTGCGGTTTTGGACGCCACCGGTGCCGTGGACAGCACCTTTGATGGGCTTCTGAACCTCAGTGTTTTTGACAAAGCCGCCACTTTGCGGACCAAACAAAACGACCCGGTTTCGTTGGCCTTTGAGTACCAAGAATTCAAAGATTTGATATTCAAGGGGCAGGCAACCGTGAACGCCGGTCGATGGCAAACCCGATTCAGGGTCCCCAAAGACATAGCCTATGCCTACGGTCCCGGTCGGGTGAATGCCTATGCGGTCCGGGATGGAGGAAACCAGATGGCCGAGCACAGCGGATCCCTTGATGCAGCGGGCGACTTGCGTTCTTTGTGGGTAGGCGGCAGTGCTCCGCAAGCAAACTGCGATACAGCCGGGCCTCAAATAAGGATGAGCCTCAACGATACCCTGTTCCGTAGTGGAGGAACCGTCGGTCCCACCAACGATTTGATCATTCGACTCCGGGATATCGATGGCCTCAATACCACCGGTTCCGGCATTGGCCGCGAAATGCAATTGGTCCGCAACGGGGACTGGGCAGGAGCCCGTACCCTGAATCCGTATTATCGATCGGACCCCAACGCCTACCAAAGCGGGCGAATCCTTTTTCCCTTGGAAAGCCTGGAACCCGGATCCTACACCTTGCAGTTTCGGGCCTGGGATGTCTGTAATTATTCCTCCACGGCCCGCCTTGATTTCAGGGTTAGCAACGGGCCGGCCTTCGAAGTGCAACCGCTTTCGATTTTCCCCAATCCTTTGGCGGGATGGCAGCCTGCGGTGGTTGAAATTAACCACAACCGCCCCAATCGCCCCATCCAGGTGCGCATGATCGTCCAAAACATCAGCGGTCAGGATGTTTACCAAACCCAGACCACCCTCCAATCCACCGGTAATTATATTCGATTGGATGGCTGGGAAGGAACCCACGAAACGGGCCATCCACTCCCCAACGGGGTTTATATGCTGACGGTTGTGCTGGACTGTGAAGGCGAACAGGGCATCAGCCATGGACGTATTCTATTGGCGCGATGATAGGTCGGGCTCTTTCTATCTTTGGGTCGGCTAGGGTACGATAGGCCCTTGACCAGCGTTAAACCTTCTTTGCTTTCATTTTGTTAACCCCCTTTACCGGATTTCACAACCTCTGAACATGCCTTGTAACTCCCCTTCGCGGCTTTTGCGCTGCACCGGCTTTTTGACCTTGGTTCTTGCTTCGCTGCTTTTGGGCGGGATTGGTACGTCCCTTCAGGCCCAAATCACCCCAACCCAGCTAGGAGGGGGAGACCTGAACACCATCACAACGGCCGTTCCCTTTTTGATGATTTCACCGGACGCAAGGGCCGGGGCCATGGGAGACGTAGGGGCCGCCACGAGTCCCGACGCCAACTCCATTTATTGGAACGCGGCCAAACTTTGTTTTGTAGACAAAGGCAGTGGAATTGCCATGAATTACACCCCTTGGCTACGCAATTTGGTCCCTGACGTGTCGCTGGCCTATTTGAGCGCCTACAAGCGTTTGGATGATTTGCAAACCGTGGGCGTCTCCATGCGGTATTTTTCGTTGGGGGATATCAATTTTACCGACATCAACGGCAATTCCTTGGGAACCTTCAACCCCAATGAATTTTCTCTGGACGGGGCTTACGCCCGCAAATTGAGTGATTTTTTTAGTGTTGGGGTCGCTCTGCGATATGTTTATTCCAATTTGGCGGCCGGATTTGATCCTAACAATCAGTTCAAGGCCGGGCAATCGGTGGCGGGTGATTTATCTTTTTATTACAATCGCGATCGTCGCCTTTTTGGGCGGGACGGGAACGTGGCCCTGGGTCTCTCGCTCAGCAACATGGGTAACAAGATGTCCTATTCCGAATCCGGTAACACCAGCTTTATTCCGACCAACCTTCGCCTAGGCACCACCCTAACATCGGTGATCGATCGGTACAACAAGGTTTCCTTTTCCTTTGATCTTAACAAATTATTGGTGCCGACCAACCCGGTCTACCAACGGGATTCTTCGAACCGCATTTTGCTGGGTGTCGACGGTCGGCCCCTGATTGCCCGCGGTGAAGACCCCAACCAAAAGTCCGTGATGGAAGGGATTCTGGGCTCTTTTGGCGATGCTCCCGATGGATTCCGCGAAGAACTAAGGGAAATCAATCCCTCAATCGGAATCGAATACCTTTATAACGAGGTTTTTGCATTGCGTGGTGGGTATTTCTACGAGCATCCCACCAAGGGTGGACGGCAGTATTTCACCGCCGGGATGGGATTGCAGTACAATGTGTTTAACCTCAATTTTGCCTACCTGATTCCGGTAGGGTCTTTGCAGACCAATCCGTTGGCCAATACCCTGCGCTTTTCGCTGCTTTTTGATTTGGGTTCCTTGGGCAAAAACTCCGACGAATCACCAGCCATTACGGACTAACCCTCTCTTAGAAAGGGGTTCTCTCTTTTTTCGATCCCGATTTGGGTGCTTGCTCCATGGCCTGGGTACACCACCGTGCGATCCGGTAGGGCCCACAAAACGTTTCTGATCGACTGCAAAAGTGTTGGATGATGTCCGCCTGGTAGATCCGTGCGCCCGATGCTGCGTTCAAAGAGGACATCTCCGGATACCAGAATCTCTTGGTCCGGGATATAAAAACACAGGCTCCCGGGGGAATGCCCCGGGGCTTCCAGCAATTCCAAGGTGGGACCCGACCAGGTCAGGCGCTCCCCTCCGGCCAGGAAAAGGGAGGGGGGCGGTGAGGCTTCGGCCTCTACACCAAACAAGGGGGCATAGGCCACGAGGCGTTCGAGGTCGGGCAAATCCAGGCGATGCATTTGGGGTTGCAAACCGTATTCGCGAGCAATCCAGGCGTTCCCAAGGACATGGTCTAGATGGGCATGGGTCAACAGCAGCCGGGTTGGCTGGAGCTTACGGGCCTGGATAAAATCCCGAAGGACGGCTTCTTCCTGCGGTGTTGAGCAGCCCGGATCGATGATCAGGGCTTCCCCTTCGGAGCTGTAAAGCAGGTAGGTGTTAACGCCAAAGGGATTAAAGGTAAAACGGTGAATTTCGCAGCGGGTCATGGGGCCAAATTACTTAATTTTGAGGACGATGCCTTTCTTCGCGAACTTGCTACGATTTATTCAAACCAGCCGGCCTTGGCTCTTGGTGGCCATGTTGGTTGGTGGCGGACTCGCCTTCGAGGCCATGGCTCAGGTTCAATTGCAATTGACGCCTTTTGGAAGAAATCAACGGCAGGAAGGGACCCCTGTTTGGAAGGTACTGGACGCCCGGGGGGATCGGGTTTATTTTGATCAACCCCTGGATAGCATGGCGCGCTATGTGGCCCGCCTGATACCTGGATTAACCGCAGGCCTTGAACAACAGTTGAATGTACAGCCCGAGGACCCCTATCAGGTGATTTTGTATCAGGGCCCCAACGATTTGTTTCAAAGCAATTTGAATAGAGAAAAATATTACTATAACACAGGTTGGAATTTTCCGGCTCCCGGTAACAAGGTCCCGGTTTATGTGTCTTGCTCTACCGAAGAAATGGTCGAGCAAATCCGGGAGGGAATCGTACGTGTTTTGGTTGCAGAAATCCTCTACGGCGGTAATTCTTGGCAAAGGATTCAAAACCAGGCCCTGTTGGTTTTGCCTTCTTGGTTTACGGATGGATATGCCCGTTACCGGGGCGCTGGATGGAAAGGGGCCATGGATCGAGAACTGAGGGCTTGGTTGGTCCAACGACCCAGGGCTGGTTTTGGAGAGTTGGTTCGAAGCCGACCGGATTTAGCCGGTGTGTTGTTTTGGCATCGCTATGCCCAGGTGAACGGCCTGGGTGGAACCGCACGGCTCTTGGGGATGGCCCGTTCTCATCGGCAGGTGCAGTCGGCTTTTCGCTCCCTCAATACGGTCACTTACGGAACTTTTGTTCGGAGCCTTTTGGTGGATTGCCGAAATGAAATCGCGGTGGATTCGGTGTCTTTGGTCTCCGCCAAAGATGTCCTTTCTCTGGCAGGCAAAACCTATGGCCGGCTGGGTCCAGTCCGGTCGGACGCCCGAGGTCGTCACTTGGCCTTTGGGGCGTACCACCGGGGTCGCATTTCCATCTACACCTACGATCGAAGCACCAAGGAGACATCGCGATTGTACCAAAGCTCGCCTTGTGGGCCTCCGGCGGTCGAGGATTATCCCAAAATGGCTTGGCACCCCGGCGGCAATCGGTTGGTGGTGGTCATGGCAGGGCCCCAAGGCCCTCGGTGGATGGTGTTTAGCCGCAATAGCGAGCAGGATTGGATGGTGGAGGAGCGTCCTGTGCGCGGTATAGAGGTCATCCAATCCCTTGATTGGTCGCCGGACGGCAAAACCTTGGCGGCTTGTGCCCGCTCCAAAGGACGTTCCGGGCTTTGGACTTGGTCATCGCCGACGGCCAATCCAGCTCTCTTGTGGGCCGATAGCCTGGAGAAATACGATGTCCGTTTTGTACCCGGTTCTCAGTCCTTGGTTTATGCCGCTAGGCTCCCTTACGGGGTGGAGGCCCAGGACGGTATGGGATCCAGGGGTCGCTGGAATGGCTTGCTTCGCTTGGATCGAGCCCTCGGCAGCCGTCCGCAAATCCTCTTGGGCGTGGATACCGAAGCGATTTCATCCCCCTTGCCATTGGGTGGAGGGACTTTGATTTGGCTGTCCGATCGAACCGGCTACCTCATTCGTTACCGGGGGACTTGGGAGGGGCCTAACCTTGGTGGGACACCGCTGGCACCCACGGCCACGAGTCTTCGTTGGCATGAAGGGGGGGCCTTGACGACTGGACTTTTGATGGGACCTGACCCCCGTCCCAACCCGCTGGTTTTGGCATTGCGAGACAAAGTGGACACCACCCGTTGGGTACCCGGTTCGTTGAAGGACGATGATTTACCGGTAACTGCCTGGCGTCGTCAGGAAAGGGAGCGATTGCAGGGAGAGGGCGCTGGTTCAAGGCTGGCCTTGGACGAAGTTCGACCCGCCAATCTGGGCTTGTTGGGTCCGATTCGATCGATGGGCGAAGAGGCGCGGCCCCTGCTTCCGGATCATACCGGTGGGGATTGGTTGCCCGGTTTTGAACCCAATACCATTGCTCGAATCGCGTCGACCCTGTTTGCGGCCAAGCCCAAATCAACATCGACAGTCCTCAAATCCAGCCCCTATGTCAAGGCCTCCTCCATTGACCATGTGAGTCTCCAGGCTGGAAGCACTTTGTTGCAGGGCCGAATGCCCCTTCTGTCCGCGAGCCGTATGCATACATTGCTTGCCAGACCCGGTGCCGTGGTGAGGGTTGGTTTATCGGATTTACCCGAGGACCACAACCTTTCTGCCGGCTTGATGATTCTTCAGTCGTTGTCTGATTTTCAATCGTATTTGCTTTACGAGAACTTGAGCGGCTTGATCGATTGGCGTTTGATGGGCGTTTATTCCAAACTCCCTGCCAGCCTACCTACCGGGGGCGGTTTTGGTGGCGGATCGGGTTCGGTTAATCCAGCGCAGGTTTGGGAGGTTTATGGGTCCATGACCCGGCCATTGGGGGTTTACTCCGGGGTTTCGGCGACGTTTGGTTCTGTGTTATCGCGTGAAAATCTTCCTTTGAACCCGGATTTTCCCAAAGACAACGGGAGTATACGTCATCAAATGACGGGTCTTCGATTGGAATGGATGACCGATCGAAGTCGTCGTTCCTCCGGGGCTCTGTGGAAAGGCTACCGGGCCAAAGTCTTTCATGAATTTTATTTAAGCTCCGGGACAACGAGCGGTTCTGGGGCGCTATTTGGTTTGGATGCACGTGCATATCAGCCACTTATGGGAGGAATGGTCTGGGCGAGCCGCTTGGCTTTTCAGCATTCAACGGGCGCTTTGCGTGCCAATTATATGGTAGGTGGCATGGAGCAATGGCTGATGCCTCGGATCAACGGGGACATGCCGGTTCCGTCTTCAAATCGGGTCTTGCTGAACGGTTTGGCAGCGCCGGTCCGTGGTCTTCCCATCAATACCATGAACGGGTCTTCGTTTATGGGTGCGGGCACCGAAGTGCGCTGGATTCCGGCGGCCATGCGTGCGGCTGTTCCGGTGGGCTCTGAGTTTTGGAGGAATTTTCAGCTCGCTGCATTTTTGGATGCCGGAACAGCTTGGAAACCGGGTGGTTTCCTAAAAACAGATAGCACGCTTTTCCCAACACAAATTAACAGGGACCCGGTGCGCGTTCGGTTTGATCGCCAACTTTCACCGTTGCTTTGGTCCTACGGCGTTGGGGTACGTGCCCATCTTTTGGGTTATTCAATCCGTTTGGATAGGGCCAGGGCCCTGGAAAACCGGGTTCGCTTGGCCCCAACTTGGGTGCTGTCTTTGGGCTTGGATTTTTGATTTTTGGCCTCCCAAGGCGGTTCGAAGGTGCAGTTGGGGTGGCTTGGGCTATCTTTGTGAATTGTCCTAAACCCTGTTTTGCCATGAATGCTGATACGACCCCTTTGTTTCTGCTCCTGGGGAACCTAAGCACCGGAGAATTAATCCTGATTTTTGCGGTGGTGCTCTTGCTGTTTGGGGCCAAACGTATTCCTGAACTTGCCCGCGGTTTGGGCAAGGGTATACGGGAATTCAAAGACGCTTCCTCCGGTATTCGCAAAGAAATCGAGAAGGAGACCGAAACTCGCAGCGAGAACCGTTCCTGAACCCCCTAAAGAATCAGGTTTGATTTTTGATGGTATTCAATGTTATCACGATCGTCTTCGTTCGGGCCTACAAACCGTTCGGGCCGAAGTGCTTGCCTGTTTGGAAAGAATTCACAGGTATGAATCCTACGGTGCCTTCTTGGAAGTTTACGCCGAAGAGGCTTTGGCCAAGGCGGATGCCTTGGATGCCCAGGGTTTTGGCGGTGATTTAGCTCCGCTCACCGGGGTGGTGGTCGGGGTCAAAGATAACATTTGTTACAAAAACCATCGTCTAACCGCAGGCTCACATATTCTCGAAGGTTTTGTTTCGCTGTATTCAGCAACAGTTGTCGAGCGCTTGGAAGAGGCAGGAGCGGTCATCATTGGTCGTTTGAATTGCGACGAATTTGCGATGGGGTCCTCTAACGAAAATTCCGCCTTTGGTCCGGTCCGCAACCCGCTGGATCCTGATCGTGTTCCCGGTGGTTCTTCAGGTGGATCGGCTGCTGCGGTGGCTTTTGGAGGGTGCCATTTGAGCTTGGGAACGGATACCGGCGGTTCGGTTCGACAACCAGCGTCGTATTGTGGTTTGGTGGGGATCAAACCCACCTACGGAAGGGTATCACGGCACGGGATTGTGGCCTTCGGTTCTTCTTTTGATCAAGTAGGGGTTTTTGGGGAGCACCTCGAAGATGCCGTTACACTGCTCACTTGCATTTCGGGGGCTGACGATCATGACGCAACGTGCACGGCGAGCCCCGGCGAGCCCCTGAATACCTCCTCTTCGAACGGTCCATACCGTTTGGGATACAGCCCCGAATGGTTGGAAAACCCTGCCTTGAGCCCGGTTTGGCGCCAACGAATGCAGGAGGCCATGAAAACTTGGGAAGAAGCGGGACACACCTTGGTGCCCTGCTCGGTGCAAGGGCTGGAATACGCCATCCCAGTTTACTATATTTTGGCGACCGCCGAAGCGTCTTCCAACCTGAGTCGCTATGCTGGGATGCATTATGGATACCGGTCTCCGGAGGCCCATTCCTTGGAAACGACCCTCAAAAAATCCAGGTCTCAGGGTTTTGGACCCGAGGTTCAGCGTCGCATACTTTTGGGGACGTTTGTGTTGAGTGAAGGCTATTACGACGCCTATTATGCCAAAGCCCAGAAGGTACGCCGTCAGTTGAAAGATCGTTTTGATCAGGTCTTTGAATCATGCGATGCCTTTGTTTTGCCCACCACCGCAGGCTCTGCTTTTCGTTTGGGCGAAAAAAGCAGCGACCCCCTGGCCATGTACCTCGAGGATCAATTCACCGTTTTGGCCAATCTAACCGGCCTACCCGCCCTTTCGATTCCTTTTGGTCCCGATACCAACGGTATGCCTTTGGGATTACAGTTCATGGGTCCTTCCTTTGGGGAAGCGGCTCTTTTTGAAATAACCGGGCGCCTACAAGCGTTGGTTCCAAACATTCAACCTTTATGAACAAGGCCTTTCTTTGGATTTTTATGGGTTTGCTTGCAGTCCAAAATCTGCAAGCTCAAACCGTTTCCTCCTCCGATCCGGGAAACCGCTCTCCTTTTGATTTGGCCAACGAAGCCATTGTTCGTCAATTGGACAGTGTCGTTTCGCTGCGTTTTTTCAAAAAAGATCATACGGGACAACCCCGCCTTCCTAACAAATACGGGTATGCTCCCGATTATATCCCACCGCTTTCGGATTCGGTGATTTCCTTTCGGATGCGTCAAATTCAATCGCCCATACCGATGCGGAACAATTCGTATGTAAGGGGCTTTATCGAAATGTATGGCATTCGCAAAAAGGCCCTGACCGAAAGGGTTTTGGCGTTGAGCAAATACTACTACCCGGTTTTTGAGGCGGCCCTGGAGCGCCATAACATGCCTCATCAGCTCAAGCACTTGGCCGTGGTGGAATCTGCCTTGAATCCCTCGGCTGTTAGCCGGGTCGGGGCATCGGGTCTTTGGCAATTCATGTACAGGACCGGGATGCAGTACGGCCTCAAAGTCAATTTTTATTCTGATGAGCGGCGGGACCCCTACTTGGCCAGCGATGCTGCTTGTCGCTTCATGAAGGATTTATATTATACCTACAACGATTGGTTGTTGGTTTTGGCGGCTTACAATTGCGGGCCTGGCAATGTGAACAAGGCCATTCGGCGCTCGGGGGGCAAAACAACCTTTTGGGAAATCATGCCTTATTTACCCGCGGAGACCAGGGGTTATGTTCCGGCCTTTATTGCGGTCACGTATTTGATGACCTATCCCGCAGAACACAATTTGCAGCCTTTTGCCCAGGTTGCATTGCCTCTGGAAACGGATACCGTCGCGGTACAGGGTCCCCTGCCGCTGAGCTATTTTGCTCAAATGATAGGCATGGACGCCGACATGCTGGCCTTGATGAATCCTCAGCTCAAGCAGAAATTTGTACCGGCCGGTTACCCTGAATACACGCTCCATATCCCGGCACGCCTTGCGCCCGAGTTCGAAAAGAAAAGACCGGTTTACCTGGCGTATCTCTACGAGTTGACCCAGTCCAAGGCCTTGGCCGAACAAGCCCGCGAAGCCACCAACCGATTGGCCACGCCGGATTCGGCCAATATACCCTACGCCACTTGGAAGTACCACCGGGTCCAAAAAGGAGATAATTTGGGACGTTTAGCGAGTCAATACCGTACGTCGGTTTCCGAATTACGCCGAATTAATAACTTAAGATCCAATCAATTGCAGGCTGGTCAGCGATTGAAGGTGCAACGATTGGGTGGTTCATTGCCAGCGGTGGAGGACAGCGTACGCGCTTCTGCTGAATTGGCCGCCGCACCAGCAGAAATCAAACGGGATACATCGGTTGTTCAGGCGGCTGCGCCTACCCCGGTTGATCGCATCAACAAAGAAGGACGTTCTTATCGGGTTCGTCAAGGCGACACCCTTTGGTCCATTTCCAAAAAATTTGATGGCGTTACGGTGGCCGATTTGATGAAGCATAACAACCTCTCGTCGTCTAGTAAATTGACCCCCGGGATGGTTCTCAAAATTCAGCGAGGCTGATTTTGTGTTCCCGAGAACCATGGTGAGGCAAGGCATAGGGCGCTTCGGGGGTGGCCTGTTGGTTTTGTTGCTGATGGGGTCTTGTGATCAACAGGGTCTGCAACCGGATTCTTTGGGTGCCGTTGCCGAAATCATGTTGGATTGCCGTCCCGAGGAATGGCAGGGGGAAACCGGTCGTCGTCTTCGCAAAGCGTTATCCGCGGAACAATACGGATTGCCTCAGCCCGAGCCTTGGTTTAGGCTTCTGCCCACCCAGGATTTGGGGGCCAATAAATTCAAGGATCGTCATCGCCTGATTTTGCGACTGCGTTCGGCAGAGCAACAAGGTTCCTTGCCCAAAGAACTCCGAACCGGTTCGGCCCAGTCGCTGGCCGCCCAAGGGATTTACCTGGGGGTCGTACGACATCCAAGGGCGTTTCCACAGTCCGAGGTTTGGCTGGTTTATCGGGATACCGCCACCTTGTTTGCTTTTCTTGATCCCCCAACATCTCCTTTGCTTGATCGATTGAGACAATTGGATCAACGCTTGATCATGGATCGAGTTGGTCGATTGAGCCGTGCGGATACCCTGATTGCATTAATCAAAGACAGTTTAGGGTTCAGCCTTTCTGCGTTACCGGGGGATTACCGAATACGCTCTTTGAAGCGCGACTGGGTTTGGTTGAGTCGTGAAATACCCAATGGAACCATGAATTGGTGTCTGTGGAGAGTCAAAGACGCCGCCGATCTTCCTTTGGTAGCACCGATTTTTCGAGATTCCTTGCTTCAAAGAACCCTGCCAGGTCCAAGCCCTGGGTCGTATTACCAAACCGAGCGGCTGGTGCCCACTCGTCAGCGCTCCCTCCCTTTGGGCCCCAAAGCGGGATCGACTGTGGTGGAAATTCGAGGCCTTTGGACGATGCATGGTGATTTTATGGGTGGGCCTTTTGTTCATCATACCTGGAATTCCGGAAAAGACCGCCTGCACAGCGAAGTTTTTGTGTACAATCCCAACGAGCCCAAGCGTGCTTGGCTTCGGGAATTGGAATCCTTGAGCCTGACTTGTGCGGATTCCATGGTCCAGCGTGATCAATCGATGAAACCATGATAGAGCCCCCTGTTTTTTTGGATGCTTACCGCGTTTTGTTGCTGGGATCCGGTGCGCGGGAACATGCCATGGCCCAGTCTATTTCGGCCAGTCCCCGTTGCGATCGACTTTGGGTACATCCGGGCAATGCAGGGACCGAAGCTTGGTCGGTTGACCAACCCTTGGATTGGCGTAACATCGAACAGTTGGCGGGTTTTGTTCAGCGAAACGGAATTCAACTCCTGGTGGTTGGACCCGAAGAGCCGCTGGTCCATGGCTTGGTGGACCAATGCCGGCTTCATCCATTGTTACAGGATTTGTTAATCGTGGGTCCCAATGCCGAAGGGGCAAGGCTCGAAGGAAGCAAGGATTTTTCAAAGGCTTTTATGCAGCGGCACGGCATTCCCACCGCTGGAGCCCGTACGTTTCGAGCTGAACAAAGGGAAGAGGCCGAGGCCTATCTTCGTCAGCATGCCATGCCGGTGGTCCTCAAGGCCGATGGGTTGGCTGCGGGCAAAGGCGTACTGATATGTGATACGCCCCAGGAGGCCTTGGAGTCTTTGGCGCTGTTTTGGACCGAGCAGAAGTTTGGCGAGGCCGGAGCCAAAGTATTGGTTGAAGAATTTTTGGAAGGGATCGAATGCTCTGTTTTTGCCTTGTGCGATGGCCAAGATTATGTCTTATTGCCCCCGGCCAAAGATTACAAAAGGGTGGGCGAAGGGGATACAGGTCTCAATACAGGGGGCATGGGGGCGGTTTCGCCACCTCCTTTTGCCACACCTGAACTGATGCGTCGAATCGAAGAACGCATCGTTCAGCCTACGCTGCAGGGTCTGCAGTCTGAAGGGGTCGATTACCGTGGGTTCTTGTTTGTGGGCCTCATGAAAGTGGGCGAGGAGCCCATGGTGATTGAATACAATGTGCGGATGGGTGATCCGGAAACCGAAGCCGTCATGCCCCGGCTCCAGAGCGATTTATTGGAACTTTTGGTCGCTGCAGCCTCAGGAAAATTGAGCGGGATGGAATTGATGGTGGACCCTCGTTTTGCGGTGACCACCGTGGTCTGTTCCGGTGGATATCCCGGAGAGCTTCGATTGGGTTTCCCGATGACTGGTTTGACGGGGAGGGATTATACCGAAGACGAAAGGCTATTCCATGCCGGGACCAAGCGAGAAGGGGCGGACTGTGTGAACAGGGGGGGACGCGTCGTGGCTGCGACGGTACTGGATGCGGATTTGAAGGAGGCAGCCAGAAGAAGCTTGGCCTTGGCCCAAGAAATTCGCTTTGAAGGAGCCTTCTGTCGGAAGGATTTGGGCCAAGATTTGTAGCAAGCCCATCAACCCTTTGGATCAAAAAGAGTTACAACAAATATTTTTGGTGAATGCGCCACCACCGATCCGGCAATTCATCCGAGGAAGCCTGTAGGTAGTCCTCGTAGGTACAGGGCACCAAAAGGGCTCGTTCACGCTTGGAGCCCTTGGGAACCGGCAAAGTGACCTCCAGCCACCAACGACCACTTTTTTGGCTTTTGATAAAAATCAACTCGTGATTACCCTGCAGGGCCATGGTATAACGGGTGAAATTTCGCGAATTGATTTTGGGCACATCATCGCAACGTTGACTGTAACCTTCGATAAGGTACCACAAGGCCTGTGCAAGGGTCGCGGCACCGGTCCCCTGATCATTCGGTAAAGCCTGGTAGTCACAGAAAAAGGCGACTCGTAACAAATCGTTGGCACCTGCGTAATGGCATAACTGGCATAATTCGTGGGCCCACAGCCCGTTGGGTCCACCCATGGGGTTGCCATCGGCATCGGACCAACGCACTGCGCTGAGGCTAAATGCACTGAGATGCGAGGAGCGTAAAAGAGGTTCGGCCCTTTCGGGGTGTTGGCGCAGGGCGCCCAGCCTCAATTGTTCAAAACGCATTTGTTCCAAGAGCGCGTTTTCTTCGGGCTCGGACCAATGGGATTGAAATGCCAAACATGAAAGATTAAACAGGTGGGTCGAATCCTTCTCAACCAGTTGTCGGAGCACGGTCGAATAGGCAGGTGCATGGGGTCCCGTTTGAAAATGCGTTCGGGCCGAAATCACGGAGACATCGGTGGGGCCTCTCCCGCTAAAGCCCTGAAAAATACCGCGCAGAAAATCCAAACGCCCTCCTATCCAAACAGGGAAATGCCCCTGTTCTAACAGCTCAGAGGTCACCGAAGCCAAAGCGGATTGGGTATCCTCCGGACTTTGGCCCGGTATCATATTCCCCAAATCGGCCAGCACAGGGAATCCTTCGGCCACCGATAATTCATAGAAATACTGTCGAATGCGGTCGGCCCCTACAACACAATTCTCCGGCTGTTCATCAAAACCAGATTCGACCGGCCGCGTCTCCATGAGAGGCCTGTAATCATCCAAGCCAATGAGAACCATGCAGGGTTGCTCTGGCAAATGATGGCGGGTCGCGGCGCGAAGGATTTGATGACCCAGGGTATGGGCCGGGTATGCGGATGAATCCGGGACCAACGCGGGGTCCGGAGGATTAAAAAAATCCAAATCCTTCATGAACTGAGGCTAGGTACGGAGACGAAAGCGAAAAGACCCTGGATCAGCGACGACCCAGTGTCATCTCGAGGCTCACCGGAACTTGACCCAAGGTTCCACCGTCGTAAGTGACCACGGTGCGCAGCTGTTGGGTGCTCATGCCGTTGAAGAGAACCTTGAATTTGTAAACCTGGTTGCTCGTATCCACCAGGGTGATGGTATCGACCGTGTTGGTCCAGGTGCCTTGGCCACTCAAACGCACGGTATCCAAGGGAAAGGGAATCGTGGGCGGCAAGGAGGGCCTGAATTTGATGTCATAATTGACCACCTTGGACGGGGTGTTGATGAATTCAATGTAGCCGGCTTGGGAGGTTCCTCCGTTCACCGGAATCTGCTGCCCCAGGACCGAAACAGTGGCGGCATACGTCAGACTGTCCACGTCCCAAATACCAGCCAAACGATTGGCATAGGTCTGGGCAGGGGTCAGGGTATTTCCTGGGTTGTCTTCTTTTTTGCAGGATATTCCCCAAAGGCCGAGACAAAGCAGGATGGACAGGAATTTTTTCATGGCATTTTTTTTCAAATTTAAGGTTTTGGTGCCCTAAATCAAATGCAATGGATGCGGTTCAAAGGGACCAGCGGACGACTTTGTCAAAAATTGTCAATGATTCGCCTTTTTTTTGTGCAAACACAATTTAGATTTTAATGTCCCTAAATTTGATAAAAATTTAGCAACGGAACCCGATATCCTTTTGTTATGCTGCTGTTAACCATTAAAATAACCCTGCTAAGTTGTTTGCTGGTTTTGTTTCAGACGGACGGTGCCGTACCGGCTGGTACATCGCCCTTTCGTTCGGATTCCTCGGACCCCTGTGGTTTGTCTCCTTTGTTTTTTCCGGGTCCAGCACCGGCGGCTACCCAGTGGGGTTGGAAATGGACCTGCCAGGAACACCATAACGGCTTGGTTCCTGTTCGGGTGGCCCGTCCCACGCAGATTCCATCCTTGGACAGCCAACACCTCCAAAAATTGGAGCAATGGCTTCAGTCTTCGTCCGAGGAGGCCCGTCATCCGAAGGTTTTGGCAGGGGTTTTGATTTCGGCCTCGGTTGCTTCCGTTCACGAGCAATGGGAATGGGTCGGTCGATGCTTGGATTTTTTGGCCAACCACGGTCAGCCTTGGCCCAAGGCCTTGGAGAATCAGGCCCCTGTTTTGGAATGGTTGGCACTTCGGTACGAAGGGGCCCGACTTCAAAGCTTCCGCTCCCCGGAGGGTCGAACGTTGGAAGACGGGGGGTTTTTGGCACGCTTGAGGGCTCTTTCAGCAGCAAACGCTGGATTCCAAGGCCACAGGGCTTGGGATCTCACATTGGCCTATGAGCGTTACCATTGGTCGATGTTGGAGGGTCGACCGACCGATGCCATGGCCTATTACCGTGAAGCTCAGCATTTTCACAGCACCATGATTGCAGAGGGGCTCTCAGAGACAAAGAGCCCCGTTGAGGCTCAGCGGGGCTATGGATCCCCCTTTTGGGAATACCGGTTGGGGTTGTGGCTCTTGGTTCTTTTTTTGGCCGGTGCCTGGTATCGAATGGGTCGTGGAAATGCCTCACGACCATTCTATGGGAGGGATGACCAAGATGCACGCAGTAGCCATGTTTGGGATTTCTCGACACCTTCTACAGAAGAATTATCCAGACTTCGTACCATGAAGGTATTCACGACCGAGGACTGGGAAAGCTACAAAATCGAGTTTGAACAGAACTGCCCCGGGTATATCTCTTGGGTCATGAGCATAGGGCCCGGGATGACGCAGGGGGAACTTCGTACCGCCTGCATGATTCGTTTGGGTTTGACTAGCAGGGAAATTGCCAGGGCTCAAAACATCGGGGTCTACGGGGTGTCCCAATCAAGGTACCGGCTCCGAAAGCGATTGGGATTATCAACCCGGGACTCCATCGAGCAAGTGCTCTTCCCGCGGGGGGGGTATGGGTTAAGTTGACCGAAGGGTCTGCGACCGTAGTTCCAGCATTTTGAGGGCGGTATAAGCCGCCTCCTGGCCCTTGTGCCCGTGTTCGCCCCCCAGTCTTTGGCGGGCTTGTTCGGTATCAAGCACCGTTAGAACCCCGTTCACCATGGGCCGGCCTTCCCGCAGGCTCAAATCCATGAGACCTCGGTTCACGGCTTCGGCAATGAGATCAAAGTGCGGGGTTTCGCCCTTGATGAGGCAACCCAAAGCAATGACGGCATCAACCGGGGCATCCATGGAACAAAGCCAAGAGGCCGCCACCGGAATTTCAAAGCAACCAGGTACATCGTAGGTTGCAATTTGATCCTCTTGGAGGCCCCTTTCAAGCAAAACAGACTTGCATCCTCGTTCCAATTCCTCGGTAATGGCCCGATTCCACTGGGCCACCACGATGCCAATCCGCCAACGACCCAGCAGGTCGCCATTGATTGGGTTCTGAAGATGGTGAAAGCCCGTCTTGGTCCAAGAGCCGTCTGGAATCATGGGCGTTGAAGGCAAGTTGAACCTAGGATTTCAGGCGTACCCGGGTCAGGTAACGGTCGACATTTTGACCTTCGGTGCTCTGGGGATATTCCCGCTGAATTCGCTCGTAATATTCCAAGGCCTTTTCCTTTTGTCCGGTTTTTTCGGCGATTTCACCGGCGCGTTGCAGGTAGAATGGCGTGGTGAATTCGTTGGCTTTGAATTCGGCAGCCCTTAGGTAGCAATCCAGGGCTTCGCTGTCTTTTTTGAGTTGCAAGTGGGCATCACCTTGGCAGCCTAAGGAGATGCTACCCAGGACAGGGTCCGAGGTTTTGAAGGACTCCAGGGCCTCCAACGCTTCGGCGTATTGACCCAAGCGCAGGTAGCTAACGCCCAGGTAGTATTGCGCCAAATTCCCTGCAGCTGTCCACCGGTAATCTTCGGCGATTTCTTCAAATCCCGGGAAATTCCCATCTCCTTTGACAGCCAGGTTGAGGGAATCGTTTTCGAAATAACGCTCGGCAACATGCATCAGGTTAACAGCTTCCTTTTGTTGCGTTGGCAGATAGACTCCCCAGACATAGTAGGCTCCTAGAACCAAGGCCAGCAATCCGCCTCCGGCATAGGTTAGCATTTGTTTGTTCTGCTCCCAAAAGGCTTCAAACTTGCCGAGGCCTTGTTGCAAATCCAAGGCTTCAAAAGGTTCGAGGCCCTGGGGTTCGTTGGTTTTGGGGTTGGATGCCATGTTATCTTTCGGATTGGGTTGAAAAATAGATTTTAATCGGTGATGTAGGGGTAATCGCTTTGGATGTAGACGTCCTTGTACATTTCGGAGACATCCGGCCAAGGAGATTCCTCCGCAAAGGTGACCGCCTCCTGTACCAAGACTTCGAGTTTTTCTTCGAGTTGTTCAAAAGCCGCTTCGTCCAAAAGGCCTTGGGCCATCATTTGGTTTTTGAGCTGTTCAATCGGGTCTTGTTCCTTGTAGGCCTCGACTTCTTCTTTGGTCCGGTATTTGGCAGGATCGCTCATGGAGTGACCGCGGAAGCGATACGTGCGGATTTCCAAGAGGGTGGGTCCATCACCGGAACGGGCGCGGGCTACAGCCCTTTCCATGGCTTCATGGACGGTCCAAACACACATGCCGTCCACGGCTTCGGAAGGCATCCGGTACGAAAGACCGATTTCATGCAATTCATTGACATTGGTGGTCCGTTGAACGGAGGTTCCCATCGCGTAACCGTTGTTCTCAATAACAAAGATGACCGGGAGGTTCCAAAGCATGGCCATGTTAAAGGTTTCGTGCAAGGCGCCCTGTCGGACGGCCCCATCTCCCATAAAACATACATTGACATTGGTATTGCCCAAGTATTTGTCAGCAAAAGCCAGACCAGCCCCCAAGGGGATTTGGCCTCCAACGATACCATGGCCCCCGTAAAAGCGGTGTTCTTTGCTAAAAAGGTGCATGGAGCCACCCTTGCCTTTGGAGCATCCCGTGGCCTTACCGTATAATTCGGCCATGACCGATCCCGGACTTAATCCGCAGATAAGGGCATGACCATGGTCCCTGTACGCGGTGATCACCGAATCCTGAGGCGTAATGGCCGAATAGGTCCCGGCTACAACGGCTTCTTGGCCGATGTAGAGGTGGCAAAAGCCTTTGATTTTTTGCTGGCCATAGAGCTGAGCACATTTTTCTTCAAAACGCCTCATCAAAAGCATGTCGTGAAGCCATTTTTGGGCCTGTGCCGGGGATAATTTTGGGTCTGCCATCGAATTTTCCAAAAGAGGCGCTAATATACGCCCCACGACCCCGCCTTAAGTCCTTATTGTGTTTTTGAAGCGCTTGCAATTAGTAGATTACCGCCTTGAATCGGCCTGCAGCCTGGATATGGGGTCTTCGTGGGTTGCCTTCACCGGGCCCAACGGCACCGGCAAAACCAATTTGCTGGATGCTGTACATTTTCTCTGCCTGGGTCGAAGCTATTTCACCCGTCAGGATAGCCAGCTCGTGCGCTTTGGGAGCCGTGGGTTTCGACTGGAAGGTCGCTTTGGCCCGTTGCCATCCCCGGATTTACCGAATCCCTCGGTGAATGGCCCCGATGAAACCAGGGTCACCGTTGTTTACAAAACAGGGGTAGGCAAGGAAATGGCCGTGAATCAAGTGGTGTATCCACGGCTGAGCGAGCACTTGGGTCGCATGCCCGTTGTGATGATAGCTCCCGGTGATACGGTTTTGTTGGAAGGAACCGGTGCCGAACGCAGGCGGTTTACCGATATGTTGTTAGCCCAGACCAAGCCCGACTATGTGCAGGCCTTGTTGAAGCGGGACCATTTGTTGGGACAGCGCAATGCTTTGCTCAAAGCCGCCCGGCAGGGGCCTGCCCCGGATGCTGCACTGATGGAATGTTACGATGAGGAATTGACCCAATGCCACCTAACCATAGCCGAGGTTCGTTCTTCCTGGGTCCAGGGGTTTGGGCCGTTGATGCAGGGCCTTTACCGACATATTGCAGGCGATGCAGAACAGGCCACGATGACCTACCAGCCCGATCAGCCATCCTACGATGACACCTATCAAAAGCCAAGCCTGCAACGCGAAATCGAGGCCGGTCACACGCTTTGGGGTACTCAGCGGGATGATTTGGAATTTGAATTGGGCCGAAAGTCGGTACGTAGGTATGCATCGCAAGGTCAACGCAAATCGTTTTTGCTGGCGCTCAAGCTAGCCCAATGCGCTTTTTTCTTGGACGAAGGCAAATCCCACGCCACCCTTTTGTTGGATGATTTTTTTGAAAAACTGGATGCCGCGCGTTTGCAGGGTTTGGTTCAGGCGATCCAAGAATTATCCAAGCGAGGGGTTCAGGTATTTTTGAGCGATACAGGCAAAGAAAGGGTGCGAGATTTGATGGAACAATGTCAACAGCCCTGCCTCTTTGTGGATACCCCCTTACAGAATTCAACCCCCTAACGCCGCCTTAACGATGATCAAGTCTTTGACCGACCGCCTTTCTAGAACCTCCACAACCCTGGCCTGCCTTGGCCTGGCCTGCCTTGTTTTGGGCCTGGGGGCTTGCCAACCGAAGGGACCCAACGATACGGCCGAATCCACCCGCAATGATTCGCTCGCATTGCGAACGCTCTTGCGTTCCGGCATCGATTCCCTTGAAAAAGTTCTGTCCGCCGATTCCTTGGGGATTTCTCCGCAAACGGCCCCCTTGGATAGTTTGGCGGCCACCTGTCTGCGTTTCGCATCGGACTTTCCACGGGATCCCTATGCGCCGGTTGCGCTATGGAAAGCAGCGCAGGTTTTGCGCAGCCTGGGGGATGTTGAGGGGGCGGTCCAATGCGGTAAAGCCTTGGTGGATGCTTACCCGGCCCATCCTTTGGCCCCGATCGCGCTGTATTTCAATGCCGTTGTCCTCAACGAGGACGGTGGGGTTCAGGAAGCCGCTGCGTTTTATTTGGAACGGCTGACCAACGAATACCCCGGGGATAGCCTGGCAAAAGATGCGGCCTTGTACCGTCAGACCCTGGGAATGAAACAGGAAGACTGGAATAAGCGTCTAAAAGAGCAGAACTAAGCAGCTGTTTCCTTAGCGATCCTGCAGCCGGTGCATCAGGGCATTGGGGCTAAGGGGTTCGCTAAAGACGCCTCGGTCGGCCACGACGATATGCCCGGTTTCTTCGGAGACCAAAACGACCAAGGCATCGCTTTGCTCGCTAAGGCCCAAGGCGGCCCGGTGACGCATCCCATAGCCCGCACCCTGCTGACTTGATTGATCGCTCAACGGTAGCATGCAAGATGCGGCGATCAATCGCCCTCCCGAAATCAAGACCGCCCCATCGTGCATTGGAGAATCCTTTGCAAAGAGAGCCTGCAGTAATTCGGTGTTGGGGAAGGCATCCAAGGCGGTGCCAGTAGCCGCGATGGGCTGCAAATCCGCCAATCGTTCGACGACCATAAGGGCTCCGGTTCGGGTTTCAGCCAAGCGTGCGCAGGCCTCGGAGACCGATCGAATCCAGCCGTGATCCTGGTTGCTGTTGTGATTTTCGTGGTCCAGCCAACGACGTACTTGGGTAATGCGAGCCGATTCTGCTTTGCGACCAATGAGTAGCAGGAAATTTCGAATCTCGGGTTGGAAAACAACCACCAAAGCGAGGACGCCTAATCCCACAAACTGTCCCAAGAGGGCCGTAAACAAGGGCAATTCAAGCCAAACCCCCAGGCGAAAAAGCAGGTTAAAAACCAGTACACCTAACAATAGATAAAGAATCAAACTGCCCCGGACCAATCGCCAGGCCAACCCCAGGAGAAGGGCTACAAGGCTCCAATCCAAGATGTTATGCCAGTTTAGTCCAATCGAGGTGTCCATGGTTTCGTACGGCCGGGGTTGAAAAAAGAAGCAGTGAATGAGGGTCTAAGAACGCTGAATAGCTCAAGAAATTTCGAGAAGGTCTTCACGGTTTTGGAAAAGGCACCAGAGGTTGACGCATTGCACGGCTTCGATGACATCGTGTACCCTCAGAAGGCGAGCGCCTTGGGTGAGGGCAATGGTATTTAGAGCGGTGGTTCCATTCAAGGCGGTGGAGGAGTCCAGGCCCAGAGGTCGGTAGATCATGGATTTGCGGGATAGGCCTGCCATCACCGGCCAACCATAAGCCACGAGTTCGCTGAGTCGCTGGAGAATTTGATAGTTCTGCGTTTGGTTTTTGGCAAAGCCAAAGCAGGGATCCAAAAGGAGAGCGGGTGCACCCGCTTGGTACAGTGCCTCCGCATTTTGGACCAAAAAATCAAAAACTTCGGATGGAGCATCTTGGTAATGGGTCATGGACGCCATGTTTTCGGGACTGCCCCGAAGGTGGCCCAGGATGTAGGGGACCTTTTGCTGCAAAATGAGAGGGTGCATTTGGGGATCCAGCGTACCTCCGGAAACATCGTTGATCATGGCCGCACCGCAACGAATGGCCGTTCCGGCCACGGAAGCTCGGTACGTATCAACCGAGATCAAGGCCCCTGGGAAAGCGGAAAGGATGGCTTCGAGGCCGGCTTGGATGCGCTCTTCCTCCTCCACGGGGCCCACTTGGGTGGACCCTGGACGGGTGGAACAAGCGCCCAGGTCCAGGATATCGGCTCCTTGCCTTAGCATCGCGCCGGCCCGGTCCACGGTTTCAGTGGTATTCAGCCCAACCCGACTGGGGGCGTAGAATGAGTCCGTGGTCAGGTTGAGGATACCCAAAATACGGGGCCGCTCCAGGTTCAGGATTTGATTCTTGACGGTTAGGCTAAGCGTGGAAGGGTTCATCGTGATGTAAATTTATCCCCCAAAACCTACCATGCAGACCTTGACGGCTTTTGACAACGTGCTCCTGGAGTGCCGGTCCTTGTTCGAGGCCAAAACCAGAGATTATGGTACTTCATGGCGGGTTTTTCGGCTACCGTCCCTCACCGATCAGCTCTACATAAAGGCCTGTCGAATTCGTAACATTGAACAGAAGGGCTATCACCGCGTGAGTGAAGGCGTTCGCCCCGAATGGGTTGCGATGATAAATTACGCCATCATGGCCTTGATTCAATTGGAATTAGGGGAATGCTCCGAGGAAGCGCTGAGCCTCGACAAGGCTTTGGGCTATTACGACCAACAGGTTGCGCACAATCGGGATCTCCTGGCCAACAAAAACCACGACTACGGTGAAGCCTGGAGAGAAATGCGCCCTACCTCCTTAACCGATATGGTTTTGGTTAAGCTCCTTCGCATCAAACAAATCGAAAGCAACCGAGGCCAGGCCGAGGTCAGCGAAGGAGTCGAAGGAGGATACCGTGACATTTTGAATTACGCAGTATTTGCCCTGATTCGCCTCGATGGCGACCCACATTCACCCAATCAATCCTTATGATCGCATTGTTAAGATTTCTGACTGGCGCACTTTTTATTTTTTCGGGACTTATTAAGGCCAATGATCCCCTTGGATTTGGGTATAAGCTCGAAGAGTATTTTGTTGTTTTTGGCATGGATTTTTTGAATCCGTTGGCCACCGGCCTGGCCATTGCGATCTGTGTTTTGGAAGTCGTTTTGGGCATGGCTTTGTGGGTTGGATGGAAGACCAAAGCGGTTACCTGGTGGTTGTTAGGCTTGGTGGTCTTCTTTACTTTTTTGACCTTTTGGTCGGCCTGGTTCAAGGTCGTAACCGACTGCGGTTGTTTTGGGGATTTTATGAAATTAACCCCTTGGCAGAGTTTTTCCAAGGACGTGGTCCTGCTTGCGATGATAACAGTATTGTGTTACCAAAGATCACGACTTCGGCCCTTCGGTTCCCCCATGTTTGGAACAGGCCTGGTTGGTTTGACCGCTATTGGGGTCACGGCCCTGTCCTTCTACACTTGGAATGATTTGCCGCTGCTGGATTTTCGTCCTTATGCCGTGGGCAAAAACTTGCCCGAAGGAATGGCCATCCCTGATGGCGCTCCTCGGGATGTTTACAAGGATATTTGGCAATACCGAATCAACGGCGTCGTTCGTCGTTTTGAAACCCAAGATTCCCCTTGGGATAGCGTGCAGGCCGATGGCAGGCCTGCCGAGTTTGTGGATCGTCAAACCGAGTTGGTGACCAAAGGGTATGTGCCGCCCATTCACGATTTTGTGATAAGTGATTTGAATGGCAACGATTATACCGGTGATTTTTTGGGTGCGGAACATGCGGTATTGATTGTTTCGCCTTTTCTGGATAAAGCGAGGGGTGATGCCTGGATCAAGGTGGCGGCGTTGGTTGATTGGGCCAGGCGTAACGATATCAAGATTGCGATTTTGACGGGTAGTGGACGTGAGGAAATTGAATCCTTTGGAAAACGTTTTGCGGCGGACTCGTGGCCCTTTTATCAAGCGGACGGGACCGTCCTCAAAACCATGATGCGCTCCAATCCAGGTCTTGTCTTGTTGAACAAGGGCACGGTCCAAGACCTTATTCCTGCGCGTCGACTTCCCAGTCCCGATGAATTAGGCCGACGGATCGGATCGCTTCGCTAAATTGAAAGCCAACGAGGTGAACACGAGGACTCTTCGTTGGTTGTTGGGGCGTTTATTCAACGCGGTCCTGGTCCTCTGGGGCTTGGTCTCCCTTATTTTTCTGTTGTTTTATGTTCTGCCCGCCGATTCGGCCCAGATGACCCTGGGTCAACGCTCTGATCCGGAAACGCTTCGAGAAATACGTAGTGAATTGGGCCTGGATCTCCCTTGGGGTCAACGTTACTTGCATTTTTTAAAAGGATTATCACCGTTGGATTTTGTTTTGACCGAAGGCGCCAAGGTGCCTATCCCTGTTTTCAAAGCACCCAGCCTGGGCCGCTCCTACCAAAACCGACGCGAAGTGGTGGGCATGGTTGGCGAGGCCTTCTTAGGTACCTTGGTTTTGGCATTAGCCGCTATGCTTCTGGCGACGGTTTTGGGTATTGCGCTGGGCTCGTGGGCGGCTGTGACGGCTTCCCGAGGCGTACGTGCCACCATCATGGGTATTGCCATGAGCGGTGTCGCCGCACCAAGTTTTGTCGTGGCCTTGTTGATGGCCTATGTTTTTGGATACCTCCTAGCGCCCTGGACCGGGCTTTCGATGACCGGCAGTCTTCAGCAATTGGATGCCTTGAATGGCTGGGTTTGGGTCCCCAAAAACCTGTTGTTACCGGCTTTGACTCTGGGCATTCGACCCCTTTCGGTGGTGGTCCAGCTAACCAAAGATTCGGTGAGCGAGGTTCTCGCCCAGGACTATGTTCGGACCGCCAGGGCCAAAGGCTTGCATCCCTTTCGGGTATGGTGGAAGCATGTGTGGCCCAATGCCTTGAACCCGGTGGTGACGGCCCTATCGGGCTGGTTGTCTTCGATGCTGGCGGGTGCTGTTTTTGTTGAGTATGTCTTTGGGTGGCAGGGTATGGGCAAGCTGACGGTGGATGCCTTGATGGTCTTTGACTTACCGGTGGTGATGGGGGTGGTTCTGTGGTCTGGTTTGTTGTTTGTGCTGATGAATATCCTGGTGGATTGGTTGTACACGGTCCTGGATCCTCGCGTTCAATTGGAAGCCTAAATTGAATGGAAAAGCAGGAACCGTTGGCTGCTGAGCCGACCCGCATTTACCTGGTTGGTATGCCGGGTTCCGGAAAATCCACGGCGGGACCTTTGTTAGCCGAAACCTTGGGTTGGCGTTTTGAGGACCTTGACCGACAAATTGAAGCCGGGGCAGGAATATCCATCCCTCGTTTTTTTGAAGAGAAAGGGGAGGAAGCGTTTCGCGTCACCGAAACCCGTTTGTTGCATAAGACTGCTGCGGAACGTCGATTGGTTGTAGCCACCGGCGGGGGTGCAGTTCTGCGAAATATCGACTGGATGCTTGAACACGGCAGGGTGGTTTGGCTGGACCCACCGATCTCCGAACTAGTAGCGCGATTGGCGGACGCCTACCAGGAACGTCCCTTGCTCAGCACGACGAGTTCGTTGGACCTGCCCAGGGCCGTGGAGACGCTCTACCGCGAGCGCAGGCCTTTTTATGCACGTGCCCACGATCGGGTCAGTGACGGGGAAGCCCTGTTGATTAACTTCGTGCGGTGAATTGGTTGGACGAACTCAACCCGGCGCAGAGGTCGGCGGTGGAATGCACGGAAGGTCCGGTCATGATTGTGGCAGGGGCTGGTTCCGGCAAGACCAGGGTTCTAACCTATCGCATGGCGCATTTGGTTCGGCAGGGGGAGGATCCTTTTCGCATGCTGGCCTTGACTTTTACGAACAAAGCGGCCGGGGAAATGCGCGAAAGAATCGAAGCCTTGATTGGACCCTCGGCCCGTTCCTTGTGGATGGGGACTTTTCACTCGGTCTTTGCTCGCATTTTGCGTCGGCACGCCGAAGTCTTGGGTTACCCTTCCAACTTTAGTATCTACGATACCGACGATACCAAATCGTTAATCAAAACCTTGGTCCGTGAGATGAACCTGGACGAGGCTTATTACAAACCATCTCCCCTGTACGCTCGGATTTCTTCCGCCAAGAATGCACTGATTACGCCGGATGAATACCAAAACGACGTAGGGTTGATGGCCGGGGATCGGGCTTCGGGACGGGCACGGTTTGTGGAGCTCTACCGCGCCTATGTTCAGCGTTGCCACCGAAGCGGGGCCATGGACTTTGACGATCTCCTTTTGCAGACCTTTCGCCTTTTTAACGAACACCCCGATATTCTCCACCAATACCAGATGCAATTCAAGCACCTTTTGGTTGATGAGTTTCAGGACACCAACCGGGTTCAGTACCGCATTGTCAAGTTGTTATCGGCGGTGCATCGCAATCTATGCTTGGTAGGCGATGATGCCCAAAGTATCTATGCTTTCCGAGGGGCCGTCATCGATAACATTCTCAATGTTCACCAAGACTTTCCGGAGGTTCAGGTGGTTCGCCTGGAACAAAATTACCGATCCACGGGGACCATTGTTGGTGCGTCGGGTTCGGTGATTGCCTGCAACCAAAAGCAAATTCCCAAAGACCTTTGGACCGCGAACGCCCAGGGTGAATTGATTGGGGTCTTCCGTTGTGTTAGCGATAACGAAGAAGGACGACAAGTGGCTGCCGAGCTCCACGCCCGCAAGCATCGTTTTCAACTGAGCAACCGGGATTTTGCGATTTTGTACCGCACCAATGCCCAGTCTCGCGCCTTTGAGGAAGCCTTGCGAAGGCAGAACATTCCGTATCGGGTGATTGGGGGGGTTAGTTTTTATCAGCGCAAAGAAGTCAAAGATTTGTTAGCCTATCTACGTTTGGTGGTGAACACCGCTGACGAAGAAGCCCTTCGCCGGGTTATCAATTATCCGGCTCGTGGGATCGGTAAAACATCCATGGACAAATGGGTCCTTGAAGCCGACCGGCTGGGTATGAGCCTATGGGAACTGTTGGTCGCGATGGAACAGGGTCATCCGCTCACGGCCACCTTGGGAGCTGCCGGCAAGCGCATGGTTGATTTTGCCCTTTCGGTTCAATCCTGGGGGGTCACGGCCCGCAAAGAAAACGCCATTGTTTTGGCCCGATTGGTTTGGAAGCAGTCCAATCTGCAAACGGAACTCAAAGCCGATACCAGCATAGAGGGACTGGCCCGCGTCCAAAACGTGGAGGAATTACTCAATGCGATCGAAGAATTTTGTGAATCGGACGAAGTGATTCCCGGGGACGATCGCAGTCTGGGGGCCTTTTTGCAACATATCTCGTTGCTGACCTCCATGGACCAGAACAACGATCCCGAAGACCGTGATTTTGTTAGCCTGATGACCGTGCATCAGGCCAAAGGCTTGGAATTTGAGGAAGTTTTTGTGGTTGGGATGGAAGAAGATTTGTTCCCATCGGCCATGGCTCGGGATAGCCGGGCCGACCTCGAAGAAGAGCGACGCTTGTTTTATGTCGCCTTGACCCGGGCGCGCAAACGCTTGGTGCTCAGCTATGCATTGACCCGCTTTCGTCATGGTAGTTTGTGTTACGGAGAGCCCAGTCGTTTCCTGTTCGAGATTGATAAGGCGTTTTTGGCTCAGCCGGCTTTGTTGCGCTCGGGTTCACCGGCTCCGGCACCTGCTGCTCCGTTGCCTTGGGGCGGAAGTCGAAGCGCGTCCCCATCGGCATCGCGTCCCGCTCGTCCGGGATCGGGTCCCGCTCGTCCGGGGTCGGGTCCCGCTCGTCCCTATGCTGCTGCTGCCCGTCCAGCTTCGGCACCATCCCGTCCGGCCCCCCTTCCTGGCCCTGGACTCGGTCCCGACCCGGGGGTGGGGGATGATCCTTCAACCTTGTTGGAGGGCGATTTGGTGAATCATTTTCGTTTTGGACAGGGGCGTATTGATAAACTCGAAGGAAGGTTACCGGATACCAAGGCGACCATTACCTTTGAACAATACGGAACCAAGCAGATATTACTCAAATTTGCCCGTTTAACCAAAGTTTCCGATACCGGCCCTGCCGGTGACTAACCTTTATTTCCCTTATTGGGGGGCAACCCTCACCGGCCTCTATGGAATACAATACGGCAAGACCCGCACTCAAAGTCCCCGAATACGGTCGGGGAATTCATCTTATGGCTGCTCATTTGCAGACCATTTCCGACAAGGCGCTCCGGTCCAAGGCTGCTCAGAGTTTGGTCGAGGTCATGCACCAATTGAACGGCGGATCCCGTGATGGGGCCGATCACCAACAAAAACTTTGGGATCACCTCTTTGTGATGGCCGGTCACGATTTGGATGTGGACGCACCGTTTCCTCCCCCGGGGGATTTGATGCATCTCCGCCCTGAAACCCACTTGCCTTATCCCAACAAAGCCATCCGCATCCGGCACTACGGACGCTTTGTGGAATTGATGATTGCCAAGGCCGTGGTGATGGAAGCCGGCGAGGAACGCAAATCCTTTTGCGAGGCCATCGCCAATTTCATGAAAATGAGTTACCGCAATTGGAACAAGGTCCTTTTGAACGACGAAGTGGTCTTTGCGGATTTACTCAAATTGTCCGAAGGTCGCATTGCGCTTAGTACAGAGGATACGGTTTTGGAAACCAAATTCGCCCCCTTGCCGAACCAAAACGACTATGCTCGCACCGGCAAAAAACCTTTCAAGAAAAAACCCTTTTTCAAAAAGAAATTTCGTTCCTGATGAATCCAAATGGTCGCGATACCCTCCTCGTCGAAGGGGGCTGCCCCCTGGGTGGTAACATTACTCCTCAAGGGGCCAAAAACGAAGCCTTGCAGGTCTTGGCGGCGGTCTTGCTGACCGAAGAAACGGTGACCCTGCATCGCTTGCCGGATATTTTGGATGTTCGCCATCTGATTGACCTGTTGCGTGGACTGGGGGTGCAGATTGAAGATTTGGGCGGTGGCTCGATGCGATTCACAGCCAAGGACTTGGATACATCCTTTTTGGCAGGCGATGCTTTCCGCAAAGGAGGGTCTGGCCTAAGGGGTTCCATCATGTTGTTGGGTCCCTTGTTGGCTCGACAGGGTTGGGCCATGGCGCCCCGACCCGGGGGAGACAAAATCGGCCGCCGTCGTCTCGATACGCATTTCACGGGTCTTCAGGCATTAGGGGCACGATTGGTTCCTTTGGAGAATCAAGGGATGTACCGGGTGGAGGCTTCCGGATTGCAAGGAACTCGTATCCTCTTGGACGAGGCCTCGGTGACCGGCACCGCCAATGTGATCATGGCCGCTTGCATGGCCAAGGGCACGACGGTGATCTACAACGCAGCTTGCGAGCCCTATATCCAGCAACTATGCCGCTTGATTAATTCGATGGGTGGCCGCATTGATCCCGATAGCATAGGGTCCAATCTTCTACGGATCGAAGGGGTGGAGCGACTACACGGAGCAGAACACCGGCTGCTGCCCGATATGATTGAGGTGGGGAGTTTTGTGGGCTTGGCCGCCATGACCCGCTCTCAAATCCGCATCTGCGATGCGGCCCCTGCTGAATTGGGAATCATCCCGGAGGTCTTTCGGCGCATGGGGGTGCAGATTCAAATTCAAGGAGAGGATTTGTTGGTGCCTGCCCAGGATCATTACCAAATTGAGCACTTTATGGATGGGTCCATTTTGACGGTTGCCGATGCCCCTTGGCCCGGATTCACGCCTGATTTGTTGAGCGTCATCTTGGTCATGGCGACCCAGGCCAAAGGTTCGGTGCTCATCCACCAAAAAATGTTTGAGAGTCGCTTGTTCTTCGTCGACAAGTTGATTGACATGGGCGCTCAGATCATCCTCTGCGATCCACACCGTGCCACGGTGATTGGTTTGGATCACGCCTATCCGCTGCGAGGCATCCGAATGACCTCACCGGATATCCGGGCAGGGGTGGCCTTGTTAATTGCTGCCCTGTCCGCTGAAGGTACCAGCTACATTGACAACGCTTTTCAGATTGACCGAGGCTACGAGCGTATTGATGAACGCCTCACCGCATTGGGTGCGCGCTTGCAGCGGCTGTAGTGGCGCCCGGGCTGCGGCTTGTTTCCAAACCAAGCGAATTAGGTCTAACTTCGCGGCCGTTTAATGAGCTATGACTAGTAATAACACTTTCACCATGATCAAGCCCGACGCGATGGCCGACGGGCATATGGGCAAAATTTTGGCCCACATTCAGGCAGCGGGTTTCCGCTTCAAGGCCCTCAAAATGACCCGCCTAAGCCAGGCTCAAGCCGAGGCTTTTTATGCGGTTCATGCCGCCCGTCCTTTTTACGGGGAGTTGGTCGCCTTTATGTCTTCCGGACCTGTCCTGGCCGCTGTCCTCGAAAAAGATCAGGCCGTCGCCGATTTTCGGACCCTGATTGGGGCGACCAATCCCGAACAAGCCGCCGAAGGCACCATTCGTAAACTCTATGCCCGGAGCATTGGCGAAAACGCCGTTCACGGGAGCGATAGCGACGAAAACGCAGCCATCGAAGCAGCGTTTTTCTTTTCGGGTCTGGAGCAGGCCTAAGCCTTGGACAGCCGGTCCGTTGTCGTTGTAGGCGCCGGGTTGGCAGGCACCGTGCTTGGCAGGACCCTGCAAAGGCGCGGTTGGTCGGTTCAGATTTTTCAGCATACCAGGCCCGGCGCAGCCACCCCGGTGGCGGCGGGTTTGTGGAATCCCATCAATTTTTTTCGTTTAATCCCTGGTTGGCGGGTGGAAGAAGCCCTGCCCGCTATGCTGGATTTTTTTGAATCCGAAGAAATGGATCTGGGCCAACCCTTTTTGAATCACCGACCCTATGTACAGCCCATCCTCCACCAAGAGCATAAGCTTCAATGGGATGCTGCTGCTGCCAATTACCCGCGTTGGTTGGAAGCCAACTGGCAGGGGGCGGGGGCTGCCGGACTCCATGCCTATGAACGCACTTGGGGTGTCCTGGCTTGGGGTTTGGTACGCGAGGCGGGTTGGTTGGATGTCGAAGGGTATATCCAGGCTTGTCGCCTACGCTGGCAATCCCAAGGTCGATGGGTGGATGCCTTGTGGACCGAAGCGGAACAGGTTGAGCGGAGCAGCGTGGTGGATGCTCGAGGCGTCTTTGCCCACAGTGGTAGCGAATTCTTGGCCCGTTTAAAGCCAACAAAGGGAGAATTGGTTGAATTTACCCTCCCTAACGGCCCCGCTTCGGTCATGATCAAACGGGATCTTTTCTTGCAACCCCTGGGAGGGGATCGTTACCGCGCCGGGGCCACCTTTGAGTGGCATGATTTTTCGCCTGGTTCCACCGAACAGGGCAAGGCCAAATTGCAAGCGGGTTTGGTCCAATTGTTAGGGGAGGACCTATCGGGAGCCTATGATTTTGAGTACAAAGCCGGCCTAAGACCGGCATCGCACGACCGAAGACCCTATGTGGGGGCCCATCCTGGGGGAGGTAACCGCTGGGTTTTTAACGGTTTTGGGGCCAAAGGCGTCTTGCTTGCCCCGCTTTTGGCTTCTGAATTGACCGCTGCGATGGAAGGAAAAGGGGTTTTGAATCCAGAAGCGGATACCAAACGGCTAGGACCCTTCCATTCTGGGGACTTAGAGGCCTGATTTTCCAAGCAAATCGTTGAGGGCAACGTCCAAGTCGGGGAAATCATAGACAAATCCCTGGTCCTGTACTTTTTGGGAGGAGGCCAAGACCCCTTCCAGGATGAGGGTCGATCGAGGTCCCATAATCCATCGTAGGGGCCATCCAGGCAAGGCCATCCAGAGAGGTCGGTGCAGGGCTTTGGCCAAAGAGCGCATAAAGCCCAGGTGCCTGCGAGGTAACGGTGCCACGGCATTGTAGACGCCCGATGGCCATTCCGTGTCAAACAACGCATGCGCGATCAAACGCACCATGTCTTTTTCGTGAATCCAGGACATCCATTGTCGCCCAGAACCAATGCAGGCACCCAGACCCAGTTGAGTGACAGGGAGGAGGGGACGCAGGAGGCCCCCACGGGCCGAAAGAACCAAACCAATGCGCAGCGTGGTAAGCGGGGCCCAGGTCCCCAATGGCGCGCTGTGTTTTTCCCATTCGCTGGTCAGTTCGGCGAGAAATCCAGATCCTTTCGGGCTTTGTTCGGTGGCCACGGCCTCCCCATTCGCGTAATACCCGATGGCCGAGGCGGTGACAATGCGCTCAACAGGGGTGGCTCCCTGTTCCGAAGCGCGTTGAAGGGCGGCCGCCAGGCAATCCGCGCTTTGGGTTCGACTCAAGAGCAAATCCTTGCGGCGGGCCGAGGTCCATGCCTTGTCCGCAATCCCTGAACCGGCCAGGTTAACAACGTGGGTGACGCCTTGGAGGGCAGCCGGGTCCATGACCGCAGATTGGGGGTCCCAGGTAACGAAACTTAGGTTGGACCCCGATGCTGGCTTGGTGGGACCCGAGCGAGTCAGGATGCGAACATGGGCACCCAGGCCCACTAGGTATTGGCTCAGTGCTGTACCGATGAGCCCGGAGCCTCCGGCAATCAGAACAACCGGCGGGTGGGAAGATTCTTTGGATGAAATGGAGGGTGATGATAAAATAGTGTTTGATGAATTTTGTTGCATATGCAATTATTTACAGCTTAAGATGGTATAATTTTGCTTTGTTCTTTCAGGTTGTCTATTTGTAACACCCAATTTCAAGGTTTCCATGCATCAGTTTTCGTTTTTGACCGCTTCCGATGCCGTAGCTATCGAAGGCTTGTACCAACAGTACAACAACGATCCGGCCTCGGTGGATTTGGAATGGGCCCGTTTTTTTGAGGGCTTTGATTTTGCCCAAGGTGAAGGAGCCCCAAGACGAGGCTCCTCCCAAGAAGTTGTCAAAGAAATTCAAGCCGCGCTCTTGCTGGAAGCCTACCGGAATCGGGCTCACCTCGTTGCCCAAACCAACCCCATCCGCCCCCGCAAAGACCGGAACCCCGGGTTGGATCCGGCGCTATTTGGCTTAGGCCAGGAAGACCTGCCCCGCGTTTTTGCCGCTACCGGAGGCAAAACCCTGGGACAAGCCCTGGAAGATATGCAGGCCTGTTACGGGGGTAGCCTCGGCTTTGAATTTCAACATATCCGCGAGAAAGAAATTCGGGACTGGTGCCGGGATTATTTCGAGAACCGTTCCCCTGATTACGGCTTTGATTTGGACAAAAAGAAGCGTATTCTCCAAAAGTTAAACGAAGCCGTTGTTTTCGAAAATTTTTTGCATAAGAAATTTGTTGGGCAAAAGCGCTTTTCTCTCGAAGGTGGGGAGAACACCATTCCCGCCTTGGACGCCATTATACGGCGTGGATCCGAATTGGGCATTGAAGCCGTTGCAGTCGGCATGGCCCACCGAGGGCGCCTCAATGTCCTCGCCAACACCCTCGGCAAAACCTACGAGTATATTTTTAATGAATTTGAAGGCATCAAGGATCCAGACCTCAGCTTTGGAGACGGAGATGTCAAATACCATTTGGGCTTTGCCTCCCAGTTGAATCTGGAGGAGGGTCGTACGGTGCATTTGGATTTAGTGCCCAATCCATCGCACTTGGAGGCTGTAGATCCTGTACTTCAAGGATTTGTAAGAGCCAAATGCGATATGCTTTATGCCAAAGACTATCGTCGAATCCTTCCGATTCTTATTCACGGTGATGCGGCCCTGGCCGGTCAAGGCGTGGCTTCGGAAGTGGCCCAAATGTCCAGGCTCAAGGGGTATCAAACCGGTGGAACCCTGCATTTTGTGATCAACAACCAAATCGGTTTTACCACCGATTTTGATGATGCCCGTTCCTCGGACTATTGTACCTCGGTGGCTTTGGGTTTGGGCTGTCCTGTCCTTCACGTGAACGGGGATGATGCCGAAGCAGTTGTTTTTGCGGTCGAAATGGCCGTTGCGTTCCGGCAGCAGTTTGGTCGAGACTTCTATGTGGATATGTTGTGTTACAGAAAGCATGGGCACAACGAATCCGATGAGCCCAAGTTTACCCAACCCACCCTTTATGGTTTGATTGAGAACCACCCGGATCCTCGCAAAGTCTATTCGACCCGGTTGGAACAGAGCGGTCAGGTGACTGCTGATCTGGCGGTTGAAATGGAGAACAGCTTCAAATCCATGCTTCAAGATCGCTTGAACAAGGTCAAACAAAACGCCGTGCCCTATGCCTTGCAGCCTTTGGAACAACAATGGGCCGTGATGCGCAAGGCGACTTACGAAGATTTTAACCAATCCCCCGCCACCGGGGTGGAGCGTTCCAAGCTGGACGCAGTCCTGGAGGCACTTACGACCGTTCCCAACGATTTCCAGGTTCTTCGCAAAGTCCAAAAACTCATGGATGAGCGCCGGGAATCTTACCAACAAGGTCAGATTAATTGGGCCTTGGCCGAGTTGCTGGCCTACGGTAGTTTGCTATCCGACGGCCGCAAAGTTCGAATTTCTGGACAGGATGTGGTGAGGGGTACCTTTTCGCATCGTCATGCCGCTGCCAGAGATGAAAAGGACAATCGCTTGCATGTTTTTTTGAACCATCTCCCGATTGAGGCCCAAGGTCCATTTTCTATTTACAATTCCCTCTTATCCGAATACGCCGTTCTGGGTTTTGAGTACGGTTATTCGATGGCCTCCCCCAATGCCCTGGTGGTTTGGGAAGCCCAGTTCGGAGATTTTTCGAACGGTGCCCAAACCGTCATTGACCAATTTCTAAGCAGCGGCGAATCCAAGTGGCGGCGCATGAACGGTTTGGTTCTTTTGTTGCCCCATGGTTACGAAGGGCAGGGTCCCGAGCATTCCAGTGCCCGCCCTGAACGCTTTTTGCAATTGGCAGCCGAAATGAACATGGTGGTGGCCAATTGTACGAGTCCGGCTAATTTCTTTCATTTGATACGCCGGCAACAAGCGTGGGAATTCCGCAAACCATTGATCGTGATGACGCCCAAGGGATTGTTACGGCATCCGTCCTGTGTATCTGGGTTGGATGAATTGACGACCGGAGGTTTTAGGGAAATTATCGACGACGCCGAGGCCGATCCGCGCAAAGTGTTACGGGTTGTTTTTTGCACCGGAAAAATATATTACGATTTGTTAGCCTATCGCCGAGAAAACAAACGAAAGGATGTTGCTTTGGTCCGTTTCGAACAATTGTATCCGATGCCCGAGCCCCAGCTGGACGCCTTGTACCTGCGTTATCCCAAGGCCGAGTATTATTGGGTTCAGGAAGAGCCCAAGAACATGGGGGCCTGGACCTATATGTTACGATTCGAACAAAACCGTAACCTCAAACTGATATCCAGGAAGTCCAGTGCATCACCCGCAACGGGTTACGCCAAGGTTCACGAAAAAGAACAACAAAACATTGTTGTTCAAGCATTTACACTTTAGTTAATTCCATTATTTCCTCTCTGATTTTAGGCCCCAAAATTCAAAATCATTCTCATGGCGACCCTTGATGTTGTAATACCCGCGGTTGGAGAATCCATCACCGAAGTGGTGATTGGAAAGTGGTTCAAAAAGAACGGAGAGTCCGTTCGAATGGATGATATGTTATGCGAATTGGAGACCGACAAGGCGACCATGGAAGTAAACGCCGAGCAAGCAGGGATCCTCGAAATTCTCATCCCTGAAGGAACCACGGTGGCGGTGGGTGCCTTGGTGGCTCGCATCCAGACCGATGCGGCTGAAGGGGGACCTGCATCTGACGCGCCGGCTGCACCCGTCGCTTCCGCTGCTGCTGCTCCGGCGGCTGCGCCCCCCGCCCCGACCGCTGCGCCCCCCGCCCCGCCCGCTGCGCCCCCCGCCCCAGCTGCTGCTGCCCTGGCGATGTCCTCGGCTCCTTCAGTGCCTGATTCCTCGGCGCCTCTCGCATCGTCATCTCTTGCGCCGGTGTCCAATCGGCCCGATCCCATCGTGCGGTCCTCCGGTCCCTCCGGTCCTCAGCGCAGAGAGCGCATGAGCCAACTCCGCAAAACCATAGCCCGCCGCTTGGTGGCCGTCAAAAACGAAACCGCCATGTTGACCACCTTCAACGAGGTGAACATGGGCCCACTCATGGAGATGCGGTCCCGTTACAAGGACTCGTTCAAAGAGCGCTACGGTGTTGGTTTGGGTTTCATGTCTTTGTTCGCCAAAGCGGTATGCTTGGCATTGCGCGAGTTTCCGGTGATTAATGCCGGGTTGGATGGCGAGGATTTGGTTTACCACGATTATGTCGATCTCAGCATCGCCGTATCGGCCCCGCGGGGCTTAATGGTGCCCGTGGTTCGTGGAGCCGATCACTTGGCCCTGCACGAAATCGAGAGGGAAATTGCTCGTTTGGCCGGCAAAGCCCGGGAAGGGACCTTGTCGGTTGATGAAATGGCAGGGGGCACCTTCACCATCACCAACGGGGGTGTTTTTGGGTCGATGCTGTCGACCCCTATCATCAACGCTCCACAGAGCGCTATTCTTGGTATGCACAATATCGTCGAGCGCCCCATCGCCCTTCAGGGTCAGGTGGTTATCCGACCTATCATGTACATCGCACTCAGTTACGACCACCGTCTGATTGACGGCAAAGATTCGGTGAGTTTCTTGGTCCGCGTCAAAGAATTTTTGGAGGACCCTTATCGCATGCTCATTGAGATTTAGGCAAGCAGAAATCATAGATAGTCAGGCCTTTACCTGACCGGAGGCCGCAGAACAAGGGTTTCGTAGGGGTTTGTTTTTGAAAAAAGTTTAGTACTTTTATCCAAAACACCCCTTTATGCAAATCCACCGAAGATTCGCCTTGTATTTGCCTGCCTTCTTGCTTTTTGGTTTAGGCCTGTCAGGTTCGCTTTTTGCTCAGTCCGGGACCTCCACGGCGGGCAAGGATTGGAGCAATGCGGGGGTTCAATGGTCCTTCACCTTGGGTCAGCCTTTCCATCTGGGACTGGGTTCGGGAACCCAAGCCCGTTTGAGTCAGGGTATTCAACAAACCTACCAGGATAACAAAGTTTTAGGGGTCCTGCGTTACGACAATACGGCGCAGTCTGTTTTGACCAATTGCCAGGTGCGTTTGGTCAACAACTTGGCGGTCGTGGTTTCTACCGCCACCACCAACGCAAGCGGTGCCTATGAATTCAGTCAGTTTCCCGACGGCAACTACACTCTTGGGGCGACATCAAACAAACCTTGGGGCGGCGTAAACGCTACGGATGCCCTACGAGTTCGTCAGTTTTTTACGGGTACCGCGCCACTGGTAGGAATAAGACTCAAAGCCGGGGATGTTAACAATACCAATTCGGTCAATTCCAACGATGCCCTCCTCATTACCCGTCGCTTCTCCAATCTTGTGACCTCGTTCAATGTGGGGGATTGGGCTTTTGAGGCGCCAACCTTGACCGCAAACGGCCAGACCCAGACCCTGGATTTCAAGGGCCTGATCTACGGGGATGTGAATGCTAGTTATGTGCCTTCCAATTTGCGCCAGCCTGTTCGTTTGATGATGGAATACAACGGTTTGGCTTCCGAGGAATCGAACGGTACGTGGATTCCGGTTACCACCGGCTTTGAGGGTGCGATTTCGGCCCTGTCTGTGGTGGCGGGCGTTCCATCGGGCCTCGAAATCCTCGATGTTCGTTCTTCCTTGCCTCCGGGTGATTTATCCTGGTCTTGCCAAGGGGGTGAATTTCGTTTGGGTTGGAGCGATGTCGAGGGGGTTGTACCGGTGACCGGGGAACCCCTCTTTGAGATCTTGGTCCGCGGTTCCTCCGAGGCACCTTGGGTCCCCCGGGATTTGAGCGAAATGGCCGGACCCGACGGCGAAGCCTACCCCATGGCCGATCTGCGTCTACCCAAAGTGGTCCCTGCTTCCGGTTCTTGGCAGGCGGGGCTTTACCCCAATCCTGCAGGGGATTTCAGTGCCTTGGACTTGCATTTTCCTACAGGTGTCGAACAATTGAGCGTGGTGGTTTACGATAGCCGGGGTCGTTTGGTTTGGTCTCAAGATCGGGACCGCCTTCCTTCCGGAAAAACACGGATTGAATTGCCGGTGGAACAATGGTCCGAGGGCCGTTACTTGGTCCGTGTAGGGGTTGTTTCAGGTTCTGGAAATACCAACAATCCCTCTGATTTTGCCCGTCAATGGCCTCTTGTAATCCGTCGCTAAGCACTCATTTGCCCATTGGCCCCACGGCTTTTATCCTCTACGATACCCCTCCAAACCAACAACTATGAAAACCAACCTTTTGCGTTCAACGGCATCAGCTTTTGCTGCGTTCGTTCTGTTTTTGATCACGGCAACGAGTGGCCTCAAGGTGGCCAACGCTCAGACGATTCAAGTCCAAGCCGGCAATGTCCAAGCCTGTGGAGGTGACACCGTTTCGGTTCCCATTAACATCCTCAATGCCAACAATTTGGGTGCGATATCCTTGTCCCTAAACTACAACGGAGGTACCTTGACTTTTGTTGGTTTTAGCAATGCACTGCCTGCGTTGGGATCCAACCTTATCGTGAATGCAACGACCCAGGGAACGCAGCCACAGGTTCGGGTCGCTTGGTTCAACTTGGTACCTGTTAGTGTGAACGGGCTTTTGTTGAATATGCGTTTTCGGGCTACCGGGAACTCAACCCTTTCCTGGGATCTCCAGAACGCTGGTAATTGTGAATTGGCCGATTCTGCGGCGAATGTTATTAACAATGTAACCTTTACCAACGGCGGTGTAGGTGCAGCCGTTGCTCCGGCCCTCACCCAGCAACCCAATCCCACGGTGCAAGCCCTGGCCGGCGGCTCGGTATCCCTTGCGGTCGTAGCCACCAACGCGGCCACCTACCAATGGCAACGCCAAAGCGGCAGTGCCTGGACCAACCTAAGTAACGGTTCCGGGGTTGCTGGCGCCACATCGGCTACTTTGCAATTGACGGGAATAACCTCTGCGTTGGATAACACCGTGTACCGGGTCCAAGTGAACGGTGCCTGCGGTGCGCCCCTCTTTTCGAATGCCTCGACCCTTCGAGTGGTGACCCCCATTGTTACCAACATTGGTTCGGTGGCCGGTTGTACGGGGGATACGGTATCCATTCCGGTATCGGTGGATCAATTGAACGGCGTAGCCGCCATTTCCATGGCCATCACCTACGATAGCACCAAATTGCAATGCCTGGGGATGGTGAGCGATGTGCATCCTTCCATCAATACGTCCGGGTTTTTGTCAAATTGCGGTATTTTCCCAGGGTTGGGTCGTCAGTTTCGGGTGGCCTGGTTTGACCTTAACCCGGTGAACCTCTCCGGTTTGCTGTTCCGCGTTAAATTCCGCATTACCGGGACTCCTTCCTCGTCTCCTTCGACGACCCTTGGTTGGGACTTGGCCACCGCCGGCAATTGCGAATACGCCGATTTTAATGCCGATGTGATTCCTTATACCCAGTTTGTTGCTGGAACGGTGAGCATTCAGGCTGCCGCCACCATAACGGCTCAGCCCGTATCCGGTTTGACGGTTCCTCGAAACACGCCCGTGAGCATTGCCGTCAGTGCCACCAATGCGCAGGCTTTCCAATGGCAACGTCTTGTTGGAACGAGTTGGAACAACCTCGTTAATGGAGGTGGTGTATCCGGTGTTAATTCAGCTACCTTGGCGATTGCCTCTGCGGATCAATCTTATAACAATGCTTCATTCCGCGTGGTCATCACCGGTTGTAGCACACCTATTGTCTCTTCGGTCTGCAGCCTTCGTGTTCGTTACGGGGCCTCGGATCGGATTTCCTATCAAGCGGTTGTTCGCAATGCGGCCGGTGAACTGGTTCGCAACCAAGCAGTCGGTGTCCGGACCGTTTTGGTACGCGATAGCATTGGCGGTGCGACGGTTTACAGCGAAACCCATGCCTTGACGACCAACGCCAACGGTTTGATATCTTTTGAATTTGGTGGTGGATTGGTCGCGACTGGAACGATGTTAGGCTTGGACTGGTCTGACGGCCCTTATTTCCTCCGCACAGAAGTTGATTTAACCGGTTCTACGAACTATCAGTTCTTGGGCGGACAACAATTGCTTTCGGTTCCCTTTGCGTTGTACGCTGCTTCGGCAGGCTCGGTTGCCGGTGGTTCAGGCCTTCGTCAAGCAGGTGCAGCCGGTGTTAGCGGAAATTTGCCCGTCCCTTCAGTGCCAGGGGCTATGGCTTATTGGAACGGTGCCGAATGGCTAAGCATCGCTCCAGGTCAAAACGGTCAAACGTTGACGTTCTGCAACGGAGTTCCAACCTGGGGCGGATGTCCAACAACGCCCAACAACAACCGTCGAACCCGGCGCTAAGGTTTGATCTTATCCGTCAAGTCCAGGATGCGCTGAACGGCTCCTGACTCGGCGGCGATTCGATCTTTGATTTGTTGATGGAGGTCCGTTGTATAGGCCCCGGCTTTGTGCAAAAAAGCCAACA